>Ga0209261_10000281_pt1 | contig 13893 bp, 13 predicted proteins | sample DOMMetBare1Fresh_FD_187470 | JGI IMG/M metagenome (GOLD analysis project Ga0209261, IMG submission 187470) | Wetland sediment microbial communities from St. Louis River estuary, USA, under dissolved organic matter induced mercury methylation -... | ecosystem: Environmental > Aquatic >...
TCAAGCAGCTCGAGGGCAACGTCGAGGTCAAGGCCAAGGTCAAGGCGCGCATGCGCGAGCTGGTCAAGCGCCGCATGCTGGCCGCGGTGCCGCACGCCGACCTCGTGGTCATGAACCCGACCCACTACGCGGTGGCGCTGAAGTACGACGACAAGACGATGGCCGCGCCGCGCGTCGTCGCCAAGGGCGCCGACCTGCTGGCGCTGAAGATCCGCGACATTGCCAAGGGCTCGAAGGTGCCGGTGCTGCAGGCGCCGGTGCTGGCCCGCGCGCTGTACGCCCACACCAAGCTCGACCACGAGATCCCGACGGCGCTGTTCGCCGCGGTGGCGCAGGTGCTGGCCTACGTCTACCAGCTTCGCGCCGCGATGGCCGGCCAGGCGCCGCAGCCGGGCGACCTGCCCGAGCTGCCGGTGCCGCCCGAACTCGACCCGCACCACACGCCCGCCCCTGACATGGAGCACTTCGAATGAACCCCTTGCTGCAACAGCTGCAATCCCTGTTCGGGACCAACGGCAAGGCACTGCGCGCGCTGATGGCGCCGCTGGCGGTGATCATGATCCTGGCGATGATGGTGCTGCCGCTGCCCGCCTTCGCGCTGGACCTGCTGTTCACCTTCAACATCGCCATGGCGCTGATGGTGATGATGGTCGCGGCCTACATGATCCGGCCGCTGGACTTCGCCGCCTTCCCGACCGTCATCCTGCTGACCACGTTGCTGCGCCTGTCGCTGAACGTGGCCTCCACGCGCGTCGTGCTGATGGAAGGCCACACCGGCGCCGGCGCGGCGGGCAAGGTGATCGAGTCCTTCGGCCACTTCCTGATCGGCGGCAACTTCGCCGTCGGCCTGATCGTCTTCGCGGTGCTGGTGGTGATCAACTTCATCGTCGTCACCAAGGGCGCCGAGCGCATCGCCGAGGTCGGCGCACGCTTCGCCCTCGATGCGATGCCGGGCAAGCAGATGGCCATCGATGCCGATCTGAACGCCGGGCTGATCGACGAGGCCGAGGCCAAGCGGCGCCGCTCGGAGGTCGGCGAAGAGGCGGACTTCTTCGGCTCGATGGACGGCGCCAGCAAGTTCGTGCGCGGCGACGCGGTGGCCGGCATCCTGATCCTGGTGATCAACATCGTCGGTGGCCTGATCATCGGCATCGCGCAGCACAGCCTGTCGGTGTCGCAGGCGGCCGAGTCGTACATCCTGCTGGCCGTCGGCGATGCGCTGGTGGCGCAGATTCCGGCGTTGCTGATCTCGGTGGCCGCGGCGATGGTGGTCTCGCGCGTCGGCAAGCAGCACGACATCGGCACGCAGATCCGCAATCAGGTGTTCAACTCGCCCGGTGCGCTGACCGTCACCGGGGCAATAGTCGGCATTCTCGGCCTGATCCCGGGCATGCCCAACGCGGTGTTCCTGGTGATTGCCGGCGCGATCGGCTGGATGGCGTGGTGGCTGCGCCAGCGGCAGCGCGCGCTGCAGGCCCAGGCCGACGAGCCGCCGGCGCCGGTGGCCGCGCCGAACGCCGAGGCGACCTGGGACGACCTGCAGCCGGTGGACACGCTCGGCCTCGAGGTCGGCTACCGCCTGATCGCGCTGGTGGACAAGGAACGCCAGGGCGACCTGCTGGCCCGCATCAAGGGCGTGCGCAAGAAGTTCGCGCAGGACGTCGGCTTCCTGCCGCCGCCGGTGCACATCCGCGACAACCTCGAGCTCAAGCCCAGCGCCTACCGCATCACGCTGCGGGGCGCGGCGGTCGGCGAGGGCGAGGCCTTCCCCGGCATGTGGCTGGCGATCAACCCGGGCGGCGCGACACAGGCGCTGCCGGGCACCAAGGTCGTCGACCCCGCGTTCGGGTTGCCCGCCGTGTGGATCGAGGAACGCCAGCGCGAGATGGCCCAAATGGCCGGATTTACCGTCGTTGATTGCGCGACCGTCGTCGCGACCCACCTTTCACACTTGATGCAAGTCCATGCCGCGCGACTGCTCGGCCGGGTCGAGACCCAGGCCCTGGTCGAACATGTGACGAAGCTCGCCCCCAAGCTGATCGAAGACGTGATCCCCAAGATGGTCGGCATCGCCACCGTGCAAAAGGTTCTGCAGTTGCTGCTCGAAGAAGGCGTGCACATCCGCGACATGCGCGGCATCGTCGAAAGCCTGGCCGAGCATGCCGCCACCGTGACCGATCCGGCCGAGCTGGCGCGCGTCACGCGCATGCACCTGGCCCCGGCCATCGTGCACCAGATCTATGGCCCGGTGCGCGAGCTCGACGTCATCGCGCTGGAGCCCGAACTCGAGCGCCTGGTCACGCAGGCGCTCACGTCGCCGCATGGCGCCGTGCTGGATCCCGGCGTGGCCGAGAGCCTGACGCGCGACGCCGCGTCCACCGCACGCCACCAGGAAGACATGGGACACCCCGCCTGCCTGCTGGTGCCCGACGCGATCCGCGCCACGATGGCGCGGCTGCTGCGGCGCTCGGCGCCGAGGCTGAGGGTGCTCGGCCACAGCGAGATTCCTGAAACCCATTCGATCCGGATCGGCTCGATCATCGGAGGTACTGCATGAACGTCAAGAGATTCACCGCCCGCAGCTCACGCGAGGCGCTGGCCCAGGTGCGCCTGACCTTCGGTGCCGATGCGGTGGTGTTGTCGACCCGGCCGTGCGACGAGGGCGTGGAGGTGCTCGCGATGGCCCACGACAGCATGTCGCAGATCGAGAAGATCGCCACCGCCGCCGCCACGCTGCCGAGCGCGCCCGAGCCGGGCCCCGTTCGCGCCGAAACCGCGGCGCCGGTCGAGCGGGACGTCGAACGCCTGGCGATGAGCACCTTGTCGTTCCAGGACTACGTGCGCGAACGCCTGCTGCGCCGCCGTCGCGCGGCGCTGAACCCGGCCGCGCCAGCCGCGGCCACGACAGCCCCTGCGGCACCCACGCCACCGGTGGCCCCCCGTGCGCCGCAGCGCGAGGTCGAGCCGCTGGCCAGCCGATTCCCCGACGACGCCGTCGCGCCGATCGTCGTGCCGCGTGCCGCACCGGCCATGCCGCCGCCCGCGCCGCGCGAGCGGACGCCGGAACCGGCAGCCCATCCGGAGCTGCGCCTGCCCGACCCGCTGCCCTCGTTGGCCGACCCGTCGCCCGGCCAGCGCGAGCGCACCGAGGTGATGAACGAACTGCGGTCGGTGAAGGGTTTGATCGAGGAACGATTCAGCGCACTCGCGTTCATGGAGCAACTGCATCGCAACCCGCGCCAGTCGGCGCTGTCGCAGCGCCTGCTCGAGGCGGGCTTCTCGCCGGCGTTGATCCGCAAGCTGGTGGAACACCTGCCCAACGACAACAGCGACGAGATGGCCTGGGCCAGCGCGGTGCTGCAGCGCAACCTGCTGACCGACGAGGGCAGCCCGGCCCTGGAGGACGTCGGCGGCGTGTACGCGCTGATCGGCGCCACCGGCGTCGGCAAGACCACCAGCACGGCCAAGATCGCTGCCGCGTTCGCCACCCGGCACGGCGCGTCCAACCTCGGCCTGATCACGCTGGACGCCTATCGCATGGCGGCGCACGAGCAGCTGCGCGCCTACGGCCGCATCCTCGGCGTGCCGGTGCACACCGCGCACGACCGCGCCTCGCTCGACGACCTGCTCGACCTGCTCTCGGCCAAGAGGCTGGTGCTGATCGACACCGCCGGCATGGCCCAGCGCGACGAACGCACGCACGAGCTGCTGGAGATGCTGTCGCATCGCGCAATCCAGCGCCTGCTGGTGCTCAACGCCGCCACCCAGGGCGAAACCGTCGAGGACGTGATGCAGGGCTACGGCGCGGCACGATGCCGCGGCGCGGTGCTGAGCAAGATCGACGAGGCGGCCAAGATTGCGCCGACGCTCGATGCGCTGGTGCGCCACAAGCTGCGGGTGGTCGGCGTGGCCAACGGCCAGCGCGTGCCGGAGGATTGGCATCGCCTGTCATCGGCAGCGCTGATCCAGCGTGCGTTGCGCACCGCGGCCAACCCGGCCTGGCGCGTCGACGTGTCGGAAATCAACCTGGTGTTCGCCGCGACGCAGCGCGCCGCTGCCCCGCTGCACGCATGAGATCAGCCCGATTGGCCATGACCGCGCCAGACGGCGGCCACGCCGGCGGGGCCTATGACCAGGCCGCCGGTCTGCGCCGCCTGTTCGGCGCGCGGCGCACGCGCTTTCTCGCGCTGGTGCAAAACCCGTTCGTCGCCCATGCCGAACTCGTGATCGAGCGCCTGTGCGCTGCGGCCGGCGCGATCGGCCTGCACACGTTGGTGGTCGACGCCGCCGAGGGCGCGCCGCCGCCGCGCGAGATGGCGCTGCTGGACCTGTCGTCGTGCGTCGAACCGCTGGCCAACCAGGTGTCGTACCTGGCGGCCCGCGGCTTGCCGATCCGCCACGTCGACAGCCAGGGCCGCTGCGGTCGATTCCTCGATGCGATCGAGCGCGCGGTGCCGCAGGTCGACATGGTGCTGGTACACGCCGACACCAGCGACCTGGCGCGACTGTTCGCCGCCCGACCTTTGCGTCCGATGCTGCAGGCGAGCGATTCGCCGCGCAGCCTGACTGAGGCGTACGCCGGGCTCAAGCGCCTGGCGCAGCGGCCGGGCTGGCTGTCGCACGACCTGCTGCTGCTGGCCGACCCGCATGGGCCGCGCACCGATCGTCTTGGCGAAAGCCTGGCCGAATGCGCCGAGCGCTTCCTGGGTGCGGCGATCCACGACTGCGCGGTGCTCGACCCCGCCGCGGCGGCGCAGGACGCGGCCGAGCCGCAGCTGCTGCGCCTGCTGCGCGCCCAGCTGGCGCAAGACCCGATCGGCGACACGCCGTCACTGCCAGCGCGCTCCGGCGCCGCCAACCATGCCACGCACTGAACCCGTTTCCGCGGAGTCGACAGCCATGTACACCGCCAAGGGCCACCTCGACGCCAACGTGCTGCTCAAGCAGTACAGCCCATTGGTGCGGCGACTCGCGCATCAGATGATCGCCAGGCTGCCGGCCAACGTGGAGCTCGACGACCTGATCCAGGTGGGCATGATCGGCCTGAACGATGCGCTGTCGCGCTTCGACGCCAACCAGGGCGTGCAGTTCGAGACCTTCGCGACCCAGCGCATCCGTGGAGCCATGCTCGACGAGTTGCGCGGTGGCGACTGGATGAGCCGCGGCGATCGCCGGCATCAGCGCTCGATCGAGGCGGCCGTGCGTGGCCTGGAGCAGCGGCTCGGCCGTGCGCCCGCGGAGAGCGAAATCGCCGACGCGATGGGCCTGTCGCTGGCCGACTACCAGGAGCTGCTGGGCAAGGTGCGCGGCACGCAGTTGATCTACCTCGAGGACATCTCGGGCGACGAAGGCGACGACTTTCTCGACCGCCACGTTGGTGACGAGACCGCGAACCCGCTGGCCATGCTGCAGGACCAGCGCATGCGCCAGGCACTGGTCGATGCGATCAAGCGCCTGCCCGAGCGCGAGCAGTACGTGATGAGCATGTACTACGAGCATGACATGAACCTCAAGGAAATCGCCGCCGTGCTCGGGGTCACCGAGAGCCGCGTGTGCCAGCTGCACAGCCAGTCGATCGCACGCCTGCGCAGCCGGCTGCACCAGTGGTAGATCCGCGACAGGTTGGCGCGCCGAACACCGCGGCGGCCTCCGGCTCGCATACCGCTTCTGATCGAGGCGGCCGCCGGCGCTGCGGGGGTGGTCCGTTCAGGCCGCCAGTTCGCGCGGCGGCGCCTGCGTGGAGTCCAGCGGTTGCGGCTGCGACACATCGGGCAGCGACGACGCGTTCACCGTGCTGCCCGGTTCGCGCTGGCCGAGGCTGAATTCGAAGCAGGCGCCCTGGCCGATTTCGCCTAAGGCGCGGATGTTGCCGCCATGGCGCTGCACGATGCGCTGCACGATCGTCAGGCCGATGCCTGTGCCCTGGAACTCGTCGTTGCCATGCAGCCGGCGGAAAGGCTGGAACAGCGTCGACGCGCGCGATGCATCGAACCCGGCGCCGTTGTCACGCACCTGGTAGACGAGTTGTCCGCCGGCACCCAGCACGCTGCCGAGGCTGACCACCGGGTCGGGCACGCGGCGCGTGAACTTGGCCGCATTGCCCAGCAGGTTTGCCAGCACGATGCGCATCTGCGATTCGCTCGCCCACACCGTCAGCCCGGGCTCTATCTCCCAGCGCACCGGCGCCACACGCTCGACAGGCGGCAGGTTGCCGATCACCTCGGCGGCCAGCAGGCTCAGGTCGAGCACGCTGCGCTCGATGGCTTCGCTCGACGAGCGCGCCAGCGCGAGCAGCGCCTCCAGCGTGGTGAGCATGTCCTGCGCCGCGCGGATCTGCAGGTCGAGCAGTTCGCCGTGTTCGGGTTTCAACTGTTCGCCCAGGCGTCGTCGCAGCAGTTCGGCCAGACCCTGCACGTGCCCGATCGGCGTGCGCAACTCGTGCGCGAGGTGGCGCGCGAAGGCCTCGAGATCGCGGTTGGCGAACTCGAGCTCCTTGGTGCGCGCGGCCACGGCCGATTGCAACTGGCGGTTGTGCAGCATCAGCAACTGCTCGGCCTTCTTGCGCATCGTGATGTCGCGGCCCACGCCGTGATAGCCGACAAAGCGACCGCCTTCGTCGTAGCGCGGCGCGCCGGCGATCGATACCCACAGCTGCATGCCATCGGGCCGCCGAACGAGAAACTCGAGGCCCTGGAACGGGCGTCCGGCCTCCAGATCGGCGCGGTGGGCGCGCCATTGCGCCTCGGGCAGGGCGTCGGCATACACCTCCCAGCGGGTGCGGCCGCGGATCGCCTCGGCCAAGCTGCCGAATCGCCGCTGCAGTGCGCCGTCGTCGTCGACGAAGCGGTGCTCGGTGTCGGTGGCCCAATACCAGTCGGCCGACAAGCCGGCCAGCACCGCGTAACGCTGTTCGCTCGACTGCAGTCGGCGGTACGACTCCTTGTGCGCCGTGATGTCGCGGCCCACGCCCTCGTAGCCGGCGAAGTGCCCGTCGCGGTGGGTGCGCGCGCGGCCAGTCAACGCCATCCAGCCGCGCGCGCGGCCGCCAAGCCCATCGACCTCGAGCTCCAGTTCGTTGAAGCTCTCCTGCCGGTCGAGCAGCAGGTTGAACGCGGCCCATCCGCCGCTGGGCGGGTGCACGAAGCCGAGTTCGTCGTGACGGCGGCCCAGCAGGTCACCCAGTGCACGATCGGCGGGCTTGACCAGCGGAGCGTCGGCCGACAGCGACGACAGGCGATGCCGCTCGTCGGTCTCCCAATACCATTCGAGCGACAGCTCCACGCGCGCCTGCCAGCGGCGCTCGGACTCGCCCATCACGCCTTCCACCTGATTGGCCAGATCGCCGAACGCCGACGGCTCGGCCGGCGGCTGTTCGCGCATGCGATGGACGGCCGTGCGCCACGCGCCGCGCTGCAGTTCACGCGCGGTGCTGCGCAGCGTCTCGGCCGCCAGACGGCGCGCGCGCCATTGCACCAGCACCAGCGCGCACAGCGCGCCGACCCCCAGCGCAGCAGGAAACAGCACGATCAACAAGCGATTTCGCGCGCCTTCGGACAGCTCGGTGCCCGCCAGCAGCGGCACCAGCGCGGCCAGTGCGACCGCCAGCGCGACGAAGCAGATCAGGCTCAGGCTGAACGAGGCCAGCTTGATGCGGCGCGCAGTCACCGGGCGAGCAGCGTCTGCGGGCGAGGTGTGGGGCCAGGGAACCGTATGCATGCCCGTCCTGGACGGGCGCGACGGCCGCGTGCTGTGTCGTCCTGACTTGCTGTCCCTTGCCACCGCTGATGTTCCCGTTAGAGGCCTTGCGGCGCCACGTGTTCTTGTTGCGATTGTCACATGTTTGCACGGCCCAATCGGGCCGGCAATCGCAAACGAAGGTCGCGCAACGCATACGACTCCAGCAGCCGCGCCCGAACCTGCCTGCGGCAATCGGGAACAGACGGTCTGCGCAGCGGCCGTGCGGCCGCGGTGGTCTCAGGCCTGGACCGACGCGGTGCTGGCGCGGTGCTCGGCGTTTCCGCTGGCGGAGTACAGCAGCGGCGCGCCGTCGAAGCCGGGCATCAGCACATCGATGGCGCGGTCCAGCGCGGCGGTCGCCCGCGCCAGCGCGTCGCGCTGGGCGGCGATCCGCGCGCCGGCCAATCCAAGTCGGCGGCGCAGATCCTGCGGTACGCCGCCACGGCGCGCGGCTTGCACGAAACGCTCCACCGCCGCAGCGAGCGTGCGTTGCAACTCGCTGGCGTGCAGCTCGATGCACGGCATGTCGCGCGCGCTCAGCGCGGTCTGTAATTCTTCGAGTCGCTGTTCGACGCGTTCCAGCAGCGGCTCGAGTTCGGCGCGCGCACCGGCGTGCCCGTCCGCTGCGGGCTGTTCTGGCAATCGTGCCGCCATGCCAGACATGGGTTACTGCGTCTTGCGGCCGAGCAGTTCTTGCGCGTTGGCCAGCAGCTTGTCGGCGATCGCATTCGCGTCGACCTGGAAACTGCCGTCGCGAATGGCCTCGGCCAGGCGTTCGACCTTCTTGGCGTCGAAAGTACCGTCGGCATAGGCGCGCGCGAGCAGGCTGGCCGCGGCCGACAGCTCGACCTTGGCGCTGGGCTCGGGGCGCGCTGCCGCGCTCTGGCCGCTGGCCGACGTCTTGCGCTCCGTGCTGGCCGGGGCAAGGTTCGATTTGTTGTCGAGCGGACCGATCTTCATGATGGACTCCACGGTACTGGGACACGCACCCGCGTCATGAGTGCCTATCGGCGCGCGCCGTCCGGACTTGAGCGCCGGCGCGGAATTTCGGCGTTGTACCCCGCGAACCGGGGTGATTTCGTCTCTTTGTAACAGCACTCGGACGGTTCACAGCGAAATCTCGATCTGCCGCTGGCCGCTGGGGCGACCGCTGACGATGCGGCCGCTTTCGATGCGCACCTTGGCCGGCTGTCCTTCGACCCCGGCCACGAGGGCCAGGCCTTCGGATCTGATCGTGTAGCCGGGACCGCTGGCAAGGATGCGCACCGTGTCGCCTGCGGCGAACCACTGGCGCGGTTTCAGATCGGCCTGGCGCACGGACTGCCCCGCGCGCAGCGGGCGGCTGAGGGCCCGGCCCAGCGCGTCTACCGGCCGGCGCACCGCCGGGCTCCAGTCGCCGGCCAGGTCGACCTCGGCCTCAACCAGGTGTGCCGCCTCCAGTACCGTGCCCGCGGGCAACGTCTGCGTGACGGTGCTGGCGCGGGCGAACACCTTGACTCGCACCGGCAGGTAGACATTCCAGCGCGCGCCCTCGGCGCAGCGCACGCCGATTCGTGTCGAACCCCACAGGCGGGCGTGCGGCGACAGATAGGGTGTGATGAGCGCGCAAGGCGCCAGCTTCAGTCGCGGGTCGAGCGAGCCGAGTTCGATCTCTATGCGCACCCCAGGCTCGGTCGCGGTGACTGAATCCTGTGCCAGCTGGCGCACCCGCGCCACCAACTGATCGCCGGCGCCTTCGTCCGTCCGCGCGATGGCCGGCGCCGCCAGCAGCGCGAGCGCCACCAGCCTGGCGAGGAGGCGGTGAATGGCGGTCGCCCATGCCGATCGATGTAACAGATCCACAACTGCGATGCTCGGCGCAAGCGGGTCCGCCCGGTGGCACGAAATGCGGCGTTTTGCACCGGCTTTTCGCGCTCATGTCGGCGGGGGCGACTTCCACAATGGCCTCACCACCCGATGCGGCGGTTGTGTGACAGCACATCCGCCCGACCCGCGAGGGCACCTATGCAACGCCTGACCGACAAGCTCGACTTCCAAGCCAACGCCCTGGTGTTGCGTGCCGAGCGCCAGCGCTTGATTGCCAGCAACATCGCCAATGCCGACACGCCGGGTTATGTGGCGCGCGAGATGGATTTCGCCCGCGCGCTGAAAGAAGCCACCGGCCAGGCCGGTATCGCGGCGATGGCAGCCACGCAGCCGCGCCACCTGAGCCCGGCGGCCGGCGCACGTGCCGAGCCGCAGCTGCTGTACGCCAGCGCCAGCCAGAGCAATCTCGACCGCAACACCGTCGACATGGACCGCGAGCGCGCGAGCTTTGCCGACAACGCCGTGAAGTACGAGGCCACGCTGCGCTTCATCAATTCGAGCGTGCGAACGATGCTCGACGCGATGAAGTCGCCCCAGCAGTCCTGACACCGAGGGTTAAGCCATGAGCCTGTTCCAGATCTTCAACGTCTCCGGCAGCGCCACCAGCGCGCAGAGCCAGCGGCTGAACACGGTGGCCTCGAACCTGGCCAATGCCGACACCGTGGCCGGGCCAGACGGCCAGGCCTACAAGGCGCGACAGGTCGTCTTCCAGACCCAGCTGATGGGCGAGGTGGGCGCCGCCGGCGTGCGGGTGAGCACCGTCACCGAGGACAACTCCCCGGGCCGCCGTGTGCACGACCCCAAGCACCCGGCCGCCGACGGCGAGGGCTACGTGACCTACAGCAACGTCAACCCGGTGGAGGAGATGGTCAACATGATCTCGGCCTCGCGCTCATACCAGAACAACATCGAAGTCATGAACACGGCCAAGAACCTGTTGCTGAAGACGCTGCAGCTCGGCCAGTGATCGGCTGATTCAGGACAACCATGGCCACCTCCGCCGTCAACGCCACGAACCCCATCAACGCCACCGCGGCTGCCGCCGGCGTGGCCGCGTCGGCCAACACCGAGGATCGCTTTCTCAAGCTTCTGGTCGCGCAGCTGAAGAACCAGGATCCGCTCAACCCGATGGACAACGCACAGGTCACGAGCCAGATGGCGCAGATCCAGACCGTGAGCGGCATCGACAAGCTCAACAGCACGGTGCAGGGTCTGAACTCGCAGTTCGCGCAGCTGCAGGCGCTCACCGGCGCCGCGCTGGTCGGACACGACGTGCTGGTCGACGGCAATCGCCTGGTCGCCGAGAACGGCGCGGGCCATGCCGGCTTCGAGCTGGCCTCGCAGGCCGATCATGTGCGCATCGAGGTGCTCGACAACGCCGGGCGGGTGATCGACACCGACGAGCTGGGCGCGATGGCCAGCGGGCGACACAGCTTCGACTGGACGCCGTCGACCGGTGTCGATTCCACCCAGGCCGCGCGCTTTCGCGTCGTGGCCACGCTCGGCACCACCGCCGTGGCCGCGACCCCGTATGCACGAGACCGGGTCGAGGCCGTCAGCGTCGGCGCCAGCGGCCTGATGCTCGAACTCACCCACGCGGGCCCCGTGACCTACGACAAGGTCAAGGCCTTCGATTGATTCACCGCCGCCACCAAGGACACACACATGGGTTTCCAACAAGGTCTTTCCGGACTGAACGCCACCGCCAAGAGCCTGGAGGTGATCGGCAACAACATCGCGAACTCGCAGACCTATGGCGCCAAGTCGGCGCGCGCCGAGTTCAGTGACGTCTACGCCGCGGCGCTCAACGGTGCCGGCGCCAACAGCATCGGCATCGGCGTGAACCTGAGCGCGGTCTCGCAGCAGTTCACGCAGGGCAACATCTCGACCACCGACAACCCGATGGACCTGGCCATCAATGGCGCCGGGTTCTTCCAGGTGACCGATGGCAACAGCCCGGTGACCTACACGCGCAACGGCCAGTTCAAGGTCGACCGCGACGGTTTCATCGTCAACAACAGCCTGCAAAAGCTGCTCGGCTATCCGGCCAGCGGCACCGGCATCATCCAGCCCGGCACCGCGGTGCCGCTGCAATTGCCCACCTCGGGCATCAACCCGCAGACCACCGCCAACATCATGCTCGAGATGAACCTCGACTCGCGCCTGGCCGTCACGGCGCCGACCGCGGGCGCACAGATCAACTTCGCCGATCCGGCGACCTACAACAACGCGACGTCGATGACGGTGTACGACGCCAAGGGCCAGGACATTGCGCTCACCTACTACTTCCAGAAGTCCGACACCGACACTTGGAACGTGTTCGTCACCGCCAACGGCACCACGTTGGCCGGCACCGCCGCGGCGCCGACGCCGGTGACGACGATCACGTTCCCCCCCGATGGCTCGGCACCGACATCGCCCGCCGCGCCGGTGTCGATCGACATACCGGCCTCGACCAACCTTGCCGGCGCCGCCACGCTGGCCATTCCCGGCGTGCTGCTCGACCTGACCCGTGCGTCGGAGTTCGGCACCAATTTCGGCGTGACGAACATGACGCAGGACGGCTACGCGCCGGGGCAGCTGAACAGCATCACGGTCGAGAACAACGGCGTCGTGATGGCGCGCTATTCGAACGGCCAGTCCAAGCCCGCAGGCCAGGTCGAGGTGGCGAACTTCCGCAACCCGCAAGGCCTGCAGCCGCTCGGCGACAACGCCTGGGGCCGCACCTTCACCTCGGGCGACCCGGTGCTCGGCACGCCCGGCAACGGCAACCTCGGCGTGCTGCAGTCGGGCGCGCTGGAGGAAAGCAACGTCGACCTGACCGGCGAGCTGGTCAACATGATCACCGCGCAGCGCACCTACCAGGCCAACGCGCAGACCATCAAGACCGAAGACCAGATCATGCAGACGCTGGTCAACATGAGGTGATGGACCACCCCCGAAGCCGGATCCGCCGCGTTCGCTGGGTACTGAGGAGGATCAACCATGGATCGCATGATCTACCTGTCGATGGCCGGCGCGAAGGCGACGATGCAGCGCCAGGACGTGCTCGCCAACAACCTCGCCAACGTGTCGACGGCCGGCTTCCGTGCCGAACTGACGGCCTTTCGCGCGGTGCCGGTGCACGGCAGCGGCGCCAGCACGCGCGTGTATGCGATCGAATCCACGCCGGGCTATAACGCCGAACCGGGCGCCGTGCAGCCCACCGGACGCAATCTCGACGTGGCGATGAAAGGCAATGCCTGGCTCGCGGTGCAGGCGCTCGATGGCACCGAGGCCTACACCCGCGCCGGCGCACTCGATGTCAATGCCGAAGGTTTGCTCGTCACCAAGACCGGGCTCACCGTGCTCGGCGACGGCGGGCCGATCAACGTGCCGGCCAATGCGCAGTTGCAGATCGGCGCCGACGGCACCGTCAGCGCCGGCGTCGGCAATGCCAAGCCGCAGGCGGTGGGACGGCTGAAACTGGTGACGCCCGAGGCGCCGCTGACCCGTGGCACCGACGGCCTGTTCCGCGCCGCCGATGGCGACTTGGCCGCAGACACCACGGCGAAGTTGCAGGACGGCGCCCTCGAAGGCAGCAACGTCAGCCCGATCGAGACCATGATCGCGATGATCGCCGCCGCGCGTCAGTTCGAGCAGCAGATGAAGATGATGCACAGCGCGCAGGAGAAAGAGCAGGTCGCGGCCAAGCTGCTCAGCAGCGGCTGAGCGTGCTTTCGGTGCCGCAGAGAAACGCTGCCTTGGCAGCGTTTTTCGCGTCATGGGCCGGGACGGCAGACGACGATCATCGGAGCAACCTCTTGGGGAGAACCTGCCCATGTTCCGTTCGCTCTGGATCAGCAAGACCGGCATGGAGGCCCAGCAGACGCAGCTGGACACCATCTCGCACAACCTGGCCAACGTCGGCACCAACGGCTTCAAGCGCGGCCATGCGGTGTTTGAAGATCTGATCTACCAGAACCTGCGCCAGGCCGGCGCCAACAGCTCGGAGCAGACGCAGCTGCCCACCGGGCTGCAGGTGGGCCTGGGCGTGCGCGCGGTGTCGATGTCGCGCAACTTCTCGCAGGGCAACCTGCAGCAGACCGGCAACAACCTCGACATCGCCGTCAAGGGCAGCGGGTTCTTCCAGGTCCAGATGCCCGACGGCACCGTGAACTACACGCGCGACGGCGCGTTCCAGGTCGACGCACAAGGGCAGCTCGTCACCAACAACGGCTTCACCGTGCAGCCCGGGATCACGATTCCCGCGGCTGCGCAGAGCGTGACGATCGCCGCCGACGGCACGGT
>Ga0209261_10000283_pt1 | contig 13866 bp, 11 predicted proteins | sample DOMMetBare1Fresh_FD_187470 | JGI IMG/M metagenome (GOLD analysis project Ga0209261, IMG submission 187470) | Wetland sediment microbial communities from St. Louis River estuary, USA, under dissolved organic matter induced mercury methylation -... | ecosystem: Environmental > Aquatic >...
AAGGAGTAATCCAATAATATATTGTACAATATATCGTTGTTATAAAAGGTATTTTAAGTTATTGAGATAAAAAATGTTGAATCAATCTTTCTTTTTACCTCAAAAGTGCCTTCAACGGTTTGGGTAAATAAAATAGGACATTAAACTGCTAGTTAAATTAAAAAAACCTTTTTGTAACAAAAAGATTAAAATAGAAGTAATTGGAATTATGTATTCGCAAAATTTCAAGATCAAAAAGATCAATTGCTTGTCATAGAACAGAGAGGATTCACAGAAATTTATTGAGCAAAAAACTTTAATATGCGAATTAAGTTAAAAGAATTAATAGACAGAGGATTTTTACCTCGTTGGATAATTCTGCTTGTAGATGCAGCCATAGCCTCTTCAAGTTTCTTGTTAACCTATTTGCTCCGCTTTAACCTTGCATCTGAACATGTTGATGTTCTGATGATGTTACTGCAATTCATGACCGGACTCCCATTTTTTTTGTTGGCGGCTTTTATTTTCAAGCCTCACCGCGGAATCCTCAGGCACTCCACCATGCATGATGCGATAACATTGGCTAAAGCACATCTTGTATTTTCCGGAGGTTACTTTTTTTTAAGCTTTTTTGGACATAGTGTTGCTGATGTACTTCTTATCCCATGGTCAGTAATTATCGTCCACTATTTTCTATCGGTTTTTCTGATGGTTGCTTTTCGCTTTGGAGTGCAATATACCTACCGAAATCTGAATATTAAACCCAATGATACTATCAATATCATGATTTACGGTGCAGGAGTTATGGGGAACATTGCCCGTAGTGTGATTATGAAAGATACAAATATCCATTACAATATCGTAGGTTTTATCGATGACAATCCAAGTCTTTGGAATAGCCACTTTGGTGGTGTGAAAATTTATTCTCCAAAAAGGGCTTTCGAATCTTTGATCGATGAAGAAAATGTAAAAGAAATGGTGCTGGCCATTTCTACTCCTAAAGTGGAAATCCTGCGAAAAAGAGAAATTGTTGATCAATGTCTGGCTCATCGTTTAAAAGTAAAGGAAGTTGCTGATCCTTCGAATCTACTGGATGGGAAACTGGAAGAAGGAAAAATCAGGGAAGTACGAATTGAGGATTTATTGGGCCGCGAACCTATTTCGATGAAGGTAGATGCCATTAGTCAGGGTATTAAAGGGAAAAGGGTTATGGTAACCGGTGGCGCCGGATCTATAGGTTCTGAGATTGTCCGGCAATTGGTTTATCTGAATCCTGAAAGTATCATTATAGTCGACCAGGCTGAATCTGCAATGTTCGAGGTTAAAAATGAAATTCAGTCTTTACTGGCGAATGTGGAACTACATACTTATGTTGCTGATGTAACCAATGATTGCAAAATGCGGAAGATTTTCGGCAAATGTCTTCCTCAGATTGTCTATCATGCCGCTGCATATAAACATGTCCCACTTATGGAACAACAACCATATGAAGCTGTTGGCAACAATGTAGGCGGATTAAAAAACATGGCCGATCTGAGTGTTGAATTTGGTGTCGAAAAATTTGTCATGGTTTCTACTGATAAAGCAGTTAATCCTACGAACATCATGGGAGCGACCAAACGAATCTGTGAGATATATATTCAGGCTTTGTCGCAAAATCCGGATTTAAAAACTCAGTTTATTACCACACGTTTCGGCAACGTACTTGGCTCAAATGGTTCTGTTATCCCCATTTTTAAAAAACAAATCAGCAATGGTGGTCCCGTTACTGTTACACACCGTGATATCATCCGCTATTTTATGACTATTCCTGAAGCCTGTCAATTGGTCATGGAAGCAGGATTTATGGGAAATGGAGGAGAAATTTACCTTTTCGATATGGGGGAACCGGTGCGAATTTATGATTTAGCGGAACGCATGATTTCTTTATCAGGATTTTTACCACATACTGAAATTCAAATTACAGAAACCGGACTTCGACCTGGAGAAAAATTATATGAAGAGTTATTGGCTGAAAAAGAAGAAACGATTCCAACTTCAAACAAAAAAATCCTGATTGGTAAAATAAGACCACTTAACTATAATCTGGTTCAAACAGCGATTAATGAAATGCTTGAAAACCTGAATCAGGAAGATGAATGGCAAATTGTTACCCGAATGAAAAAAATTGTACCTGAATTCGTTTCTAAGAATTCTAAATTTGAATCAATAGATGTTGAGATTTGGACAGGCCATGTTGCCAAACTTATGCATCCCAATGCAAACAACAACCCTTATCTGACTGATGCTTCTGCAACTAAGACTGAATTAATAGAGTCTGCTAGTTGATATTCCAGATAATAAGATACCATTTTTGAAGGTTAAAATTTTGTTACCCGAATTTGAATCAATTATTCTTACAGATTTAGTGGAACTTTTATTTTACTATTAATCAGGCTTATCCGCTCCATACTTCCCTTATTTTATTCAATAAAACACACCTTTTTTAATCTCCTAAGTTGGAACTGAAAAATGACTCGCCGCTTATTATATTTCAGCATTCTTTTTTCCCTTTTTTTTGTAAGTGCTTGTCATAAGTATGAGATTACACCCATAAGCGAGTGGAAACAATTAAATGATTTTCCGGGAGAAGCACGAGCTTCTGCCACTTCATTTTCCTGGCAGGAAAAGGCATTTATAGGTCTGGGTCGGGCAGGCTTAAAAGAAAATTTCCTGAAAGATTTTTGGGAATACAATATCCAAACTGACCAATGGACTCGCAAATCCGATTTCCCGGGAGAACCAAGAGTTAAAGCCATTGGGGCTGTAGTTGGAGACAAAGCTTACATTGGTCTGGGGGGTATTGCTCCCTACACTGGTCCAATCTACAACGATTTGTGGGAATATGATTTAAAAATCGATACCTGGAAACAAGTAGCTTCATTCCCGGGTAAAGCCTCAAACGATTTGTTTTACGCAGTGATTGATGGCTGCATCTATACTACCGAGGGTTACACGAACACCCAATTCAAACCTGACACCTACAAATACGATCCGAAGACCAACGAATGGACACGGCTCAGGGATTGTCCGGTAAAACGATCCGGAACTGCCGGATTTGCGATAGGGAAGAATCTCTATGTTGGAACTGGCTACGATAGTGAGCGATACAAAGACTTTTATTGTTACCATACCGAAACGGATACCTGGCGTAGAGTAGCAGATTTACCTGCGGTGCGTGTTTTATCTAAAGGACTTGCTATAAATGGACAGGGATACATAATGCTGGGAAGGTATTGGAATGGTTCGTTGAATGGAGGACGATTGTTATCGGATGTGGTTCGATACGATCCCGAAACGAATAAATGGTCCAAGTGTGGAGATTTCCCCGGGGGAGCGCGCCAGAATGTTGCCGCATTTACCATTAATGGAAAAGGCTATGTAATTGGAGGCGAAGATGATTTTAAACGAAAATCGGATGTTTGGGTGTTTCAACCCTAATTAATGGCCAAATGAAATTAAAATACTATCATATTCTCTTTTTAGTCCTATCACCGATTTTAATTCAGGCTCAAAATCTCCCTGATACGATCAGTTATTCTATTAACACTCGAATTAACGGTGGAACAGGAAGTTATGCGCCCTTCCTTTCAACTGTCAACCAATTTGATCGATTCGATATCGCAGCGAATGGAATGGCAATCTGGGGAACCCTGCATAAAGAGGTTCAAAAACAAAAATCCCTTGATTATGGTTTTGGAATGGAATTAGATGGGAATTTTTCCAAAAGCAGAAATCGCTTTTTCCCGGGGGAACTCTATGTTCAGGGGAAAATAAACTTTTTGAAAGTATATGCCGGAAGTAAAAGGGAAGTATTTGGCAATCAGGACGAAGAGCTTTCAAGTGGAGGAATGTTATGGTCACAAAATAGCAGACCCATGCCTAAAATAGCCATTGAATCAAACGGATATATTCCGATCCCATATACAAAGGGCTATGTGGAAGTGAATGGAGGATTGTCTCATGGGTGGTTCGACGATCAAAAAGACCTGAAAGGGTTATTGCTACATCACAAATATGCGTATATCCGTCTGGGAGGCTCATTTCCTGTTAATTTATCGTATGGAGTCCAACATGTGGCACAATGGGGAGGACAATCAAATGTTTATGGATCAATGCCGGTAACACTGGATAATTATTTTCGCATTTTTCTGGGAAGCAGCGGAAGTTCCACTGCCAGCTGGGGCGATAAGGAAAACGCACTGGGGAATCACATAGTATCCCAAAATTTGGGATTTGATTTCAAGTTTAATTACGTAAAAATATCGCTGTACTGGCAAAGTATAGCCGAAGATTCACCGGTTAAAAAATTTATTACCAACACCCCTACCATTGAGGATGGACTCTGGGGAATGAGTGTCAAACTTCCCGGATTTCAGCCTTTGAAACATGTAGTATTGGAATACTTGAGTACTACTGATCAGAACGGTCCCTGGCACGATCTCGATGGTGTTATTTATGGCGGACAGGATGGTTACTATAATAATGGCATGATCCCAAATGGATGGAGCTATAAAGGCATGACCATCGGAAATCCATGGCTCACTTCGCCCAAATACAATAATGATGGCTCAACAACCATAGTCAACAACACTGTAAGGCTATATTATTTCTCAGGAAAAGGAAGTATAAAATCAGTCAATTATAGATTGACCCTGGCCTATTCAAAAAACTACGGGCTTACAGCACCAATTTATCCGGAAAGCAAAGACCAGTTGTCGTGGCAGTTGGAAACTTCAACAGCGTTAAAATATATTAAAAACACTCAAATTAGTGTTGGAATTTCAAGAGATCGTGGCTCCATGTACGGCAACAATCTGGCATTACTACTGGGTGTTTCCTACTCTGGTCTTTTCAAATATTAACCTGAGTTCGAAATAATAACATAAACAATATCCTGAAATAAAGTCTATTACATTTGCCGTAGGCATTAAATAACAATAGAAAATGTGGACCATAAATAAAAGATTGTCCTTAGGACATCACCATTATTCAAAATGGATATCTCCTAACAGAGAATGATAATATAAGTTGATTGTATTCTATTGAACTCCTAACGGAGAATAACATAAAGCATTCTTTAACTTTCTTATTTCGACCTCAGGTTATTAATGTCAGTATAACCAGTGTTTAAGTGTAACTTTAGGGGGCTTATTACTTTTTAAGGGGATAAGCGGTTCGCTCAACAGCATATTGGACTTCAATTGAATTTCGTGGAAAATTCCACACTAATTCGGTTGGAGATTTTTTTTTGCACAGAAACTATTCTTAAGAAACAGCTAAACATCGACTTTCCTGAGAATAATCGTGAAGCTTCATCCACATCAGCAGAACTACAAATGTAGTACTGTCAAATGTCTCACTTTAAGGTTGTAAATGAATTGAGCCATAAAACAAAAACGGGAATGAAAATTAATTCATCCCCGTTTTTGTAGCGAGAGGCGGGCATGATCCGCCGACCTCATGATTATGAATCATGCGCTCTAACCAGCTGAGCTACCTCGCCATGAAATCAATCTGAACTCGCATCAATTCACCACTTCGGTTCTTTTTTGCGGTTGCAAATATAGTACTTTATTTATTCGTTGATTAACAGTCGGTGAAATTAATAAAAAAAAGTCCATCCGATTTTCGGATACTTTGCGTTTTACTGTTTAAATCCATATATTGCAGAAAATCAAGGAAACGATGTCTGGAAAAACTAAAATACAATTGGAATACATTATCAACTGCTCGCCCAAAGTACTGTTTAACAGACTTAGCTCAGCAGCTGGACTAACAGAATGGTTTGCTGATGATGTGAGAGTAAAAGGAAACCTGTTTACTTTCATCTGGGGAGATACCAGCCAGGTTGCTGAAAAGAAGAATCACAAGGAAAATAAATCAGTTCGGTACGAATGGGTTGATGACAGTCTGGATAAAGAAGAATCATATTTCGAATTTGTAATTGCCCTCGACGATTTAACAAACGATGTTTCACTAATGATTTGCGATTTTGCCGATGAAGATGAAGTAGAAGAAACATCTGATTTATGGAATACCCAAATTGCCAAATTAAAACAACTACTTGGATCATAATCCCAAAACCCTGTCCCTGTTTGTTTTAAGCATCTTTTTATTTGTTTATCTGTTAAATACTTCTAAATATTGGGAAGGGAAACATCATGCTCTTTTTAATTATTCAAAATAACTTAGTTTTGTATTCGTTTTGAACAGGCAGGCATATAGCATGAAGCGACTACACCAGTTTATTATAAAGAGTTTTCTAGGTCCGTTTTTTATGACCTTTTTTATCTGTGTATTTATACTACTGATGCAATTTCTGTGGAAATACATTGATGATTTGGTTGGTAAAGGATTGGAATGGAATATCGTAGCAGAATTGCTACTTTATGCTTCGTTTGGACTGGTCCCGTTGGCTTTCCCTCTAGCCATGCTGCTTGCATCCATTATGACCTTCGGAAATCTGGGTGAAAATTATGAACTGGTGGCCATGAAAGCTTCCGGAATTTCACTTTTTCGCATTATGAAACCACTGTTGGTAGTGGCATTTATTCTGACTTCAGTCGCCTTTTACTTCTCCAATAATATCCTTCCCAAAACCAATCTTGAATTTTATGCGCTGCTTTTCAGTGTCAAGCAACAAAAACCCGAAATGGTGATCAAGGAAGGAATTTTCACCAACGACATGCCCAACTACAGCATTAAAGTAGAGCGAAAAGGCAAAAACAACAATATGCTCTACGACGTCATGATTTACGATCATTCAAATAATGACGGAAATGTGAACGTAACCATTGCCGATTCAGGCAAAATGGCACTGACTGAAGATAAAAAATTCATGTCCATCACGTTGTACAATGGTGAAAATTACACGGAAGGAAAGGAAAAAAGGGGATCAGAAAAGAGGTATCCGTTTCAAAGAGAATTATTTAAAAAGGAAATCATCAATATAAGCATGCTCGATTTCGAGTTCAACCGCACCGACGAAAAGCTTTTTACCCACGGAGCCCGGGCTATGAATGTGCATCAGCTTTCCAATCGGTCCGATTCGTTGTTTGCTGATTACAAATTGAGGATCTGGAGGTTTGTCACTTCTCTGAATTATGAGACGAACCTTTTAAGACAGGTTGCCTGGCTTGCCAATCCTTACGATACAATGCGGATCAATCCTCATTTGAAATCAGACACTATTGTGAATCTCAACCAGGTAATCGGCTCATTGAGCACTTTCCAAAAACAGGAAATGTATTCCCGGGCCATTGAATGCGTACGAACCAACACCCAAATGATTTCGCAGCAACTGGATGAATTGTATAACCGAAAGAAAATGGTTAATGCCTATGCCATGGAACTTCACCGCAAGTTTTCACTTTCCTTTGCTTGTCTTATCTTCTTCTTCATAGGCGCTCCACTGGGTGCAATTATCCGCAAAGGCGGACTTGGCATGCCCGTAGTTGTATCCATTTTAATGTTTATTGCCTATTATATTATCATGATAACAGGTGAAAAATTCGCCCGTGAAGATGCATGGTCGATGGTTAGCGGTATGTGGTTTTCTTCGCTGGTCTTTTTACCTCTTGGATTTTGGCTTACGTATAAAGCAGCCACCGATTCAGCCGTTATGAATTTAGAAAGCTATCAACTGTTTTTGAAGAAACTGCTTACCTTTAGTTTCCTGAAAAACGGAAAATCTGAAATTAATTAGATGCGAATACTTCAACTAATGAACAAAGTGCCCTGGCCACCTAAAGACGGAGGTGCCATTGCCTGTATGAACATGACAAAAGGATTTTCAATGCTTGGGCATGAAGTGACCGCGCTTTGCATGAATACCACCAAACATCATGTCCGTATCAAAGATATTCCATCGGACATACGAAACCGCGCCGAATTCAGGCTGGTTGAAGTTCCGGCAGCAATCAGCTGGATTGAAGCTGCTGTAAACCTGCTGTTTTCCAAATTGCCTTACAATGCACAACGCTTTATTTCAGATGATTTTAGCCTCGCATTGATCAACCTTCTTACTGAAAAGCATTTCGATATTATCCAACTTGAAGGTTTATATCTTTGTCCCTATATTCCGGTTATCAGGAAATATTCCGATGCACTTATCACTTATCGGGCCCACAACATTGAGTATGAAATCTGGGAAAGAACCGCCAAACTCTCCAAAGGATTGCGCTCAAAATACCTCCGGAATCTCTCAAAAAGAATCAAACAATTTGAGATTAGCTACTTAAACAAATACGATATTCTCATTCCTATTACCGACCGTGACGGACTTATTCTGGATGAACTGGGAAATTCAAAACCACGTCATACTTCGCAAACAGGTATCGATTTTGCGTCACTGGTTCCAACAGCAAAAAAGCTCGAATTTCCTTCCTTATTTCACATCGGAGCGCTCGATTGGGCTCCAAATCAGGAAGGACTGATCTGGTTTTTCAACCACTGCTGGGCCAAAATAAAAGCTGTAAATCCACAATTAAAGTTTTATCTGGCCGGAAGAAATGCGCCGGAGTGGTTTGAGAAGATCATTAAACTGGATGGCGTTGAATACCTGGGTGAAATTAATGACGCCTACGATTTCATCAATTCGAAAGCCATCATGGTGGTTCCACTCTTTTCAGGAAGTGGAATGCGGATTAAAATTATTGAAGGAATGGCACTTGGAAAACCAATTGTTACCACCGATATCGGCACAGAAGGAATTCCTACACAGAATGGCAAGAATATTCTGATTGCCAATAATGCTGATGAATTTATTGAAGCCATTAGCCGATTGATTAATGACCGGTCGTTATCTGACGAAATTGGGAAAAATGCCATTGGCTTCATTCAGGAAAAATTTGACAATCTCGTACAGGCCGGGGCGTTGGTCGATTTCTACAGACAGCACATTCAATCGAAACAGGCAAATACAGGTGAGCAGAATTGACGAAATCATATTTTGGATATCAGGATTTGTCATTTTCTACACGTATGGCGGATACGGAATATTTTTGTTTGTTTTTCTAAAAATCAGGAGCATTCTCGGATTGGGAAAAAAGCTGCTCAATTCTTTGCCTGATGAAAACCTTCCAGATGTTTGTCTGATTATTGCTGCCTATAACGAAAGGGATTATGTCGACCAAAAGATAAAAAATTCGCTTTCGCTCGATTATCCAACCCAAAAACTGAGCATTATCTGGGTAAACGACGGTTCTGATGACGGAACTCCTGATTTGGTTGCCAAATATCCAGAAGTAATTTTATTGCACAATCCGAAACGAAGTGGAAAAATAGAAGGGATGAACCGTGGTGCTGAATACTCGGTTGCCCCAATTCTTCTCTTTAGCGATGCGAATACTATGCTTTCGGCCAATGCGTTAAAAGCCGCAATTCGTCATTTTCAGGATAAAACAGTTGGATGTGTGGCTGGAGAAAAACAATTCGTCAAGCAAAAAAATCAACCTGTTTCAGCAGCCGGCGAAGGATTTTACTGGCGAATCGAATCGTGGCTAAAACAACTCGATTACCAGTTTTACAGCACCATTGGAGCTACCGGCGAACTGTTTGCCATTCGGCGCGAGTTATTCCAGAAGGTGGAACCCGATACTTTGCTGGATGATTTTATGATTTCGATGAGAACCACCCTGCAGGGATTCCGGGTGGCATATGAACCTGATGCTACAGCATCTGAAAACGGATCTTCAAATGTACGGGAAGAGCTCAAACGAAAGGTTCGCATAGCAGCTGGCTGTTACCAATCACTACTCCGGCTGAAAAAGCTGCTGAACCCATTTTTCAATCCAAAGTTGTTTTTTCAATATGTCTCGCACAAGGTAATGCGATGGACTCTTGCCCCAATCGCATTAATCAGTTTGCTCATTTCCACCATTTTTATCCTGAATAAAAATGTTCCTCCACCTTCTATTTCAGTTTATTGGACAATCTTTTATCTGCAGGTTTTATTTTATATTCTGGGTGTTTTCGGCATGCTCACCCAAAGCAAACCGGTACGCATAAAATATGTCTACGCGCCCTTTTATTTCCTCGCCATGAACTATGCCATGTTTAAAGGATTCTTTCGCTTTCTGAAAGGTCAACAATCCGTCCTTTGGGAAAAATCGAAAAGGGCATAAGAATCCTTTATCACCTTTCAAGTCGATAATTTTAGTTAATTTTGCGACCGTATTTGAAAATCACTTTGCTATAATGGACGACATTAAACTAAATACGATCCCCGAGGCTATCGAAGCCATTCATAACGGACAATTAATCATTGTTGTTGACGACGAGGATCGCGAAAATGAAGGTGACTTTATTGCAGCTGCAGAAAAAGTAACTCCTGAAATGGTGAATTTTATTACCAAATTTGGTCGGGGACTTGTTTGTGCTCCACTTACTGAAGAAAGATGTGATGAGTTGGAACTTGATCTGATGGTTGGGAAAAACACTTCGACACACGAAACTCCTTTTACTGTGTCAGTTGATCTTTTAGGATATGGCTGTACCACGGGAATTTCAGCCAGCGACCGTTCGAAAACATTAAATGCCTTGGCCAATCCAGAACTGAAACCCGATGAGCTTGGCCGTCCGGGGCATATTTTCCCACTCAGAGCCAGAAGCAGAGGAGTACTTCGCCGGGCTGGCCATACCGAAGCTGCTGTTGATTTGGCCCGTATGGCCGGATTAACTCCTGCCGGCGTTCTGATTGAAATTATGAACGACGATGGTTCCATGGCACGCTTGCCTGAGCTGATGCTGATTGCCAAACATTTCGAACTGAAAATTGTATCCATCAAGGACCTGATTAATTATCGACTGCAGAGTGAAAGCCTGATCGAACGAGGCGATGAAGTTTTTCTTCCCACAAAAAACGGAATTTTCAGGATCATTCCTTTTAAACAAATTTCGAATGGTGTTGAGCATATTGCTTTAATAAAAGGCGAATGGACTCCAGACGAATCCATTTTAGTTCGTGTTCATTCATCCTGCATGACCGGTGATATTTTTGGCTCGATGCGTTGCGAATGCGGCGAGCAGCTCGAACATGCCATGAAGCTGATTGAAAAAGAAGGAAAAGGAGTCATCGTTTACATGCAGCAGGAAGGTCGGGGCATAGGGCTGATGAATAAAATTGCAGCCTATAAACTTCAGGATCAGGGAATGGATACCGTTGATGCAAACATTCATCTCGGATTTGATGCCGACGAACGTGATTATGGTGTCGGCGCGCAGATTCTGAGAAGCCTGGGAGTAAAAAAAATGCGGCTAATTACCAATAATCCGGTAAAACGGGTCGGTATTGAAGGATTCAATCTGGAAGTTGTTTCAACAGTCAACATTGAAATTGAACCCAATGAATTCAATCAGGCCTACCTGAAAACCAAGCGCGACCGGATGGGACACCATCTGTCAAATTTTAAATACGACAAATAATCCAACCATGGGAATGTTTGATGATATGTTTGATTCGGGCTATGGCGAACAAACCGTGGAAGGAGTCGATTACACGATGAGTCCGCAAGGCTTTCGCATCATGACCGAATTTTACCTGGTAAAGCGTGGATACTGTTGTTCAAACGGATGCCTGAATTGTCCTTATTCTCCCAAAGCAGTAAAAGGCAACCGCAAACTTCGTCCTGAACTTGTGAAGAAATATCAAAAATAAAAAGCAGAAACAAGGTAATTGAAACTACCTGTTTCTGCTTTTTACTTCGGAAATCATCTCAAAGAGGAATTACTGTGCTGTTGAAACCACACTATTTTCTTCTCCAAAACTATTTGATGCAAAAGAATCGGCCTGAGGATCATTTTTCCATGTCGATCCGTCAATGAAATAACGGAACTGGTAATCTTTACCTGATTCGAGTTCGAGTACAGCTGTAAAATCATTCGATTTCAGCTTTGTCATCGGTTCTGATGATTTATCCCAATTATTGAAATCGCCCAGCAATTGAACAGAATTTGCTCCAACTGCATCAGCAGCATCTAATCGGAAAGAAACCTTGCATACCGGTTTTGATTTTAAAAATTGTTTCTTTAAGCTCATAATAAAATTTTTATATTCAACGTGTTAATTGATGGTTCAAAATTACCTTTTCCTTTTTTAGAAAATGATCTAAAACATTGAATGCAAATTATTTAGCAATATCTTGACATTAACTTAACTTTTAAAAAATGCTAATGTGCTGACATTCAACACGTACATAAATTATTCGCTTTTGTTAACACAAGCTTAAGTACTTTGTAATCAATCCATTTTCCGGACAAACTACTTATTTTGACTTTGTCCACATTCTTTTTTCCCAGTTCCCTTTCAAGCCTTATCTTTGTAATAAAAAAACAATGGGTCCGAAAGAAATTCGTATCGTGTTTATGGGTACTCCCGATTTTGCAGTGGAGAGTTTAAAAGCATTGGTTGAAAACGGGTATCAGGTCGTGGCTGTAATTACTTCACCGGATAAACCTGCAGGTCGCGGCAGACAGCTGACTGAATCGGCTGTAAAGAAATATGCCATTCAACAGAATCTGAGAATTCTTCAACCTGAAAAACTAAAAAATCCGGAATTTATTTCTGAACTGGAAAGTCTGAAAGCTGATCTGCAAATTGTAGTTGCTTTCAGAATGCTTCCCGAAGTGATCTGGAATATGCCACCCATGGGCACCATAAATCTGCACGGCTCATTACTTCCGCAATACCGGGGTGCGGCTCCCATCAATTGGGCAATCATCAATGGCGAAAAAGAAACAGGTGTTACCACTTTTAAACTAAAACATGAAGTGGATACCGGAGATATTCTCTTACAGGAAAGTTTTCCAATCAATGAAGAAGAAACGGTAGGTGAAGTGCATGACAGAATGAAAGAGATAGGTGCACAATTGCTGGTGAAAACAATAAAAAATATAGCAGATGGCTCCATAAAGGAAATACCCCAGCCAATTACAAAATCAACATTGAAACATGCTCCTAAAATACATACTGAAAATTGCAGAATAAACTGGAGCGATTCCATTGAAAATATATTTAACCTTGTACGGGGCCTATCCCCTTACCCTGCAGCTTTTACTATTATTAATGAAAAAATTCTCAAAATCTTCAAAGCCAAAAAAGAAATTGTATTTCCGAAAGTAACTGAAGGTGATTATGAAACAGATGGCAAAACCTTCTTGAAATTTGCCTGTGCCAACGGCTACCTGCATTTACTGGAAGTACAGATGGAAGGAAAAAAGAAAATGAGTATTGAAGAATTTTTAAGAGGATTCAGATTTAGCTGAAAATTAAAACACTTATTTCAGGCACAATAAACAGTGTAAAGCATTGCTTTTCTTTATAATTTCATAATTTTATTCTATCTTAATAATACTTCAAGGCTTAAACATTCATCAATATTGTCTTTTCATCAGCATTAATCTTTGAATTCAAATAAGTACATAATAATTTTATGAAAATAAGTTCTGATTCATATCAGCGGTTTATCATGATTGGCTATCTGGTATTTATTATACTTGCCAGTGCAATTTTCTTTTACTTATTTCCACTTACCGGTATAGGAACAAATAATTTTTTTAAAAAACAGTTTCTTTTTCAGACAATATGGTTAATTATCAGCACCGGAAGTTTCCTGTTTATTGTCACCTATTTTCTGAATAAAAAACTAAACGAAGAAAAAATTGCTACCAATGAAACGATACACCGCTATGAAGCACTAGGAAATGCTACCAATGATGCCATATGGGATTATGATTTTGCACTCAATAAAACATATATAGCAGGCACGGGTTATAGAGATCTTTTCGGTTACAATCTCGCGAACGAATACAGCGAAGACCAATTTTGGGAATCGCGTATTCACCCTG
>Ga0209261_10000284_pt1 | contig 13843 bp, 13 predicted proteins | sample DOMMetBare1Fresh_FD_187470 | JGI IMG/M metagenome (GOLD analysis project Ga0209261, IMG submission 187470) | Wetland sediment microbial communities from St. Louis River estuary, USA, under dissolved organic matter induced mercury methylation -... | ecosystem: Environmental > Aquatic >...
TTCCTCCTCCAGCCCGGCGAGCAGTTCGTCGAGCGCGTCGACCACGTCCAGCCCGCACAGCGTGCGCCAGATCGCCCGGCCGGTGGCCGGGGACAGGCCGATCACGACGTCCCGCGGGTCGTGGCCGAGGACCGCCGGCCCCGCCGCCCGCAGCCGGTCGCCGGCGTGCCTGGCCTGCTCGGTGCGGAGGTCGGCGACCGAGCGCTGCTGCCGCACGGTGTCGATCTCCTGCTGCCGCTGCGGCGTGGGGACGTAGCCGGAGCCCGGCCCGGCGTAGTCGTTCGGATCGGTGACCGCCGACAGCACGCGCATCTGCGCGTCGAAGATGGCGGCGGTCTGCAGGTGGTCGCCGCGCACCCGTTCCCGGAGCATCGCCAGCATGCGCTCGGCCTCGACCTCGTAGCCGGCCTCGGCCAGGGCGTCGATCACCTCGAGCATGGTGATGCCGCCGTCGCGGATCAGCCGCGAGGCGCTCAGCGGGGCCATCAGGTCCGCGGCCGGTACGTCCTTCGATCCGGCGGCGTCGACCACTTGCTCGACCCAGGTGGCGTCGAGGTCGGCCAGCCCGAGCAGCCGGTAGACGTCGCGGACGGCGTCCGCCGCACGCCGGCGGAGCCGGGCGACCTCCGGCTCGGCGGCGGTGCGAAGCCCGCCGTCCACGCCCCAGTCCCGCTGCATGGCCAGGTAGTCGTCGAGGTCCTCCGCGTTCCACTGGCTCGGCCCGAACATGTTGTCGTAGCGCTGGATCGAGCCGAACCCACTGCAGATGAAGTCCGATCCGGCGATGAAGATGGGATGGGTGCGCGAGGTCCGCCGCACGTCGGACTCGCTCATCAGCGCGTCGTTGCCGGTGCACGCCTCCAGCCCGCGCAGCATCACCATGAGGTTCTCGGCCATCAGCGAGCGCACCCCGCCGGGGACGGCCCCGGCGACCGCCGCCGAGTCGATGCCCCCGTTCTGCACCCCCTGGGCGCCGATCGCCCGGGCCAGCGCCACGCAGCGCGCCTCGAGGGAGAACATCGACCGCCCCTGCGCGCCGCCCATCAGCGCCTCGGCGCCGCCGCCGGAGGTGACCCGCATCTTGATCCCGCGACTGGCATAGGCGGAGGTGAGGAACGCCTTGGACCACGGGGTGTCGTCGCCGTCGACGAAGATCTGCTCGGTGCCGTAGAGGGAGACCGTCTCGGCATAGGAGACCAGGCCACGCATGCCGAGTTCGAGTTCCAGCGCCTCCTCGACCGAGCACTGGACCAGGATGCCGGGCGAGCCCACCGCGGCCCCGATGCTCACCGCCAGCGCGTTGGACGGCGCGTCGCCCAGCACCGGCACCGTGGTCTCGAGCTCGCGGAACCCGAAGGCGGCGGCGGTGGCGGCGTCGGCCGCGAGCAGCAACGGATCGTCGGACCGGTTGGTCACGTGCGCCTGGTTGCTGGGGGTGCGCCGGGCCCGGCACTTGGTCATCGCGATCACGAGCTCGGCCGGACGGAGCAGGGCCAGGGCGCGAGCCAGCTTGGCCGGCGTCATCCCGCCGGCCAGCCGGACCACCTCCGCGCGCGGCACCGCCGGGTCGACCAGCCTGCGCGCGAACGCCACGTCCGGCAGGGCCATCGCCTCCTCGGCGGCGTCCAGGTCGATGCCGTGGGCGGCAATGAAGGCGTCGAGGACGTCGAAGTCCGCCTCGGCGCGCGAATCGAGCTCGACCACTCGCCCGTCCCGCACGACCAGGGACGGCTCGGGATCGGCCGGAGCGTCGAAGGCGATCAGGCCCAGGTCGGCATCGGGGACGGCGAACCCGTCGAGGTTGACCGGCTGGGAGTCCATGAACCGGAACCGGCCGATCGGCCGCTCGCTCACGCCCTCGCCTCCTCCCGTGCCGCACGCCACACCGTGGGGCCGGCGGCGGCCGCCGCGGCGTCCTGGTCGGCGGTCGCGATCCGGTGGGCCACGGCCGTGCAGGCCTTGTCGCGGGCGAGCACCGGTCCGGCGATCTCGGCTCCATCCATCCGCTCGAGGCAGACCAGGTTCCCGCCCGCGTCCACCACGGCGACCGACACCACCGCTCCCGCGTCCGAGGCAACCGTGCGGGCCGTGCCGCACAGCTGCTGCGCCGGCGCGAGATCGACCTCGAACCGGCTCACCCGGCCCACGGTGCTGCTCCGCTGCTCGACGCGGCGGCCACCTGTGCGCGCAGCCGGGTGTGGATGCCGTCCATCGCCACCACCCCGGGCAGGTGCGCCTTGGCCACCTTGCACACCACGGTGTCGTTGACGTCGACCACGTTGGCGATCGGGGTGAGCGCGGTCTGGGAGACGGACTGGTAGGCGTCGATGGCGCTCATTCCGGTGAGTTCGCCGACCCAGAGCACCATCTGCTGATGGGCGATCCGGAACGCGTCCTCGAGGGGCCGGGTCGACCCGGTGGTCATCAGGAACGCATCGCTCTCCAGCCGCGGCCAGTGCGTCGCCCGGCCGGGCAGCACGTCGACGAGCATCGTGGTGTCCATCGCGCATTCGACGGCCACGCCGCAGGTCTCGCCCTCGCCCTGCCGGGCATGGCCGTCGCCCAGGCTCATCAGCGCGCCCTCGACGTGCACCGGCACGCAGCAGGTGACGCCGGCGCGCATCTCGGGGGTGTCCATGTTGCCGCCCCAGTCCCCCGGGGCGAGCGCCGAGCGGACCTCGCCGAGGGCCGGTGCCACCCTGACGGTGCCGTGCATCGGGTCGAGCGGCAGGGTGGCGGTGAACGGGGTGTCCGCGGCCAGGTAGCGGACCACCGCCTCGGCGGTGTCGAGCTCGTAGATCCAGGTCCGCTCGGTCAGCGGGCCGTGCAGCATCGCCGTGGTCGAGGTGGCGGTGAGGGAGCCGAAGAACGCACCGTCGTGCTCACTCCCCAGCCCCCGCGCGGGCTGATCGAGACGAAGTGGACGGCGAGGGTGTCGCCGGGTCGCGCACCCTCGATGTGGAACGGGCCGGACTGCGGGTTGAGCATCCGCGGGTCGCAGACCTGGCTGGCGAGGTCGGTGGTGGCGCGGACCCGGACCCCGAAACAGTCCATGGTCCAGGTGGACAGGAATGCGCCGGGACGCACCGCGGTGACGGCCTCGGCACCACCGAAGATGTAGGTGAACCTCGCCGGGTCCGCGTCTGGATCCGGTTCCCAACGGACGACGGTCGGGCTCCGTGCTCACGCTCCACCTCCGGTGGTGCCACGCTCGGCGGTCAGACGCGCTCGTGCGCCTCCTCGATCGTGGTCCGTCCGATCTCCTGGTACACCTCGGGTTTGGCGGACCGGACGTAGAACGCGTAGGCGAACCCGAGGACCAGCAGGCCGACCACGTAGAACGGCATCAGCTTGAACACCCTGCTGTCCGCGGCCAGGCCTGCCGCGAACGCTCGGTTGGACCACAGCAGGTACAGCGCGTAGAGCATGCCGGCCGCGCCGATCACCGGCGCCACGAACGTGGTCAGCGGGTTCCCGCGGTGCACCTTCTTGACCCAGAAGAACCAGATCACCGCGACCGAGGTGATGGTCTGCACGATCAGCACCATGGCGGTGCCGATCAGGGCCAGCACGCCGTAGAGGTTCACGTACGGCACGAGTTCGGGGGTGTCCCTGCCCTCCACCGTCACCGCGGTGAACAGCCAGAACAGGATCGACAGCAGCAGGGTGATGCCGGACTGGACGAACGAGGCCACCGCCGGCGAGCCGTGGACGTGGTTCACCGCGCCGAGGGAGTTGCGCATCCAGTCCCAGGCCCCCTCGCGACCCATCGCGTACAGGTAGCGCGACGCGGCGTTGTGGAACGCCATGGCGCAGGCGAAGGAACCGATCACCAGGAGCAGCTTGTACAGGTCGGTGACCAGCGAGCCGAGGTTGTCGTGCACCAGGTTCAGCCACAGATCCACCGGGCTCGCCCCGGCCGAGACCTCCACCGACGTCGCCGGGCCGTTGCCGACCACGACCAGCCAGGACATCAGGGTGTAGAACAGGCCGAGCCCGATCACCGCGATCATGGTCGCCAGGGGGACGTTGCGCTTGGGGTTGCGCGACTCCTCGCCGTAGACGGCCGTGGTCTCGTAGCCGACCCAGGACCAGAAGGCGAAGAAGATGCCGATCGCCGCGGTGCCGGCGGCAACGCCGGTGCCGAACGCCCCTTCGGGCAGGTCGGAGAACGCGTTGTTCGGGGGGACGGTGTCGCCGAACAGGAAGCCGTCCGGTCCGCCCTTGACCAGCACCGACACGGCAAGCGACAGCAGCAGCACGACCTCGCCGACCAGGGTCACGCTGAGCACGCCCGCGGCCAGGGTGATCGAGTAGTAGGTGAGGATGGCGATCACCGCGATGCCCACCACCGCGATGATCATCCAGTGCACGTTCAGGCCCATCGGCCCGAACACGTACTGGGAGGCGAAGTAGGCGAAGCCGCCGATCAGCGAGCCCTCGAAGATGATGTAGGCCACCGCGGCGAGCATGCCGGTCGCCATGCCCCACACCTGGCCGAGGCCGTGCGAGGTGAAGCCGTAGAAGGCGCCGGCGGTGGTGATGTGCCTGGCCATCGCGACGAAGCCGATGGTGAAGATGGTCAGCACGATGGTGGCGAACAGGTAGCCACCGGAGACCCCGATGCCGTTGCCGTACCCGACGGCGATCGGCACGTTGAAGCTCATCGCCGTGATGGGTGCGGCGTTGGCCACCGCCATGAACAGGACGCCCAACAGGCCGACTGCGCCCGCCTTGAGGCGAACGGCGTCCTGACCGACCGGGCGGTGGTCACCTGGGAGGGGTTGCGGCTCGTCCCCGACGTGTCTCGTGCTCATACGTCCGTCCTCCGGCCGGGACCTGCGCGATGCAGGTCACATGCCAGCGCAGTATGTCCGCACCGAGCGGCGTCGACAAGGGTTGGGTCTGTTTGGTGACGCAGGTGTGAAGACCCTCTTCAATCTTTGGACTGCTTATTGGTACAGTCACGGCTCGTGTCGGGCTCGGCCGATCCGAGCGTCACGAGTCACCCAGAGTTCCCGTCGTCGGATCGGGGATCGGGTCGTTCGGCACTGTTCCCAAGGACTTCCCGCGGGTCAGGGGGTGTGGCGATGAGGTCCGAGGCGACCGAGAGTGCGCCCGGCGCCGGAGCGGATGCCGGGCCCGACGACGGCCGACACGACTATGGTCTGTTCTCCTTTGCCTCCAAGGCGGAGGTGCTCGAGAAGGCCAAGACGTTCTGGAACCCGGGCAAGACCCAGTTCTGGATCGACTCCGGCGTGCCGCTGGTGATCGACCGGCGGGAGAAGTACTTCATCTTCGACATGTCCGGCAAGCGCCTGATCGACGTCCACCTCAACGGCGGCACGTACAACCTGGGACACCGCAATCCCGAGGTGGTGCAGGCGGTCACCACGGCGATGCAGCACTTCGACATCGGCAACCACCACTTCCCTGCGCTGGCCCGCACCGCTCTGGCGGAGGCGCTGATCTCCTCCGCGCCGGCCGGTCTGACCAAGGTGATCTACGGTTCCGGCGGTGGCGAGGCGATCGACATCGCGCTCAAGACCGCGCGCCACGCGACCCAGAAGCGCAGGATCGTCTCGATCGTCAAGGCCTACCACGGCCACACCGGGCTGGCGGTCGGCACCGGGGACGAACGGTTCGCCAGACTGTTCCTGGCCGACGCCCCCGAGGACTTCCCGCACGTGCCGTTCAACGACCTGGCCGCGATGGAGCAGGCCCTGGCCGGCCGGGACGTGGCTGCAGTGATCATGGAGACGATCCCCGCCACCTACGGCTTCCCACTGCCCGACCCGGGGTACCTGCGAGCGGTCAAGGCCCTGTGCGAGCGCTACGGCGCGCTGTACATCGCCGACGAGGTGCAGACCGGGCTGATGCGCACCGGCGAGTTGTGGGGGATCACCAAGGAGGGCATCGAGCCGGACATCATGGTCACCGGCAAGGGGATCAGCGGTGGCCTGTACCCGATCGCCTGCGTGCTGGTGAACGAGCGCAGCGCGGGTTGGCTCACCGAGGACGGCTTCGGCCACATGTCGACGTTCGGCGGCGCCGAGCTCGGGTGTGTGGCGGCATTGAAGACGCTGGAGATCTGTTCTCGCCCCGAGACCCGCTCGATCGTCCACTACATCTCCGACGTGATCGGCACGGGGTTGCGCCGGATCCAGGACACCTACCCGGACTGGTTCGTCGGGATCCGGCAGAACGGGGTCATCTTCGGGCTGGAGTTCGCTCATCCGGAGGGCGCCAAGTACGTCATGCGCCACCTGTACGACACGGGGGTGTGGGCGATCTTCTCCACCCTCGACCCGCGGGTCCTGCAGTACAAGCCCGGCATCCTGCTCGAACCCGAGGTGGTCGAGGAACTGCTCGACCGCACCGAGGTGGCGATCGGCAAGGCCTGGCGCGAGGTCTCGGGTGCAGCCCACCGCGGCAGGCACGGGGGACGGCGATGAGCGGCCCGGCGTTCTCCCCGATGTCCTTCTCCGACCGGCCGTTCGCGCAGTTGCCGCTCGCCCCTGCCGGGGTGCCGCGCGCGCTGACGATGGTCGAGCGGGCGGACTGGGCGGCCCGGGCATTCTCGACCTACGACATCGGCTCCGTCCGCCGGATCGCTCGCGCGGCGGCCGAGGCCGGCGCGGCGCAGTCCCGCCGGCTGGCCGCGCTGGCGGTGGAGGAGACAGGCTTCGGGGTGGTCGAGCACAAGGTGCAGAAGAACACCGCCTGCTCGATCAGCATCTGGCAGGCCTACCGCGACCACGACTACGTCACGCCCCGGGTCGACAAGCAGGCCCGCATCCTGCGGGTGCCGCGGCCGGCCGGAGTGGTGTTCGCGCTCACGCCGTCCACCAACCCGGTGGCCACGACGTTCGTCAAGATCCTGTTCGCCCTGCTCACCCGCAACGCGATCGTGATCTCCCCGCACCCGTACGCCGCGCGGGTGTGTACCGAGGCGGCCGCGGTGATGGCCGAGGCGGCCGAGGCCGCCGGCGCGCCGCAGGGGTGCGTGCAGGTGGTCACCGAGCCGTCCGTGCCGCTGGTGAACGCGCTGATGACCAGCGAGCGGGTGGCCGTGGTGCTGGCCACCGGGGGCTCGTCCATGGTCCGGGCGGCCTACAGCAGCGCCAACCCAGCGCTGGGGGTCGGTCCGGGCAACGTGCCGGTGCTGGTCGATGCGACGGCCGATCTCGCCCGCAGCGCCCGACAGATCGTGGCCAGCAAGGCCTTCGACAACTCCGTGCTCTGCACCAACGAGAGCGTGCTGATCGCCCAGGAGCAGATCGCCGACCGGCTGGTGCAGCACTTGGGCCGCGAGGGCGCGCACCTGACCACCGAGGCCGAGACCGCAGCGATCCGCGCGACCATCTTCGACGGCGAGCAGCTGCGCACCGACTGGATCGGCAAGGACGCCACCGCGATCGCCGCCGCCGCCGGCGTCCGGGTGGCGCCACGGACCCGGGTGCTGCTCACCCCGATCGACCTCGTCGCCGGCGAGGAGGTGCTCGCCCACGAGAAGCTGCTGCCGGTGCTCGCCCTGGTCCGGGTGCCCACCGCGCCGCGCGGGATCGAGACCGCCCGGGCGGTGCTGCGGATCGCCGGGGCGGGGCACAGCGCCGCGATCCACAGCGAGGACGCCCGGACCGTGCTGGACTTCTCGGCCGCCGTCCGGGTGCTGCGGGTCAGCGTGAACACCGGGAACTCCCTGGGCAGCTCGGGTTTCGAGACCGACCTGGACCCGACCATGACCATCGGCACCGGGTTCTTCGGCCGGTCCTCCCTGAACGCCAACCTCGCGCCGTCCCACCTGGTCCACGACACCCAGGTGGCCTACAACAGCGACCGCGCGATCGGGATGCCGAGCTTTGCCGGTCTGGACCCCTGGGCCGCGCCCACCGGGCCGGTGCCGCGTTACCCGGTCGCCTCCAACCTGCCGGGTGCCGATCCCGGCCGGTCCGGCAGGGCCGACGCCGCGGCCGGGCCCGATCATGGCGCGGGCTTCGGTGAGCCGGAGGAGACCGACGAGCTGCGCGAGCACATCCGCCGCCTGATCGTCGAGGAGCTGCGCGCGATGGTGAAGGGCTGAGCCGTGGCGCAGATCCGATCGTTCATCTTCCTGGACCGCCTGCAGCCGCAGACGATGTGCTACCTCGGCACGTGGATCAAGGGGACGCTGCCCCGGGCCGGGGACGCCGCGCAGATCATCGAGGTCGCCCCGGGGCTGGACATCGAGCCGCTCACCGACGTCGCGCTGAAGAGCGCGGAGGTGGCGGCCGGGATCCTCGTCGTGGAGCGGCATTTCGGCTACCTCGAGCTGCACGGTCCCCCGGCCGCGGTGCGGGCTGCCGCCGGCGCCGTCCTTCACGACCTGGGCGTCAGCGCCACCCAGGCGATGCGCCCGGAGATCCTGGCCTCGCGGATCGTCTCCCGGATCGACCACCAGCACGCCTTCCTGGTCAACCGCAACAAGATCGGTTCCATGGCGCTGGCCGGCGAGTCGATGTTCGTGCTGGAGATGCAGCCGGCCTCCTACGCGATCCTGGCCACCAACGAGGCCGAGAAGGCGGCCCGGATCAAGGTCGTCGACTACCGCATGATCGGCGCCACCGGCCGGGTCTACCTGACCGGGCCGGAGTCCGAGGTGCGCGCCGCGGCCGAGGCCGCGGAGCAGGCCGTGCGAGGTTGGTCGTGAGCGCTGCGGGCGGGGACGACCTGCTGCGCCGGATGGTGCGCGAGGTGCTGCGCGAGGTGATCCGCGAGGAGCTGGGCGCCGCGCTGGCCGCCACGCCAGGGTCCACATCGCCCCCACCGGCGGCGTCCCCGGCGGACCACGGCGGCGTCCACCGGATCGCGCGGGGCGCCGTCACCGAGCGAGCGGTGAAGGCGGCGGCCGCGGCCGGGGCCCGGCTCGAGATCGGACCGCGCGCCGTCCTGACCCCGTTGGCCAAGGACCGGGCCCGGGCGCTCGGCGTCGTGATCGAGAGAACCCAGGAGGACCGAGCATGCTGAGGGCTCGCGTGATCGGCAACGTGTGGTCGACGAAACGGCTCCCCGAGATTCCTGCCGGAGCCTTCCTCGAGGTCGAAGTGGAGCCGGGGGCGGCCCGCTTGGTCGCCTTCGACGTGCTCGGCAGCGGCCCGGGTGAAGCCGTGCTGGTGGCCACCGGCTCGGTGGCCGCCGCCTGGTTCCCCGGTCACGCCCCGCCGATCGACGCGCTGATCATCGGTTCGATCGACGAGACCGAACCACCCACCGGCGACGGGTGACGGCGCCACCGCTCTCACCGCGCCCGACGTGCAGGACCCGACGAGGAGAGGAAACGCCGTGGCCACCAACGCCATCGGAATGATCGAGACCAAGGGCTACGTGGCCGCGCTGGCCGCTGCCGATGCCATGGTCAAGGCCGCCAATGTCGTCATCGTCGGCCGGGAGGAGGTCGGCGACGGCCTGGTCGCCGTCACCATCGTCGGCGATGTCGGCGCGGTCAAGGCCGCCACCGAGGCCGGCGCCGAGACGGCCGGCCAGGTGGGCGAGCTGGTCAGCGTGCACGTCATCCCGCGCCCGCACGCCGAGCTGTCCCGGCATTTCGTCGTCACCGCGCCGGCGGAGTGACACCCGAGGTGAGCCCCGCGCCCCGGTTGCGGGTCTACCTGCACCTGGCGGACCTGCAGCCGCAGTTCGCCGCCTACCTCGGCACGCCGACCCGGGCCCGCGGCTACCCGCCGTACGCCGGGCAGCACGCGCTCATCGTCGAGGTGGCGCCGGGGCTGGCGATCGAGCGGGTGACCTCGCTCGCCCTGCACTCGGTGCCGACGGTCGAGCCGGGACTGCTGTTCGTGGAGCGGCAGTTCGGTGTGCTCGAGCTGCACGCGGACTCCCCGGACGACGTGCGTGCCGCCGGGGACGCGATCCTGGCCGGGATGGGTGCCCGGCCGCAGGACCAGCTGCGACCGCAGCTGCTCTACCACGACGTGATCGAGGACGTCCGCGACCAGCACGCGGTGATCGTCAACCGCAACCGTCAGGCCTCGATGCTGATGCCCGGGGACAGCCTGCTCGTGGTCGAGATGACCCCGGCCCTGTTCGCGGCGATGGCGGTCAACGAGGCCGAGAAGGCGGCGCCGGAGATCACCCTGGTCGACGTGTCGATGATCGGAGCCGCCGGGCGGGTGTACCTGGCCGGGACGACGCCGGTCGTGCAACGGGCTCGGCAGACGATCATCGAAGCGCTCTCGGCGGTCGAGGGCCGAGGCGAGTGAGGAGGCCCGGGTGAACGAACCGGCCTGGTTGTTCCAGGCGTTCGCGCAGGCGGCTCTGCCGGCCTACGGCCTGGACGGCGCGCAGGTGCGGCTGCTCAACGTCTCCGAGAACGGCACCTTCCGGGTGGACCACCCCCAGCAGGGTCTCAGCGTGTTGCGGGTCCACCGCAGCGGCTACCACAGCGAGGCGGCGATCCGCAGCGAGCTGGCCTGGATCGAGGCGCTGCGGGCCGAGGGCGTGGTCCGCACGCCGGCGTTCCTGCCGACCCTCGACCGCTCGCCCGTTGCGCGGGTCGAGCTGCCGGACGGGCAGAGCCGGCACGTCGTCCGGTTCACCTGGGTCGACGGGACCGAGCCCGACGAGACGCGGCTGACCCGCGACTTCGCCGAACTGGGGGAGATCACCGCCCGGCTGCACCGGCATGCCCGGTCGTGGCGGCGTCCGGCGGGCTTCACCCGGTTCGTCTGGGACTACGACACCTCCCTCGGCGAGAAGGGGCACTGGGGTCGCTGGCAGGACGGCCTCGGGGTCGGCCCGGCCGAGCTCGCCGTCCTCGGTCGTCTCGACGAGGCGCTGCGCGGTCGACTCGCCGAGTACGGGCAGGGCGAGTCGCGATTCGGGCTGGTGCACGCCGACATGCGCCTGGCGAACCTGCTCGTCGACGGCGACAAGGTCACCGTGATCGACTTCGACGACTGCGGGTTCAGTTGGTACATGTACGACTTCGCCTCGGCAGTCTCGTTCATCGAGCACGAGTCCTATGTGCCGGAGCTGGCCCAGGCGTGGGTGGGCGGCTACCGCAGCGTGACCGAGCCGAGCGCGGCCGACGTCGCCGAGCTGCCCACGTTCGTCATGCTCCGCCGCCTCCTGCTGGTGGCCTGGATCGGCTCGCACCGCAGCACCGAGACCGCCCAGGCGATGGGTCCGCAGTACACCGCGGTCAGCTGCGAGCTGGCCGAGCGCTACCTGTCCGGCCGGCTGTTCGGCTGACCGTCGCGGCATCGAGTCCCACCGTCCCTCTCGTCCGCCCTCACCCTGTCAGGAGCCGCCATGTTCACTTCCGTCGCCGGCCGGTCCGTCATCGTCACCGGCGCCACCAAGGGAATCGGCAAGGGCATCGCCTCGGTGTTCGCCCGGGCCGGTGCGAACGTGCTGATCACCGGGCGCCACGCCGGGGACGCCGATGCGGCCGTGACCGAACTCGACGCGCTGGGCACCGGCCGGGTGGCCCGCCACCTCGGGGACGTCGCCGACCGGGTGGCCAACGAGGCGATGGCGGCGGCGGCGGTCGAGCAGTTCGGCGGCATCGACGTCCTGTGCACCAACGCCGGGATCTTCCCCGACGCCAAGCTCACCGAGCTGACCGAGGACGAGGTCGACCGGGTCTATGCGACCAACGTCAAGGGCTGCGTGCTCGCCGTCCAGGCATGTCTGCCGGCGCTCACCGCCTCGGGACGGGGCCGGGTGATCCTCACCTCCTCGATCACCGGGCCGATCACCGGGTACCCGGGCTGGTCGCACTACGGGGCGAGCAAGGCCGCCCAGTTGGGGTTCATGCGCACCGCCGCGATCGAGCTCGCTCCGCGTAGCATCACCGTGAACGCCGTGCTGCCGGGCAACATCGCCACCGAGGGGCTGGCAGATCTGGGTGAGAAGTACCGCCGGGCGATGGAGATGTCCATCCCACAGCGCCGGCTGGGAGAGGTGGCCGACATCGGCAACGCGGCACTGTTCTTCGCCACCGACGAGGCGGCGTACATCACCGGGCAGGCTCTCGTGATCGACGGTGGCCAGATCCTGCCGGAGTCCCTGGCCGCGCTCGAGGCGATGGAGTGAACCCGCAGTGAACCCTTCGTCCCTGGGCGACGAGGGGCCCGGGCTGGGTCCGATCGGGCGCGAGGTGCGCCGGCGGATCCTCGCCATGATCCAGCGGGGAGGGCTACGACCCGGACAGAAGCTGCAGGCCGAGCGTGAGCTCGCGATCCAGCTCGGGGTCAGCCGGGCCACGCTGCGCCAGGCGCTGATCTCGTTGGAGGAGGCCGGCGTCCTACGCCGGGTCCCGGGGCGCGGCGGCGGCACGTTCGTCGCCGCGGCGAAGCTGGACCGGGACCTGTCACGGATCGTCGGCGTCCCGCTGTGGTTGCGGGACCAGGGCTTCACGGCCGGCTCCCGGGTGGTCAGCGTCGCGGTCACCCCGGCCGAGCCGGATGCCGCCGAGGCGCTCGGTCTGGGCGCGGAGGACTTCGTGGTCGACCTGGTGCGGATCCGGTTGGCCGACGGGGCTCCGATCTCGCTGGAGCGGGCGGTGCTGCCGGCCGCGCTGGTGCCCGGGCTGCCCGAACGCGAGCTCAGCGGGTCGCTGTACGAGCTGCTCGACCGCGAGTACGGGATCCGGCCGGGCGAGGCGGTCGAGCACATCGAGGTGGTGGCCGCGGGGGAGAGCGAGGCCTCGATCCTCGACATCGAGCCCGGGTCGCCGCTGCTGCTGGTGAACCGGACCACGGTGGACGCCGAGGGGCGTCCGTTCGAGTACTCGCGCGACCTGTTCCGAGCCGACCGGACCAGGATCAGCGTCCGGGTCCAGGGCTCGCCGCTGACCGAGACGGCTCGCCTGCGGGGGCGGGTCGTCGAGCAGATCCCGCCGCCTGCGCTTCACTAGGACGATGACTGTCCTGGCCATCGGCACCCGCAAGGGTCTCTTCCTGGCCCGGCCCGACTCCGCGGCGGACCCCGCCGGCGGCTGGCGGGTGGAGGGTCCGCAGTTCATGATGCGCGAGGTCCCCTCGATCGCGATCACGGACGACGTGCTCATGGTCGGGGTGATGAGCGAGCACTGGGGTCCGACCGTCGCCCGCAGTACGGACGGCGGGGAGACCTGGGCCGAGAGCGATCACGGCGCGATCGTCTTCCCCGACGACACCGGCGCGGCGCTGGCCCGGGTCTGGCAGCTGGCCCCGGACCGGGCCCGGCCGGGGGTGGTCTGGGCGGGTTGCGAGCCGACGTCCTTGTGGCGCAGCAGCGACGGCGGCGAACACTTCGAGCTGGTCCGTGGGTTGTGGGACCACCCGCACCGGGCGCAGTGGGCGCCTGGCGCGGGCGGCGCTGCCGTCCACACGATCCTCCCCGACCCGGGCGAGGACGGTCGGGTCGTGGTGGCCATGAGCACCGGCGGTGTCTACGCGACGTCCGACGGCGGCACGTCGTGGACGCCGACCAACCGCGGGATCAGCGCCTCCTTCTTCCCCGACCCCTACCCGGAGTTCGGTCAGTGCGTGCACAAGGTGGCGGCGGACGCGTCCGGCATGGATTGCCTCTACGCGCAGAACCACCACGGGGTCTATCGCAGCGACGACGGCGGACTGTCCTGGACCTCGATCGCCGAGGGGCTGCCGAGTGACTTCGGTTTCGTCATGCTCGCCCACCCGACGGTGCCGGGGACGGCGTGGGTAGTGCCGCTGGTCGCCGACCGGGAACGGGTGCCCCCCGGCGGTCGGCTGCGGCTGCACCGCACCCGCGACGGTGGACGCACCTGGGCCGAGGTGGGCTCCGGCCTGCCCGACGGCGCCTGGACGGCGGTGCTGCGGGA
>Ga0209261_10000285_pt1 | contig 13832 bp, 8 predicted proteins | sample DOMMetBare1Fresh_FD_187470 | JGI IMG/M metagenome (GOLD analysis project Ga0209261, IMG submission 187470) | Wetland sediment microbial communities from St. Louis River estuary, USA, under dissolved organic matter induced mercury methylation -... | ecosystem: Environmental > Aquatic > Freshwater...
TGCCCAAATTTCAAATTGGGATTAACTGCCAATGCTGCCTGATAGCCGCTTCTTAGATCGTTAGCATTTACGTGAAGCGTGTTTGCGAGGCCGGGATGATCTCGGAGGTCTCTGTCAGCCTGCCGACTGTTATCTGCTGCCAGCCGCGCCCGGTCCAGGCCCGCATTAGAGCGGCCATTCGAGCGGTCAGAAGCCGTGCTCAGCCCATCGGCGGATCGTCCATTGGACCGGGTCGAAGCGTTACCAAGACCGCGATCGACTCCAATTCCTGACGGTGGGCCGCCAGCGCTGCTGCCGCACGAATGGGTGCGGGGCTCTCGGTGCCCATCTGTCGATTCGGTGCCCCGCGTGTAGGAGGTCGCTGGGCTACTGGTCCCTCGCAAGGCCAATGAAGGAGGTAAGGTTCTTCGGCCTATTTGAGATCAAGCCTGCCCGATGTGCGGCTATCGATCGGTGCTACCGTAAGGGAGGTTACCAGCCCCTGACGGCGGGCTGAACGCCCTGCCCGCGTGCGCGAGCGCGCCACCTGTCTGGCTGCCCGGGATGGGCGGTGCTTCCGGCCCGCTCGAGCCAATCCGATGGGAGATGAACTGTCGTCGAGCAGCCAGGCTCGCGGCCGGTGACTCCGAGTCGCGGCTGGTCGCCCAGCGCCCCACGCCCGGTGGTCCGGCGACCGTCAGCCGCGGCGCCGCCTCGGGCCCCACCGCCGCCTGGTCTCCGCGACCGCGGGCCCCAGCGCCAGCTCGGCCGCGCGGCGGTTGTGACGGGCGCAGGTGCAGCGGAGGTTGGCCGCGGTCGTCGGACCCCCGAGGGCGAGTGGGTGGATGTGGTCGAGCTGGACCCGGTCGACCGAGCCGCAGACGCTTCCCGCGTCGAGGGGGAACTGGCAGCGGTCGCCGTCGCGGAGCCGCACCTCGCGCTCGACGGCGGCGGGGACGTGGCGGACGGGGGTGGCGGCCGTGCCGGCCAAGCCGAGGGCAGGCGGGGACGCCGGCGATGATGCGGCCGGAACCGCGGGCGAAGCGGCCGAGCGTGGCCGCCTCACCTGCGACCTGCGGCGTGCCTGCCGCTCGAGCAGGAGATCGAGGGCAACTTCGAGGACCTGCTCGGTGGTGGCGCCGGGCAGGGCGTGGCCGAGCCCTCGCCGGGCGGCGGCGACCTTGTCGAGGAGCCGGGTCGAGACGGTGAGGTGGAGGCGCCGGAGGTCAGCTGAGAGCGGCTCGATCTCCCGCGCGGGGGGCGGTGCCAGGTCGAGGGTCGGCGCGACGGCCCGAGGTTCAGTCGACTGAACCACCGCAACCGTCGTCGGCGCCGCGAGGGTGAGGTGGCTCGCCTGGGGCATCGGCTGCACGAGGGTGACAACCTCCCGGCGCGGGGGATCGGCCCGGGGCGCGAGGGCGGCGGCCACCTCGCGCGCCTCGCGGGAGGAGCAGCCGAAGAAGCGCGGCAGCACCTCGGCCTGGTTCTCCGGCGTCACCACCCGGGCCAGCTCGACCACCGAGGTGATGCAGAGCCGGCCGTCGCGGAGGGGCGCCAGGACCTCGGGGCAGCGCACCAGGAGCCGGGCGGCGGTGAGCCGGAAGAAGGCCCCGCCCTTGGAGAGGCCGAGCTCGCGGGTCAGGAAGGCGAAGAGGCTGGCGTGGCCGAGGGCCTCCCACCCGCGGCGCCTGTCGAAGTCCGCCAGGGCGAGGAGGAAGTCGGCGGCGGCGGCGCGCTCGCGGTCGAGGAGGCGAGCCAGGGCCTCGCGGCCGGTTCGAGCCTCGGCGATGGAGGCGGGAGGGACGAGCTCGGTGAGGTGGGTGGCGTCGAGGGCGCGAGCGTTCATGAGGCCATCGTCTCATGTGCTTTCCGGCCCTCCGGAGACGCACGGAGAGGCTCGCTGGACGTCGCGCGGCACCCCAGGCTCCGCGACCCCCTCGGCGGCGTTGCGCGCGCGCACCGGAGGCGAGGAGGCTGCCTGGAGCGGCCTCTGGCGTGGTCGCGATCGCCGAGGGCGATCCGCGCGAGAAGGGTGTCAAGTGCGGCCCCAACAGGGACTCAGCGTTAAGTATGGAGTGACCTGCCCGCGCTCAGGAGCCGCGCGTCAGCACGGCCGATACGGCGCTGCTGCTCTCGGAGGCGGGCGAAGCGACGCCCGAGTCCCGGATGGCGCCCTCACCGCCCCCCGGCATCGCCGCCGTACGCCTCCGCCAGGATCTCCGCGGCGGTGCGGCCGGAGCGGCGGGCCCACTCCACGTCGAGCCCCTCGCCGTGCCCCTGCCCGCGGCCGGTGAAGACGATCGCCTCCCCCTCCACCGCCGCCCGCTCCGGGCAGGCCGGCAGCTTGAGCGGGCCGCGGAGCCGCTCGCAGGGGATCGTCCGGCGCTCCTCCCAGCGGTGGTCGCCGTCGCTCGCGCTGGCGGCGAAGCTCACCTGCCCTCCGGCGAAGCGGAGGTCGCGCGCCCCCTCGCCGAGGACCCGGCGCACCGCGGCCAGGGGGCGGACCGCGCGCCACCGCTCCGCCCCGCCGCGCGAGAAGGGGAGCCAGCGCTCCACCCGGAGCGGCGCCTGGAGCGCCGCCCGGTCTTCCCGCGCGGGCGCCGCCGTGCCCAGGAAGGCCTGGCAGTGGGTGGTGTCGCAGCAGGGGCGCCCGGGGTGGCGCGGGTGGGCGCCGTTGGCGTCGGCCACCCGGGCGAGCGCGATGCGCGGCTCGCCGCGGAGCGCGGCGTCCTCGGCGGCCACCACGCCGGCCGCGTAGGCGAGGCGGGTGGTGGTGAGGACGAGGTCCGAGCCGCGGCGGGCCCGCCGCTCGCGTGGCGTGGCCTCCGGCGCGGGATCGGCCGGCTCCGGCGCGGGATCGTAGCGGAGGAGGCCGGCGTAGGGGCGCGGCGGCGCGCCGCCCGGCAGCCGGATCTGCCAGGGGCCGCCGGCGCAGAGGAGCGGGCCGCCGCGGGCCCGCTCCAGCAGCGCCACCTCCTCCGCCGGCAGCACCACCGGCCCACCCGGCTGGAGCGCCACCCCGACCCCGGCGCAGCGCCCCCGCACCGAGGCGGCGCCCACCAGGCCGAAGAGCTGGACCCGGGCCGCCTCGCGGGCCGGGGCGCGGGCCTCGCGCACCGCCGCCGCCAGCTCGCCGGCGAAGGTGCGCGGCGTCCGCCCGGCCCGGGCCATGACCACCACCACGTCGCGATCGACCGCCACGATCCAGCCCTGGCGCGGCGAGGCCGCGGCGTCGAGCACCGTGCCGGTCTTGAGTGCCACGCCCCGGAGCGGCGCCGCCGCCTCCACCCCGGCCAGCGTCCCCTCCGCGGCGTTGCGGGAGAGGACGTCGATGAGGTCGGGGCGAGCCTCGGCCAGCAGCCGGTAGGCCTGCGCCAGGCCGAGCGGCGAGAGGCGGAGCGAGGGGCGCACGCCGATCGCCTCGGCGGCGTCGGCCGGGATGGCCGAGAGGCCGAGCGCGGTGAGCACTGGCCCCCAGCGCCCCAGGCCGGCCACGCCGGGGTCACTCGCCGCCCAGTCGAGGAACCAGCCGTTGCAGGAGCGGAGCAGGGCCTGGTCGGCATCGAGGTGCCCGGCGGCGTCGAGCGCCGCGCCGAGGCCGTCGCCGCAGCGCCACTCGACCCGGGCCGGATCCGGCGCCAGCCGCGGCGGCGGACCGGCCGCCCCGGCCAGCAGGAAGGGCTTCAGCGTCGAGCCGAAGGGGAGCGGGAGCGAGGCCGCCCCCTGGGCCAGCAGCACCTCGCCGCTGTGGCGGGAGAGGACCACCAGCGCGTCGGCCGAGGGCGCCTGGTCCTGGGCCAGCTCCTCGGGGCGCAGCGGCGTCCAGCGAGCCCCGGCGTCGCAGGCGCCGAGCCGGCGCGCCAGGGCAGGTGGCAGCCGGCCGGGCGGGGCCGGCACCTCGGCCAGCAGCCGCGCCAGCGCCCGGCGCACGCCGGCGCCGTCGAGATCGCGGGCGCGCCGCAGGGTCTCGAGCGCGCGGGCGAGCGGCAGGTACTCGCCCTCCTCGGCGCGAGCCCAGGCCGGGAGCTCGCCGCTGGCGGCGAGCGCGAAGGCCTCGTGGAAGAGCCGGTCGCCCGCGGCGGCCGGGCAGGCCTCGAGCAGGAACTGGTGGGCCGCCTCGTGGCGCAGCGCGGCCGGGCCGGGCGCGGACGGACGGACGAGCTCGAGCCCGGGCCGGATCCCGATGAGCCCCGGCCGGCTCTGCGCCGCCTGGCCGGCCGGCAGCGGCTGCTCGACCACGCGGAGCGAGCGCGGCGCGACCGGGGGCGCCAACCCCTCGGCCGCGGCCAGCCGCTCGGCCTCGGCCCAGCCGGCCCCGAGGAGCGCTCCGGCCTCCGGCGCCACGCCCCGCTCCAGCCGCAACTCGGGCGGCGCGGCCAGGAGGAGGGCGAGGAGCGCGGCGGCCATGGTCAGCGGGAGGCGGCCGAGGCGACCACCTCCAGCACCGCCGGCGAGCCGCGGCCGTGGACCCGCGGCGCGTACATGTCCTCGACGGTCGGCGCCGGCGCCGTGAAGCGGCCGGGGAAGGCGGCCCGCAAGAGGTAGCCGAGCCGGCGCGGCGTGCGGCTCCAGAAGGCCGGCTCCTCCAGGAAGAAGACGGCCCGCTCCGGCGAGAGGGCGCGCCGCTTCAGCGCCTCGTGGGCCAGCGGCAGGTTGAAGGGAGCGCCGCGCCAGGGCTTGTCCTCGCCGAGCGGCGTGAAGCCGGCCGGCACCGCGTCCACCACCACGTAGTAGGCGGAGCGGAGCGAGCGCCACGGCTCGCCGTCGTGGGCGTCGAGGGCGAGCTCCACGTAGAGCTCCTCCCCCTGGGCCACCGCCTCGCCGGGCGCGAGCGCCTTCCGCGCGCCGTTCGCCAGGAGCCGGTAGTAGGTCCGCTCCACCGACATCCCCTCGGCCACGGGCGGGGCGGCGGCGGCCGGGATGCGGACGCGGGCCCGGAGCTCGGCCTGGCCGTCGAAGGCGGCCACGGTGACGCTCCTCACGCCCCTGTCGAGCGAGGCCGCCAGCCCGGCGCCGCGGGGCAGGAGCGCCACCTTGGCGCCGCCGGCCACCTCGACCGCCGGGGGCGGCAGGCTCTTCATGGCCTTCGCGTCGCGCTCCACCAGCCAGAGGCTCTGGAGGACGACGGTGGCCCGCTCGAAGGTGGAGAGGGCGCGCGGGTCGGCCAGCACGTCGAAGAGGGCGCGGCGGGCCTCGCCCGGATCGACGTCGCGGAGCGAGGCGGCGTGGGCCAGGACGGCCGTCAGGCCGGCCCGGCGGAGCGGGTAGCCGAAGTAGGCCGCGTCGGGGCGCCAGTCGGCGGTGCGGACGAGCGCCTGCCGGGAGCGGGCCGCCACCGCGGTGAGCCGGGCCTGCACCGCCGGCTCGGCGGCGATGCCGGCCTCCGCCGCCGCCAGCGCGGCCATGGCGGCCGGGAAGGGATCCGGGGAGGCCTGATCGGCGACCCGATCGAGCAGGGCCCGCACCCGCGCCGCCTGGCGCGGGCCGTCGAGCCGGGCCAGGACGTAGGCCCGAACCGCCTCGTGGGGCAGCGGCAGCCCCTCGCGCGCGGCCAGCCAGGCGGCCGACTCGACGATGCGCGGATCGGTGCGGCCCACCAGCCCGGCGTCCACCGCGTGGGCCAGGCCATCGAGGGCGATCAGGGTGAGCGGCTCCGAGACTGCTTCCTGACCACCGAACCAGGTGAAGCCGCCGCCCGGGCGGGCCAGCGCCAGGATGCGATCCAGCCCCTGCACCGAGCGGGAGCGGGCCTCGCCGAGGAGCGCCTTCGCCTGGGGGTCGAGGCCGCCGGCGGCGCCGGCCTGCTCCAGCACCCGGACCAGCGCCACGTTCGGGATGGTGGTGGCCACGAGCTGCTCCAGGCAGCCGTAGGGGTAGGTGAGCAGGTCCTCGACCTGGGCCAGCGCCAGCGCCACCGCCGAGGGGCGGAGGGAAAGCGTCACCTCGGTCGCCTCGACGCCGGGCGGCAGGGTGAGCGTGAGCGCGCCGCCGCCGAAGGCCGCCGTGGAGACCACCTCCTCCACCGCGCCCGAGCGGACCGGCACCTCGCGCCGGTCGGTGAGCGGCTTGTCGCCGCCGGTGGCCCGGAGGACGAGCCGGCCGGCGCCCGACGCCCCCGCCTCGATGGCGATGGGGACGAGCTTTTCGCCCTTCGGTGCCAGCGTCACCGTCTCCTGGACGGCCTGGCCGCCCAGCCCGCCCTCCAGCGCCACCGCCACCTCGAGCCGGTCGCGGCCGCCCTTCTCGCCGCGCGCCACGCGGACCGAGCCGACGGCCCTGTCGCCCTCGCGGAGGAACTGCGGGACCGAGGTCACGAGGAGGGTGCCGCCGCGCGAGGCGAACTCGCCCGTCCCCTCGCCGAAGCGGCCGGAGGCGTCGGCCGCCACCGCGGTGACGGTCCAGAGCGTCTGGTTCTGCGGCAGGGCGAAGCTGACCTGGGCCCGGCCGTCCTCGTCGGTGGTGACCGCCGGGTTCCAGTAGGCGGTGTCCACCTCGCGGGTCTTCTGCGGCGGCTTCACCGCGGCGAAGGACTGGCCCGGGCGCTGGAAGGCGCGCGCCAGGAGCTCGCCGTAGCCGTAGCCCTGGAAGTCGGCCGAGCTGAAGGTGGCCACCCCGTCGCGGACCAGCGGGTAGAAGAAGTCGAGCACCCGGGGGCGCAGCTCGCCCTGGAGCGAGTAGATGGCCTTGTCGACCACGCCGACGGAGAGCTGGGCGCGCACGCCCTGGCCGCGGTGGTCGGTGACCCGCAGCGAGACGGTCTGGCTGCCGAGCGGCTCCGCCTCCTGGCGCTCCGGCGTCACGGCGACGGTGAGGACCCGCTCGGGCGGCACGATGCGGAAGGAGGCCGTCCGCTCCACCCAGCGCCCGGCCTTGGTCGGGTAGGCCACCGAGGCGTAGACCGCGCTGCCGAAGCGGCGCTCGGCCGGGAAGCGGTGGACCAGCGAGAGGCCGCTCACCTCGACCAGCCGGGTCTCGTGGAGCCCGGTGCCGGTGAGGGTGATCCAGAGGCGGCCGGCGTCCTTGCCGCCCGGTCCCCAGCCGGCCGGCAGGAGCGCCACCAGCTCGGCCTGGTCGCCCGGGGCGAGCGGCGCCGGGCGCGAGGTGAGCTGCAGCGACGGCACGCGGATGGCCTCCTCGCCCTTGGACGAGGCGACCAGCAGCGAGCCCTCGCCGGACCAGGGGCGGCCTTGCTTGTCCTTCAGGGTGACCCGCGCCACCACCGTGCCGGCGCCGGGGGCCGGGAGCTCGCCGCGCCAGACGCCGTCCGGGCCGGCCGTGAAGTCCTGCCTGCCGATCGCCCGCTCCTCCCCGCTCGCCTTGCGGAGCAGGAACTCGACGGTGCCGGTGGCGCCGCCGTATGGGGCGCCGGAGAGCGAGGTGGCCCGCACCGCCAGCGGCGCCGGCGTCCCCTCCAGCGTGACCACCGCGCCCGGCTGGACCGTGCCGACCACGTCGCTGGGGGCGAGGAAGTAGCTCTTCGAGGCGTTGGCGAAGGTGCCCTGGTCGTCGCGCAGGCGGACCGAGAGCGAGTAGCGCCAGGGGAAGCGGTCGTCGCCCGGGGCGAGCGGCGGCACGTCGAGCTCGACCGACAGCTCGCCGTTCGGGTCGAGCTCCAGCGCCGAGGCCCAGGGGTCGCCGCCGTACCGCTGCGCCCGGCCCTCCAGGCTGGAGTAGAGCCGCTGCGGCACCGAGAGCGCCCCCTCGGTGGTCGACTGGGATCCGTAGGTGACGCTGCTCCCCTGCCCGCCCAGCCCGGCGTCGTCCACCCAGGCTGGCGCGTCGACCAGCGAGCGGTAGAGGAAGATCTCGCAGCGCGTCCCCTTCGGCGCGCCGCCGGCGAAGCGCCGCGCGCGGATCCTGGCCTTGAGCTTCTCGCCCGGCCGCACGGTGTCGGTGTCGCCCAGCACCTCGGCGTAGAAGGTCGGCTTGACGTAGTCCTCCACCCGCGCCTCGGCGCCGTGCGGCGCGCCGTCGAGCGCGGCCACCAGCCGGACCACGCCGGTGCCGGCCTTCTCGGGCACCTGGAGCGTCCCGGAGAAGGAGCCGAACTCGTCCACCTTGACCTTGGTCTTCACCTCGACGGTGGCCGCGTCATCGCCGCGGGCCGCCAGGGAGACGGTGACCTCGCGCGAGCGGGGGGCGAAGAGGCGCGACAGGAAGGCCTCCGGCTGGCGGGCGATGCCGCGGAAGCGGATGGCGTCGCCGGGCCGGTAGATTGGGCGATCCGAGTAGACGAAGACGTCGGCCGCGGCCGCCAGGGTGGAGTGGAAGTCGGTGTCCACCACCGCGGTGTCGCCGCCGGCCGCCACCCGCACCAGCAGGCGCTGGTCGCGGGTGGGCAGGCGCACCTCGCCGCGGGCGTCGGTCTTGCCGCTGGGGCCCGAGCCGGAGGGGCCGCGCACGCTCACGTCGGCCCCGGCCAGCGGCCCGAGGTCGGAACCGGCCACCCGGACCAGCACCTCGCCGTCGGCCTGCTTCACCTGGACCTTGAGGTCGGTCACCACCAGGATGACCTGCCCCTCCACCCGCCCCTGCACGAGCTGGAGGAGGTAGACGCCGGCCGGGAGCGGCTCGAGCTCGACGCGCCGCTCCTCCCAGCCCGAGGTCCCGCCGTAGAGGTCGAAGCCGGGCACGGTGTAGTCGCGGTCGGCGCCCCCGAGATCGAGGTTGAGCCAGCGGGAGGAGACCAGGGTGGTGCCGGCCGGGATGGCCACCAGCCGCTCCGGCCCCTCGGCCAGGGTCACGATGTGGCCTCTGCCGGACCAGTCCTCGGGCTTCCGGGGGGCAGCCTCGGCCAGGTCGCGCCGGAGCCCCTCGTCGAGCGCCCGCTCCAGGAAGGTGCCGGGGGTGCGCACGGCGTTGAGGCCGCGGGCCAGGTAGTGGCCCGGGTTGGCCTTGGCCTCGGCCTGGAGGTAGGCGCGGCGCACGTCGGCCTGCTTCTGCAGGAAGGCGTCGAGCGCGTCGGGCTTCAGCACCCGCAGCTCGACCGGGCCGCGGCGCTCGAAGGCCACCTCGACCACCGGCTTCTCGGCGGTGCCGAAGGTGCGCGAGACGGTGAGGTAGACCGGCTTGGCCCAGGCCACCGCAGGGAGGAGCGCGGCGCCAGCCGGGAGGAGCGCGGCCAGGACGGCGAGGAGCACGGCGGGGCGGCGGCTGGTGCGCATGGCGCTCGCAGGCAGGTCCAGGGACGGGGCGGTGGTGGTGGCGGCGCTGGAGGAGATCACGAGCGGAATCCTCCGGGGACGAGGGCGTTGCCGGTGGCAGTGCCGCGCAGGCCGATGAAGGGCAGCTCCTCGAGGAGCTTGCGGGCCGCCTCGACGTCGGGTGATGGCCTGGGCGCAGGCGGGACCGGCTCGCGCCGGGCCCGCGCAGAGGCCTCGGCCTGGCTCCGCTCGCCGGCCCAGGCCTCGCCGGTGACGCGCGAGAGGACCTGGCCCAGGTTGACGCCCAGCTCCAGCGAGGCCGGGGCTGCCAGCCCGTCGGCGACGGCCGGCGGCGCGTGGCGGACGGAGGGGATCTTGCCGGCGCAGGCCTGCGCCATCGCCTGGGCGAGCGCGCCGGTCGAGGCGAGCACCAGGTGGCCGCAGGCGCGGCGGCGCTCCATCTTGTTGGGGCCGGAGAAGGCCTCCTCCAGCAGCCTGGCGTCGCGCTCCGGCCAGGCCAGCGCCACCTCGGTCGGCTGGCGCGGGTCGCCGCGCGGGTTCCAGACGAGCGCCACCGCGCGGGTGGCCGTCGGCCCCTTCCAGCTGCCGTCGAGGTGGGCCTTGAGCGCGGCCCGGTCGAGCGGCTCCGGCAGGCGGAGCGAGGCGAGCAGCACCACCCCGGCGTCGGCCGGGAGGAGGTCGAGGAGCGCCTTCGGCGGCGCCGCGGCGTCGAGCCGCGAGGCCGCGCCCAGGTCGCCGGAGAGGCCGCGCGGCACCAGCCGATCGCCCTCGATGGCGAAGCCGAGCCGGGTCTCCGGCCCCAGGCCGAGGAGCGCGGCGGTGAGTGTGCCGTCGCGGCCGAGCACCTCGCGGGCGAAGGTGAGCGTGAGGTCGTCGCCGGCGGAGGCCGGCGCGGCGGGCGGCAGCGCGCAGAGCGCCTGGACCACCGCGGCCGGGCTGCGGCCGAGGATGAGCCGCCCCTCGGCGCGGGCGGCGAAGACCGACTGCTCGGCGAGGAGCCAGCGCGACACCACCATGGGCGGCGGGGCCGGCGCGGCGGGCTTCCCGGGCTGGGCCGGCTGCTCCTTCGCCGCGGCCTGCTTCATCGCCGCCGGCTTCTCCTCCGCCGGCTTCTCGACCTGCTCCCCCTCGGGCGCCGGCGTGCCGGGGCAGTGGCTGGCGGTGTAGCTGCCGTGGCGCGCCACGCCCTCCAGGAGCTCGAAGGCCGAGGTGGCCGCCGTGGACGGCTTCTCCACCACCAGCGCCGGCGTGCCGGTGGCCGCCCCGCCGCCGTAGTAGACGAGCCGGAAGGGGTCGGCCAGGAGCTGATCGGCCAGGAGGTCGAGCACCGCCCCCGGGAACCCGCCGCCGAGGTCGGCACCGCGGGTGCCGAGGAAGCCGGCCCACTCGGCCAGGAGGCCGCGGCCGAGCGGCGCGGCGGAGGCCCGCTGCATCCAGCCGTTGGCGCGCAGCGCCTTCCAGGCCTTGCCCGGCGCGCGGACGTCGGCCCAGGCCACCGGCACCGCCGCCTCGTCCGCCACGGTGAGCTTGACCACCTGGCCCGACGGCGCCTTCTTGCCGGCCAGCGGCGCCGCAGGCCGCTTCCGGAGCAGCCCGGCGGACACCACGGCGACCACCAGGATGACGGCGAGGATGAGGCCGGTGCGCTTCGTCATGGACTCCACTCCTTCAGGCGGTAGAAGCCGAGGAAGAACGGGTTCTGCGGGACCGGGCGCCAGGCGTTGGGCGCGTCGCGGCCGAGGTCGTCGAGGGCGCCGGACCGGACGGCCGCCCCCGGCTCGCCCGGGTGGTAGACCACCAGCGTCCGGCCGTGGGCCGGATCGTCGGGGCGGACCACCAGCATGAGGTGGTGGACCGGCGCGCCGCCCTCCTCGGCGCGTGCGAAGGCGATGAGATCCCCGGAGCGGAGCCGGTCGCGGGCCGCGTCGTCGCGCCCCATGGCGACGAAGGTGCCCGAGAGCAGCGTGGCGGCGTCGGCGAAGTGGGCGCTCCGGCCGGCGGCGTCGGTGAAGGGCCCGGCGGCGGCGCGCGCCGGAGCGAGCCTCTTGAAGGCCGAGCGGTAGGCGAACCGGACCAGGCCGGCGCAGTCGCGCTGCGGCTCGGGCCAGGCCGGGTCGGGGCGCCCGAGCTGGGCCACCGCGGTCTCGGCCACCAGGCGGCGGACCAGGGCTTCGGAGGGGGCGCGGGGCGGCGGCGCCGGGGCCTCGGTCGGGTTCGCGGCCGCGGCGGCCGCCGGGCGCTGGGAAGCGGCGGTCGACGGCGCGGCGGCGGCTCGGGTCGCCACGGTCGCCAGCAGGGCCGCCAGCGCGGCGGCGGTGGCGAGGCCGCTGTTCACGGAGCGTCGATCCCCTCGTCCATCGAGTTGCCCTTCCTCGCGAGCGTGCGGGCGATCTCCTCCAGGTTGGCTGGCCAGCCGGGGGCCGGCGCGTCCTGGCCCGGGACGAAGACGTCGGCGCGGCCGCCGCCGAGGACGTTGACCCAGGCGAGCACCCGCGTGGTGCCGGGGGTGGCGAGCGGGAGCCTCACCAGCCGCTTCACCTCGCCCGGCGTCCCCTCGTAGAGCGTCAGGTTGAGCGTGCCCAGGGTGTGGGCCTTGTCGCCCGAGGGCCAGTAGTTGGTGGCGATGAGGAAGACGCCCTTGGGCGGCGCGCGGTGGACGTAGAGGTACGGGCCGTAGCCGGGCTGGTCGAAGTCGCCGCCCTGCTCGTTCAGGTAGAAGGTGCCGCCCGAGGGGCTGGCGGTGTTGGCCCAGAAGACGTGGGCCATCTTCTTGAGATCGAGCTTGCCGTCGGGCCCCAGCGACTCGGCCGTCGGCTCGTAGACGTGCAGGTCGGTGTAGACGCCGTCGGTGTCGGAGGTGAGGACCGCCTTCATGGGGACCGGCGGGACCTGCGCCCAGCAGGTGACCTGCACCGTGCTGGTGCCGCCCTGGTTGGTGGCGGTGGCGCTGACCACGTTCTTGCCGGCACCGGCCGGGAACTTCCGGGAGAAGCGGCCGTTGAAGGTGCGCAGGAGGTAGCGGTCGCCGTTGATGGAGAGGGTGATGGGATCCACCGTCGGATCCGAGACCGTCCCCTCGATCGGGATCATCCGGCCGACCGACCAGCCGCCCGCCGGCGCGGTGAGCTTCACCTCGGGCTTCACCGTCCCCTTGCCGATGGGGACGCCCGCCTGGCGCGGCGACGCCTCGGCGGCGGGGGCCGCGACGAAGAGCGCGAAGAGGAGGAGCGCGACGTTCATGTGGGGTGACCTCACTCGCACCGTGGCCGGTGCCCGCCTGGCGCGGCGAGCCGCTAACCTACCGTCTGCCCGGGTGAGAGCAAGTAGCGGACCAGGGGGCCGGGTTGGGGCAAGTGCGCGTGAAGACTGGCGGCCTGGCGGCCTCGATGGGGCCGCGGCCGGGCGGACACGGCGGGGGGCGCGGGTGGGACACAGGGTCGGGGGGCGGGGACGCCGCTCCGTCGGCCCGCCGGCCCGCCGCGACCGAACGGCGGCGCTGGTCAGCCGCCGCGCACGCCGTCGAGGAGCGCCTTCCGGTAGCTCTGGAGGGCGGCGCGGCCGGCCGGGGTGATCCGGTAGGTGGTCACCGGGATCCGGTCGCGGAAGGACTTCTCCACCGTGAGGTAGCCGGCCTCCTCCAGCCTGGCGGTGTGGGAGGAGAGGTTGCCGCGGGTGAGGCCGAGCGCCGTCTCCAGGAACTTGAACTCGACCTCCTCGGCGCTGGAGAGGACGGTGAGGATGGCGAGGCGCGCCGGCTCGTGGACGACCCGGTCGAGGTCGAGGAGGGCCTGGACGTTCGGGCGGCGGGGAGCGGTCATGCGGGGGGCGGGGCCTCCGCGGGAGGCGAGCCGGAGTTGACGAGCCGGGCCTGGAGCTTGAGGTCGCGGAGGTGAAGGAAGAGGCCGAGGAGGAGCAGGATCGCGCCGCCGAACAACGAGAGGAACCAGGCCTCCAGATTAGGCTCCGGTCGCGCCGCGCCCATTCCCGCCGGATACGTGCCGACGTAGTCCTCCAACTCCAAGAGGCGCATCTGAAGGAAGAGCCCGGCCGACGGGATCATGAACCAGGTCTGGTCAGACCGGCGCGTCCTGAACCGGAGGAGGAGTCCGGTGGTGAGGAGGCCACTGGCGAGGGGGAGTGACCGCTGGACGGCCTCCCGGAGACCGAGGCCGGTGCCTAGCGCCTCGGCGGGTCCCAGCGCGGCGGCGGCCAGCCAGAGAAGCACCAGCGCCCAACCTGCCAGGTTCGCCCAGTCCCTGTGCCGAGCCTGGCCGTGGCCAGCGGCTCCGGCGGGCGCGCCGTCGCTGACCAGGCCGTGGCGCTGGTACCAACGACGCATCAATGCCGAGAGCGCCGTCGCGAGCGGCGGCGTGGAGAGCAACAGCAGGGCTGCCGTGCGGGTGTACCCCAGCCAGGCCAGGACCGGGGCGGCGACGAGGAGGAGCCCGAGGACGGCGGTGGTGAGCCCGTGGAGCGCTCGGCCCGCCAGTGCGTACTCGCGCGTCAGCGCCTCGAGCTCCCGGAGCCGCGCCTCAATGGCGGCGGGGGCGGGGGAGGCCGGCTTTCTCGATCTGGGCCCGGTCACGGCGCGACCTCCGGCGGGAACGACACGGCCGCCGCGGCGTGCAGGGCAGCGAGGCGGACTTCGGTGCGGCGGTAGCGGCGGTGCTGGTAGAGGCCCACGGTGGC
>Ga0209261_10000286_pt1 | contig 13830 bp, 14 predicted proteins | sample DOMMetBare1Fresh_FD_187470 | JGI IMG/M metagenome (GOLD analysis project Ga0209261, IMG submission 187470) | Wetland sediment microbial communities from St. Louis River estuary, USA, under dissolved organic matter induced mercury methylation -... | ecosystem: Environmental > Aquatic >...
GAAAGCTCATCCCCTTCTGTTTGAGAAAGGCATTTCAAAACAAGAGATTATTGAAGTTGAATACAGAAACCACCGTCTTTTTTTTCAATCTTCCAATGATTCTTTTCTTCCATTTGATCCGTTTGCCTGTGTATTCTACCTGATCACCAGATACGAGGAATACTTTCCTGAAAACGTGGATGAATTCGAACGATTTTCAGATGCCGAAAATATTCTTGTAAAACTCGGGCTTCATGAAATTCCAATCGTTGATCAGATTGCCTATTGGATTGCTGAAATAATCAGCGGACAATTTCCGAAATTCAAATTCAGGAAACGCTCTTTTCAATTTTATACTACTATCGACATTGACAATGCCTGGGCATTTAAAAATAAAAAACCGCTCATTTCGTTTGGAGCTATCTTGAAAGCCATTTTTCATGGCCGGACCGATGAACTGAAACAACGCCTGATCGTTTTTCTCGGGTTCAGAAAAGATCCTTATGACACCTACAAATATATTCTCGAATCCTACAAAGGACTCCTCAGTCGCATCCATTTCTTTTTCCTGGTGGGCGACCGGAATCAATACGACAAAAATGTTTCGCACAAGAACAAACCATTCAGGGAACTGATAGCGGGCATTTCATCTGTTTGTGAGGTTGGAATCCATCCTTCATACGATTCGAACAACAAACCCTGGATGTTTGAAAAGGAAAAAGACCGGCTTGAGAATATTATTCAAAAACCGGTAACACAAAGTCGTCAGCATTACCTGAAACTGAGATTTCCAAATACCTATCAGCGATTATTGAAATCGGGAATTACCGACGATTATACCATGGGGTTTGCCAGACTGGCCGGATTCAGGGCTGGTACATGTACTTCATATCCTTTTTTCGATCTAACCTTGAACCGAAGTACTGATTTGCTAATTCATCCGTTTCATGTTATGGATGTCACATTGAAAAATCACATGCACCTGAGTGCTGAAAAAGCCGGACAACTCATTGAAAAGCTGATGTCGGAAGTAAAAAAGGTTGACGGAACTTTTATCAGTCTTTGGCATAACGAATCACTGAGGGATTCCGGACAGTGGGCTGGATGGCGAAGACTTTTTGATCAAATCCTGGAAACCGGTTCAAGGTATGAAAATGAGTAATTCTGAAATCAGGTTTGTCAAAAACAAAGATATTGACCGTACAAAATGGGATCAATGTATCGACCAATCTTCTTCGGCTATTGCTTATGCAAACAGTTGGTATCTCGACCGAATTTGTAAGCACTGGGATGCCCTGATCTTGGGCGAATACCAGTATATAATGCCATTGGTCAATAATACCAAATACGGAATCAGTTACATTTATCAGCCCTTTTTCACACAACAACTCGGAGTCTTTTCCCATCTTCCTATCGATTCGGCAATAATCAACCAATTTTTAAATGCTATTCCCAAAAAATTCCGGTTAACCGACATGAATCTGAACGTGGGAAATACAATTCCCGCGGAAAATTTCGAGTTCAAATCCAACACAACTTTTCATTTAAGTCTGGAATCTGACCTTGCTGTGATCCGGAGCGCATATAAATCCAACACAAGCAGGAATATTCAAAAAGCGCTTCAAAATAAAGTTTCCATTTCCCAGCTATCAGACGTTTCGCTTTTCATTAAATACACAAGCGAAAACCTCAAAGCAAAGTCTCCGGAAATAAAATCCAGGCATTATTTAGCTTTGCGGGAAGTCGTATCCTATGCAATAGCTCATGAAGCAGGCGAAATTTATGTGGCAAAAAATTCAGAAAATACAATCTTAGCTTCCGTTTTTTTCCTGACCACGAATCAAACCAGCATTTACCTGGCAGCATCTTCCAGTCAGGAGGGAATCGAAAAGAGAGCTATGTTTTTATTGATTGATACTTTTATTCAGAATAATGCTAAAAGAAATCTTATTCTGGATTTCGAAGGTTCAAATATTCCGGGAATCGCTCGTTTTTATGCCGGATTCGGGGCCAGTCCTGAAACATATTTTTCCGTTCATCAAAACAAATTACCTAAACTTTTGCGAATTTTTAAAAAGTAAATCGTCCAACTGATCTGCCCTTCTTTTTGATATTAAAAAGCATTCTTTTGGTTGACGAATTTTAATTACTTTCGCCGAAACTTTTTAAATCATGAATGTAATTATTCTTGGGGAATCGAATTCCATCTTTAACCAGTTCATTTCTGAAATCCGCTGCGAAGTCATTCAAAAAGACCCGATGCGCTTCCGCAAAAATCTTCAGCGTTTAGGTGAAATATTCGCTTATGAAATCAGTAAAGTGATGGATTACGAAATAACCGACATTAAAACCCCGCTTGGAATAGCAAAGGTTCCCACCTTGATTCAGCATCCGGTTTTGGCAACCATACTACGTGCCGGATTACCAGTACAGCAAGGTCTTTTGAATGTATTTGACCGTGCTGAGAACGCCTTCATTTCAGCATACCGAAAATATGATGAAGCAGGTGAATTCCACATTGAATTTGAATACCTGGCCTCTCCTTCGCTTGACGGGAAAGATCTTATTCTTTCCGACCCAATGCTTGCCTCCGGGGCATCTATGGAGATAGGCTATCACGCCTTACTTCAAAAAGGAAATCCCAAACATGTACATTTAGTAGCAGTCATTGCCAGCAGTCAGGGTGTTGAACACGTAGTTAAACACATTACAGCCGAAAACGTTACTCTGTGGATTGGTGCTGTTGATCCTGAAATGACCCCGATGTCGTACATTGTTCCCGGATTGGGCGATGCAGGTGATCTGGCTTTCGGCGCCAAGATTGATTCGCATTAATAGCCCCCTTCCGTTCCCCGGATAGGGGAAAGCCTTGATCTGAGCCTTTAATTTATATTTGCACCCTGAGGGGCAGATCGACAACACCTTTCCTGATGACAAATGACTAATAACTCTTTTCTATTTAAGGATGACTTAGAATCATTCCCAGTCCGAACAGCAAAGTAAAAAAAAGTGTTGCCAGCGATAGCTTCTTCAGGAAAGGATCGAATTTTTTGGGAGAAGTTATTTTGCTGATTTGAATCAAATCGTTTAGAAACAGCGGAAAGGAAAGTAAAAACAACCACTGCAGAGTTGACTTTCCATTCATGGCAATAAAGATTACCGACAATAACAATCCGGTTAAAATCAGCCACGAATGATAAATTTTACTTTTTGCACTTCCCATTCGCACAACCACGGTATTTTTTCCTGAATTCCGGTCATTTTCAATATCTCGCATATTATTCAGGTTCAGGACACCCGTACTGAAAAATCCAATACTTAAAGCAGGTAGAAATATTTCAGGAGTGAGTTGGTGAGTGTTCAGAAAATAGGTCCCCACAACAGGTAAAATTCCAAAGAAAAGAAAGACGGCCACATCGCCAAATCCGGCATATCCGTAAGGATTGCTCCCCGCAGTGTATTTAAAAGCGGCAATCAGAGCCAGAATACCCAGTGCAATGTATATTCCGAATACCTGTAAAGAAAGTCCTTTGGTACCTTCAAACACCAGCCAGATTCCTGAAGCCAGGCTGAGAACGATTAAAACAATCATTCCTGTTTTCATCTGCTTAGGCGAAATTTCACCACTCTGAACCGTACGCTTTGGCCCCACACGATGCTTGTTATCAGTTCCCTTTTGCGAATCACCGTAATCGTTGGCAAAATTTGAGAAAATCTGGATTAACAAGGCGGTTACAATGGCGAGAAGTGTCACAGTCTGATTAAATTTTCCGGCAAAAAAAGACAAGGCCGCTCCCATCAAAATGCCCGAAACGGCCAACGGAAGCGTTCTCAGACGTGCCGCTTTGATCCAACTTATTATACTGGCCATTACGGAAATTTAGGGAACTTTTTGAAATCCGGTTTGCGTTTTTCGAGGAATGCATGTTTTCCTTCCTGGGCTTCTTCGGTGAGGTAATACAATAAAGTGGCATTTCCGGCAAACTCCTGAATTCCAATCTGTCCGTCAAGTTCAGCATTCAATCCGAGTTTTAGCATTCGCAGTGCCAGCGGACTGTGTTCCTGCATTTTTTGTGCCCAGGCCACCACCTCATCTTCAAGTTGATCAAACGGAACAACCTTGTTAACCAATCCCATTTCCAAAGCTTCGGCGGCTGAATACTGGCGGCACATAAACCAGATTTCGCGGGCTTTTTTCTGACCGACAATACTTGCCAGATAGGAAGAACCCAATCCGGCATCGAAACTTCCCACTTTGGGGCCGGTTTGACCGAAAATGGCATTTTCGCTGGCAATGCTGATGTCGCAAACCACATGCAGCACATGACCACCACCTATGGCATAGCCATTTACCATGGCAATGACCGGCTTTGGCATGGAGCGGATTTGTTTCTGTACTTCCAGAATGTTGAGGCGTGGAATTCCATTTTCATCAATGTATCCGCCTTTACCTTTTACAGTCTGGTCGCCACCGGCACAAAAAGCTTTGTCACCGGCACCAGTCAAAACAACCACATTGATGTGCTGATCTTCTCTGCAGATGCGCAGTGCATCCGAAATGTTGTTTACCGTTGTCGGCCGAAACGCGTTACGATATCTTTCGCGGTTAATGGTAATCTTCCCGATTCCATCGAAATAATCGAAAAAGATGTCTTCATATTCGCGGATGGTTTCCCATTGTCTTGTTGTAGTCATTATTGTATATATTTTGTCTTTACTTATCCTTTCTGGGCGAACATTTTTTATCTGTTTATTACCTTAAGGCTTTGTCATTGGGCTCAAATAAGTTGTTCCTTCGGGACAGGAACGAACAAACTTTTTCAACTAAAAATCATTAAACCTTCTTTTTTGAAATCTGATTAAAAAAGAGGAAAACACCTGCAGCAAATAATATTCCTGCAAAAAAGTCAGAAAATTGCTCCACCGATTTTTCTACTCCATGTTCCGATAGAAACATGATTAATATTGATGCAACAACCATCAATACAGCAATGAAAATTAGTTTTGACTTGCTCATGAAATGTTATTTTAAGATTTTACTTTTGAAAACAATTCCCTAAAAACTTTCACATTCACCTCTGCATCGGTAAAAACCTCAAGCAAGGCAGCTTTTTGCTGTTTCGGCGAATAAAACGCTTCCAGCGATCTTTTCAATTCAGTTTCGTCAGATGCTTTGTAATAATCCAGGTTAAAAGCTTTGGCTAAAACTTCAGCTTTATGGGAATTCCCGGCAAAGAAATGTTCAGCATAAGCTGGCGAATCGGATGGACCTTTGATCATTCCAAAAATGTTTCCGCCTCCGTTATGTATCACGATGATACGCAAATTGGCACCAATATATTTGTTCCAAAGCGCATTTGAGTCATAGAAAAACGACAGATCACCCAGAATGATGGTATTCAATTTGCCTGATATGCTGGCAAACCCAACGGCTGTGGACAAGCAGCCATCGATACCGGCAGTGCCGCGGTTACTGAAATAGTGCGCCTTTTCAACCCGGTTGTGAAGGAGCGCATACCGTACCGGCGAACTGTTGCCTAGATGAATCGCTGTGTTTGCGGGTATTTGCTGACCGATCAGTTCAAAGGCTTTCAAATCGCTGAATCCTATATTTTTTACATATGAATCACGTAGTTGATTGACAGCTTTTTCTTTGGTTTTCCATTGATTCAAATACGATTCATCCGAATCATCCACCAATTTTGAAAGTGATTTAAAAAAATCAGCCACATCAACTTTTATCACTTTAGTTAATGACTGATAAGTATCAAAATGTTCTCCACTCGGACTTATGTGCCAGTGCTGCGCGGGTTTGTATTTCCGGAGAAACTGTTTTAAGGCTTTGGAAACCAGCTGTCCTCCAAAGGTAATCAGCAAATCAGGCTTGAAATCTTCAGGCTTTTCAACCTGAATGGAAGTCAACACAGTATCGATACTTCCGCAAAACTGAGAATCACTGAGGTTCGATAAGTGTTCGTGCAAAACTACGGCTCCACTTTTGGCTGCAAATTCAGAAAGTGCATTTTCTAGTGCAGGATTGGGATTTAATTGTCCGGCCAGAATCAGATTTTTTTGTGAATGGATTATTGTTTCTTTCAGACCGGAAAGTTCATTTTTGGTAACGTGTGAAATAATTTCGCTTAATTCTATTCCTTTCACATCCGGCAAATCAGCTTCAACCAACTGATGCAAGGGTTCTTCAAGCGGAATATTAATATGGACAGGGGCAGGTGCACCGGCAACCGCCAGATTCAAACATTCATTAATCTGTCGGGCAGCAAACCAAAGCTCTTTTTCAGATTCGCCCAAAGGCAAACTGATTCCCTTTTTGGTAAAATTCTGATAGATGTTTTCCTGACGAACGCATTGACTTTCTGCCTGATCAATCCAATAATCAGGCCGGTCAGCTGTAATGACAATCAGTGGAATATTTTGGTAAAAAGCTTCAGCAACTGCCGGTGTATAGTTGAGTGCAGCGGTTCCGGAGGTACAAACAAGTGCAACCGGTTTTTGGTTAGCCAATGACAATCCGAGCGCAAAATAGCCGGCACTCCGTTCATCTACTATGTTTCGGCAATTAAAATCAGCAATGCAGGAAAATGTATTTATCATTGGCGCATTCCGGCTTCCCGGAGAAATCACCACATCCGTAATTCCTTTTTTCAGGAGCAGAGCGGCAAGTAGTTGTATGTGTTTTTTGTCTGATATCATTTTTTCCAAAATATCATTTCTGATGGCAAATCCCATTCCGTCCGAATAAATAAATTAGCCTTGTAAATCCTTCATTAGCGGACGGAGAGCTTGCCATCATTTCATTTTCTATAAATATTTTGCACCTCTGGCGCTAATTATATCTCACACCTTACAAATCAGTACCCAAAGCTTTCCCCCCTTTTGGGGGAACGGGAAGGGGGCCTTTAGGATTAATCACCGAAAGCAGCGTTTTGGCCTTTTGGTTGGTTTCATCCCATTCCTTTTCCGGGTTTGAATGAGACGTAATTCCTCCTCCGGCGTAAAGAATGAACTGCTCAGGCGTAATTTCCATCGAACGTAAATTAACAAAAAGAGAAACCTGCTGGTTCAATCGCCAGGGACCCAGATAGCCGGTATAATATTTTCGGTCGAAAACCTCATGCTTCAAAATGTATTCGGCTGCCAGATCTTTTGGCAAACCACAAACGGCAGGTGTAGGGTGCAAATCGGCAATGAAACTGCCCAGTTTGTCCGCGATTTTCTCAGCGGGGAAAAAGAAAGATGTTTTCAGGTGGGCCACTTTACCACTTTCCAGCGTTTCAGGACCAATTGTTTTATACTGATGAATGTCGAAATTAAAAAATACATCGAGCATATATCTTGAAACAAAAGCCTGTTCTTCAATATCTTTTGTACTCCAGAAATATTCACCGCCATGTGGTTTTCGTACCTGCGTGCCAGCCAGTGAAACTGTTTCAAAATATTTCCCATCCGATTTGATTAAAACTTCAGGAGTTGCACCCATCCAGATTCCGGCTACCGGAAGGTTAACCAGAAAGGTAAATGCATTAGGTGTTTGATTATGGAGCATGAAAAAAGTTTCGCCAAGAGAAACATGTTTTCGCCTAAATGGAATCTGCCGGGCAATAATAACCTTTGAAAATTCACCACCCTGAATGGACGAAACAGTTTCTTCAATCAATTTCAGATAATGCGACTTGGGTTGAGCAAAGCAAATCTCAGATTCCCTTTCGTCAAAAAAAGGTTCAAAACTACTGATATCCAACTCATTTTCAGAACTGAAATTTTCGAGATAGAATTTAGGTTGAAGTAAAATAACGGGGCTTTCACCGGTAATCCGGAACGGGGCAAAAACAAATCCGGCTTCTCCGTTGAGTTGATCAAATCCATCAAAAAACCGGATGTCGGAGGAATCTCCAATTAAAAGGCCCAAGTTTTCTTCCTTCGGATTATACCAGCAGGCAAAGGCGATATTTTTTTCGATTAACTGATCGAGAACAGCCGAAGTCGTCAAATTATTTCCCATTCCGTTTTACAATCATGTTAGTCACTCTTCCGCTTGAAATAAGCTTTCCGGCTTCACTTTTTATCTCTACATTCCATACATGCGTCTGAATGCCAGCATGAACAATTTCAGCGCGTGCATAAACTGTACCCCGATCAACACTGCCGGTATGATTGGCGCTAACCTGAATTCCGAGAACATCAAATTCCTTAATATCAACAATCAGCATTGATCCCAGACCGGCAAGAGTTTCAGTCAGTGCAAGATTGGCTCCTCCGTGCAGAAATCCTCCGGGACGAAAAGTCCGCTCATCAACGGGCATACTTGCTTCAACCCATCCCTCTCCCACCGCGGTAAAACAAATTCCTAAATGGTCGACCATTGTATTTTTTGCATACTGGTTGATTAACTCTATGGAGGTTGAAATCGAAAGTTTTGGAAATATCATCCGAATAAAAATTAAAAGCGTGAAATTAGAAAAATGCAATGACGCAGCCAATTTTATACTGAAATTCGATAAAAAATTGAATTCGAAGTTCAGCTATTCACCTGAATATTCTTTTCCTGAAATGGTCAGGTTTAATTCCGGATTCTGCTTTTCATCAGAAAGGTAATAAAGTTTTGATTCATGACTACCAAGTGTAACCGACAATCGGGTTCCTTTTCCCAGACCCAGACTGAATCCGGGTTCCCAAACGAACACCCAGGCATCCTTTTGTCCAATTAAACTGTTCATCATATACGTTTCAGAAACGGGTTTGGCCGAATCGTTCAAAATCAAAACAGCCCAGCCTTTTTCATTTTTCAATTTTCTGACTGCAACTTTATTTCTGACATTGGCGCCCCAATATGGAAGACTGGCACTTTGAGGCCGCTTATTAGGTTCCAGAAAACGCCACATTTGCAGTTTTTCATTTTCCATGAGTTTAAAATTGTCTGAAATCCCAATTGAACCACCCATAAAACCAATCCAAAAGGCAAGACTCTTTTGTTCGTCATCAGAATAATACGACCTGTAGTTCCGAAGGAAAACAACATCAGGATCGTTTTGCCAGAAAATATTATTAAAAAACTGCGAATTATAACTTTCCTGAAGAATGTGTCCGGTCGTTTGTTCATCCCAGTTCCAGCTTTGATCGCGTTCAATACGCATGGCATCCACATAGCCAATTAGGGGTGAATAGGGCGCCCGGTTTGCGGTAATGAAACTCCCTGGTCCGACAGCCTCGCGAATAATATCCATCACGGATCTGAATATTTGTACAGAAGTTTTGCCTTTCTTCGAATGCTGAACTTCAGAAGAATCTCTCAGGCCCGAATCAAGATAATCAAGTTCAAAATAGGTGAATCCCATTTTTTGGAAAGTCTTGAAAACTTTGGAAATGTGATTTTTCACATCTTCATTGCTGCCATCCAACGCATATAATTTACCATTGGAATCAATGCCAGCCTCCAACGGATTGTCATCGTGATCTTTCAACAACCACCTTGGATGATTCCTGAAAATTTTACTCTTTTCGTGTACCACAAACGGAGCCACATAAATCCCGGCCCGGTATAGTCTTCGGCATATTTCCCTGGCAACATTCTCAAATGCTTTTGGCCATGAATCCAGCGGATCGAGCCAGTCGCCCGGAATGCAGTATCCCGGCCCAACATGTACCGATTGCAAAGGAATGGCCGGAATGGTTTCATCCAGAATATTGAGTTGATCGGTCAAATATTTAAAGGAAAAGGAAGTGCGGTAATCCTGAAACGAAGTCCAGAAATAATTGGTATTGCTGTCGCGTCTTGCCTGATTCTGTTCTGAAATACTCCAGGCCAGATTCTGCAAGGTGCCAAAAGGCTGATTCCCTGAATAGATATATAAATCGGGCATTTTAACTGATTCATCTTTTAAAGGAATACTTTCAGTAAAAAAGCCTGATTCGAAGAAAACCGATTCATTTCCAAACCGAGAATCTGCTAATCCTTTTCGGTGCGGATGATTAAAAATGGTACTTCGCTGCATAAAATCAGCTTGTTCATAAGCGCCAATGGCAAGCGTATCGCCATTCTCTGCAATCAACCCCGTCATCATAAAACTGTCATACGACCAGGCTTCTTCCATCGGATAGGTGTTTTCCAATTTCGTGGTTGATTTCCGGATATCAAATATTCCTGATTGTCCTCCCGTTCCGAATCCTTGTTTAAAGAACCTGTTTGCACCCGTTAAATATCCTTCACCCAGCGGATTAAACCAGACCGGAGCATTTGGTATTCCACTAATTTCGGCACCTATGGAAATGGTATTGGTATGAGTCCTTAAATCGATCATCACAAATCCTTCAGCAACCTCATAGATAATTCGTTTACCTTTGGGCGAATCTCCCATAAAGGTATTCCTGATAAAAATGCTTTGCCCGTTAATGGTAGGGCGACAATTGGTGAGACGGATATTTCCGGCGTAAATATCAAATGTTCCATCTTCATGCAAAATCCATTCAGGCTTACCAAGCACAAATGCAGAATGATCTGAACCGGACTGTTTTTCAAGAGCCCGCACAAACTGAGGAAATGAGATCAGACTGCCGCCAAGGCCTGTACTCATCAATTTCAGGAATGTTCTTCTTTTATAAGATCCATCTGCCATGTCTCAGTTTTTATATAAGCAACCTTTAAAATTAGAAATATTTAACAGAACTTGACCGAAAGGTTAAGGCCAAATGAAAAGTTTAAATATGATGGACTTGTTTTTTTTAGCGAAACGATTCAACTTCGGAAATAGATTTAGGCTTTGGCTTTCCTAAAATCCGGCAACCGGTTTCTGTAATCAGAAAATCTTCTTCATTGCGAATCCCTCCGAAATTCCTGAATTTTTCAATTTCTTTCCAAACCAGAAAGTCGTTAAACCTGCCTTCCGATTTCCATAAATCGATTAATTCCGGAATGAAATAAATGCCTGGCTCGATAGTAAATACATGTCCTGGAAGTAATTGTTTCGCCAATCGCAATGATTTCAGGCCAAATTGTGTGCTTTTGGGTTCTCCGTTATAACCTACCCACACTTCACCCAAATCTTCCATGTCGTGAACATCGAGTCCCATCATATGGCCGGTTCCACATGGAAAAAACAAAGCATGTGCTCCTTCGGCAACAGCTTCAGCTACATCGCCTTTCATCAATCCGATTTCTTTCATCGATGTGGTAATTGAAAGGCAGGCAGCCAAATGAACTTCCCTGAAATTGGTACCGGGGGCAATTGTTGAAATAGCAGCTTCGTGGGCCTTCAGGCTGATCTGGTAAATTCCTTTTTGACGCTCATCAAACTGCCTGCTTACCGGAAAAGTACTCGAAAGATCACCGGCATAGTGCATTTGAGTTTCGGCACCGGCATCGAGCAAAAACAAATCACCTTCTTTCAGGATATTATGATGTGAATGATTGTGTAAGGTTTGACCATTCACTGTAGCAATAATCGGAAACGAAAGATTACAGTTCCGAGCCAGAACAACCTCATGGACTTTCGCTGCAATCTGGGCTTCTGTCATGCCAGGCCGGGCTATTTTCATTGCCATCACATGCATATCTACCGATAAATCAACCGCCTTCTCAATTTCAGCAATTTCTTCCGCCGACTTTATTTCCCGCTGACTGATTACCGCCCGAACCAAATCTGACGAAGAATTCAGATTGACTTCGTCGGGCCGGATATTCAGATATCGCAACAGTTTAATCTTATTTTCAGGTCGGTATGGCGGTAAAAAGTGAATCACTTTTCGTGAAGCCTGCGCCTCCTTCAGGATGGTAAATAGCTTGACTAATGGCTGAGTTTCCGTGATTCCACTTTGGCTTGCCCGTTCTGAAATGGTTGGTTGAGATCCGCGCCATACAATATCATCAATAGTGAAATCATCACCAAAAACGATCTGTCTGTCATTATCCACATCAATAATCGCGGCAAGCGAAGGAAAGTCTATTCCGAAATAATACAAAAATGAACTGTGTTGTCTGAAATGATAAGTATTGTCCGGATAATTCATCGGACTTTCATCATTTCCAAAAAAAAGAATTAAACCAGCACCTATTTTTTCACACAGGATTTTTCTTCGTTGTACATACACTTCAGCCTGAAACATGTTGAGAGATTTTATTCGGGCGATAAAGTTATGAATATGATTGGAATTATCGGGTTCGATATATAAAGAGAAATCTGTCTTTTTATTTTGAAATTCGAAATCAAAATGACTATTTGGTTGTTATAATTTAAGAATCATTTTAATTCTATATGAAAAATTTAGTTTGTCCTATTTCTGATCAGCGAATTAATGAGCAGATAACCAGGTTTAATGCTTTGTTTGCCATCGGAATCATTGTGTTGGCTTTTGTCCTGAATTCTATTCTGCTGCTAATTTTTCTTATGGCCGATTTCTTTATCAGGGCCTTCACCGAAATAAAATTCAGTCCGATTAGTTACGCAGGTAATTATTTAAGCAATACCCTGAGTTTACCGATTAAACTCATTGACAAAGCGCCTAAAATTTTTGCTGCCCGACTGGGATTTATTATGACTTCATTAATTTCAGGCTTACTGATCTTCGATTTTTATCTGGCTTCCGCTATTGTTGCCTGCATCCTGATCTTTTTTGCCACCCTTGAATTTTTATTTGCTATCTGTGCAGGATGCATGATTTACACTTATCTGATTCTACCGTTTTATAAAAAATAAGGTCATGAAAAAACTTCCTTTCATTTTCGCTCTGTTCATGTTTTCGGTTGTTTTAACATTCGGACAAACTGAAAAATCGATAAATAACATCAATGGCGGAATGCCTAACCGGATTTCGATGAACGTAACTGTTCCCAAACAAACCCAGGGAGCCACTTTTGGAGAAAAGGTTCAGGCAGGACTAAGTCAGGCAGGTTCGTATGTGATTTTCCCCAACAAGCAGGCATTCTTAATTAGTTCTGCCACAAGAAAGGTTTCGCAAATGTCGTCCTCTGAAATCGCAAAAGTAAAATCCGGATTACATGCTGCCGGTGGTGCGCTGGCTCAAGGGGCTTCACTTTTAGGTGGTGCATTGCCTGGCGGAGCAATTATTTCTGCAGCAGTTTCAAGTGTTGGTGGTGGTAAAGTTATCTGGGAAATTCGCGATGCCGGTAATGATTTTAAAATGCCTTCAATTTTAACCGATGGGGAATACGAATTAGTGATTAACCTGGACGCCGGTTCAAAAGATGCAGCGAAAATTCAGGTAAAATTTGGAATCGTGGTTGAAAAACAAACCTATAAGGTGATTTCAGCAAATTAATTTTGCAGGAGTAACAATTATGAAAAAAATGAAGACAATAACGATTTTACAGTTCCTATTATTAATAGGTACTGTTTCGATATCCTCCGGACAAGAGAAAAAAAATTCAATGTCGCATTCCGACAATACGATCAGATCAAAGATTGCAGCCGTTCATACATTTAAATTACCTTATGTGGTAGAAATTTTTTCGGGCAATGAGCGCGATCCGAAAAACAGAGCGGTTGTAAATGGACTAACTGTTAAAGGAACAATTGTTTCAGCTGCAGTTTCATCAGTAGGCAACCTGGCTGGCGGGGCTGGTGGTGGGGCTGCCGCCGCTTCGTATGCAGCAACCGGGAGAATTTCGAACAGCAACGTTAAAATTACCATTTCACAACGTGAAACAGGAGACGAAGCCAGTACGACAACCGATGAAAATGGAAATTTCTCAGTTACACTGGCGCACGATACCTTGCACACCATTTTTGTGAATGGAGTTGAATATGGACAGATCAAACTGAAAACAAAACATGATACGGCTAAAAATTCGATTGGAAACATCAGATAAAAACAGAAATA
>Ga0209261_10000287_pt1 | contig 13792 bp, 13 predicted proteins | sample DOMMetBare1Fresh_FD_187470 | JGI IMG/M metagenome (GOLD analysis project Ga0209261, IMG submission 187470) | Wetland sediment microbial communities from St. Louis River estuary, USA, under dissolved organic matter induced mercury methylation -... | ecosystem: Environmental > Aquatic >...
GATGATGCGTTGCTTTGATGATGGGCAAGCGTTACTTCGTTAACCCCGCAATTTGCTTGGCTAATTCACCGCGAGGACGCGCAGCTAATGGGCCACGGAATGGGCGAGCTCCAGCGTGTGCAGCTCGGACACAGGGGCGCGGGCGAAGACGAGTGGCCCTTGCTGTGCGCGCAGGCGGGCAGGTTTTGTCGACAGTCGCATCTGTACCAGCACCTGCTGTGCGCGTTCGATGCGCGGTGCGCCGGCCAGGAACTGCCGTTCGTACGCGGTATGCGGATTGCGCAGGATGCCGGCGAGCCATGCGGCTTCCAGAGCGGTGAGTTTCGCGGGGGGCTTTTTGAAGTAGATGCGCGCCGCGGCGTCCGCGCCGCAGATGCCCGGGCCCCAGTCGATCGTGTTCAGGTACAGCTCGAGGATGCGCGCCTTGCCGAGCGTGCGCTCCATTTCGACGGCGTACAGCAGTTCGCGCAGTTTGCGCACGGCCGTCCGATCGGCGCCGGTGAAGAGCGTGCGCGCCACCTGTTGTGTGATCGTGCTGGCGCCGCGCTCCGGGCCGCCCGACGGCGTGCGTGCCAGCGCGTGCGCGATTTCGTCTGCGTCATAGCCCGGGTGCGTGCCGAAGCGCTGGTCTTCGGCGGCCAGCACCGCGGCGGGCAACAGCGTGCCGAGCCCGTCGGCGTCGATCCAGTTCTTCTGTCCGACGCCGATCAGCAGCGGCCGCGACACCTCATCGCTATTGCAATTGAAGCTGAACGAGCCGAATTGCAGTCGTTCGGTGCGCAGACCATCGACCACGAAGCCATCGATCGATAACCGAGTCGAAGCAGCGACTGCGGGAAGCCGCAACGTGCCCTTGGCCTGGATGCGGCCCGCGATGGTGGCAACGGCGGTCTCGGGAATCGCATGCGCAAGCACGCGGTAGATCGCTGCCATGTCGGTCGACGCCAGCGACCAGTCGACGTCGATGCCCTCGACCCGCAGACGCGCGCTGAACGGCACCACGACGCCGCCGGTTTCGAGCCAGCCGTCGATTGTGGCGGCATCGCGCGGCGTCAGGCGCAGCTCGATCGAATCGATCGTGACGGCCTGCGCATGCAGCCGGCGATCATCGATCCGGCACGGCGCGCAATGCACGACCAGAGTGCGATCGGCGCGGCGAAACTGCAGTTGTCCAAGCGCGGTGCCGCGTGTCTGGCCGTCCAGTACCCACAGCCCGAGGGGCGTGGTCGCCAGGCGCAGCAGGCCGGGCACATTGACAGCGAACGACGCGTGCGGCGCGACCGTCACGCGAGTGGTCCAGGCACCCGGTCGGGTTGCCAAAGCGCCGCTGGCCGCGATCGTGATCGCGGCCAGCGTTGCGAGCGCCAGCGCGCTGAGCAGCGCGCCCAGCGCCAGGGGTGCAATGAGTTTCTTCATGTCATTCTCCCAAGAGGAGTGATCACGGTGATGGCCCACCACGGTCCGGCCGATTGCAGCGCGCTCCAGTACCAGGCCGATACGTCGGTCCAGGCGCGACTCGAATCGAAATCGCGTTCGACGATGCGCTCGCAGACGCGTGCGCGCTGGCCATCGCGCGCGGCGATGAAACAGCGCCAGTGCACGCCGTCAGCATCAACCTGCGCATTTGCGTTGGTCAGCGCGTAACCGGCAGCGCGAAAGCAGTCCCACGCCGGGTGCAGCGTGCGCGTCGGCACCGTCACGCGTCGAACGACCAGTGTCTGCGCGCCGTCGGAAAAGCGCGCGATCGCGCCGGGAAAGCGCTGTGCGAAGCGCGCATCGAGCGGCGCCAGCGCAAGTTGGGTCAGCGGCCGGCCGCGGAAGTGGGTCGGCCACTCGATGGAGGTGGATCGAGTGGCGACCGCGGTGCTCGACTCGGCCACCTGCGCTGCGCGGCGCGTGACGACCGAGACGAACACCGACAACACCGCCGCGGCCAGGCAGGCGCCGACGAAGAAGTTGCGGATTCTCATGTGCGGTTGCGGTGCGTGAACGCGATCACCGGCACGAGCGCCAGAGCAAACGCGGCCAGCCCGACGAGGCGATGCGCGGCATCGGGCCAATGCACGAGGCCCGATTCGGGGAAGAACAGCGCCGTGTTGCGCAGCACGTTGGCGACCAGCACCAGCGCTGCGGCAACGAACCCGTTGACCAGCGTGCGCTTCGCGTCAGCGCCGGTGAGGTACGACAGCAGCGCCGCGGTGAAGCTGCCGACCCACAGCATGCCGATGCCGGCGCAGGGCGGATCGACCAGCACAGAGCCGCCGCTCCACTGCAGCGATGCGCCGGCAGCCTGCGCATCGATGTCGAGGAGCTGCAGCAACGGCGCGGTGGCCTGCGCGGTGAACGAGCGCAGCGGATAGCCGAGATAGAACTGCAGCGACGCAATGATCGGCAGCGCGAGCAGCAACAGCGTGGCGAGCGGTGTGGCGGGCCGCGCGGGCAGGGCGGAGGCGAGAAACACCGCGAGCGCGAGCATTGCAATTCCTGCGGCAAAGATCGGCGGCACTGCAAGCAGCGCGATCGCGGCGAGAGTCGCCAGCAGTGCGCTCGCGAGCAGTGCGTGGCGCGACGGCAGCGCCAGTTGGTGTCGATCGCGTGCAACCAGCACGAGCACGGTGACGAGCGCGACGATGCCCCACGGTTCGTCCGAGCCATCGGTCAGGCGGTTCGCCATCCACACCCAATGCGGCCACAGCGCGAGCAACAGGATGGCAAGCAGGCGCAGTTGCGGCGCGGTACGGGTGGTGATGCGCTTGAAATGCGCCCTCACCCGAGCCTGGAGCCAGGCGCCTGCCTGCGCCTGTCGCTGCGGCGGCGCAAAGCTCTCGCTTCGCGAAACCCCGCCTCCGCCCCGCTGATGCGGGAGGGCGTCGGGGTGAGGGGCTGCGATGCCTGGCACCAGCACGCCGAACATCGGCCCCTGCAACGTGCGCCCGATCCGGGCATTCAGCGGCGCATCACGCATGGCGCGTCTGCGCAGCGACACGGCGCCGGCGCATCCACCACGTCAACCCGCCGGCCAGTGCGGCGAGCAGCGCGAACTCCGGCTCCGGGGTCGCCGGTGCCGCGGCAAGCGCGAGTTCGCTGACGCCTTCGGGCAGCGGCTGCGGCTGGTCGACGCTGGTCGACTGGCCCGTGGTGTTGCGCACCACCTTGTCGATCGCGATGAACGACGTGGTGTCGGTCAGCAGGTTGTATTTCAGTCCGAGCGCAGTGATCGCATGTCTAGTGTCGTCGTTGTTGCGCAGCTTCAGATAGTCGCCGAGCTCGGCGATCCGGCTGCGTGCCCACAGATACTTCAGCGCCTGCGTGCTGTCGGTTGTCGCGGCGCGCGTGAGGTCGATCGGCAGTTTCACCGCGCCGCCGGCGGCGATACCTTCGATCTCGATCGAGCCGGCGGGCGTGCCGCGGTACTTGCCCATCAGTACGATCGGCCGCTGCGCGAAGAGGTCCGGCACCTGCGGCACGTCGAGGTCATACGCGTCGAACCCCTGCGGAAACTTCACGCGGATCCGCGTCATGACGGGTTGCTCGATCATCTGGCGGAAGCGCAATGCTTCACGCTCTGCTTGCCCCGCGTTGAGCACGAAGTACGGCTCGCCCTTGCCCGCGCGCGCCAGCCCCTCGATCAGGAAGCGGTTGACCGAGCTTCCGATGCCGAAGGCAAACACGTTCGCATTGCCGAGGTTGGCGCGCACCAGTTCAAAGGCCTCCTTCTCGATCGACACGTAGCCGTCGGTGATCACCGCGAAGGTGCGTGCGCGCCCGGCATCGCTCGGCATCGCCAGCGCACGACGCAGCGCCGGCAGCAGTTCGGTGCCCCCGCCACCGGTCTGGCCGTTGATGAAGCGAATCGCCGCGGCGATGTTCTCCTCGCTCGCCGGCACCGATGTTGCGGCCAGCAGCGAGGTGCCGCCGGCAAACGGAATCACGTTGAACGTGTCGCCGGGCTGCAGCCGCAACACCAGTTCGCGCAGCAGCGATTTCGCCGTGTTGAGCGGGAAGCCGTGCATCGAGCCGGAGATGTCGAGGATGAAGATGTATTCGCGCGGCACGACATCGGTCGTCGCAACGCGTGCCGGCGGCTCGGCCATCAGCAGGAAGAAGTTTTCGTCCTTGCCCTGGTGCAGCAGCACGCCGCTTTCGACCGCAGCGCCGGCCAACTGATACTCGAGCACGACATCGCGCGCATTTGCCAAACCCGCATTCGCACGGTCGGGCGTCAGCCGCGCGGTCGCTTTCTTCTCACCGACGCCGCTGAAGGCCAGCGTGTGCGATGGTGATGCGATCGACTTGACCGGCATCGGCGCGAGCACGGTCGCGTTCAGCTCGAACGTGTGTTTGGCCGGTTCCCCCGCGCGCAGCGTGGGCTGCGCAATCCAGGTTTCGTTCTTCCGGCTCTCGGTCGGCGTGCCGTCGGGCAGTGTGCCGCCGTTGTAGCGGGGACCCACGACGGTCGGGAACACGAAGCGGTAGGTGCCTTCGTCGGGGACGATGGTTTCGGTGTAGCGCAGGTCGACCGCGATCTCATCGTTCGGCATCACGTTGGCGATCGCCATGCTGAAGACGTTCGGTCGCTGCTGTTCGAGCAATGCGGCGCTCTTGCCTGCCTGTTTGGCGGCGTCATATTCACGTTTGGCTTGTTGCTTTTCGCGCACCTCTGCATCGACCACGCGATCCCCGACGCGCAGTCGCATCGCGTAGACCGCCGCCCGCGTCGAGGCGGGAAACACGTAGCGCGCTTCGATCGGTGTTGCGCCCTCGTTGCGATACGTCTGCGTGACGCGCACATCGGCGATCACACCGCTCACGGTCACGTCGGCGCGGGTCGATTTCAGCGGCAGCGCATCGACGCCTGGCTGGCTGCCCTGGACGACGAAATACGGCGACAACGTGCGCCTAGCGTCGCCCGCCGGTTGTGCGCTGGCGTTAAGCGTCACCAGCAGCAGAAGGAACAGCGCGGAGCAAGAGCGGATCGAGTTGAGCATGTTCATCTCGCGTCGCCGTCAGCGTGCATGCGTTTCGCCGCCCCACTGGGCGTAATTGGGCCCGGTCGCGCTCGTGCCGAGATCGATATCGACCAGGAACTGCGTGCCGATGTACGCGCGGCCGCTGGGCACGGCCAGTTGCGCGCGCGTGCTGCCGGTGCCGGTTGCCGATCCACCATGCGTCGTCGAGACGAGTCGCACGACAGGCCGGGCTTCTTCAACCACCACGTCGGCCGAAAACCGCGGCGCATACGGCGCGCTGCGATCGACCGGCAGAGGGAGTGCCAGCCGATAGCCGCTCTTGCGCGCGGCCAGTTCAAGCACGCGGTGCGTTTCGAGCCTGATCTCCTCGCCCGGCGCAACCGTCACGAAGCCCACGTCGATACGCGACGGCAGCGGCTCGCCCGCTTCGAGAAACTCGGCATCGCCGGATGACTCGTCGCCGGCGCAGTCGCCGGACTCGATGGACTCCTCGCCGAGCGCACGCCACGTCTCGCCCTGCTCGATCAGCGTCGGGAACGGAAACGCAAAGCTGGTGGCAACCGGCTCGGCGCGTTCGTTGCGATACGTCAGCAGCGAGCGGACGTGCGCCTGGTTGCCCCTGATGCGCACGTCGGCGTGATGTTCGGTGAGCGTGAGTAGAGGTGATTCATCGATTGCCGCCGCGAACCGTGCGTCCGGCGCAGCGGCCGCGGCGCGCGGCAACTGCGCAGACGCGGGGGAGGCGGTGTTCAGAACAAACAGCAGCGAAACCAGTTGGGCGGCGCGGGCGGCGCCTTCAATCATCATCTGACCGAGCATCGTTCTCTCCTCGTGATCGGCTCGCGGAAGTAGCGAGCGTGCGAGGCGAACTGTCGGCGCGGCGGGTGAGGCGCGTTCGAAGTGAACGTGCGGGCTTTGTGAAAGCTCTGTGAAGTCCTGTTATTCCCGACACGCTGTGCGTGCGGGAATAACTCGCCGCGTTGGAACGAACGCGCCGGCTGCGTGGCGCGCCGCTCAACGCGGCGGGGCCACGGCTAGCGGGCCTTTGGGCGTGGCAGCGTCAGCGTGGCCACCGCGCCGCCGTCGGGATGATTCGCGAGCTTGGCACTGCCGCCATGCAGAGCCGCCACTTCCTTCACCAGTGCGAGTCCGAGGCCGGTGCTTTTCTTGCCGGTGTCGGGACGCGCCAGGGAGAAGAACTTCTCGAACACCCGGTCGCGTGCGTATTCGGGCAGGCCCGGCCCGCGGTCGCGCACGGCAAGTTCGACCAAGCGGCCGGTGGCGCGCACGGTCACTTCGATTTTCGAGTCGCGCGGCGCGAAATCGATTGCATTGGCAAGCAGGTTCGCGGCCGCACGCTGCAGCAGGAAGACGTCGCCATTGATCGTCGCGTTCGCGTCCGCCGTGATCGCGATCTCGATACCCTTCTGCGCTGCCAGCGTGGATAGCTCGTCGCGCGCCGCGTACGCGGCCTGCACCAGCGACACGGGCTCCGTCCGCTCGAGTGCGGCGCGACGCTCGAGCCCGGACAGCTCCAGCAGGCGGTCGATCAGGGTCTGTGCACGCTGCACCTGCTCCTCGATGTTGCCGGCAAAGCGTGCGCGCGCGGCCTCGGGCATCGGCTCGCGCAGCAGTTCGGCGGCGCCGCGGATCGCCGCCAGTGGGCTCTTGAGCTCATGCGTCAGGGTCTGCACGTACTGGTCGACGTAGCTGCGGCCGGCGAGCGCATCGCGCATGTCGGCGAACGCCGTTCGCATGGCGTATGCGAGTCGTCGGCCGAAAGTGCCGATCGAGCCGGGCTCGCGCGCCAGCGTGCGCCACACGTCGCGCACGAATCCGAACGGCCGCACTAGCCAAACAGTGGCGAACAGAAGCAGCAGCGCAAAGCCGGCGGTCGAAATCACGCCGACCAGCAGCAGCTTTTCGCGCGCGTTGACGATGAACGGCCGGATCGACGCCACCGGCTTGCCGACGCTCACCATGCCGACGATGACGCCGCTCGCGTTGGTCGCGGTGCGCTCGCGGATCGGCGCGCCGACGTACATCACGGCCGAGGTCGGGTCGTTCGGCGCGGCGAGCGTGGTGCGGGCGCCATATTGACCTTCGAGCGTCTTGCTGACGTCGCGCCAGTCCAGATAGCTGGCGCCGACGTCTTTTCCCTGCGAATCGAACAGCACGGTGCCGTCGCGGTCGGTCACATACACGTGCAGGTCGATTCGTGTCTTGACGATGTCGAAGATGCGTGCATCGATGGTCCGCTGGGACAGCTCGCTGACCGTGCGTTCGAGCTCATCGGTCGGGATCACGCCGTCGTAGGTGCGGCGTTCGAGCAGCGTGGCGAGCAGGTTGGCGGTGTCGACGAGCGATTCCTCCGCCGACTCGCGATAGCGCGGATCGAAGTCGGCGGCGACGCGATACAGCAGCACGCCGATCGCCGCCAGGTAGACGACAAAGATGCCGATGAAGATGCGCGAGCGGGTGGACATCTAAAGCAGTCGGGCGTCGGGAGAAGATCCAAGGCGTACGGCAAGGTTTCCTGAGGGCAAGCGGCGTTGCTGTGTGCCGTGCTTACTCCCGACTGCCGACGCCCGACTCCCGACGCTCTTCCCGCAATGAGTACCCCATCCCGCGATGGGTCTGAATCGGATCGTCGTCGGGCGTGACTGCGCGCAGCTTGGCGCGCAGCGACTTGATGTGCGTGTCGACGGTGCGGTCGAAGCTCGCGCCCGGGTCGTCCCACGCGCGGCTCATCAATTCGTCGCGCGAGAACACGCGGCCGGGCCGCTCGACCAGTGTCTTGAGCAGCCGGTATTCGATGCGCGACAACTCAAGCGCCGCGCCGCGATAACGGATCGTCTTGCGTTCGTCGTCTACCTGGAAGGAGGACGCCGGCGATGAAACTGCTGGCGGCGACTTATTCGTTCTACGAAGAACCGTGCGCACGCGCGCCACCAGTTCACGCGGTGAAAACGGCTTGGCAACGTAGTCGTCGGCGCCGAGCTCCAGGCCCACCACCTTGTCGATCTCGCTTGCGCGTGCGGTGAGGAAGATCGCGGGCACGCCAGGGTGCTGGCCGTTCAGGCGCTTGAACAGTTCAAAGCCGTTGATGTCGGGCAGGCCGACGTCGAGGATGGCGAGCGCGCAGGGTTGTTTTGACAACGCGGCGATCGCGTCCGCGCCGGTCGCAACCCACTGCGCGTCGAACCCATCGGTCGTCAGTGCGTAGATGATGGTGTCGGCGATGGCCGGCTCGTCTTCGACGATCAGGATGCGGGGGCGGGCGGTCATGGCAGAGCGGGCGATCCCATCACATCAGCGCACGACCAGCGGCAGCGTGATCTGCGGCTCATTGCCCCACACGATGGTGCGGTTGCGCCCCGCCTTCTTCGCCTGCAGTAGAGCAGCATCGGCGCCGCGCAGCAATTCTTCCGGCGCATCGGTCCCGTTCCACTTCGCCACGCCGGCGGAGAAGGTCTGCTTCTCGGGTACAAATGTGCGCAGGCGATTGATCAGCTCGCACGCCTGCTCCGCGTCGCACGCCGGCAGCACGAGCGTGAATTCCTCGCCGCCATAGCGAGCCAGCAGATCCATCGGGCGCAGATGTGCTCGCCACGCCAGTACTGCGCCACGCAGCAGGTTGTCGCCGGCCTGGTGGCCACGCCGGTCGTTGAAACGCTTGAAGTGATCGAAGTCGATCATCACGATCGTCAGCGGATAGGCAATGCGCTTGGCGCGCGACATTTCCACCGGCAAACGCTCATCGAGCCCGCGGCGATTGATCGCGCCGGTCAGTCCATCTTCGTGCGCAACCTGATTGAGCTGCTCGACCAGGCGCGCATTCGAGCGCACCGCGCGCCAGCCGATATAGCCGAGCAAACCGGCCAGCAGAAGCGCAATCAGGCTGACCGCCAGCAGGCTTCTCTGCGCAAGCAGATCGTATTCGCGCGCCCGCTTCGACATCTGGTCCGTCTTTCCGCGCGTCGCTGTCACCAGGTCGGGCAGCGCCGCGTCAATTTCTGTCAGCGCGCGCTCGGCGGCCGCGAGCAGGGTGTCACGCGCCTTGATCGGTTCGATCCGCTGCGCGGCCAGATCGCTGCGCACGCTGGTATTGATCTGCGCCAGGCTCTCCAGCGCGGATTCAATGCGCGCGATGTGCTCGGGCGTCGTGCGGGCGACGTCGAACGTGCGCAACTGCCGCGTCAGGTCGCCCAGCGATGCGCGCGTGTCCATCACGGCCCGGAAGGCATCCTGAGTGGATCTGGCCTGCGCGCCGTCACTGACTATGCGCACCGCAAATCGCACCTGCACGCGTCGCAGATCGGCGGCGACCTGTTGCGCTTCAAGGGTCTTCTGGGCCAGCGTCAGTGCGCTGTTGTAGCGCTCGTACAGTTCGCTTTCGAACCTCAGCGCGGACAGCGCCAGCGTAACGCCGCATGCCATCAGCGCGATCGCAGTGAGCCCGAGCCAAAGCTGCCGCCTCAGTGACGGCGGAGTTGCCGGCGAGCGGCCGGCCGGTGCTGCTTCAGCGACAGGTTGCGCGGCCAACGGGATCCTGCAAGCGACCTTCAAACACCCCAGGTCACATCGACGTTTCGCTTCTGCGCGGCACGCAGCATTTCGAGCAACGGATAGGCGCGTTGCCCGAGCGTGACACCACGCTGGGCGTTGGCGCTGCCGGCATCGCCTTCATCTTCGTCTTTCTGCTGGGCCGACTTCAACTGCGCCTTTTCTTCTTCCACCGCGGCGACCAGCTTCGCGATCGCGTCGGGCAGCTGCTCGGCAGTGATCACGCCGCGCTGCCCCGGCTCCTTGCCGATGATGTCGAACAGGCGGCGCGCGTTTTCGGCGAGATAGTAGATCTCGCCGGCAGCCTTGGATCGAAAGACGACGAGCGCCACGGCGATCTCCGGAACGCTGCGAGGTTCGCAGCCTTGGAGTGGATTCTAGGCCGGTGGCGGCCGCGTTCTGCGCAGACGGCGCGCCCGCGCGGCGATTTCGTCAACGTCAGTCGCGTAGGCGCAGGGAATCAGCACGATCGCGAGCGCCAGACCAAGGATGAGCAACGCCGGATCGCCAAGCAGCAGCGGCACGGCGACCAGCGTCAGCGCCACGAAGGGATAGTGTCGTTTGAACGCGAGCCACATGACGACCCCCTCCACGGACTGAATTCCGGCGCGTCGAGCATCGTCCCGATTCTGCGCTGATGCGCGCGGCTGCACTCCCCCGATACGCGTGATCCGGGACCGCGGATGCAGGCCAGAGGGCGGCGCCCTCTGGCTACCTATAATCCGCGTTGGTGACGATTTCCGAAGGACTTCGATATGGGCAAAGGCGATCTGCGCACACGGCGCGGCAAGATCTACAACGGCAGCCACGGCAAGAAACGCCCCGGCAGGGTCAAGAAGAAGACGACCGCTGCCAAAACGGCCGGCGCACGCAAGTAACAGTCACTGATCGTGCCGAGCCGGGCGCCGCCCGGCTCTTTTCTCATGCGGCCGCGCGCGCTGATCCAGCTGCTGCTTATCAGCGCGGTGCTGCTGGCGGCTTGCAGTCCGAGATTCGACTGGCGCGAAATCAAGTCAGCGGAGGCTGGGTTCTCGATCTTGATGCCCGACAAGCCGCAGACCGCCACGCGTGAAATCGATTTCGACGGCCGCAAGATTCGGATGATGATTGTCTCCACCGGGATCGGACCGACGCTCTTTGCGGCTGGAATGGCACAACTTCCGCCCGAATCGATTGCGGCGCCGCAACTCGACGCCACGCTGGCCTGGTTTCGCAATGCGCTGGTGCGCAACTTCGATGGCCAGACGAATGCGGTGCAGCCGATCGTGCTTTCGCCGGCGGCAGCGGCTGGACGCATGGTTCGCGGCGGGCAATCGGTCGAGGCGCGCGGGCGGGTCGGCAAGGACCGTCGGCCCGGGCAACTTGCCGCGCGCTTCCATGTGGTCGATGATCGCCTGTATCAGGTGGTCGCGATCGGCGCCGAAGGCGAACTGACCGCCGACACACTCGAAACGTTTTTCACTTCCTTTCGCCTCATCAAATAGGAAAGGGGCTCACATGAAACTCGAAAACCCGCTGACTGGCTCGATGATTTCGCTCGACGAATGGTGGATGCCATTCACCGCGAACCGCCATTTCAAGGCCGCGCCGCGCCTGCTCGCCAGGGCCGAAGGCATGTACTACTGGACGCCGGACGGGCGCCAGATTCTCGATGGCACCGCGGGGCTGTGGTGCGTGAACGCGGGACATAACCGCAAGCCGATCGTCGAGGCGGTGCAGAAGCAGGCAGCAACGATGGACTACGCGCCGCCGTTCAACCTGGGGCACCCGGTCGCCTTCGAAGCCGCCACGGCGGTGGCGGCGGTGGCGCCCGAGGGAATGAAGCGCGTGTTCTTCACCAACTCCGGCTCGGAGGCGGCGGACACCGCAATCAAGGTCGCGCTCGCGTATCACCGCGCCAAAGGTGAGCCGAGTCGGCGCATCATCATCGGCCGCGAGCGCGGCTATCACGGTGTGAACATCGGCGGCACGATGGCCGGCGGCATTCCGGGCAACCGCAAGGCGTACGGTGCGCTGATGGCGGGTGTGGATCACATCCGTGCCACGCATGACCTGGCGCGCAACGCGTACTCGAAAGGACAGCCCGCGCACGGCGCCGAGTTCGCTGACGAACTGGAACGTCTAATCATGTTCCACGACGCGAGCAATGTCGCGGCGGTGATCGTCGAGCCGATGGCGGGTTCGGCGGGCGTATTGATTCCGCCCAAGGGCTATCTGGAGAAGCTGCGGGCGATCTGCGACAAGTATGGCGTGCTGCTGATCTTCGACGAGGTGATCACCGGTTTCGGCCGCCTCGGCGCGCCGTTCGCGGCGCAGAGATTCAACGTCAAGCCCGACATCCTGAACTGCGCCAAGGCGATCAACAACGCCGCGGTGCCGATGGGCGCGGTGATCGTGAAGAACGAGATCCACGACATGATCGTCAATGGTGCGCCGGAAGGACAGATTGAATTCCTGCACGGCTACACCTACTCGGCCCATCCGCTGGCGTGCGCGGCTGCCGTCGCGACGCAGAAACTCTATGTGGACGAGAAGCTCTTCGAGCGTGCCCGCACGATGGAGCCGATGTTCGAAGCGGCGCTGCATTCGCTCAAAGGCGCGCGCCACGTGATCGATATCCGCAACCTGGGATTGGTCGGTGGCATCGAACTGGAGCCGCGCGCCGGGGTCGTGGGCAAGCGCGGGCTGGAGGCGCACATCAAGTGCTTCGAGGCCGGCGCGCTGGTGCGCTTCACCGGTGACATCCTCGCGCTGAGCCCGCCGCTGATCATCGAGAAGGACCACATCGAGCGGCTGGTCGAGACGATTCGCACGGTATTGCAGTCAATCGAGTAGTCGTCATGGGCAAAAACGAACAGGCACTTGCCGACATCACCCACTGGATCGACGGCGCACGCGTCGGTGGCGCGCCGTCGCGCACCAGCGAGGTCTTCAACCCCGCCACCGGCGACGTGACCGGTCTGGTCCGGCTTGCGGATGCCGCGACGGTGGATAACGCGGTGCAGGCCGCGAAGCGCGCGCTTCCGGCGTGGGCTGACATGCCTGCGATGCGCCGCGCGCGGGTGATGTTCAAGTTCAAGGAACTGCTGGAGAAGAATCACGACGCGCTGGCCGCGATCCTCACTCGCGAGCACGGCAAGGTGTTCGAGGATGCCAAGGGAGAAGTCGTGCGCGGGATCGAGGTGGTCGAATTCGCCTGCGGCATTCCGCATCTGCAGAAGGGCGACTACTCCGAGCAGGTGTCCACCGGTATCGACCAGTTCTCGCTGCGGCAGCCGCTTGGCGTGTGCGTGGGCATCACGCCGTTCAATTTCCCGGCGATGGTGCCGATGTGGATGTACCCGATCGCCATCGCGTGTGGCAATACGTTCGTGCTGAAACCGTCCGAGCGCGATCCGTCGGCAGCACTGCTGATGGCCGAATTGATGAAGCAGGCGGGGCTGCCGGATGGTGTGTTCAATGTCGTGCAGGGCGACAAGGTCGCAGTCGATGCGCTGTTGACGCATCCCGATGTCGCCGCGGTGAGTTTCGTCGGCTCCACGCCGATCGCCGAGTACATCCAGCAGGAGGGCACGCGCCATGGCAAGCGGGTGCAGGCGCTGGGCGGTGCCAAGAACCACATGGTGGTGATGCCTGATGCCGATCTCGATCAGGCCGTCGATGCGCTGATCGGCTCCGCCTACGGCTCTGCCGGCGAGCGCTGCATGGCGATCTCGGTGTGCGTGGCGGTGGGCCGAATTGCCGATGCGCTGGTAGAGCGACTCGCCGTGCGCACCAGGTCGCTGAAAGTTGGCGATGGCATGGACAAGGCCTCGGAAATGGGGCCGCTCGTCACCGGGGCGCACCACGCAAAAGTGAAGGGCTATGTCGATCTTGGTGTGAAGGAAGGTGCCCGACTGGTCGTCGACGGGCGCGCGCTCAAGGTGCCCGGCCGCGAAAAGGGCTTTTTCCTCGGCGGTTGTCTGTTCGATCACGTGCAGCCGTCGATGCGCATCTACAACGAAGAGATTTTCGGTCCCGTGCTGTCGGTCGTGCGCGTGCCGGACTTCGCGGCAGCGGTCGACCTCGTCAATGCGCACGAATACGGCAACGGCGTGGCGGTCTTCACCGCCGACGGCAACACCGCGCGCGAATTCGTCCGCCGCATCAAGGTGGGGATGGTCGGTGTGAACGTGCCGATCCCGGTGCCGATGGCGTTTTATTCATTCGGCGGCTGGAAGCGAAGCCTCTTCGGCGACACGCATGCCTATGGCATG
>Ga0209261_10000288_pt1 | contig 13788 bp, 15 predicted proteins | sample DOMMetBare1Fresh_FD_187470 | JGI IMG/M metagenome (GOLD analysis project Ga0209261, IMG submission 187470) | Wetland sediment microbial communities from St. Louis River estuary, USA, under dissolved organic matter induced mercury methylation -... | ecosystem: Environmental > Aquatic >...
GTGTGCATGGGTGGCGTCTGAGGTCGATTATTCGAAGGCGGTCATTGATCAGGCGAGCGGAATAAGCGGTGTTTTCGATGCCGACTCGGCGGCTCGGGCGGCCGCTTCACGCGAACACGTCGAGCAGGCCGCGGCGCCAGAGTCGAGGGGGCGGCTGTGTGCCGGCCCCGGCGTCGCTCGACGGGGGGGTCGAATCACCGGCCGCGCGTGCATCGGGCGCCGGCTCGCGTGTGGCACGGGCGCCGGGGTCGCCGGCCGACTGGCCGAACACGCCGCCGCCCGACAGCGTGAAACCCGACTCGCGCAGCGCCAGGGCAAGCGCAGGCAACGAGGCCTCGATGGCTTCGCGGGTCTGCGCCTGCGCGGCGTGGAAATCCACCTGTGCCGCCGAGCCGTCGAGCGCGATCTGTATCGACACCGGCCCGAGCTCGGCGGGGTGCAGCTGCAGCCTGGCCTCCTGCACGCCGTCGCGAACCCAGAGCACGACCTGCGAGCCGAATGCCTCGGCGAATTCACGGCTGCCGACCGCCGCACCGAGCGTGGCACCGGCCGTTGGATGCGCCCCGGGTTCGTGTGCCGGCGCAGGGCGCGGATCGACGGTGGCCTGCGGCAGCGCGACGGCCGACGCGGCAACGAACAGGCCATCGCGTTCGGCGGACACCGCCGTGGCGACCGGCGCGACGCCGGGCGGCCTGGCCTCGGTGCGGCGTTCGGTCACGGTGCCGGCCGCCGTCGGTGGGACCTCGGTGCGTGGCTCGCCCGTGGTGGCCGGCAGCGACGCCGTCGTGCCGGCCTGCGGTCTGCGGCCGTGGCTGGCGAGCATGCCCTTGCGCATACCCCGCAACGGCTCCGCGTCGGCTGGATCGTCGGCCTCGACGGGCAGGCGCAGGTCGGCGGGCTGGGTCTGGGTTGCGGCCGATGCCATCGGCGATCGCTCGGCCAGGTTGCCATCCGGCGGCACGATGCCCATCGCACGCCATTCGGGCAGCACGATGCTGGCAGCATCGGATGGGGCGTCGTCGTCGTCGCCCGGGGCGCCGTAACGGATCGCGGCGTCCAGTCTGTTTGCGGCCGAATTGCTGGCGATGCCGAGCGGTGCCGTGGCGGTCGTGTCGGCCGGCTCGCGCGGGGCATCCGCATCGTCTGCCGGATGTTCCGCTGCCCGTGGCCCGGCCGTGCGCTCGCGGGAGGCGCTGCCGCGCACGTCCGGCCGCTGCGCGGCCTTGGCGGCGGGTGCCGGATGTTCGCCGGCCGGCGCCGACGAGGGCTTCGAGCCGGCCTGACGCAACGCCCGCGCGAAGGCGCCTGCGTCGCCGTTCGCCGAGTCGGGCGGTGCGCACGACGCCTGGGCGTCGATGCAAGGCGGCGGCGTGATCGGTTGGGTCTGCAGCATGGCGGTCCTGATGGATGAAGTCGTGCTGGTCGCCTCAGGTCACCGTGTCGGTGCCCGGGTTGTCGCGTTGCGCGGCGCGGCGGCGTTCGTGGCTGCGCATCGCCGCTTCATCGCTGAGGTTCTGCTCGCGCCGCGCGGCATGGCGCAGCAGTTCGCTGCGGCGGCGTTCGATCAGCTTCTCCACCGAACCGAGGCGCTGCTCGCGCTCGCGCAACGCGTCCACCGCCTGGCGCAGTCGCGCCTGGGCCTGTTCGGCGGTGGCCTTCTGCTGCCCGATCGCCTGATCCAGGCGCTGCATGAAGCCCTGGTAGCACTGCACCAGCTCGATGCTGCCCTGGCTGCGGAAGCGCGTCGTCCAGCGCTCGACGTACTCGCTGCGGTAATCGCTGAGCGTCTGCTCCTGCGCCGTGGCGTGTTGTGCCAGGCTCTCGGCGTGGCGCACGCCCAGCAGCGCCTGGTCGCGCTCGCTGCGTTCGCGTTCGAGCAGGGACAGCAGGGTGTCGAGCGATTGCACGGCGTCAGCCCGCGCCGAGCACGGCGCGCAGGCCGGCCCAGCTGTCGTCCAGCGGCGCGCGCTCGTGCATGTCCTGCTGCAGCAAGCGGGTCAGCGCAGGCTGCAGCCGCACCGCGGCGTCGAGTTCGGCATCGTGCCCGGCCGCATAGGCGCCGAGCTGGATCAGATCGCGCGCCTTGTTGTACTTGGCCAGCAGCTGGCGCGCGCGGCGAGCGGCGTCCACCTGCTCGCGCGGCGCCACCGACGGCATCACGCGCGAGATCGAGCGCTCGACGTCGATGGCCGGGTAGTGACCGGCTTCGGCCAGCTCGCGCGACAGCACGATGTGTCCGTCGAGAATGCCGCGCGCGGCGTCGGCGATCGGGTCTTGCGGATCGTCGCCTTCGCTGAGCACGGTGTAGATCGCGGTGATCGAGCCCGCGCCATTGAAGCCGTTGCCGCTGCGCTCGACCAGCTGCGGCAGCTTGGCGAAGCAGCTCGGCGGATAGCCCTTGGTGGCCGGCGGCTCGCCGATGGCCAGCGCGATCTCGCGCTGCGCCATCGCGTAGCGCGTCAGGCTGTCCATCAGCAGCAGCACATGCTGGCCCAGGTCGCGAAAGTGTTCGGCGATCGCGGTGGCGTAGTTCGCGCCCTGCATGCGCACCAGCGGCGGTGCGTCGGCAGGCGCCGCCACCACGACCGAGCGGCGCAGGCCTTCCTCTTCGAGGATGTCCTCGACGAATTCCTTCACCTCGCGCCCGCGCTCGCCGACCAGGCCGACGACGATGACGTCGGCAGCGGTGTAGCGCGCCATCATCGCCAGCAGCACCGACTTGCCGACGCCGGTGCCGGCGAACAGGCCGAGGCGCTGGCCGCGTCCGATGGTGAACAGCGCGTTGATCGCGCGCACACCGGTGTCCAGCGGCTGGCGGATCGGGTCGCGGTCCATCGCGTTGATCGGGCGGCGCATCATCGGCTGTTCGCGTGCGTCGACCAGCGGCCCGAGCCGGTCCATCGGCGCGCCGTGCGCGTCGACCACGCGACCGAGCAGGCCCGGCCCCATCGGCAGGTGCAGGCTGCGGTCTTCGCTGCGCCGCCACACCGGGTTGTCGCGACCGAGCTGCGGCGCCAGGCGCGGCGGCGGCCGCGGAACCACGCGCGCACCGCTGGCCAGTCCATGCACGTCACCGGTGGGCATCAGGTAGGCGCGGTCGCCGTGGAATCCCACCACCTCGGCCATCACCGGCGACTGGCCGACGCAGCGCACTTCGCACACCGAGCCCACCGGGGCGCGCACGCCCGCGGCTTCGAGCACGAGGCCGGTCACACGGGCCAGCATGCCCTCGCTGACCAGCGGCTGCGGCACGACCGCGTGCGCCTCCAGGTCGGCGAGGAACCGGCGCCAGCGCTCGGGGCGATCGGTGCGCGGGCCGGCGTTCATGCGGGAGGCGCCGCGTCGTCGTCCGACCACGGCAATTCGGTGCCCAGCGCCGAGGTGGCCTGCAGCCAGCGCGCGCCGACGCGCGCGTCGATGGTGCCCACGTCGGACAGCACGCGGCAGCCGCCCCGCTCGATCGAGGCGTCGGCGACCACGCGCGCACCGCGCGCGGCGATCACCTCGGCCGCGCCCTGTTCGACCAGGGCCAGGTCGTCGGGATGCACCTGCACCACGATGTGCCGCGCGCTGATCAGCACCGCGTTGACGGCCTCGCGAGCCACGCGCGCGATGCGCTGCGGATCGCAGTGCAATTCGTCGCGCACCACCTGACGCGCGATCTCGGTGGCGACGCGGGCCAGCGTCTGTGCCATCTGCTGCTCCAGCGCGTCGAGCTGGGCGTCGAAGCTCTGGATCAGCGCGCCGAACTGCGCGACGTTGTGCTGCAGCAGCCCGCGCTTGAAGCTTTCCAGCGCGACCAGGCCGTCGCGATAGCCGTCCTGGTAGCCCGATTGCCGCGCCGCCAGCGTGGCCGCCTGCTGGTCCTTGCTGGTACGAGGTGCGTCCGCGGTGGGCGCAGTCGCCGGCGCGGTGCCGAAGGCGTTGGGCTGCCAGTTGGCGAAGTCCTGCAGTTCCTCGCGCGGGATGAATCGGCCGTAGCCGCCCGGTGGCGCCTTGGGACTAGACGAACTCATCGGCCGCTCCGCTGGCCAGCACGACCTGGCCCTCGTCGACCAGGCGGCGCACGGTCTTCAGCATTTCCTTCTGCTCGGACTCGACCTCGGCCACCCGCACCGGCCCGCGCGAGTCGAGGTCTTCGCGCAACGTTTCGGCGGCCCGGCTGGACATGTTCTTGAAGATGCGCTCGCGCAGCTCGGGGGTCGCCCCCTTCAGCGCGATGACCAACGACTCGGACTGCACCTCCTTCAGCAGCGTCTGGACGCCCTTGTCGTCGAGCTTGATCAGGTCGTCGAACGTGAACATGTTGTCCTGGATCTTCTGCGCCAGGTCGCTGTCGGCCTCGCGGATGTAGTCGAGCACCGCGGTCTCGATCGAGCTGCCCATCATGTTGATGATCTCGGCGGCCGTCTTGACGCCGCCGAGCGAGGCCTTCTTCAGCTTGTCGGTGCCGGCCAGCACCTTGCCCATCACGTCGTTCAGATCCTTCAGCGCCATCGGCTGGATGCCGTCGAGCGTGGCGATGCGCACCATCACCTCGTTGCGGTGGCGTTCGGTGAACGCCTTCAGCACGCCCGAAGCCTGATCCGGCTCCAGGTGCACGAGGATCGCGGCCACGATCTGCGGATGCTCGTGGCGCAGCAGTTCGGCCACGGCGCCGGCGTCCATCCACTTCAGGCTTTCCAGGCCCGAGACGTCGCTGACCTGCATGATGCGTTCGATCAGCAGGTTCGCCTTGTCGTCGCCCAGCGCCCTGCGCAGCACGCTCTTCACGTATTCATCGGAATCGGGCACCAGCACATGCTGCTCGGCGGCGACGGCGGAGAACCTGTCGATCACCTGCTCGACACGTTCGCGCGTCACCGGCTTCATCCGGGCAATCGTCTCGCCCAGGCGCTGCACCTCCTTGGGCGCGAGGTGCTTGAACACCTCGGCGGCCTGCTCCTCGCCGAGCGACATGAGCAGGATGGCGGCGCTCTCGAGGCCTTGGTCGTCCATGGGTCGGCGGTGGGCGAGGGCGGCCGCCTAGGCGGCCTCGTTGTGGACCCAGTCGCGCACGATGTGTGCGACCGCAGCGGGGTTCTGCTTGGCGAGCTCGCGCGCGTCGACCAGGCGCCGGTCGTTCATCGGCGCTTCGAGTGCCGGCGTCGCCTTGGCGCCCGAGGCCGGGTTCACCGGATCGGCGACAACGGTGTCGACCTGGCTGCCGAGGACCACGCTGTTGGCGGTCTTGAAGGCGGGCTTGATGATGCCGGTGACCACCAGCAGCGCGATCAGCGCCAGCGCGGTGGGCACCGCGGCGGCGCGCACCAGGTCGACCGCCCAGGGCTGCCTCCACGGGGGCATCGGCTCGGTCTTGGGCGTGGCCTCGATGCGGAAGGGCGCGTTGATCAGTTTGATCGAATCGCCGCGGTCCTTGTTGAAGCCGATGCTCTCCTGCACCAGGGCGGTGAGTTTCTCGATTTCGTCGGCCGTCAGCGGGGTGCTGGTGGTCTTGCCCTTGGCGTCGGTGTTGACGCGATGGTTGACCACCACCGCAGCATTCAGGCGCTTGACCACGCCGGTGGCGTTGCGCGTCACCCGCACGGTCTTGTCGACCTCGTAGTTGGTGACGTTGTCGCGGCGGGTCGTCGGCGCCGTGGTGCCGCCCTGCGCCGCTTGCAGCGGCGCCGACGCCCCGGACAGCGGGGCGGTGGCCGGCACCGGCGGCTGGTTGCTCGCCGCGCCGGGCACGCCGGCGGGCGACGTGCCGGCGCCGTTGCTGGATTCGGACGATTGCTGGCTGCGCACGGCGGCCGGTGCGTTGCCCTGGTTGGGTTTGAACAATTCGTCGGTGGCCTCGCTTTGCGAAAAATCGATCTCGGCCGTCACGTTGGCGCGCACGTTGTCGCGGCCGAGCACCGGCTCGATGATGTCCATCACCCGACGGACATAGCTCGACTCCACCTGCTGCACATACTGCAACTGCTGCGCGTCGAGCCCCTGGGTGGGGCCATCGCCCGATGCAGCCGAGAGCAGCGAGCCGCTCGAATCGAGCACGCTCACCGCCTTGGGGTTTAGCTCGGGCACCGACGATGACACCAGATGCACGATGCCTGCGATCTGGGCGCGGTCGAGCGTGCGCCCCGGGTGCAGTTGGACGAGCACCGAGGCGCTCGGCTTCTGCTGTTCGCGGAAGAACCCGTTCTGTTGCGGCAGCGCCAGGTGCACACGTGCCGAGGCAACCGCCGACAGCGAGCTGATCGAGCGCACCAGCTCGCCCTCGAGCCCGCGCTGAAACGTCAGCCGCTCCTGGAACTGGGTCTGTCCGAAGCGGGCGTTGTCCATCAGCTCGAAGCCGGAGGTCGTGCCTTTGGGCAGGCCGCTTTGTGCCAGCTTCAGGCGCACGTCGTGCACCTTGTCGGCCGGCACCAAGATGGCCGCGCCGCCCTCGCTGATCTTGTACGGCACGTTCATCTGGGTCAGCTGCCCGAGCACGGCGCCGCCGTCCCTGTCCGACAGATTGGCGTACAACATCTTGTAGTCGCCGCCCTTGCTCCACATCGCCAGCGCGGCCACCACCGCGGCCAGCGCCGCGATGCCCAGCGTCAGCATCACCATCGCCTTCACCGGCACCGAGGTCAGGCGCGCCATCACGCTGCCGGGCGGCGGCGCGAGGGTGACCGCGCGCGTGGCGGTATTCGTCAGGGCGGGATTGATAGCGTTGTCCATCGGCAGTTTTGGGTTCGAGGGTCATCGGGCCGGCCAGCGCGCCGGGAGTCGATGCCGCAGAAGTCATTGCATTGTTCGGTAGCGCCTGCGCGGTGTATGGGGCAAACAGCCGTGAATTCGGGCTTCAGTTCGCGCCATCGGTGCCGAGTGCAACGCCTACAGTGGCGGCGATGGACATCCGATACGCGCGCCGAACGCGCGCCGACGACGCATGAAGGTCGAGTTGAAGGCCTTTGACTTCGCCCAGGCCGTGGCGCGTGCCGGTCTGCGTGCCGACGGCACACCGCTGGCGCGAAGCCAGGGTCCGGCGCAGGCCGCGGGCGCGAGCTTTCAGAACGCGATGGCGCAGGCACTGGGTTCGGTGAGTCAGTCACAGCGACAGGCCGAAAGCCTGCAGCGCGAGCTGCAGCTCGACAACCCGGCCGTGAGCCTCGAGCAGACGATGATCGCAATGCAGAAAGCCCAGGTGGGTTTTCAGGCCGTGATGTCGGTGCGCAGCCGCCTGGTACAGGCCTACAGCGAAATCATGAACATGCAGGTGTGAGCGCGGACGCAGGGGCGTCGCGACGGAAGGCCCCGCGCCTCGTGAGCGACGCCGCGCATGCGGGCGCGGCGGCTGAGGTCATTCCTGTCAACAGCGCGGGTAGTCGCCTACCGGCAGCGCCTGGGCGCAGATGGTCGCGCGGCCGAGCGGCGTCATGTGCACGCGCAGCGAGTGACCGTGCGTCGAGACGAACTCGGCCGCCAGCGTGGTGGAGGGCAGGGCGTCGTGGCCGTCGAACTGCGCGCTGGCGCCCGTGGGCATCGAGACGCCCGGGTAGTCCTCGGAGTGCACAACCTTGTACGAGCCTGGTGCACTGCCGCGGCAATCGGGTTGCGGTGCCGGGCCGATGGCCCAGCACCAGGCCGTGCCCGCCTGTACGCTGACGTGCAGCGGCACACCGGCGGGGCGCAGGCTTTCCAGGCGCGTCGCGCCCAGATCAAACGCCAGTTCTTCGGCAGCGGACTTCAGCCGCGCCCGCGCGAGCGCTTCACCGAACGACGGCAGCGCGAGGCTCATCAGCAGCGCCAGCACGGCGATCGCGATGACCATCTCGATCAGTGTGAAGCCGCGCGCTGTGGCGCGCCACGCAACGTGGCCGGGGTTCATCACGGGTTCCAGCAGCGCAGCGACGGCTCGTAGCTGATCACGCCCGCGGTGACGCGCAGCGTCACCTGGGAGCAGCCGGGGTCCTTGGCCTGCGGCCGGTCGGGATCTGCGCTGGCGCGCACCTCGTAACTGTCGGGGCCTTCGGAGAACATGGCGAGCCGGTACAAGCCCTTGTCGCTGACGTCGCGCAGGCGACCCTCGAGCGTGTCCAGGCGCAATGCATAGCGTCCATGGGCAGCGTGGTAGTCGGTCTGTGCCTGTTGCACCCGATGCAGCGCGGCCACCGCGTCGTTGCGGCGCTCGCGTTCGACCCAGCCGTGGTACGCGGGCAGCACCAGGGCCATCGTGATGCTGCCCACTGCGCAGGCCGCGCACACATCGATCAAGGTCGAACCGCGATGATGCTGCCTGGTGTTCATGCCCGTGTGTGCCTGCCGTGACGCGCGGATGCCGGCGTCGAAGAAGATTCAGTCCAACGACAGAAGCCGCCTGCGCTTCTGTGTCTGATCAATGTAGCGTTGCAGCAGGCGTTCGGTCTTCGGCTCGACGTGCATGAATTCACAGCCCAGTCGGGCTCCCCGCGACGGTGAGTGAATCGCCGTGACATGGTGCAACATCAGATCCGCATCGAAACGCGCGTCGGCGTCCAGTTCGACGTGCACGGCCCGGATCTCCAGTCCCGGTGCGATCGGCGGCACGTCGTCGGGCAACAGCAGCGCACAGCCGCCGATCGACACGTCGAGCACGCGCAGGGTCAATGCCATTTCCGGAATCGAAGGGTGGCGCAGCTGCGCGGTCGGCGAGCCGCGGTCGTAGGTGCGCACGCGATAGCTGTCGCGACGCTGAAAGCGGTACATCTCGCCTGGCATGTCGGCCTGCAGCGCGCAGTGCTTCGCACCGCGCACCAGCATCAGGTGGTTGACGTCGAACTGCAGCTTCACCGCATCGAGGTAGGCCACGCAGGTGGCCTCTTCGCCCTCGATCAGGCGCTGTAGCTGGGGACTGTCCGGGTCTGCACTGAAGCTGATGCGATGCTGCGCGCTGTCGACCGTCCAGATCATCGTCGTATAGCCGATTGCCTCGGGCCCCGACAGCGACACCGGCACCAGGCCGTCGGCCAGCTGCTTCATCAGCGCGGCGATCTCGCGCGGCTGCTGGATGCGGAAGTCCGCGTAGGGATCGATGCCGCCGCTGGCGCCGAGCGCCGCCGGCTGCGTGTCGAGGAATTCGTTCGACATGTCGAATCTAGTGCAGCGTGCGCGCCTTGCCGGTGAGCATGTCGCCGAGTTGGTCGAGCCAGGGTTCGGCCAGGTTGCGGACTTCGGCGTCGTTGATCAGGATGCGGTGCATCAACCGGGCCTTGTGCTGGGCCGCGGTGCCGCTCAGCGAATCGTGCTTCGCGGCCTGCTTCAGCTGGCTGATCAACAGCACGCAGGCGCCCTCGATCTTCACCACCTGCTCCCAATCGCCGGCGCGCGCGGCATTGAGCATGTCGGCGCTGGCGCGTTCGATGGCCTCGTAGTAGCTGAGCAGTTCGGTGTCCATGGTGTTTCCTTCGAAGGGTCGCGCGGCGGTGCAGGGCATCAATGGGACGGTGCGGGCTCGGCCTGCGGGCCGATGGACTTCCAGGCTTCCAGCAGAGGCTGCACCAGCCGCTGGCACTCGGCGATGGCGGGTTCGTCGTTGTTCAGGTTGGCGTGCGTGAGCCGCAGCGTGATGTAGCCGTACAGGTCGTGCAGGTCGCGGGCCAGGGCACCACCGTCGTGCAGGTTCAGACCCGCGCGCAGGCCTTCCTCGACGATGCGCACGGCGCGTCCGATCGCGCGGCCCTTGACCGCCAGGTTGCCCGCCAGCATCGCGCCGCGCGCCTGCGCGCAGGCACCGATGAATCCCTCGAACAGCAGGGCCACCAGCTGGTGCGGCGAGGCATTGGCCACGCCGGTGTCGACCTGCACGGTCTGGTACAGACCGGTGGCGAGTTTCGTGTCGGAACGGGTGCGTGCGAACATCGTCTCGGCTTCCTGTGATCGGCGGCGGATGTTCTTGAATATCGGCCGCCGCGGCCGGCGACTTGAGTGCCGAACGAGCGTGGAATTGGACGGTAGAAGCGCACGCCGCGGGAGGCGCCGCGGTGCGGCGCGGTCGACCGCAGCTCAGGAATTGCGGCTGTTGTTCAGCAGGTTCATCTGCTGCGTGACGTAGCTCGACAGACTGGTCAGCTGACCCATCTTGGTGTCCAGCGCCGTGTACTGGGCACGCAGCCGTGCCTCGGTCTGCTGGACGCGCACTTCCATTTCGGCCTGCCGTTTCTCGTTGCTCGAGATGCGGGTGCGCAGCCCTTCGCTGCGCGAGCTCAGCGAGCCGTCGACGCCGATTGCCTGATCGGCCTGTGTGCGCAGCAGCGTGGCGATGCCGTTGTTCGCCGGCACCAGCGTGTCACTGGTGGCGAAGAGCTTCTTCAGGTCGGCCAGGTTGGCCAGGCCGTTGTCGAGCTTGGTGCTGTCGAGCTTGATCGAGCCGTCGCGCTGCACATCGAAGCCGATGTCGGACAGCCGCGTGAACACGGTGCTGGTGCCGGCGGTGCCATGCAGGGTGTTGCGCAGCGACGCGCGCAGTCCGACCGCGGCGCTGTCGCCCTGCAGCGCACCCGCCGTCTTGCTGTTGGGGTCGTATTTCGTCTGGCTGGCCAGTTCCTTGTTCAGGTCGTTGTAGGCCGTGACGAAGGTTTCGATCTTCTTCTTGATCGATTCCTTGTCCGACGCGGTGCTCACCTGCACCGGCGCGCCGGTGACGCGACCGAGCGTCAGCGTCATGCCCTCGACCAGATTGGTCAGCGTGTTGGTGCTCGACGTGACCGAGACGCCGTTGACCAGCGCGGCCGCGTTGGCGGCCGACAGCGCCTGCGACATCGTGATCACGCCGACCGACGGATCGTAGGCCAGCGCCGACAGGCCGCTGGGATCGACGCCATTGCCATCGATGTCGGTGACACTGACGCGAAAGCCGTTGGCCGCGCCCGTGGCCGCCGAATTGAACACCAGCCGTGCGCCCGACGCGTCGGACAGCACCGATGCGGTGATGCCGGCGTTGGCGGCATTGACCATGTCGCGCACCTCGGCCAGCGACTTGGCCGGCGGGCCGACCGAAATGTCCACGGCCGTCGCACCGGGTTTGGCGGTGAAGCTGTTGCCGGCACCCCAGGTGCCGAGTTCGATGTGCAGCGTGCCCTCGCCGACCAGCTCGCTGGTCGAGGCGAAGATTTTGGAGACGTTGGATTGCGCCGACGCCAGCTGCGTCACCTGCACGCTGAAGCTGCCGGGCCGGTTGTTGCCGTCGGTGGTCACCGCCACCGATGCGCCGTCGCTCGAGGTGCCGGTGGTCTGGTTCCAGGTCGTGCTGCTGGTCAGCGCCGAGGCAGCATCGCGCAGGGCCGACAGGTTCGACTGCAGCTTGCCGAATGCCGACAGCTTGGTCTGCAGCGACGACGCCTCCTTCTGCAATTGCGAGATCGGTCGACGCTCCAGCGCCACCAACTGGGTGACGATGCTGTTGACGTCCAGTCCGCTGCCGACGCCTGGCGAAGAAATGGTGGCCATGGCTTGTTCCTCGTACGCCCTCGGCATTTCGGCAGGCCGCGCGCGAACTTGAGTGAACTATTTCACGCCGGCCAATGCAAGCCGGGGCTCGCGGCCCCGGGATGGATCTGAGTGCTTGGCTGCGCGAACTTAGTTGCGCAACAGCGTGAGCACCTGGTTGGGCAGTTGGTTCGCCTGGGCCACCATCGCCGTGCCGGCCTGCTGCAGGATCTGCGCGCGCGCCAGGTTGGCCGTCTCGGCCGCGTAGTCGGCGTCCATGATGCGTCCGCGCGCCGCGCTCTGGTTCTCGCCGGTGATCTGCAGGTTGCTGATCGCGAACTGGAACCGGCTCATCGCGGCACCGTAGGTCGCGCGGTTGGTGGAGATCGAGTCGAGCGCGGTGTCGATCGCCGCCAGTGCCGTCGAGGCATTGCCGGCGGTCGTGATGTCGCCGCCCACCGTGGTCACCGTGGCGGTGGTGATGGTCAGCGTGTCGCCGTTGTTCGGGCCGATCTGGAACGTCTTGCTGCCCGCGCCGGCGCCGACGATGGCCGTGCCGTTGAACTTGGTCTGCGCGGCAATGCGCGTGATCTCGGACGACAGCTGCTGGTATTCGGTATCCAGGTTGGAGCGGTCACCGGTACCGTTGGAGCCGTTCTGCGCCTGCACGGCGAGCTCGCGCATGCGCTGGAAGATGTCGGTCATCGTGGCCAGCGCGCCTTCGGCGGTCTGCGCCAGCGAGATGCCGTCGTTGGCGTTGCGGATCGCGACGTTGATGCCGCGCACCTGCGCGTGCATGCGGTCCGCGATCGCCAGGCCCGCCGCGTCGTCCTTGGAAGAATTGACACGCAGGCCCGACGACAGGCGCTGCATCGAGACGGCGAGCGACTCCTTCGACACGTCCAGGTTGCGCTGGGCGTTCAAGGACGCGACGTTGGTGTTGATGGTCTGGGGCATGCGCACTCCTTGCGAATCCAATTGCGGCGGGCGACATTGCCTACCGCGTCACGCCAGGCCGGCTGCGGCCCGCCTTGGGGAGTGTTCGGCCGTTGCGGGGTTCGACATCGCCTGAAATGCGGCGGTCGCATCGGTCATTTCTGCGCTGAGCCACGAGAAAGGCCACCCCGGGCGGGGTGGCCTGGACTTCCGAACGCGGCGCGCGTCGCGCCGTGCCGCGTCGGCGGTGACCGATCAGCGCAGCAGCGCCAGCACCTGGTTGGGCAGCTGGTTGGCCTGCGCCACCATCGCGCTGCCGGCCTGTTGCAGGATCTGCGCACGCGACAGGTTGGCGGTCTCCATCGCGAAGTCGGCGTCCATGATGCGGCCGCGGGCGGCGCTCTGGTTCTCGCCGGTGATCTGCAGGTTGCCGATCGCGAACTGGAACCGGCTCATCGCGGCACCGTAGGTGGCGCGGCTGGTCGTGATCGTGTCCATCGCGGTGTCGAGTGCGGCCACCGCCGTCGACGCGTTGGCGGCCGTCGTCAGGTCGCCGGTCACCGTGGTCACCGTGGAGGTGGTGATGGTCAGCGTGTCGCCGTTGTTGGCACCGACCTGGAACACCGTGGCGCCAGCGCCGGCACCGACGACGGCCACGCCGTTGAACTTGGTCTGCGCGGCCAGGCGCGTCACTTCGGCTGACAGTTGCTGGTATTCCGTGTTCAGGTTGGCGCGGTCGCCGGTGCCGTTCGAGCCGTTCTGCGCCTGCACGGCGAGTTCACGCATGCGCTGCAGCGCGTCGGTCACGGTGGCGAGGGCGCCTTCAGCCGTCTGCGCCAGCGAGATGCCGTCATTGGCATTGCGGATCGCGACGTTGATGCCGCGGATCTGCGCGTTCATGCGGTCGGCAATCGCCAGGCCGGCGGCATCGTCCTTCGACGAGTTGACGCGCAAGCCAGACGACAAACGCTGCATCGAGACGGCCAGCGATTCCTTGGACGTTGTCAGATTGCGTTGCGCGTTCAACGACGAGACGTTGGTGTTGATGGTCATTGCCATACGAATAACTCCTTCAGGTTGAAACGATTGCGGTCGAGCCGCTGGCATCGTCCGACGCCAGCCAACCGTCGCCACCTGGGGCATCGCTGCCGCTGGCGCTCGGGCCGTCTAACCGGACCACGTTCCCCTTGCGGGGCGCGTTGAAAACCTTATCGGAGCCGGTGGGCGGGAACTTGAGGGTCTTTCGGCGCCAGTTCCGGCGATCGGGTCGTGAAGGAGTTCCCACCACGCAGCGAACTGGTCTGCGAATGCGGCACTGTTCCGTCTTTGAGCGGTGGGGCCGGCGCTGCACACAATGGCGCATGGCCTCCATTGCCTTGGTGATGATTGCGCGCGACGAGGCGCGTTGCATCGAGC
>Ga0209261_10000290_pt1 | contig 13771 bp, 12 predicted proteins | sample DOMMetBare1Fresh_FD_187470 | JGI IMG/M metagenome (GOLD analysis project Ga0209261, IMG submission 187470) | Wetland sediment microbial communities from St. Louis River estuary, USA, under dissolved organic matter induced mercury methylation -... | ecosystem: Environmental > Aquatic >...
CAGTACTGCACCTTCTTCTCGACGTAGCGAAACTGCACCACCGTCAGCGCGATCACGATCACCATCAGCACCACTGATTGCGACGCTGAGCCGCCGAGGTCGAGTGCCTTGAAGCCGTCGTAATAGACCTTGTAGACGAGAATTGCGGTGTCCTTGCCCGGACCGCCTTGTGTCGCGGCGTCGACGATGGCGAAGGTATCGAAGAACGCATAGACAATGTTGATCACCAGCAGGAAGAACGTGGTGGGCGACAGCAGCGGGAATACGATGGTCCAGAAGCGATGCCAGGGCGACGCGCCGTCGATCGCCGCCGCTTCGATCAACGATTTTGGAATCGACTGCAGGCCGGCGAGAAAGAAAAGGAAGTTGTAGGAGATCTGCTTCCAGACCGCGGCCATCACGATCAGCGTCATCGCGTGATTGCCGTTGAGCAGGTGGTTCCATTCGATGCCCATCGCGCGCAGCGCGTAACTCACGATCCCCACCGATGGCGCGAACATGAAGAGCCACAGCACGCCGGCCACCGCGGGCGCAACCGCGTACGGCCAGATCAGCAGCGTCTTGTAGACGGTCGCGCCGCGGACCACGCGGTCGGCCATCACCGCCAGCAGCAGCGCGATGCTCAGGCCGGAGGCGGCCACCAGCACCGAGAACAGCGCGGTGGTCTTGAACGATGCGAGGTAAGTCTCATCGTTGTACAGCCGCGTGAAATTCTCCAGGCCGACGAATTCGACCGAGGTGCCGAACGCGTCCTGCTGCAGCACACTCTGATAGATCGCCTGGCCCGCGGGCCAGAAGAAGAACACCAGGATGACCGCCATCTGCGGCGCGATCAGCACCCAGGGCAGCCACCAGCTTCTGAAGCGGACGCGCTTTTCGATGGCCAAGAACGCAACCTGATGTCTAAGCCCTCCCCGCTGGGCGGGGAGGGACGGGGAGGGGTGCCGTCAACCTCGCGCGAAGCGAACAGGTCCGTCAGGACTTGTTCGCCTTCTGAAACCGCTCCAGTTGTTCGTTGCCGCGCTTGACCGCCGAACTCAAACCTTCCTGCGGCGTCTTCTTTCCGCCCCAGACCTGCTCCATCTCCTCATCGATGATGGTGCGGATCTGCACGAAGTTGCCCAGTCGGATGCCGCGCGACTTGTCGGTCGTCTTGCGGATCATCTGCGTCACCGCCACATCGGTTCCCGGGTTCTGCTTGTAGAAGCCCGACTTCTCGGTCAGCTCGTAGGACGGGATCGTCACCGGCAGGTAGCCGGTGCGGATGTGGCTCTTGGAAGCTTCTTCCGCCTTGGACAGGTGCGCAAAGAACGCGGCCACGCCCTTGTACTCGGCCGGTTTCTTGCCCGCCATCACCCACAGGCTGGCCCCGCCGATCACCGTGTTCTGCGGCGCGCCCGACACGTCCGGGTAATAGGGCAGGGTGGAAATCCCCGAGGCGAACTTGGCATTGCGCTTGATGTTGCCGTACATCGCCGAGCTGCCCGTGATCATCGCGCACTCGCCCGAGTAGAACGTGGCGTCGGCGGCATTGCCGCGACCCTTGTAGATGAAGAGACCCTGCTTGGACATGTTGGCGAGGTTTTCGATATGGCGCACGTGCAGCGGCGTGTCGAACGCGAGCCGCGCATCGAGACCATTGAAACCGTTGCGCTTGGTCGCGAACTCGACGTTGTGCCAGGCCGAGAAGCTTTCGAGCTGGGTCCAGCTGATCCAGCTCGTGGTGAACGGGCACTTGTGCCCGCTTGCTTTCAGCTTGGCCGCGGCAAGCGCGACCTCGGGCCAGGTCTTGGGTGGCTTCTCGGTATCCAGCCCGGCGGCCTTGAACGCGTCCTTGTTGTAGTGGAATACGGTCGTGGAACTGTTGAACGGGAAGCTCAACATCTGGCCGTTCGGCGCCGTGTAGTAGCCCGACACTGCCGGCACGTAGATCGACGGGTCGAACTTCAGGCCGGCGTCCTTCATCACCTGGCCGACCGGCACGATCGCGCCCTTGCTCGCCATCATCGTGGCGGTGCCGACCTCGAACACCTGCAGGATGTGCGGCGCGTTGCCGGCGCGGAAAGCGGCGATCGCCGCGGTCATCGACTCGTCGTAGGTGCCTTTGAACGTCGGCACCACCTTGTATTCCTTCTGGGAAGCGTTGAAGTCCTTGGCGAGATCGTTGACCCACTCGCCGAGCGCCGCGGGCATCGCGTGCCACCACTGGATCTCGGTCTGCGCCGCGGCCGGGCCGGCAAACGTAATGGATGCCGCGGCGATCGCCGCCGCGATTAGTGACCTGCGGGAATACATGTCTTCCTCCAGTGTTATGGTCAGGATTGTTCTTCTCTGATGTGACTCGACTGTTACGATAGTCGCGCGTTGGCCGTCTGGCAAAACGGCTGGCCGCATTCGCCCGCATTCTGCCAGTCTCGACTCATGGCGCTGCGTGACCGACTGACCCTCTATGTGCAGCTGACCCGGTTCGACAAGCCGGTCGGCACGCTGCTGCTGCTGTGGCCGACGCTCACCGCCCTGTGGATCGCATCCGATGGTTTGCCGAGCGCGTTGCATCTGATGATCTTCCTGGCGGGCACGCTGCTGATGCGATCCGCCGGCTGCGCGATCAATGATGTCGTCGACCGGGACTTTGACGGCCACGTCAAGCGCACCGCCGATCGTGTGGTCGCGAGCGGCAAGGTCTCGCCGGCAGAAGCACTTCTGGTGGCAGTGGCGCTTACGCTCGCGGCGGCGCTGTTGCTGATTCCGCTGAATCTGCTGAGCTTTGCGCTGTCGGTCGTCGGCGTGGTGGTGGCATCGAGCTATCCGCTGTTCAAGCGCTTCTTCCCGCTGCCGCAGGCGTACCTGGCGATTGCGTTTTCTTTCGGCATTCCAATGGCGTTTGCGGCCGTGCTGGATACGGTCACGCCGGTGGGATGGTGGCTGTTCACCGCCAACCTGTTCTGGGTCATCGCGTACGACACGGAGTACGCAATGGTCGATCGCGATGACGACATCCGCATCGGCGTGCGCTCATCGGCGATCCTGTTCGGCCGCGCCGATGTGGCCGCCGTGATGACGTGCTATGGCATGTGCCTGTCGCTGCTGCTGGTGATTGGCGCCTGGCTCAAGTTCGGCTGGCCGTTCTTTCTCGGTTGGATGGCCGCGTTCGCCTGTGCGATGTATCACTACGCGCTGATTCGAGCCCGCGATCGTGACGACTGCTTTCGCGCCTTCCGGCACAACCAGTGGTTCGGCCTCGCGATCTTTGCGGGGGTCGCCGCCGAGTACGCGCTTCGGTGAGCTTGTCTCGACGGCGCGATCAATCGCGCCCGAAGTCGTTGCCCAGTTCTGCCGCTCGTCTTCTTGCCGCCAGCACGGCCGTGATGATGTGTTGCTTCAGCTGGCCGGCCTCCATGCTGGCAATCGCCGCCGCGGTCGTGCCGCCTTTGGAGGTCACGCGTGCGCGCAACACGTTCAGCGGTTCCTCGGAGGTGCCGGCCAGATGCGCGGCGCCGGCGACCGTCTCGATCGCGAACTGGCGCGCCTGAGCATCGCTGAACCCCATCTCCTGCCCGGCGGCGATCAGCGCTTCGATGAAATAGAACACGTACGCCGGGCCGCTGCCTGACAGCGCGGTGACCGCGTCGAGTTGCGCATCGTCATCGACCCAGACCACGCTGCCGGCCGCGCGCAGAATGTCTTCGGCCGCTCGCTTCTGGGCATCGCTCACGCCGCGCATCGCGGCCATGCCGGTGATCCCCTTGCCGACGAGTGCCGGCGTGTTGGGCATCGCTCGGACAATGCATTCGGTCCCCAGCCAGCGCGCCAGATCGGCGGCGCGAATTCCCGCCGCAATCGAGACCACGAGTTGCTCTTGAACAAACGGGCGCAGCGAGTCGCACACCGGCCTCATGTGCTGTGGTTTGACTGCCAGCACGATCACGTCGGCGGACGCGATCGACGTATCCGGCGCTGGCAGTGCCGTGATGCCGAACTCGCGCTGCAGTTGTCGCCTTCGCGCGACGTCAATCTCAATTGCGGTGATCTCCGCGTTCGATGCGCCTGCCCGCAGCAACCCACCGATCAGGGCGCCGGCCATGTTCCCACCACCGATGAAGCTGATCAGCATCGATCGTTTTCCGCGGTGGGCGCACCAAACAACCGCGCTTCCTCCGTCGCGAACCATTCGGTCAGCCACGCCTCGGTCCATGTGGCTGCGATTGCCTTAGCGTCGCTGAGCGCGGTTCGACTCGCTGATTCGTCGCCGATGTGCTGCTGCGCACCAGCCAGCTGCAGCAGCAGGAAGGCGCGGTCGACGTCTTCGCTTCCGTTCGCCGCAATCACCTCCAGTGCCTGCATCGCCGCGTCGCGCGCCTGCGCAAATGCTCCGACGCGATTCGCTGCCAGTGCAAGCAGATACAGCGCGCGTTCGTGGTTGACCCAGGTGCCCGCGGCCTGCCAGAAACGCAGCGCCTGCGCCGCGCCGGCCTGCAGTGCTTCTCGAACCACCGGATCGCGGACGTCGGGATTCAGATCGAGCAGCCGCGAGGTGGCATTGTTCAGTCCCGCCGCCAGTTGCGTATCGAGCCCCGTGTTCTGTGCCAGCATCGCGGTGCACATTGCCAGGTCGCGCAGCGTTGCGGCAAATGTCGCGATGTCCATTTGCTCCTGCGTAAAGCTCAGGCGCCGCAGTCCGATGGCGCAGGCGGCGACGGCTTCCGAACTCGCCGCAACCAGCGCAGCGCGCACCTCTGACGCGCCATGGCCCGCGAGTTCATCGGCGACCGCTGCGTGCACCAGCACCGATGGCGGCACTTCGGACAACTGATGCCGCAGACGGTCGATTCGCTGTGCAGCGTCATGCCAATCGCCGAACTTCTCGCCGAGGACGTGGTTGAACAGAAACGCGGCCAGCGGTGCCTGCTCGCGCGGGAGGCCTGACAGATCAAGCGTGCGCAGTCGAGCCGCGGCTTGCTCTGGCGCCTCATCGTGAATCCGGTCGATTTCGCCGAGTTCTTCGCTGGTGCTCGTCATCCTCATCCTCCAAGGAAAGTGCGCGAGTTTATTGCCGTTTGCCGAAGATGGCGGTTCCCACGCGCACCATGGTCGAGCCTTCGGCGATCGCCGCTTCGAGGTCACCCGACATGCCCATCGAAAGCGTATCGAGCTTGAGGCCATCCGCGCGCAGGTCGTCGAACAACTGACGCATGCGAGCGAACGGCACGCGCTGGCGTGCCGGAGCTGTTTCGGGCTCCGGGATCGCCATCAAACCCCGCAGCGACAGTCGGGGCAGGGCCGCGATGGCCGTCGCCAGCGCCGGCACCTCGTCCGGTACGACACCGCCCTTGCTCGCTTCGCCGCTGATATTGACCTGCAGCAGCATATTCAGCGGCGGCCGATCGGGCGGTCGCTGCTCCGACAATCGCTGCGCCACCTTCATCCGATCGACTGACTGCACCCAGTCGAAATGCTCGGCGATCGCCCGTGTCTTGTTGCTCTGGATCGGTCCAATGAAATGCCAGCGGAGGGCGAGCGCCGGCGCGAGGGCGCGAACCTGCGCCATCTTGTCGACCGCCTCCTGCACGTAGTTCTCGCCAAAGTCGCGCTGCCCGCAGCGTGCAGCCGCGACAACCGCCTCGGCAGTGAAGGTTTTGCTGACCGCCACCAGTAGGACGACATCCGCCGTTCGTTGCGCCGATCGAGCGGCCGAGTTAATCCGTTCGTGCACCAGCTGTAGATTCGCTTGCAAGGTGTCGTCCAAACTGGACATAATGGTTTCGAAACGCTCGCTAGGGTCTTGTCTCGTTTGGATTTTTGTCGGACTGGACGACCGATAGCCGCGAAAGAATCCCGGGTTGCCGGCCGGCATGACTGTCATTCCGGCGACATCCCTTACCGGCAGCGCCCATGGACATCTCCGAACTGCTTGCATTCTCCGTCAAAAACAAGGCGTCCGACCTGCACCTGTCCGCGGGCCTGCCGCCGATGATCCGTGTGCATGGCGACGTGAGGCGCATCAACCTCCCGCCGCTCGAACATAAAGACGTGCACTCGATGATCTACGACATCATGAACGACTCGCAGCGCAAGGTGTTCGACGAGAATCTCGAGGTTGATTTCTCGTTCGATCTGCCGGGGCTGGCGCGCTTCCGCGTCAACGCGTTCATGCAGGATCGCGGCGCGGCGGCAGTGCTGCGGACCATCCCCTCGCGCGTGCTGTCGCTGGAGGAACTGAACTGCCCGCGCGCATTCGCCGAGTTCTCGCTCAAACCGCGCGGCCTGGTGCTGTGCACGGGGCCGACCGGGTCCGGCAAATCAACCACGCTGGCAGCGATGTGCGATCACGTCAACAACCACCTGTATGGCCATGTGCTGACGATCGAAGACCCGATCGAGTTCGTGCACGAAAGCCGCAAGTGCGTGATCAACCAGCGCGAGGTCGGTCCGCACACGTTGTCGTTTGCCAATGCACTGCGCTCGGCGCTGCGCGAAGACCCGGATGTCATCCTGGTCGGCGAGTTGCGCGACCTGGAGACGATTCGTCTCGCACTGACCGCCGCCGAGACCGGCCACCTGGTGTTCGGCACGCTGCACACGTCGTCGGCCGCGAAGACGATCGATCGCATGGTGGACGTTTTCCCGGCGGCGGAAAAGGAAATGGTGCGTGCGATGCTGTCGGAGTCCCTGGTGGCGGTGATCTCGCAATCGCTGCTGAAACTTAAGGACGGCACCGGTCGCGTCGCGGCGCACGAGATCATGGTCGGCACCCCGGCAATCCGCAACCTGATTCGTGAGAACAAGGTGGCGCAGATGTATTCGATGATCCAGACCGGCAGCCAGTTCGGCATGCAGACGCTCGATCAGTGTCTGATGGACCTGGTTCGCCGCAACGTCGTTGCCGTTGGCGAGGCGCGGATTTACGCCAAGCAACCCGAATCGTTCGTCGGTTAAAGCGGCGCCGGTCACTCAGGAGAATCACAATGGATCGCGATCAAGCAACCCGATTTGTCCACGACCTGCTGAAGCTCCTGGTGAGCAAGAAGGGTTCGGACCTCTTCCTGACGGCGGAATTTCCGCCGGCTTTCAAGATCGACGGCCGCGTGATGCCGGTGTCGAATCAACCGCTGACAGCACAGCACACCGCGGAGCTGGTGCGCTCGATCATGAACGACCGCCAGGCGGCCGAATTCGAGGCAACCAAGGAATGCAACTTCGCCATCAGTCCGACCGGCATCGGCCGCTTCCGGGTGTCGTCATTCGTGCAGCAGGGCCACGTGGGAATCGTGTTTCGAACCATCGCGGACAAGATTCCGACCGCCGATGAAATCAACATGCCGGCGATCGTCAATGAGCTGGCGATGGCAAAGCGCGGCATCGTGATGGTGGTCGGGGCCACCGGTTCGGGCAAGTCGACCACGCTCGCCGCGATGACGGGCTACCGCAACGAGAATTCGCAGGGTCACATCATCACGATCGAGGACCCGATCGAGTACGTTCACCCGCACAAGAACTGCATCATCACGCAGCGCGAGGTTGGGGTGGATTGCGACAGCTGGCAGGTGGCGCTGAAGAACACGCTGCGCCAGGCGCCTGATGTGATCCTGATCGGCGAAGTGCGCGACCGCGAGACGATGGAACACGCGATCGCGTTTTCCGAGACCGGCCACCTGGTGATGTGCACGTTGCACGCGAACTCGACCAACCAGGCGCTCGACCGCGTGATCAACTTCTTTCCGGAAGAAAAGCGCCAGCAGCTGCTGATGGACCTGTCGTTGAACCTGCGCGCGATGATTTCGCAGCGGCTGATTGCGTTCAAGGACAAGAAGGGCCGGATTCCGGCGGTCGAGATCATGCTGAACTCGCCGCTGATCTCGGAACTGATCTTCAAGGGCGATGTGCCCGAAATCCGCGAGGTGATGAAGCGCTCGCGCGAGCAGGGCATGCAGACCTTCGACCAGGCACTGTACGACCTGCATGAGAAGGAGCTGATCAGTTACGAGGACGCGCTGCGCAACGCCGATTCAGTCAACGACCTGCGGCTGCAGATCAAGCTGAACTCCAAGCTTTACGGCGGGGTGCAGGGGATCCACAAAGGGATCGAACACCTCGGCCTCACCAGCTGAAGTCAGTCGGGAGTCTGGAGTCTGGAGTCGGGAGCAACAAGGTCTGAGCACAATGTCGCGCCGTTCAGCTGTCCTGCATACGTAAACTGACGGCTCCAGGTTCCTGTTGCCCGACTCCCGACGGCCCGACTGCCGACTCCAATGACCACCGTCTACGACTTTTCCGCCAAGACCATCGACGGCAAGAGCCGCAAGCTCGCCGACTACAGGGGCAAGGTGCTCCTTGTCGTCAATACGGCCAGCCACTGCGGCTTCACGCCGCAGTACAAGGGTTTGGAGGATCTGTACGAGAAGTACGGCAACAAAGGACTGGTGGTGCTGGGATTTCCCTGCAACCAGTTCGGTGCGCAGGAGCCCGGCGCGGAGTCCGAGATTGCCGAGTTCTGCGAGATGAATTTCGGCGTCACGTTTCCGCTGTTTGCCAAGATCGACGTCAACGGTGACAACGCGCACCCGCTGTACAAGTATCTGGCCAGCGCCGCTCCCGGTTTGCTCGGGAGCGAAACGATCAAATGGAACTTCACCAAGTTTCTGATCGACAGGCAGGGCAACGTCATCAAGCGCTTTGCGCCGAACACCGCGCCAGCGGACATTGCGAACGACATCGAGCGCGCGCTGCAGATCTGACCGCTACGTGACTGTGATTCGCCCGCCGCAAAGGTTGAAGGGCACTGCCTGACGGTAGAGCGCGGGCGGCGACAGGGCGCGATCGCGTTGCTGGCGCACCTGCACAAACTGTTCTTCCGTCACACCGTCCCGGACGTGGATATTGCTTGCGCGTTGCTGCGCGATGGAGCTTTCCCACTGCAGTGTCTGGCCGCGGCTCGGTCCATAGTCGTGCGCGGCGAACACCCGATACTGCAGTGGAAGTCCGAGCAGCGTGCGGATCGACCGGTACAACTGATGCGCGTCGCCGCCCGGAAAGTCGCAGCGCGCAGTACCTGCGCTCGGCATGAACAACGTGTCACCGACGAACACACAATCGTCGACGAGGTAGCTCACGCATGCCGGCGTGTGCCCCGGCGTCGAAAGCACCCGGATTTCGCACGCTCCAAGGGGCAGCAACTCGTCGTGTCCGAGAAGGAGGTCAAACTGCGAACCGTCGGTTCGAAAGCCTGCTGGCAGGTCGAACGACGACGAGAGCAGGCGCTGCAGGTGAACAACGTGCGCGCCGATGCCGGTCTTGCCGCCGATCAGGCGCTTCAGTTCCGTCGCGCCGGACAGGTGATCCGCGTGCACGTGGGTCTCGAGAATCCACCGGGGCGTCAGCCCGCGGTCATGAATACGAGCGATCACTGGCAGCAGCGGGCTCGCGTCGATGGTCCCGTCGGAGAACAGGCCGAGCACGCAGTCGATCACCGCGCACTCGCGTGTGCCGGTATCCGCGACAACGTACGTGATTGCGCCGCTCGTTTCGTCAGGAAATGCCGCAACGTCGACGGGCAATTTCTTTCACCTGTCCCCGAATACATCGGCGGTTCGGTGCCGGCAGCCTTCGGCTCCGACGAACGAACCGGGCAAACTCAACCTCCGCCGGTGCCGTGATCCAATGCGGCACTGCGTGGACGATAGCTCCCCTCGACCAGTTCAAAGCGGAAGAACCGACACTCGATTGGTCCGTTGAACAAGACGGTCTTGCGTGTTTCCTGCAAGCGCATCTGGCGCGGCAAGGCGCGGTCGGAGGTGAGGAACCAAGCATCCCAGCCGGCGAAGGTCTGCTTCAGCCGATCGCCGACGTTGGCCATCATCTTCGGAACCGAGGCGGACTTCGGGTTGCTCTGCTCGCCGTACGGCGGATTGGTGATGATGACACCGTGCTCGCCGATCGGTACCGACTCGCGGGCATCACGCGGGCTGAAAGACAGCCTTCCATCGTCGAGCCAGGATTTCAGTCCGGCCAGTTCGGCGTTCTTGACGGCGAGAGCGACAACACGCGTTGAGATGTCGCTGCCGACGATGCACGCCGCGGCCTGGTCATCGATCTGCGCGTGCGCTTCTTCAAGCAACGCTTTCCACGCTGCACGATCGAACCCTTCGAGCTTTTCGAATGAAAACGAGCGCGCAAGTCCCGGCGCGCGGTGTGATGCCATCAGTGCGGCTTCAATCGCAATCGTGCCGCTGCCGCAAAACGGGTCCAGCAATGGGCGCGCCGGTCGCCAGCCCGCCAGCATCAGCAGGCCGGCGGCAAGGTTCTCCTTCAGAGGCGCTTCACCCTTCTCGGCGCGCCAGCCGCGCTTGAAGAGCGGCTCGCCGGACAGGTCGAGATAGAGAGTGACGTGGGTTGCGTCGAGGTGCGCGAACACGCGCACGTCGGGTCGCGCGCGGTCGATCGACGGGCGGTCACCGGTCTTCTCGCGCAGCCGATCGACGATCCCATCCTTGATGCGCAGCGTGGCGAACTCAAGGCTGCGCAGCGGCGCGCGTGTCGCGGTCAGATCCACGCGCAGCGTCTGCCGCGCATTGAAGTTCGCCTCCCAGGCGACTGCATGGGCGGTCGCATAAAGATCGTCTTCGCTTGAATACGGGCGATGCGCGGCCTCCCAGAGAATGCGGCTCGCGAGTCGCGAATGAAGATTGGCGGCGTAGGCGACGCCCAGTGTGCCGTCGAATGCAACGCCGCCCGGCTCGGGCGTGACGCCCTGCGCGTCAAGCGCACGCAGTTCATTGGCGAGCAGCGTCTCGAGGCCGCGCGGGCAGATGGCGAAGAAGTGTTCGACGGTCATGTTTACCAGTGCAGGGCCCGGTCGAGAAAATCGAGCCGGTCCTGGCCCCAGAAAAGCTCGTCGTGATACACGTAGGTCGGGGCGCCGAATATCTGGCGATCGATCGCTTCCTGCGTATAGGCGTAGTACCGCGACTGGATCTCGGGCGCCTTGCTGCGCGCCAACAGGGCGGCGCCATCCAGCCCGGCTTCGTTGGCGAGCGCGACCAGCGTCGCTTCGTCCGCGATATTTCGCTCCTGCTCCCAGACGGCCTTCAACACACGGCCAGCCAGATCCAGGGCGGCGGTGGTCGAGAGTTCTTCCGCCGCGATGATCAGTCGCGCGGCTCCATCGCTGGCAACCGGGAAGTACTTCGGTTCGACATTCATCGGCAGCCCGAGGAAGTCGCGCCACCGCTTCAGTTCGGTCATCCGGTACGCGACACGTTGTTTGGCTCGCTGTCCGAGCGGCAGGCCGCCCGACACGGGGAAGACCCTGGTTGCGTCGATCGGCTTCAGACGAATCGACGCGCCATGTCTGCGCGCGACGTCGATCAACCGCGCGTGTCCCATGTACGCATACGGCGAGATCGCAAACAGGTAGTAGTCGATTATCTTCATGCGCTCTTCCGGTCAGGGCCGGTCATGGTGCAGCCGCAACTGACCTCACCGGGGTTTAGCGTTTCCGCCGCAGCACGAACTTGCGGTTGGCGCCAACTTCTTCGGTTGCGTTCGCCAGTTGCGGGCTCAGGTCGCGGCGCTCAAGCAACAGGAATACCTCGCCGGGACGCTCGAGCGCCGCGATCGCCTGCTCCACCGTGACGCGCTGAGCGGAGGCGCGCGAGTAGAACTTGGTCGAATGCTGCGGCGTGCCGATCACCAGTAACGGCGCGCCGGGTTGCAATTCGGTGCGCGCCTTGGCCTCGATCAACGAACGCGTGGAACGATCGTTGCCCTGGCTCGGAACGACAATGATGAACACGATCAGATACAGCACAACAGCGACGGCACCCGTCACCGGAACCGCCCAGCGCACCGCGCCGCCTGCATGATGCTCGAGCCGGCGCGAACAGCCGCGCGCGATCAGCAACGCCAGCGCGGGCAGTGCCGGCAGCACGTACGGCCAGATAATGTTGCGCGCCGAGGTGAAGAAGATCGGCGTGGCTAGTGTCCATGCGAGCAGATAGCGATCGAAGGAGGTCCAGCGCGGAAGAACAGTGCGTGCGCGAAGGCGGGTGAATCCGAGCCACGCGAGAACCGGCAGCCAGGTCAACGCCGCAAGCGCATAGAAGACCCAGACCTTGCCCCGCGGTTCGATGTGAGGGTTGCCATACAGGTCGCCCTGCCAAGCCGGTTGGATGAACCGCATCACGTGCTCGCCCACGATGAAGTACTTGATGAAGCCGGGCGTCTTGAGTTCGGCCGCGATGTACCACGGCGTCGCGATGGCCAGCATCAGGATCACGCCGCCGACCCACGGCAGTCGTGTCCACAGTCGCTTGAGATTGGCGACGCGTCCGGGTTCGATCAGCCAGAAGAGCCCGATGCTCACGCCGACCAGCACGACACCGACCGGCCCTTTGGCGAGCAGCGCCAGTCCCAGCGCGGCAAAGAATGCATAGCCGGCACGGCGCGATCCCTGCGCCCAGGCGAACCAGAATGCGACCATCGCCATGGTGGTCGTCATCGCGAGCGCCATGTCGGTCATGACCGCACCCGCGGCGATGAAAGCCAGCGGCATCGACGCCAGCACGAGCAGTGCGGCCCATGACTCCAGCGTCGAATGCCCCGGCTCGGCCCGGCGTGCCAGCGGCCACAGCAGCGCCAGCGTGGCAAGCCCGAACAGCACGGAACTGAAGCGCGCCGCGAATTCGTTGACGCCCAGCAGCCTGATCGACGCAGCCTGCGCCCAGAACGACAGTGGCGGCTTGGCCCAGAACGGCACGCCCGGATCGTTCTGGGGTGTGATCCAGTCACCGGTCGCCGCCATCAAGCGCGCGATCTCGCCGTAGCGGGCTTCGGTCGTATCGCCGAGGGGGTACAGCGCCAGTGAGAAAAGGCGGATCGCGGCGAGCGCGAGCAGCAGTGCGACCAGCACACGGGTCGACAACAGTTTCATCTGTGGCGAGCTATGCGCGGATCTCGCCGTGTCCGAAGACGACGTACTTCAGAGACGTCAGCCCCTCGAGGCCGACCGGTCCGCGCGCGTGCAGCTTGTCGTTGGAGATCCCGATCTCGGCGCCGAGTCCGTATTCGAAGCCGTCGGCAAAGCGCGTCGAGGCATTGATCATCACCGACGCCGAATCGACTTCGCGCAGGAAGCGCATCGCCGCCGTATGGTTCTCCGTCACGATCGCGTCGGTGTGATGGCTTGAATAGGTATTGATGTGTTCGATCGCCGCATCGAGACCGTCGACAATCCGGATCGACAGGATCGGCGCCAGGTATTCGGTACGCCAGTCCTCTTCGGTCGCCGCGGTGCAGGGCAACCCGGCCGCCTGCAGGAGCCGGCACGTCTGCGCGCAGCCGCGCAATTCCACACCCTTGCCTGCGTACATTCGTCCCAGCTGCGGCAGCACGCTCGGTGCGATCCCGGCTGCAACCAGCAGCGTCTCCATCGTGTTGCAGGTGCCGTAGCGCTGCGTCTTGGCATTGTCGGCGATGCGGATCGCCTGTTCGATATGCGCGGCGTCGTCGATGTAGACATGGCAGACGCCGTCAAGGTGCTTGATCATCGGCACCCTGGATTCACGCATCAGTCGCTCGATCAGTCCGCGACCGCCGCGCGGCACGATGATGTCGACGAATTCGGACATCGTTACTAGCATCCCGACCGCGGCACGATCGGTGGTGCCGATCAGCTGCACACCGTCCTCAGGAAGGTCGTTTGCGCGCAGTACTTCGGCGATCAGCCCGGCCAGCAGGCGGTTGCACTCGATTGCCTCGGATCCGCCGCGCAGGA
>Ga0209261_10000291_pt1 | contig 13761 bp, 10 predicted proteins | sample DOMMetBare1Fresh_FD_187470 | JGI IMG/M metagenome (GOLD analysis project Ga0209261, IMG submission 187470) | Wetland sediment microbial communities from St. Louis River estuary, USA, under dissolved organic matter induced mercury methylation -... | ecosystem: Environmental > Aquatic >...
TCGCGCAAAATAGGCATTAACGAACTGAATGATATTGCTGATATGGTTGCAACGTTCCGAAAAGCTGATTTTGCCAAACAGAAAAACCTGGTTGACCGTTTGAAATATAAAGATCAGGTTATTGATGACCTGAAAAAGCTGACCGGTACCAGCGCCAAAGACGATGTGAAAGCAGTTGACATTTTTAAATATGTAAAAGTTCCTGAAAAAAGAGCCCAGGGAGGCCTGGCACGAAATAAAATAGCGGTAATCTATGCTACCGGCGATATTGACAGCGGAACTTCTGATAATGAAATTAAATCTGAAGATCTGTCCAGAACCATTCGTGAAGCCCGGCGCGATTCGTCGATTAAAGCCATTGTTTTACGTATTAACTCTCCGGGAGGAAGTGCATTTGGTTCAGAAGTTATCTGGCGTGAGGTAAAACTGGCAGCCGATACCAAGCCGGTTATTGCTTCCATGGGAGATGTTGCTGCTTCAGGAGGCTATTACATTGCATGTGCAGCCGATACCATTATGGCCGATCGCACCACCATTACAGGATCGATTGGAATTTTCGGAATGATACCCAATACCCAGAAATTGCTGGAAGATAAACTTGGCATTACCCAGGATGTGGTTACCACCAACGCACATTCTGATATGATTTCAGTAACCCGCCCGATGTCGGCATTTGAACGTGACTTGATGCAGCAAACAATCGAATCGGGTTACGACACTTTTATTAGCCGTGTTGCAGAAGGCCGGAAGATGCAGAAAACAGCGGTAGATGAAATTGGACAGGGACGAGTTTGGGCAGCCGTGAATGCCAGGGAAATTAAGCTGATTGATGCCTATGGCGGATTAACCGATGCCATTGAATTAGCAAAAAAAATGGCCAACCTGGATAAATACCGGATTGTAAATCTTCCAAAATTGAAAGATCCGATTGAGGAATTAATCAAAGAGTTTTCGGGTTCTGCCAAAGCCGGATTTATGAAAGATGAATTGGGTGAAAACTACAAATATTATGAGCAATTGCGTGGTTCCCTTTCTCAAAAGGGAGTACAGGCAAGGATGCCATATGATATCGATATTCGTTAATAATGGGGAAAAGGTCATTCGTCATTGGCTATAAAGATTGAAAACCAATTCATATCTAATGACCAATGACTCTTTCTTTTTCATTTTTTTTAGCATGGCTTACAATCAACGGTTGGCTGACCGAATACGGGAGCAACTTCAGGATGTGGAGAATATTGAGGAAAAAGAAATGATGGGTGGATTGAGTTTTCTGCTCAATGGAAAAATGTGTGTCGGCATCATAAAAGATGAGATGATGTGCCGCATCGATCCTGCCCGCTATGAGGAATCGCTCGAAAAAAACGGGTGTCACGAAATGGTTTTTACCGGAAAGCATATGAAAGGTTGGGTGATGATTGAAGAAGAGGGAATGAAAAATATTCAGGATTTCAGGTACTGGATTGATCTGGCTCTTGCCTATAACCAGCATGCCAAACCGTCGAAAAAGAAAAAGTAATTCATCTCCAATGAATGCAAAACCATTGTTATTCCTAGTCTTCCTGTTTCACTTTACCCTGAATTTGCAGGCTCAAAAATCGATTCATTGTCAAATTTTTACCGACTTTGGGACAATTCATGTTGAGTTATATCCTGAACAGGCACCATTGACCGTTGCCAATTTTCTGAAATATGCCGACCAAAAGTTATACGATGAAACCACTTTTTACCGGGTTTGTACTCCTGAAAATGAAAAAGAACGACAGGTGAAAATCGAAGTGATTCAGGGGGGCGATGTTCCGGAGGCAAAACAGTTTGACCCAATCCGGATTGAAACAACCAAGCTGACCGGATTGCGACATCTCAACGGTTCGTTATCGATGGCCCGCGATACACCCGATTCAGCAACCAGCAGCTTTTTTATTTGTGTGGGCAACCAGCCTGAACTCGATTTTGCAGGGAAAAGAAATCCGGACGGACAGGGATTTGCTGTATTTGGAAGAGTGACAAAGGGAATGAAAGTGGTTAAAAGAATTCAGAAACAGGAAAATAAAGGTCAGTACCTGCTTAAGCCGGTAAAAATACACTCGGTTAGCCGATCCGCTTCCTGACACAAAAATCATTGATACTGCTAAAAAGAGAAAGGCCCCGAATTTCGGAGCCTTTCTGCTTTATATTATTCCAAGAATCTATTCTACAACAATAACAAGGAATTTTGTTGCTTTCCAGAATTCTTCCGGCTTGTCTATTACCAGACTTTCAACAGTTTTGACACCGGTAAGGTGATAAGAATCAGCTGAATGAGTAGTAACTATTTTAGCTTTTTTGGTGTTCAGCGGCAGTTGGTTAAATTCGCGAATGTCAATTTTCATGAAATAGTCACGGTTAAAATCCTTTTTGAGTTTGATTGATTTTCCCATTCCCAGAACGCCACCTTCTTTTTCAATGACATTTTTTTCTTCCAGTTCTTTTTTAGTCCCAAACGCATAATAAGCGGTATTCATGGCAATGGTCTGATCGCTGATAGTCTGGTTTTTTGCCTTGATGGTTGCTTCGCTTTCGGTAGTAATCTGTTCAATTTTCTGGTTTAAACCAGCAACATTGATGTGCAGATTTTCAAGTTCCTGTTTCAAGGAAGCAATTTCAGCATCTTTTTCACCCATTTGTTTGTTCAGCAGTGAAATCATGTTTTCGAGTTCGGCAATTTTCACATTCGAAGCCCGAAGTTTTCCCTGCAAAGATTTAACAAGTTCCTTATTCTTCTGAAGCAGGTTATTGATTTGAGCAATGTCTTCAATAATCCGATTTTTAGCTTCTGCTTTCAATTCAGTTCCAGGAGCGGTTTGAACAGAAACGATTTTTTCAATACTTTTTATTGAATCCAGGTTCATCTGAATCTCATTCATAGAGCCGATAAATTCCAGAATAGAATTATCTTTTTGAACTCCTAATTGAGCGATACTATCCTGTTTTGCCTGCATGCGCGCAATTTCCTTTTTATGCTGACCGCACGACACTAAAACCATAACTGATAAAACAAACAATAACTTTTTCATTGGTTATAATTAAAAATTAATATTAAAATCGTTGATTGAATAGTTGGCAGGTTTAAAAATGCAGATGCAAATATAAGCTCTTTTTTGTATCAATATTCAAATCACAATCAATTAATAAAACGTTAACTATTTCATCCTTATCGCCTTTTCATTTTTTCGAGAACAATCTGGTTGACATCAATTGAATCAAACATTTCAAGAATCCGCTTTTCGGCTTCTTCAAATCCTATTTTAAAGATTTCGTCCGCTTTTTTGAAATCAAATGTGTTGTATTTTCTTGTCTCCGGCGGATCAATAATAAAATCGCATTTCAAAAGGCTTTCCCGCACATTCTGCCCCATCGCCAATCGCAATGTGCGTTCAGCAACTGCTTTAATTCCAGAAATATTTTCTACCATTCCATTGTGATTGACATGGACTCCGATTAGAATGTGGCATTGATCACGGATGCAATCAACGGGCAGATTATTCAGTAACCCGCCATCCACATAGGTTATTCCATCAATTACCTGGGGCTCGAAAATAACCGGAATAGAGGCCGATGCCAAAACCCACTGAAATAGTTTTCCTTCATGCTTTGTTTCCAGCTTTCCGCTGTTAAGATTTGCCACCGAACAGTAGAATGGTTTCTGAAGACTTGAAAAATCATCAACTGGAATATGAGTTTCAAGTATCGATTGTAGTTTTTTAATGTCAATCAGTCCGCTTGAAGGCAATTGCCATTTAAACATCTTAACCAACTTGTTCGCCTTAACCAGTTCCAGAATTTCAAGTGGTGCCATTCCGGAAGAATAGAAAGCGCCAACCAGCGCTCCGGCACTTACACCTGAAATTATTTCGGGCCGGATGCCGTATTTATGCAGTGCCTCCAGAACACCAATGTGAACGATTCCCCGGGCGCCACCGCCGCTCAATGCAATTCCAAACTTATACTTTTTAGGATTCATCTTTAATGCATTTTATTTTTCAATTTCCTGATATACCCGCACGTAATCAACTTCATAACGAACCGGAAAGCTACTTTGTTCCGGATCTCCTCCGTTTCCTCCAATAGCGAGGTTGAGTAAAAGGTACTGTGGATGTTGAAAAGGATTAAATCCGTCCGGATTGATTGTTTCCGTAAGAAGAGTTGTATGAAGCAGTTCGTCATCCAGATATATTTTGATGAACTCAGGCGTCCAGTCCATTTTCCAAATATGAAATTTTTTAATCCAATCGGGATCTTTGGCTGTAAAATGAGTGAACGGAATGCGCTCAGTATGCCATTTTGCAACGAATAGCTGACTGGTTCCGGATGCGACATTGGCTAAAATAGTTGGTGAATTTTCTACGCGGTAAAACTCCATCACATCAATTTCGCCATTCGATGGCCAGTTCTTTTCAGTTCCCAAAGTCCAAATGGCAGGCCAAGAACCCAGTGTAGTGTCAATCCGGGCCCTGATTTCAAAATGCCCGTACAGCCATTGTTTCAGTCCACGAGTATTGATACTGGCTGAAGTGTAATGGGCAACTTCGCGGTTGGTGCGCCAGTTCGGGCTTCCGGCCAGATATCTTGGATTGGGAATATTTTCTCTTCGACCCTCAATGAGCAATACTCCATTGACACAACTGGCATTTTCTTCCTGGTACCATTGCAATTCTTCATTTCGCACAAAACCCTTTTCATATTGCCAGAATTCAGGATCAGGCTTCCCGTTGAGGTTAAATTCATCAGTCCAAACCAGTTTCATTCCAGGTATTTCTTTAGCTGAATTTGAATCAGGAAGTAAAGGATTAACTTCCTGTGCGAAACAGATCAATCCGAATAGACAAAGGAAAAGGAATGTGCATATTTTTTTCATCTGATTAGATCGATAAATGGCATATCAATTTGAGTGAAATTAAAAACCACAGAGGTAACTGAGTTTTACAGAAAGAACAGAGTGTGAATTTTAACATCAACTCTCTGGATTCTCCTTTTTTCTCTGTTTTCTCTGCGGTTTAAATTTGCCCTTAAAATATTGGGACTATTTAGAAGGAATATTTTTTAGCGTTTCGACCAGGAAATCCCAGAATTTACTGACTGATTCAATATTTACCTTTTCGTCCGGAGAGTGTGGAAAACGGATGGTTGGTCCAAAAGAGATCATGTCCCAGCGGGGATATGTTCCACCCAGGATACCACATTCCAAACCGGCATGAATGGCTTTAATTTCAGGTATTTTTCCAAATTTATTCTGATATACCTTTTGCATGGTTTTCAGAATTGGTGAATCGAGATCAGGTTTCCAGCCGGGATAACCACCTTTGAGGGTTACTTTGGCGCCAGCCAATGAAAAAACTGATTCCATTCTGGAGCCAAGTTCTGTCTTGGCTGAATCAACTGAACTGCGCATCAGGCAGGAAATATTGATCGTTTTTGATTCAGCATCTGATTTTACGATGGCCAGGTTGGTGGATGTCTCAACCAGTCCGGGCATACTGTCGCTCATACGGATGGCGCCATTCGGACAGGCGACAATGGCATGGGTCAGTTTGATTTGAGTTTCTTCATCAATTAATCCTGAAGGCATTTCAGTTTTGGCCAGATCAATTTTTAAAGTCGGTTCAGTTGCTGTCAGTTCGCGTTTGATGACTGTGGTCAAACCGGCAATAAGTCCAACCAGTTTATCAGCAGTTGCATAGGGACAAGTAACGATTCCGAAAGCTTCACGCGGAATGGCATTTCGAAGATTTCCACCATTGATGGAGGCCAGACGCAATCCACAAACTTTATTGGCTTCTTTTAAGACCCGGAAAAAGATTTTGTTTGCATTCCCTCTTCCAAGGTTAATGTCGAGACCAGAATGACCACCTTTCAGACCGGTCACATTTAATTTGAAGGCGATGGACTCTCCGGGTACCGGAACTTCAGTATAATTAAATGCCACATTGGCATCTTCTCCGCCGGCACAGCCAACATACAACTCGCCTTCATCTTCCGAATCCATGTTAATCAGGATTTCACCGGCCAGCATTCCCGATTTTAATCCTTCCGCTCCATCCATACCGGTTTCTTCCGTTGCGGTAAAAAGAGCTTCAATTGGTCCGTGTACAATTTCCTTAGATGCAAGTACGGCCATAGCAGCAGCTACTCCAATTCCATTGTCGGCTCCGAGCGTGGTTCCATTAGCTCTAACCCATTCACCATCAATAATTGTTTCAATCGGGTCTTTGGTAAAATCGTGATCCTTGTCGCTGTTTTTTTGCGGAACCATATCCAGATGGCCTTGCAAAATTACCCCTTTCCGTTTTTCCATTCCGGAAGTGGCTGGTTTGCGAATAATCACATTTCCGGCTTCATCCTGAACAGTTTCCAACCCCAGATTGCGACCAAAATCGGCAACAAATTGCCTGATTTGGTCTTCGTGATGTGAGGGACGCGGAATACGCGTCAACTGATAAAAATTTTCCCATACCTCGATGGGTGTTAATTTTGAGATTTCGTTGCTCATATAATGGTTTTTAAAATAAAATTCTAAGGGTAGGAGTGAGTTATTGTGTTGATCTACTGCGCGCTATATCGTTCATTTTATTCTGATAATACAAAGCTCATTCCTGAAATAAATTTCGCACATAAAAGTACAATTAATCTGTGGAGTTTGTTTCAGAAACGAAACAATAAAAAACCTGCATCCGGATGAACGAATGCAGGTTGATGTTATTTTTAAGGAATTAATCTTGAGTAGAACTTTATTTCTTCTTATTTGGCAATTCAAGTCCGTAACCTTGTTTGCTGTCAACACTTCGCAGGTAGAGTGCAAGAAAAATGGCAGCAACGCCAAATCCTGCAAAAATTAATTCAGGAACCATATAATTGTATGCAGCTCCCTCAACTTTTGCGGCAATTTGCTCAGCTACACCAGGATTAGCTTTGGTAATTGACCAACCAATAATTCCCGGAACAAGCATCAATCCGATGTTTTGAATCCAAAAAATACAACCATAAGCTGTTCCCAGATACCTGTCTTCAACAATTTTTGGTAACGATGGCCACATGGATGCCGGAACCAGTGAGAAAGCAGTACCTAAAATTATGATTGTACCTAAAGCCAGTGCAAAAGAGAATGATTCGTTGGGTACAAGGGCAAATATTAAATGAGAAGCTACCAAAAGTATTGCTCCGTAAAGCATCATGGAAGCGCCTTTGCCTTTCAGATCGAGGAACAGTCCGATAAAAGGAGTAAGCACCATTGCTCCAATTGGGAAAAATGAGAACAAATTTGACGCTTCAGTTATTGGTATATTTAACTTGGATGATAGCATGTCAGTAGCAAACTTCTGGAAAGGGAAGATGGCTGAATAAAACAGTACGCAAAGCGCTGCAATGGCTATAAAACCAGGATTGGTGAAAATTTTCTTCAGATCGCTTAATCTGAATTCATCTTCAGGAGCCAATTTAGCAGCATCACCCAATTGTTTGTCTAATTTGACATCCATGAAAACATAGGTCAAAAAAGTAAGTAATCCAATACATAAAAAGGCCAGACCCATAAATACCGAATTTGCGGCATCCCAGTCGGCTGGATTTTCGGCGGAGGCATTCGCAAAAATCGGTGATAAACGGAAAACTGCGAATACCCCAAGTCGTGCAACTGCCATTTCAAGACCCATGGCCATAGCCATCTCCTTTCCTTTAAACCATTTAACGATGGTTTTAGAAACGGTAATTCCGGCCATTTCAACTCCAACTCCAAAAATTGCAAATCCACAATAAGCATAAGCAGCTGTTGTAGGCAATTCCCATCCAAAAACGGTTGTCACTGAAGCATGATCGACGAATCGTAATGCTGCAAACTTGATGGCTGCTCCGGCTACCATTGTTATTCCAGATAACATTAAAGTAAACCGAATACCCATTTTGTCAAGGATAATTCCGGAAAGTATCAGAAAACCAACGAAAACATTTAAAACAAATTCAGATCCACCTAAATAGCCAAATACTTCGGGCGACCAGTTAAAGTTGGTGAGCATCATTTTTTGAAGAGGTGCTACCACATCAACAAAGAAATAGGCAAAAAACATGGTTGAAGAAATAAGAAGAAGCGCGATCCATCTGGCAATTACTGAATCGTGAAGCGTTTTTTTAATGGTTTGCATAAATGAAGATTAAAGTTTTTGGTGTGAAAGTCTTTTTATTTTTTGTCTGTTTTATTTTCTTCTGCGGTATCTGTAGCTTTTAGAACCGATTTTACAGTTCCCGAACTGGTGTGATATTCGAGTTTGTATGTCCCGTCAAGCAAATCTTCAGGAATGGGGGCTGTTGTTCCAAATTGTGCAATGGGTAGTCGTGCTCCGGCTATCTGGGTTGCACCATCCAAAATACGGATTTCTGCCATACCGGGCACCCGGTAATAAACGCCACTTTTACCGGCGTTCGGGTTGTCCGAATTATTTAGTCCATTTTGTTTCATGGCAAGTGACTCAGTTTTATTCAGTTCAATTACAATGGGACGACCCGATAAATCTGATTTGGGCAAAACTCCTCTTTCGTCGCTGAAACGAAAAAACACTTCACCTTTTACTGATTTTTGACCGGGAACAAAATCGAAACTGAATTCATATTTTTCGGTGGCTGATTTACCAATAAAAAGTGCCAGATAATTCTTTTCCATTTTTCCGAGTTCCTCTGTCATCACTTCAAACGATTTTCCGTCGGGAAGGGGTTCGTCATCGGCATTGGTTAAAAGAGCAAAGCGCGAGTTCCGGAGATTGAAAATGGTTTCAGCAGCTTCCGCGGCTTTTTGTTCCTGATTTTTGGATACCAGTTTAAACTGTTTCGTAGAATCGGCCGGAGAATAAAAACTCCAGATAGACAGGTCGGTGAATTTGACTTGTTTTTCCAGATTCCGGGTTAAAAATGACTGAGTTGTAATAGTAGCAGGATCGGAGGAGATGGCCGTATTTATGCCGGCAATGATTCCAGATTCTGTCAGACTTACCAGCTGGGCTGCTGAACCTAAGGCTTTATATACCTGATCGGCATCGGGTTCGCTAAATGTTTCCAGCTTTATTTCATCCATGTTCCAGCGGTCGGCATCAGTTGCAGGAGCATTTTCAATTCCAAGCATTTTTTGAGCATACATTTGAAACGGTCCGTGTACAAACCGTTCTCGGGTTGCCTTAACATGTACTCTGATTCCGGTTTGAGGTAAACTGTAAACAATGCCTTCAATCGGTCCGGTTACTGCGCCGGTCACAGTTTTTCTTTTGTCTTCCTTTTGCCCGCTTGCCAACGATGTAACAAAAGCAGCAAGAACAAAGGTGAATATTAAAATTTTCATGATCTGAATTTTATTTGTTTCCTGTTTTAAAAAAAGTAATCCTGAATTTTTGAATTGCTCAACTTTCAGTCAATTTTTAAAGAACCCAAAAATAGCCAAAATATTATTCAAGTTGCAGAAAAGCTGCACCCATGTGATTTATTATATCTCCGGCAATCAAGGCTTGCTGTCCAACAGCGGATGCAGCAATATCGCCGGCCAGTCCGTGCAGGTAAACACCTATCAATGTGGCTTCTTCAGGGCTATAACTCTGTGCCAGAAGACCAAGAATAATTCCGGTTAAAACATCGCCGCTTCCGGCAGTGGCCATACCCGGATTTCCGGTTTCGTTAAAAAAAGCGCTTCCATCAGGAACTGTAATGCAGGTATGAGCACCTTTCAGGACGATAATCACTTTATGCCTGACTGAAAAATCAAGTTGTTTTTGGAGGCGTTCGTATGAATTGGATGTGGCTCCCACGAGACGTTCAAATTCTTTTGGATGCGGTGTCAGGATGACATTTTCAGGAAGAAGTTCGATCCATGCTTTATTTTCAGCAAGAATATTTAGACCATCAGCGTCGATAACCAGTTTTACCGGTTCTGCCTGAAGTAATTTCTTTAGTGCCAATTGGGTTTCCGAATTTTTGCCTAGTCCCGGACCAATTCCTATGGCTGAAAATAATTCAGGAGAAGGGAAATCAGTGAAAATTTCTGATGATGTATCAATGGAACACATGGCTTCAGGGACTGAATTCTGAATAATTTCATAGCCCATACGCGGGACATGCGAGGTCAGCAATCCAACACCTGCTCGCAAGCACGCCCTTGAAGCCAAAACTGATGCTCCCATTTTTCCATAACTTCCGGCAATAAGCAGAGCATGGCCAAAGGTTCCTTTATGAGAGAATTTTCCCCGTTTTTTTAGTATTCCGGAGATAAATGTCTTTCCAAGGGTAAAGTATTTACTTTCTGTTTGGAGAATAGCTTCGGGGTGCAGCAAAATGGACAGGACGTGCCAGTTTCCAACTATTTCAGCGTTTTCAGGGAAAAAGAAACTTAGTTTCGGAAATTGGAAAGTGAGTGTAAAATGGGCCTGCACAACGGCAGAGAAATCGTTTGATGAATTGTCTTCACCAAAAAGCCCGCTTGGAATGTCAATGGAAATAACTGTTGCGCCTGATTGGTTAATCATTTGAACAATTGATTTTGCCAACCCTGTCAGCGGTTTATTTAATCCCGAACCGAACAATCCATCGATGACGATAACATCAGAGGGTATTTTTGGAATCGATTCTTCAGAGTCAATTTTCTTGAGAATAACCTTGTTTTGTTCAATCAGCCGTACATGGTTTGTCACAGCATCGTTTTTCAATTCCCGACCAAAATCAGAAAAAAATACTGTACAGATATAATTGCTTTCTGCCAACATCCGGGCTACAGCCAATGCATCGCCGCCATTGTTTCCGGGGCCGGCAAAAATGTAAACAGGCTGGTCGTTCCTGAAATGCTGAAGGATCCAATCTGAAATTCGCTGAGCCGCCCTTTCCATCAGGTCGATGGATGAAATCGGTTCCAATTTCATGGTCAGGCTGTCTATTTCGGCGATTTGCCGGCAAGTAAAAAGTTTCATGACAAAAGGATTTGAGCTAAAATTACGAAATATCGGATATGAATCATTCCGGCAAGTTTGAAATGATTTAATTAACTGATAATAGTCAAATTTTATTCCTTAAAAACTTGCTTATATTTGTCAGAATTGCAAAACCTTACAAGGAGTATTCACTAACTAAAACGATTTTATGCTGAAACAACATCCAAAGGGATTATTGGTTGCCTTTTTTACTAACATGGGCGAACGCTTTGGCTTCTATACCATGATGGCAATTCTTGTCATGTTTTTACAGGCCAGGTATGGTCTTGACGCAGATTCTGCCGGAAGTATATATTCCTGGTTTTATTTTGCCATTTATGCACTTGCCCTTATTGGCGGAATGCTGGCCGACTGGACAAAAAAATACAAATCGGTTATTTTTATAGGGCAGATTATCATGTTTGCCGGTTATTGTGTTATCGCAATTCCCGGTTCTGAATTGTGGGTTTCAATTTCAGCCTTGTTAATTATTGCTTTGGGTAATGGTTTATTCAAAGGCAACTTGCAGGCAGTTGTCGGGCAGATGTACGACGATGAAAAGTATAAAAAGCATCGGGATAGCGCCTTTATGATTTTTTATATGGGAATCAATGTGGGTGCATTTTTTGCCCCATTTGTAGCCAAAGCCATTAAGGAATTTTGGTTAACAACCAATGGATATGTCGAAAATGCAAATCTTCCATCGCTTTGTCATCAGTACCTTGCTGGCACAATAAAAGATGTGGACCAGTTTCAAAGCCTGGCCAGTGCAGCTATCATTTCCGGAGGTGGAAAAACTGCGACTGATTTAACAGCTTTTGCCACCGATTACATCAAGGTTTTTTCCACTGGCTTTAATTATGCATTTGGAATTGCTGCCGGTGCAATGATCGTTTCATTAATTATTTATGTTATTTTTAATAAGCTTTTACCTTCGAAATATAAGCTTGCCCTGGCCGAAAATAAAAAACAGGTCGTTACGGAGAAAAAACCAGATATTAATCTGGCAAATAACATGAAATATATTTTTATTTCGCTTGGTTTAATGGCTGTAGTGGCAGGTTTGTTTTATGTGGCCGATGGCTATACCGATATCAAAGACATTAATTACAAATTAGGATTGGCCGTTGGCTTGTTTGTTGGATTTGTATCATTAATCTTCCAAATCTCAACCAAAGACGAAAAGCCCCGTGTGGTAGCTCTTACGCTTGTTTTTGTGGTGGTCATATTCTTCTGGATGTCTTTTCATCAAAACGGACTTACCCTTACCATGTTTGCCCGTGATTATACCGACCAGTATGTTGGGCCATATACGAACCTGATTTTCAACCTGTGGTCGATACTAGCAGTCATTGCATCAATTGCCGGATGTGTAACAGTCTTCCTGACTAAAAAGCCGATTGCCAGAGTTTTAGGCGCTGCCGGATTTCTTGTATTTGGGTATTTGAGTTATTATTTCGCTTCTACTTATACCGATGCTAACCTTATCTCTCCTGAAGTTTTCCAGTCGTTCAATCCTCTATACATCGTCGCATTGACCCCTTTGGTGATGGGTATTTTTGCATGGTTGAATAAAAAGGATAAAGAACCATCGTCGCCCCGGAAAATTGGCATTGGAATGGTAATCGCTGCAATTGGTTTTGTGCTGGTATTAATCAGTTCATTGGGACTAGCTTCTCCCAATGAAATGGCCGGTGCTGCAGTTGCCGAAGTCGACCGTGTTTCTCCGTACTGGCTTATGAGTACTTACCTCGTTTTAACCATTGCCGAATTGTTTTTGAGCCCGATTGGACTGTCGTTCGTTGCCAAAGTGGCCCCACCTCGTTTTCAGGGTCTGATGCAGGGAGGATGGTTGCTGGCTACTGCCATCGGAAATAAATTCCTTTTCGTTGGAAGTTTATTATGGGGTAAAGTTGAATTATATACGCTTTGGGGTATTTTTATCATTTGTTGTATTCTGGCAGCAATTTTTATTTTCTCAATCATGAAAAAACTGGAGGCTGCAACCAAATAAGTGTTTCCTTTTATTGATGAAATTGAATTGGTAATTAAACAACCAACCAATAAAAAATATACTTTTGAAGGAGTAGCGAAAGCTGCTCCTTTTTTATTACCCAAATATAAAAAACCATGGTCACTCAACTTAAACGCTATAAAGCATTCATCTTTCTGGCTATTTCTATAGTTGTTTGTTCGTGCACCATTCAACCGGCAAAAAAAGATGTTCCCCCTAACTTCCAGCCATTTTTTGAAGAATATGGCGTTCAGGGTTGTTTTTTGCTGTACGACATGAAGAATGATATTTACCAGATTTATAATTCAACCCGATGTGAACAGGGATTTTTACCTGCTTCAACTTTCAAAATCCTGAATTCTTTAATTGGACTTGAAACGGGAGTTGTTACCAGTGACAGTATGGTTATTCCATGGGATGGAGTTGTTCGTTCGGTTGAAGAATGGAATAAAGATCACACGTTGGGTTCTGCTATCCAATATTCGGCAGTCCCTTATTTTCAGGAAGTCGCCCGCCGGATTGGTCCTGAACGAATGAAAGAGTATATCGATGATTCGGATTTCGGGCGGATGGATATTTCCAAAGAAACCATTGACCGGTTCTGGCTTTGGGGCGATTCACAAATTACACCCTGGGAACAAATGAATTTTCTGCTGAATTTCTACAACAATAAACTGCCTTTTTCAAAGGAAAACATTGATTTAGTAAAAAAGCTCATCGTCCTGAAGCAAACCGATCATTGGATTTTAAGAGGAAAAACCGGGATGACAGTACAGA
>Ga0209261_10000292_pt1 | contig 13740 bp, 14 predicted proteins | sample DOMMetBare1Fresh_FD_187470 | JGI IMG/M metagenome (GOLD analysis project Ga0209261, IMG submission 187470) | Wetland sediment microbial communities from St. Louis River estuary, USA, under dissolved organic matter induced mercury methylation -... | ecosystem: Environmental > Aquatic >...
GCAGAAACCGCGGCGAAGTTTTCGGTGACAGTCGCTGCCCTGCATGAAGGATGAGGCATGAAGACCTATCGCATCGCCACCATCCCCGGTGATGGCATCGGCAAGGAAGTGGTGCCCGCCGGCCAGAGAGCGCTCGAAGCACTCGCGGCCTCGGACGGCACGGTGTGCTTTGAATTCGAGAACTTCGACTGGGGTGGCGACTATTACCGCCGCAACGGCGTGATGATGCCTGCCGACGGCCTCGATCGATTGCGCGACAAGGACGCGATCCTTTTCGGCTCCGCCGGCGATCCGCAGATCCCTGATCACATCACCCTGTGGGGCCTGCGCCTGAAGATCTGCCAGGGCTTTGACCAGTATGCCAACGTGCGGCCTACCCGCATCCTGCCCGGCATCGACAGCCCGCTGAAGCGCTGCGCACCGGGCGATCTCGACTGGGTCATCGTGCGCGAGAACACTGAGGGCGAGTACGCCGGGGTCGGCGGACGCGTCCACCAGGGCCAGCCAATCGAGGCTGCGACTGATGTGAGCATGATGACGCGCGCCGGGGTCGAACGAATCATGCGCTTCGCATTTCGCCTCGCGCAGTCAAGGCCCCGCAAACACCTCACCGTGGTCACCAAGTCCAACGCGCAACGTCACGCGATGGTGATGTGGGACGAGATCGCGCTGCAGATCTCGAAGGAGTTTCCCGACGTCGCCTGGGACAAGGAACTGGTCGATGCGGCCACCGCGCGCATGGTCAACCGGCCCGCATCCCTTGACACACTGGTTGCCACCAACCTGCACGCGGACATCCTGAGCGATCTGGCCGCCGCGCTGGCCGGCAGCCTGGGCATCGCGCCGACTGGCAACATCGATCCGGAACGGCGCTATCCGTCGATGTTCGAACCGATCCACGGCTCGGCCTTCGACATCATGGGCAAGGGGCTCGCGAATCCGATCGGCACCTTCTGGTCGGTCGTGATGATGCTGGAGCACCTGGGCGAGACCGCTGCCGCGCGGCGCGTGATGCAGGCAATCGAGGAGGTCGCTGCCAATCCCAAGCTGCATACGCGCGACCTGGGTGGAGCCGCAACGACGGATGAGGTGACACGGGCGGTGTGCGCGCATATCGTTGCCGCCGGCAGACAGCGCCGTGCTGCGTAGAGCCAATCGACCGAGAAAGAGAGAACCTGTCATGAACCGTCTGATCGCCATTCTGTGTCTGAGTATCGCCTCGGCCGCTTCTGGGCAACCGTGCCCCGAGAAGAACGTCCTCTACTGGCAGGCATTCCCCCCGGGCGGCGAGTCCGACATATCCGCGCGGCACCAGCAGGTCGTACTGAAGAAGAAGTGTTCGGCGATCGACACGATCATCCAGTACAAGGCGGGCGCGGGCGGCGGGCTGATGTGGGCACAGGCGAACACGCTGCCGGCGGACGGGCTGAACATCTTCGGCGTCAATCTGCCGCACATCGTGTTGCAGCCGTTCGAAGGACAGGTGCAGTACAAGACCGACGACATCACGCCGGTGTACTGGTATCACTACACGCCGGATGCGCTGGTCGTCCCGGAGTCGAGCCCGATCAGATCGTTCCAGGACTTCATCAAGTTCGGGAAGGAAAACCCCGGCAGACTGAGTCTCGGTGGCTCCGGTTTGAATTCTGCCAATCACGCGGCGCACGAGCGGCTGAACGCCGCATTCGGCGTCAAGACGACCTACGTTCCCTACAAGGGCACCGGCGACATGATGACCGCCGTATTTGGCGGACATATCGACGGCGCGATGACCTACACGGCATTTGCGGTCAACAACAAGGGCAGGGTGCGCGCGCTCGCGGTGGCGATGGATAAGCGCCATCCGTTGCTGCCGGATGTTCCGACCTTCCGTGAACTGGGTGTCGACTGGATCGATGGCGCTTATCGCGGCATCGGCATGCCCAAGTCGAGCACGCCTGAGCAGCGCAAGCGCATGTCCGATCTGTGGGCCGCGCTGAACAACGACCAGGAGATGAAGGAACTCGCCGCGAAGAGCGGCTTCGAACTCGTCAACATCGGCGTGGACGGGATGGAAGCCTTCATGAAGGAGCGCACTCGCGTCTATACCGACGTGGCCAAGCGGCTGGGGCTTGCCAAGTAGCTTGTCTCAAGTGTGATCGAGTGCGAGCGGCATCGTACTCAAGCTGACGCCCGGATCGGCGTGCGATGAGAACTCAGGTCGTGATCATCGGCGCCGGCCCGGCGGGCCTGCTGCTGGGCGCGCTGCTGGCGCGCGCGGGGATCGATGCCGTCATCATCGAGCGCCATCGCGCGGACCATGTGCTTGCGCGGATTCGTGCCGACATGCTGGAGGAGGTGACGACCAACCTGCTGAAAGAAGCGGGCGTGGCCGAGCGCCTGCAGCGTGAAGGGATGCCGCACGATGGCATCGAACTGTCCTTCGGCGGCACGCGACATCGCATCGACCTGCACCGTCTCACCGGCGGCAAGCGCGTGACAATCTACGGTCAGACCGAAGTGACACGCGATCTGATGGATGCGCGCGCGGCCGCGGGCCTCGTGACCGTCTACGGGGCGGCCCAGGTGGCGATCGCTGATTTTGATCGCGAACGGCCGCGGGTCCGGTACAGCACGGATGGCAAATCCCATCAGGTCGAATGCGACTTCATCGCGGGGTGCGATGGTTTTCACGGGGTGTGTCGGCCGAGCGTTCCGGTCCGATTGATCAAGACGTACGAAAAGGTGTATCCATTCGGCTGGCTTGGCCTGCTGTCGCGCACGCGACCGGTCGCGGACGAACTCATCTACTGCAACCACACGCGTGGCTTCGCTCTGTGCAGCATGCGTTCAACAACGCTGTCGCGCTACTACTTGCAGTGCCCGATCGATGACCGGGTCGAAGACTGGTCGGACGAGAAATTCTGGGATGAAATCAAACGCCGCCTCGCCCCCGACGTTGCGGAGCGATTGGTCACCGGGCCGTCGATCGAGAAGAGCATCGCCCCTCTACGCAGCTTTGTCGCCGAACCGATGCGCTTCGGCCGCCTCTTTCTTGCCGGCGACGCTGCGCACATCGTGCCGCCGACGGGCGCGAAGGGCCTGAACCTCGCCGCGGCCGACGTCGGGCATCTGGCACACGCGCTCGCTGAGTTCTACCAGGAGAATTCGAGCGCCGGCATCGATGCGTACTCAAGCCGCTGCCTGAGTCGCGTGTGGAAGGCGGAACGTTTTTCCTGGTGGATGACTTCGCTGCTCCACAGGTTCCAGGATGCTGGCGAGTTCGGGCAGAAGATGCAGCTCGCGGAGCTGGAGTACCTGGTGAGTTCGGTTGCCGCGCAGACCGCGCTGGCGGAGAACTACGTCGGCCTGCCACTGCAGTGAGCAGGGTCGGCGCAGACCGCGTACAGGCTCAAAGCGAACCATGCCGCTGCGGTACCGCAGGCGGCATGGTCGTCGGTGCAACTACTTCCGCGCTGCGACGGATTGCTCTGCCTTCGTCACGAGTTCGGGGCCGATCGTGCCTTTCCATTGCGCGTAGACGCGGCGTGTGGCGGTGATGAACTCGTTGCGCTCCGCGGGCGACAGGCGCGCGATCTTCACGCCCATGCCTTCAATATCCTTGAGCAGCGGCTGACCGGGTTCATCCAGGCCCTTGCGCGCAATTGCGATCTCCTGCTTGCCGGCATCGATCGCGGCCTGCCGCACGATTTCGCGGTCGGCCGGCGTCCAGCTTTCCCAGACTTCCTTGTTGACGACGAAGATCAGCGGGTCCGCGACATAACCCCACATCGTCACGTTCTTCTGACCGACGTTGTGCAGCTTGGCCGCCGTGAAAATCGACATCGGGTTTTCCTGTCCGTCGACCGCACCGGAGGCAAACGCCGGCTGCGCGTCGGCCCAGCTCATCTGTGTCGGATTGGCACCGAGCGCGCGGAACGTATCAAGGAAGAGCGGCGAGCCGACCACGCGGATCTTCAGACCCTTGAGGTCGTCCGGCTTGCGTACCTCGCGCTTCGAATTCGTCAGTTCGCGATAACCGTTCTCCCCCCACGCCAGCGGCACGACGCCCTGCTTGGTCAGGATGCTGAACAGTTCCTGTCCCACTGGACCCTGCGTCAACGCATCGATGGCGCGGTAGTCCGGCATCAGGAACGGAAGCGAGAAGAGATTCAGTTCCTTCACCTGCGGCGACCAATTGATGGTCGATCCGATCGCCATGTCGATGATGCCCTGGCGAATCGCCGTGAACTCGCGCGTCTGGTCGCCCTGCACGAGCGACACGCCGGGATACATCTTGATGTTGATGCGGCCGTTGGTCCGTTGCCGCACCAGGTCGGCCCAGATCTCGCCGCCCTTGCCCCACGGGAAGGAGGCCGGGACGACGGTCGAGAGCTTGTACTCGTCCTTGTACTTGGTCTGGGCCTGAGCCATTCCACCCATGGCTAGCGCCGCCGCAGCAGCGGCCGTGGCGAACAGGATTCTGCGTTTCATCGTGACTCCTTGAGGTAGGGCTTGCGAAGAACGAGCGGCTCAATAACCGAGCCGTTGGGGTAACCATAGCGCGAGCTGCGGGACGGCGGCAACCAATGCCAGGGAAACCAGCATCGACAGCACCATCCACAGAACCCAGCGGACCGTCGTCTCCATGCCAATGCCGGCAATGCGGGTGGTGACCAGCAGGTTGACCGCCATCGGCGGCGTGAACTGCCCGATCGCCATGTTCATCGTCATCAGCACCGCGAACCAGGTCATGTCCCAGCCGAACGCGTTGACGATCGGCACCAGGATCGGCAGGAAGATCAGGAAGATCGAGGCTGCGTCGAGCAGCATGCCGGCGATCAGCAGCAACAGCATGATCATCGCCAGCATCAGGTGCTCTTCGCGCGTGACCGAGAGCATGCTCTTCGCCAGGGCATCGAAGGCGCCGAGGGTGGAGCCCGCGTGCGCAAAGATGCCGGCACAGGCGATGATGAGCATCACGACGGCCGAGATCTCGGCCGAGTCGACCAGCACGCGATAGAGCTTGCGCAGCGTCAGTGTGCGGTAGATGACGAGGCCGACGAACAAGCCGTAGAACACCGCGACCACGGCTGCCTCAGTTGGCGTGAACGCACCAGTGCGGAGTCCCCCCAGGATGATGACCGGCGCTGCGATGCCCCAGCTTGCGTCCTTCAGCGTCTTCAGAAAACCGGCGCGTTCCGATTTCTCCTGGCTTCCCCAGCCATATTTCCGTGCGAAGAAGATCGTCGGTGCCAGCAGCGACAGGCCGGCCAGCACGCCGGGAATCAGGCCCGCGGCGAACAGAGCGGGCACCGAGACCTGCGGGACCAGCACCGTGAAGATCACGAACGCAATCGATGGCGGAATCAGGATCGCGGTCGAACCCGCGGCCGCGATCAGGCTCGTCGAAAACGCCGGCGGGTAGCCCTGTCGTGTCATCGACGGCAACATCACCATTGCCACTGCCGCCGCATCGGCCGGACCGGAACCCGAAATGCCGCCGAGAAACATGCAGACGAGGATCGCGACGACACCCTGCGCGCCGCGCCGCTCGCCCACCAGGACGCTCACGAATGCCACCAGCTTGGCAGCGACGCCGACACGCTCGAAGATCATGCCGGCGAGGATGAACACCGGCAGTGCGAGCAATGGGTATTTCGCCAGGCTCGAATAGACGTTGGTCGCGATCGACATCGCACCGAGGTCCGCGCCCAGGATCACGACGCTGCCGACAATGCCGAGCGCGGTCGCCAGCGGCGCGCTGAGCACCAGCAGAAGCAGGAAGCCGACAAACAGCAGCGCACTCACCTGGAGTCCCCATCGCGCAGCAAACGGCGCACGCGGCCGAGTGCGCGTGCCACGATGGCGAGCGCAAGTACCGGCAGCCAGATCGAGTAGACCCACTGGGGAATGCCAATGCCGGGGCTGGTGGTTCCGTACTTCCAGTCGTCCGCGACGAATCGCCAGCCGTACCAGGCGACCATCACGAACAGTGCTGCGGACAGCAGCAGTCCGCCGATCTCGAGCGCTCGCTGCGCTTTGGGCGGCAGCATTTCAGCGAAGAAAGTCACGCGAATGTTCAGGTTGCGCGCGAACGCCGCGGCGGCGCCGACGAGTGTCAGCACGACCAGCAGGAAGACGGAGAACTCCTCTGTGAATGCGAACGACGCATCGGTCAGGTAACGCACCACGACGTTGGCAAACGTGATCAGGCAGATCAATGCCATCGCGGCGGCGGCGATCGCCTCCTCGATCTGGATCGGCACGCGCGGTTCGCCGGCGGGGTCAGCCGCGCGCGGGACGTGCTCTTCGACAGGCAGGTTTTCCAATCGATTCCCAGTACTTGTCAGGCTGTTATTCCGCCGCGCTTGCCGACGCGGGTCCGAGATCGAGCCACGCGCGAACCGCAGCGACGATCTTCGGTGCATCGATGCGCGCTTCGGCTTCGAGCGTCGGCGCATAACCAACGGGAATCCGCGGTGCGCCGAGCCGCCGCACCGGGCAGCCCAATTCCTCGCCGACGGTTGCCGCGACCTCGGCACCGAAACCCGCAACCTGCACCGCTTCGTGCGTCACCAGCAGGCGTTTCGTGCGCGCGCAACTTTCCAGTACGGCTTCGCGATCCCACGGCCACAGCGTGCGCAGATCGATCACCTCGCACGACACGCCTTCGGTGGCGAGCTCCGCCGCCGCTTTCAGCGTTTCATGCAACGTGCGCGACCAGGTGACAATCGTCAAGCCACGGCCGGCACGTGCGATGCGCGCCTTGCCGAGTGGAATTTCGACCGACGTGTCGACCTCGCTGCGCAGTCCCCACAGTTCCTTGTGTTCCATGTAGACCACCGGGTCGCCGCTGGCAAGTGCCGCGGTCAGCAGCCCATGGTTGTCCTGCGGCGTGGCAGGACAGACCACTGCTACGCCAGGCAAGTGGGCGAACCAGGCTTCGAGGCTCTGCGAATGCTGCGCGGCGGACGCAGTCCAGATGCCGATCGGCATGCGCGCCACCAGCGGTACTCGGCCCTGGCCGCCGAACATGTAGCGATTCTTCGCGGCCTGGTTGACGAGTTCATCCATGCCGCAAAGTGCAAAGTCGATCACGCGCATCTCGACCACGGGTCGCAGTCCCGCAAGCGCCATGCCGACCGCGGCGCCCATGATGTTGGCTTCCGAGATCGGCGTGTCGATGATGCGCGCGCTTCCAAATCGCTGCTGCAGCGTCTTGCCGTCCAGCATGTACTGACCGAATACGCCGCCCCGACCGAGGTCTTCACCGAGAGCCACGATGCGTGAGTCGGCTTCCATTGCACTGGCAAGCGCAGCGGCCGCCGCCTGCGCGTAGGTGAGGACGGTGCTCATCGCCAGCGTCCTTCGCCGGTGGTCAGCACATCGCGATAGGCCTCTGCCGCATCGGGCCAGGGCGCAGCGTCGGCGACGGCTAGCGCGGCATTGACTTCCGCTTTCGCCTCGGCGTCGATGCGCGCGGCTTCGTCGCCGGCACCGAGTTCGGTCAAGACGGTGCGCGCGCGCAGTAACGGATCGTCCTGCTGAGCGCGTGCCACCTCGGCCGCATCGCGGTAGCGGCCGGGATCGACGGAAACATGACCTTTGAAGCGATACGTAATCGCATGCAGCAGGGCTGGGCGTCCGTCGCGGACAACTTGCGCCAATTGCGCAGCCGCGCGATCGACCACCTCGACATCATTGCCGTCGACTGTCTGCGTGATGAGTCCGAGCGCGACCGCACGCGCCGCCGCGCCATCACCGGCCGTCATTGTGTAGGTCGGTGTGGTGGCAGCGATGCGATTGTCCTCACACACGAACAGCACCGGCAGGCCATAGACCTGTGCCCAGTTCAGTCCCTCAAGAAAGGGCCCACGATTGATCGCGCCGTCGCCGAAGAAACACGCGACCAGTGCATCCTTGCCCTGCAGTTTCAGCGCGTGCGCCGCACCGGTGGCGATCGGAATGCCGGCCGCGACCACGCCGTTGGCGCCGAGCATGCCGACGCTGAAGTCGGCGATATGCATCGAGCCACCCTTGCCGCCGTTGTACCCCGTTGCGCGGCCGAACAGTTCGCACATCATGCGCGTCATGTCGGCGCCCTTGGCGAGCGTGTGGCCGTGGCCGCGATGGGTCGAGGTCAGCAGATCAGTGCGAGCGAGATTGATGCAGACGCCGGCGGCGACAGCTTCCTGACCGGTCGAAAGATGCAGCGGCCCGCGCACGCGCGCTGGCGTGCTTGACGCCTCGATGCCCCACGCCTGCACTCCGCCTTGACTGGCAATTTCGGCGGCGTCCTCGAATGCGCGGATGCGCGCCATCGTGCGGTAGAGGATGAGAAGGCGGTCGCGCCGCGGGTTGGGTGGCGCGCTGGTGTGATCGGTGGCATCCATGGCGGGACGCGTATTTTGCACGGTCGCGACGTGTCGTGCCCGAGAAGCTGCATCGCCAGCGTGAGCTGCAATTAGTCGTCCACGACGAACGTGATAAGTGCACTCTCCACGTTTGGCGTGATTCGATCAGTATCGGTCGGCGGTCCGTCCGATGTGCCCCGGCAGCAGTGCCATCGCTGGGCACCAAGCACGTGGCGATCCATGGCTCACGGGGATCTCTCGCCGTCGACGAAGTTGAGCAGGCTGTTCTTTGGACGATTCGAGCTTGACGACCGATGCTGGTTCACGATCACGTGATGATCGAAGAGCCGCTGACAACTGGCTGCTGCATTCGCGACAGGCAACAATGGCGCAACGCACGAAAGGCATTACCAAAGAGAGGATCATGAGGTTTCGGAGCGCGTTAGGTCCGGGGTACGCGAGATGAAGATCGCAGTCATGGGTGCCGGCGCCGTGGGCTGCTACTACGGCGGCATGCTGGCGCGGGCTGGCCATGCAGTGACCTTGATCGGGCGTGCGCAGCACGTCGAGGCAGTGCGTCGCAACGGCCTGTTCCTAGACACGCAATCGTTCCAGGCGCATGTGCCGATGGAGGCCAGCACCGAGGCCAGCGCGGTGCGGGGCGCGAAGCTTGTGCTTTTCTGCGTCAAGTCCACCGATACGGAAAGTGCCGCGACGGAAATGGCGCCGTTCCTCGAGCTCGACGCGCTCGTGCTCAGTCTGCAGAACGGCGTCGACAACGCCGAGCGCCTGCAATCCGTGCTGCGGCAGCAGGTTGCCCCGGCCGTGGTTTACGTCGCCACCGAGATGGCGGGGCCGGGTCACGTCAAACACCATGGTCGCGGCGAGCTGGTCATCGGGCCGGCGGCCGCACGCCACGAGGTTGCCGCGTTGTTCGGCGATGCCGACATTCCGGTACAAATCTCGGACAACGTTGTCGGTGCGCTCTGGGCGAAGCTGATCGTCAATTGCGCCTACAACGCGTTGTCGGCGATCTCACAGCTTCCCTATGGTCGCTTAGTGAAGGGCGAGGGCGTCGAGGCCGTAATGCGCGATGTCGTGCACGAGTGCCTCGCTGTCGCGCAGGGGGCGGGCGTGACCGTGCCCGGTGACATGTGGGAGGGTGTGCAGCGCATCGGGCGCACGATGCCGACTCAGCTTTCGTCCACCGCGCAGGACATCGCGCGCGGCAAGCGCAGCGAGATCGACCACCTCAACGGCTATGTCGTTCGCAAGGGCGAGGCGCTGGGCATCGCAGCGCCCGTCAATCGTGTCTTGCACGCCCTGGTGAAGCTGCTTGAGGATCGCTCTGCGCCTGAAAGACGCGCGAGCTGAAGACATTGTGCATGCAGATGGCGCCGAAGGCGTCGAACGTCACTGGGCCGGCGCCTGCAATACCTGCGGTTCGATCTCCACCTGGTATGCGTCGGACGCAAGCCAGATCCGCTGATCCTGCACCGTGCAAGCCAGTTGCATCGTGCGCGCCGCGAGCTTTTGCAGGCCCGCCGTCGCATCGCTCGAAAGCGCACTCGCGGTGAGGTTGCCGCACCGGGCGAAGGACGCCGCGTTTTGTGCCCACCACATGTCCGCCTTGCGACCGCCGTAGGCGAGCACGACGACGTGCTCGGCCAGGCCGCACGCCTTGCGCACCCATTTCTCGTCGGGCAGGCCGATGTCCACCCAGAGGGTGGTCGCGCCGGTCGCATCCTTGCGCCAGAGATCGGGCTCATCTTCGGTCGACAAACCGCGACCGAACGCGAGTTGCGCATCGGCGTGCATGGCGAATGCAAGCAGCCGCACCATCAGCCGCTCTTCCGTTTCCGATGGATGCCGCGCCAGCGTCAGCACGTGATCCGCGTAATAGCCGCGGTCCATGTCAGAGACGGAAAGCTGGGCCTTGTAGATCGTCGAGCGCTGCGCCATCGGGTTCGGCTCGGGCTATGCGTGCGACTGGGCGCGCACGGCCCACTTCGGACGGCACTCGCCGCGTTTGGCGGGCGAGGCATACTGCCGCGGTGATTCCATCTCGCATTCCATAGAGGCCTCGATGCTGACAACTCCGGTCGGCTTCGTTCCACTTCTCACGCCGCGGGTATCCCCGCATTCGTACACATTTGTGTTCCGCGGCAATGAACTGCTGGTGCGCGAATCTGACCTCGCGCTGCCCGATGCATCGATCTGCGAGTCAATGGCGGCGGCGCGCATGCTGCCCGTCGGCATGCTCGGCGAGCATTACTGCAGTGCGACGTGGATCGAGCAGCATATCGCGCCAGCGCCAGGCTACGTCTTCACCGGATTGCGCCGCCTGTTCGGCGTGATGGATGAACAACTGCTCGCGGTGGCGGGCCGGGCATTTCAGATTGCCGAGTGGGCGCGCACGCATCGCTATTGCGGTGCCTGCGCAACCCCGATGAATATCGTCGCGGATGAGCGCTGCTTCAAGTGCCCGGCGTGCTCGTACCTTTCGTACCCGCGCATCTCGCCTGCGATGATGGTTCTCATCAAACGGGGCGACGCCATCCTGCTCGCTCGCCATCTGGCCTCGCCCACCGGCCAGTTCACCGCGCTGGCGGGATTTGTCGAACCCGGCGAATCGATCGAAGACGCCATTCATCGCGAAGTCTTCGAGGAAGTCGGCCTGCAGGTGAAGGACCTCAGGTACTTCGCCAGTCAATCATGGCCGTTTCCGCATTCGTTGATGATCACGTTTACCGCCGAGTATGCGAGCGGCGAACTGGTCCTCGATCACGACGAAATTTCTGAGGCGCACTGGTTTGGCCCGAATGATGAGCTGCCCGAAATCTCGCCAGGCGTTTCAATCGCGGGCGTGCTGATCAACGCGCATCTTCCGGCTCGCGGGTGAGTGCGCGCTTGACGCATCGGTCTCGTCAGCCGGTCGAGTGTGCAGCTTCGAACGAGCCGCCGCTCTTGCGCGGAGGCCCAACGTCGCGGCATCGACTTCCCGCCACTGGCGTCAAGGATCTATCCGGTCAGATGGCGGCTACGCGCGTTGCGCTAGAAGAAACGGACGCTGGCAGACTTCGCTTAACGGCCAGGTGCAGCGGGAAGCGCCGCAGGTCCTCGACGGTCGCGGTGTCGGGTGGGCGCTTGAGAAAGCCCGCCAGCTTGCGCACCGCGCGGATGTAGCTGGTCTGCGTCTTGGGCTCGAGCTTGCGCAAGTGCATGTCGTCGAGCATGCGTTGACGCAGCGGCGAAACGGCGTGAGTCGTTGAGTCCATGATCCTGCTCCTGTCGATGAGCGAGGCGGATTGCCTCGCTCATCAACATCGCAGAACCTGCGGCACAACGAACCACCTCAGACTCCCGCAAACAATTACCGCGATAGCGGTTTAGTCCCGCGGCCATGAGGAGACGTTCGAATGGCGACACCGAATTTGTTCGAACCGGACATTCATGGCCACACTGAACTCGATGTCAGACTGACCTGAGATCATTGGTCGCCTCTGCTTCTGGTCACGGATGCGGTCCAGTCCAGAAGGCGAGGAGTGACGCCGCTCAAGATCCGCCGACATTGGAAGCCTATTCTAAAGTGATGGCGATTGGTCTTTCATTGGGTCTGCCTCTATCCCGAGCGGTATCCAGGGTCGAATCGGCGATACTGGCCAAAAGGTGGCACGTCGCTTGCGTGAAGGCAGAGACGAAAGAGGGGTGAGCATGAAGATCCGCGTTGGTTTCGAAATGGCATATCAGTGCCCACAGCCGACGCCGATGATCCTGGCGTTGAGCATCCACCATTCGCGTGCATCCGATTTGGTGCGGCCCGATCACCTCGTGACGAGTCCGTCGGTGCTGGTCACCTCGTACCGCGATCTATTCGGCAACTGGTGCAGCCGCCTCGTCGCGCCACAGGGCCGCTTCGTCCTCGGCAGCGATGCGCTGGTCAACGATAGCGGCGCGCCAGATGTCGTGGCCCCCTTGGCCAGGCAGACGCCGGTCGAGGGCCTCCCGGAGTCGACCCTGGTCCACTTGCTCGGCAGCCGCTATTGCGAGACGGACCAGCTCTCTCAGGTCGCGTGGCAGCGGTTCGGGTCGGTTCCGACCGGCTGGGCGCGGGTACAGGCAATTTGCGATTTCGTGCACCGGCACATCGAGTTCGGCTACCAGCACGCACGGAGCTCACGCACCGCTTTGGAAGCTTACAACGAGGGCCGCGGCGTATGCCGAGACTACGCGCACCTGGCGATCGCGTTCTGCCGCTGCATGAACATACCGGCGCGCTATTGCACCGGCTATCTTGGCGATATCGGCACCGCGCCACCGTACGGGCCGATGGATTTCGCGGCCTGGTTCGAGGCTTATCTTGGCGACCGCTGGTACACCTTCGATGCGCGCAACAACACGCCGCGTATCGGCCGGGTGTTGATTGCACGCGGCCGTGACGCCTGCGATGTCGCGCTATCCATCGCGTTCGGCCCGAGCAAGCTTGAGAGCTTCAAGGTCTGGACCGACGAGGTCGCGGCAGGCTGAATGTTGGCGCCCCGGCGATATCGGTGCAGCGGCCGCCCTGGCTTTTCATCGCCATGACTTACTGCGTTGGCGTCAAGCTCGAAGAAGGCCTTATTTTCGCGAGCGACTCGCGCACGCACGCGGGCGTGGATAACTACGCCAAGTTCTGCAAGATGACGGTGTTCGAACGAGCCGGCGACCGCGTGCTGGTGCTGCTCAGCTCCGGCGGCCTGGCCGGCACCCAGGCGGTGATCACCGTGCTGCGCCAGCGCGCCTCCGCCGAGCCGCCCCATATCTGGACGGCTACCTCGATGTTCGACGTGGCCAATTTGGTGGCCGACGCGATGCGCGACATAGAGCGCCGCGATGGCCCATTTCTCGAAACGGGCGGCCTGAAGTTCAATGCCTCATTCATCCTCGGCGGTCAGATCGCCGGCGAAGACATGCGTCTGTTCCGGTTGTATGCCGAGGGCAATTTCATCGAAGCCGGAACCGACACGCCCTTCCTGCAGACCGGAGAGGCCAAGTACGGCAAGCCGATCCTCGACCTCGCGGTGACCTCGAGCGCGACGCTGGAAGACGCCACCAAGTGCGTGCTGGTGTCATACGACTCGACGATGATCAGCAATCTCTCGGTAGGGATGCCGATCGACCTGCTGTGCTACGCGCGGGACAGCCTGCAGGTGACGATGCGGCGCCGGTTCGAGGAGGGCGACGTCTACTTCGACGCGCTGACCCAGCAGTGGCTCGAGGGCACGCGCAAGGTCTTCCACGAGCTGCCGCCGCTGGCGTGGTAGGCGTCGCACTGCAGCGCTGCGCAGGAACCGCTGCAGCGAGCTCAACGACGTGCCGTGTCGGCAAGGGCTTTCTTCAGCGAATCGACGAGCATCGTTCTCAG
>Ga0209261_10000293_pt1 | contig 13695 bp, 12 predicted proteins | sample DOMMetBare1Fresh_FD_187470 | JGI IMG/M metagenome (GOLD analysis project Ga0209261, IMG submission 187470) | Wetland sediment microbial communities from St. Louis River estuary, USA, under dissolved organic matter induced mercury methylation -... | ecosystem: Environmental > Aquatic >...
CTGAGGAGCATCTTTCCCGTAATCCAGAAAACGACGAGGTTCATTATCGAGCTGCCAGCCAATCACACGGGCATCTTTACCATATCGCTTGCCCAGTTCTTCAATCATTTTCATTGAATATTCACGATAATAATTGCTCGAAAAAGTTGCATGCTGCCGGGCACCATGGTCCATTTGCTTGCCGCCTTCGTCGGTTGCAAGTACATCGGGATGTTTCCGCACCAGCCAAACCGGTGGAGTTGCCGTTGAGGTACAAAGAATGACTTTCAGTTTATATTTTTCGGCCAGTTGCAATGACCGATCGAGCCATTTAAAATCATAGCGGCCTTCTTCCGGTTCGAGTTGGGCCCAGGCAAATTCAGCAAAATGGGTGAATTCGAATCCCATTTTAGCCATGTTTTGAAAGTCGCGCTCCCATTGGGTCGAATCCCAATGTTCAGGATAATAGTAAACTCCTACCGAAGTTAAATCTTTGGCCGGGAAAAACCGATCAGGACTTTGAGCAAAGGTACCCGTTGAAATGAGCATGCTGCACAAGCTGAGAATAACCAGTTTTTTTAAGGATTGAAATTTTAGAATCGTCATAATTTGAATTAGATTTTGGTTAATAATTGGCAATACAAGTATAGCTCATTTCACAGACATAATGGGAAATTATTTCCTGCCTATGGTTCATATTTTATCCTTATCATCTGTCTGTTCATCGGTAAAAACAGGTCGTTCATACCATTTTGTTTTTCAGGATAATGCTTTGCTTATACTTTCACACTGAAAATCAAAAAAACCATGAAACAGACCGTCATCATCCGGAAAGAAACTTTGGTTGACTATAAAAGCGTTTTTGACTTGACACAAAAAGCTTTTGAAACGCTTGAAATAAGTGATCACGACGAAGGTCAACTGGTTGAAAAACTCCGGAAAGCGCCCACTTTTATCGATGAACTTTCGCTTGTTGCCGAGCTTGATGGAGAGCTGGTCGGTCATATTCTTTTTACTCCAATGCTGATTGAAAATGGCGATGAAAAATATCATTCGCTGATATTGGGGCCTGTTTCGGTACTTCCTGAATTTCAGAAAAGGGGCATTGGTGGCCAATTGATTCGTGCAGGACACCAGAAGGCTCTGGAACTTGGATTTCAATCGGTAATCCTTATCGGGCATCCCGAATATTATCCGCGGTTTGGCTATCAACCAGCTTCAAACTGGGGTATTAAAACACATATTCCTTTGCCTTCCGACGATGTTTTTATGGCTGTTGAACTTTATGCCGGAGCATTGAATGGGATCACCGGAACAGTGATATTTCCTCCGGAATTCGGATAAATTTTGAAATAGGATGTAACGAAAAAAAACTGGTAAACGTCAAAAAAGAATCAGGAATAAATAATCTTTCAGAAACAGAAAACAGAGACATGAGCGAGCAGAAAAATGCCGTAATAATTGGTGCTGGGGTAGGTGGATTGGCTACCGCTAACTTTCTGGCAAAAAACGGGTATTCAGTCGAGATATACGAAAAAAACGCCAACCCGGGTGGCCGCTGTGGCCAAATGATACAGGACGGGCACCGGTTTGATTTGGGAGCTACCATTTTGCTCATGCCTTCACTGTATAAAAAAGTACTGTCGGAGCTGGGTATCGATCTGGAAAAAGACCTTGAAACTTCTTCACTTGAGCCGGTTTATAAATTGTTTTTTAGCGATGGGAGCGATTTTGCCTTTACCCGCGATTCGGAACGCATGAAAGCCCAGCTTGAGGCCATTGAGCCTGGAAGTTATCAGAAGTATCAGGCTTACACGAAAGAAGGTTATCGTTTTTTTAATTTGTCGATGAATGATTTGCTCGGGAAAAATTTCGATCATCTGTTCCAGTTCGTGAATTTGAAAAGCATGCGGCTGCTCCTGAAACTAAAGACTTATCTTTATCATACCGATTATATCAAACAATTCTTTTCAGATCCGCAGCTCCGGATGGCCTTTACTTTCCAGAACATATATGTGGGTCAGAATCCATATCAGGCACCGGCCTTTTTCTCCATGCTGCCAGGAGCTGAAATTGCAGAAGGAGCCTTATTCCCCAAAGGTGGCATGCACCGGATAGTGGAAACGCTGCTTGCATTGGCCGATAAACAAAGTGTGAAAATACATTACAAAAAACCAATCGAAAAGATTCTTGTCAATGGCAAAAAAACCTATGGAATCATGCTTGATGACGGTACAATTGTTCATGCCGATTTGGTAGTTGCCAATGCCGATTTGCCCTATGTTTACGATCAGTTGCTGCCCGGCAAACGAAAAGCCCGGCAATTGAACAGGAAAAAATATTCCTGTTCTGCCATCGTTTTTCACTGGGGAGTCGATAAAGTATATTCCCAGCTCGATCATCACAGTGTTTTTCTGAATGATCCGTATCAGAAGGGACTGGAGACCATTTTTAATGATAAATCATTGCCTGAAAATCCAAGTTTTTATATTCATGCACCTGTCCGCAGCGATTTGTCTGCTGCTCCTGAAAATCAGGATTCCTTGTCGGTGATTGTGCCGGTGGCGCACCTCGATCCGAAAAATAATCAGGATTGGGGAAAACTGAAGCAGATTGCCCGCGAAGGAGTAATCCGGAGATTAGAGGAAGCTGGTTTGTATGACATTGAAGAACACATAAAATTTGAGATATGCTATCTTCCAAAAACCTGGGAAACCAGTTGTAATGTTACACGGGGATCTGTATTCGGAAGTCTGTCACATTCGATTTTTCAAATGGGTTATTTCCGGCCACACAACCAACACAAAAAATACCGAAATTTGTATTTCGCGGGTGGAAGTACGCATCCCGGAAATGGTGTTCCACTGGTGCTCTTAGGTGCCAAACTCACCAGCGAACGTATATTAAAAGATGCAAAGAACCTGAATTTCAACTAATATGGAAACAACAGTTCAGACCCAAACCGACCTGTTCCTCGATATTTTTGAATCCATTGATTTCGAAAGAATAGTCGATCACCCAAACATCCTGATTGCCGCCCATTTTTGGGACAAGGAACGTTATCAGGCGGCCAAAAACTGCTATAAATTTATGCGGGCCATCGACGACCTGATCGACGACTATAAAACTGAACATGTCAGCATTGCTCCCGAAAATCAGGCGCAATTTGAATCCGATGTTTACCGCTGGATCAATACAATTGCTGAAGCAACCAAAACAACTCCGCTGCAGGCCGAGCTGATTGAAACGGTTCAACGATTCTCGATTCCGTTCTGGCCCATGGAAGCCTTTGCCAAATCAATGATTTACGATATCTATCACGATGGATTTCCAACCCTGAAAGGATTTATAGATTATGCCGGCGGAGCATCTGTGGCTCCGGCTTCCATTTTCGTGCATTTGTGCGGCCTAACCAAAAAAGATGGCAAATATCTGCCACCGGTATTCGATGTAAAACGGGTAGCAACCCCATGCGCTATATTTAGTTATCTCGTGCATATCATCCGCGATTTTCAGAAAGATCACCTGAATAATCTGAATTATTTCCCGGATGACCTGATTGAAAAATACGGGCTCAACCGGGCCAAACTACTTCAGATGGCCATAGGTTCACCGGTTGATCAGGGATTCAGAAATTTGATTCACGAGCTTTATGAAGTGGCCGACACTTACCGCCTGAAAACATATGAAATGATTCAGGAAATCAGGCCTTATGTTGAGCCACGGGGTCAGCTAAGTCTGGAAATCATTTTTGCACTGTACCTCATGGTTTTCGACCGCATCGACATCGAGCACGGAACCTTTACAACTAAAGAGCTAAATCCTTCCTGGCAGGAAATTAAAGAGCGCGTTGGGCAGGTTATTGAGCGGTTTGAAGCGGAATAGATATCATGAATGCTTTTTGAAGCTGACAGCCGGATTAGCTGGGTTCAGCGTAATTCGCATGTAATCAATTATACGATCAATTTTTTGTTTTAAATAACCTTTTATACTATTCATGCTATGCTAAAATCACAAGAAATAATTGAGGGACTGCAGGCTATTGTCAATCAAAATATCATGTTTTCAATTGGCTGGCATGTGGCTTTTTATGCCCTGATAGCGGCTTTGATAGCCAAATGGAAACCTTCCAATGAGTTATTTGCCCTCTTAATTGGTTTGCCTGCACTTTCAGTGGCTTTTTTTGCATGGCTGTCCGGAAATCCGTTTAACGGGAGCATGTTTTCTGTTTTGGCAATCCTGGTCTTGATTTTTGGATTAAAAGCCTCCAATCAGTCGGTTCAGTTTTCTTCCTTACCATTTGCCATTGCCGGAGTTGGAATGATCTTATTTGGTCTCATCTATCCTCATTTTGTTGAAGCCACCTCGATTTTTAAATATTTGTATGCTTCCCCGCTTGGATTAATCCCCTGTCCGACACTTTCCGTGATGATCGGATTCTTACTTCTCTTCAGAGGATTCGGATCGTCCTCCATCACTTTGACATTAATTGTGTTTGGCTTGTTTTATGGAATCTTCGGAGTTCTGAAACTAGCCGTTTATCTCGATCTTTTTCTTGTTGCAGGTACCATCACTCTTTTGGCAAAATATTTTCTGACATTGCGCACACCGGGAGTTTAATTGCCCAAAATCAGCATTTCATCAAAAAAATCGGTTATTGCCAAACTCATAAACATACCAACAAATCCTCAACTTAAACGAATTTAAAATGGATACAAAAATAGTCAAAATGAATATTGATACGGAACCTACAGTTTATCGTACTGATTCAACTGGTCCATTTGCTGAATTGGAAAGAGGAATTTACAGCTCGCTTGAGACATATTCGAATGTTCACAGGGGTAGCGGGCACTTTTCGTTGGTTACGACACACCTTTTTGAACAGGCCAGAAACATCGTTTTGGAATATATGGGACTCAATGAAAACCGGTACAAAGTCATCTTCTGTACACCCAGAAATGCTGAAATATGGAAGACTCAGCTTCGGTTAAATTCGTATCAGATTATTTCTGGTAAAGAACTTGGCCTGTCGGTAGGAGTTTGCGCACTGGCTGTTAAGAAAAGCAAACTTCCTAAAGGGACTCCATTTCAAACCGGTGGAGGAACTGCCCGGCTGATGTCGAAGGATTGGGTCGTTTGGGCAAAAGCGCCTGACCGGTTTGAAGCCGGTACGCCAGCAATTATTAACATCATAGCATTTGCAAGGGCCTTGCGCATGATTCAAAAGTCAGGAAAAAATATCTTTTTAAATCAGATACCTGAAAAGTTAGCTGTTCAGGAAGTTCTTTATCATGATGAACTGGAAAATTATTCAGGACAGGAACTCCTGGCTGAGCTCAGGAAGACGCTGATTGGCAACGGCGTTCAGGTCCCGACTATGGATGGTGTCAGGACATTCGTAAATCTGGACAATAGCGCCAGTACACGAACATTCATGCCGATCTGGAAGACTTTTTGCAGGCTTTGGAACCTGGCAGAACCCGAAAAACAAAAGATTATTCAGGAAGTAAAATCCATTTGCGCCCAATTTTTGAACGCTCCGCCTGCCGGATTCGAGGTAATCTTCACTTCCAACACCACTGAAGCGATAAATCTGGCTGCCGAAAGTCTGAGCCATGATTCTGCAGAGGATACAGAGCTTGTTGTTCTGAATTCACTGGCTGAACATTCCTCCAACGACTTGCCCTGGCGAATGATACCAGGTTGTTCATTAATCAGGTTATCGGTGGATGATGAAGGCTTTATTAGTCTGAAAGAATTGGAAACAACCTTGAAATCATACAATCAGGAGAATCTGTTTGGGAAGAAACGGATTAAAATGGTAGCGGTTAGCGGCGCCTCAAATGTTTTGGGAGTATGCAATAATATCGCTGAAATTTGCCGGATTGCTCATCAGTATGGGGCACGTGTATTGGTAGATGCGGCTCAATTGGTTGCTCACCACCAAATAAATATGGAAAGTATTGGTGTTGACTATCTCGCCTTTTCCGGACACAAAGTATACGCCCCATTTGGTTGCGGAGTATTGGTGGTCAGAAAAGACCTGCTTCATTTTATGGCTCCTGAAATGAATTTGATCAGGAAGTCTGGTGAAGAAAATGTAGGGGGAATTGCTGCGTTGGGAAAGGCTCTTATCCTGCTGAACCGGATAGGAATGGACCTGATCAGAGCTGAAGAACAGGTTTTGACCAGCCGCGCTTTACGTGGCCTGGTGCAGATCAGTGATCTTGAAATTTATGGTGTAAAAAATCCTGAATCACCCGGATTTCAGCATAAAATTGGGGTAATTGTATTAGCACTGAAAAGTAAAATGGCCACACAGGTTGGTAAAGAACTGGCCTTTCTTGGTGGAATTGGAGTGCGAACCGGTTGTCATTGCGCCCACATCACCGTCAAGCATATTCTTCATGTCGGTCCCAAACTGGAGAAATTTCAAAAACTGATTGTCACCTTATTTCCCCGATTATCACTGCCCGGAGTGGTACGCATAAGCCTGGGGCTTGAAAATAGTGATGAGGATGTGGATACATTTATTCAGGTATTAAAACGAGTTGCAAATAAATCAGATGCATCCAATTTTAATCCAGCTTTGAGTAAGGCTGAAGTCAAAAAACAGATTGATGTATTTATTCAGGAAGTAGCTCTTAAAGTTTATCATTAATTCGAAAAACTGCAATTAACGCAAAGGATTAACGCATACATCTGTTCATGAATTTGGACCAGCCTAAAATGATTATATAGCTGAATATTCCTGATTATCCTGACCAATAATTAGTTTGATTTTCTTAAATTTATAGTGACTTTAAACTAATTTGTCATGACCTCAGTTAGTTGTCCCAAATGCAAAAAGCACATGAGCGTTTTTGATGTGGTCTGTTTCCATTGTGGTTTCATCATGACTGATGAAGAAAGAGACCGGCAGTTAAAGGAACAGGAAAATCAAAGACAGGAAGACGAACTCAGGGAAAGGTCTCCAAAGCCTGAGACGTTTAAACATCCCCGGGAGCATAAGATGTCAAGGAAAATTAATACGATTAGTTTTGGTTTGTTTAAATTGGGATGGGATGAATTGGTGGTCCCGTTGATTATTGTTCTGCTGATTATGATCGTGGCCATGATCATGTTTCTGTAAACTCATCCCATTTGTTAAACTACCATAGTTGGGAATTGAATTTATTCTCCATAGTGGCAATTAATTTTAAAGGCAAACGCTAACACAGCTTCCCGCATCAATCAGGGTTTCACTGCAAGAGTGGAGCCCTGATTCGTTATTAAGAAAACTTAACAGGCTGTTCTGAACAAAATTCAAGCTGAGAGGTTTTGTGAAGAAAAGTATCAGGTAAACACTTTTAATTGAAACACGATGAAGAAGCTTCTAATTTTTTCGGTTATTATGGCACTTATTCAACAGCTGTCAGCACAATCGCTCAAAGAGGTGAAATATGCCGACGGCACTCAGGAACTCAATGGGCTGGTTACTTCCAATTCAGGGAAAAAACTGCCGGGAGTATTAATTCTTCCCGCCTGGATGGGAATTGACGATGAGGCAAAAACGGCCGCATTGGAACTTGAAAAGCAAGGCTACATTGCTTTCGTTGCTGACATTTATGGTAAAGGAAACATACCAACCGATTTTGGCAGTGCAGCAAAAATAGCAACCCAGTTTAAAACCGATTATCAGCTTTACCAAAAACGCATTTCGCTGGCGCTTGAACAACTGAAAGCCTCAGGTGTACAGAGTGGCAAGATTGCGGTGATTGGCTATTGTTTTGGAGGAAGTGGTGCACTGGAGACCGCGCGTGCCGGATTTGATGTTGCCGGTGTCGTTTCCATTCATGGCGGATTGTCGAAAGCCGCCGACAGGCCCAACAATCCCATTAAAACCAAAGTGCTGGTTGAAAACCCTGCTGAAGATAAAAGCGTGACAAAAGAAGCCTACGAACAACTGGTGCAGGAAATGCGCGACGGTAAAGCCGACTGGCAAATTATCACCTATGCCAATTGCGGGCATACGTTTACCAACCCGACTTCAAAAGAATACAACGAAGTGATGGCCAAACGCGCGTGGAACCACACCCTGATGTTTTTGGGAGAAGTATTGAAATAACAAGCATAGGTCACCCCGAATTTATTTCGGGGTCTCATGCTATTAAGGAATGCCGAAATTCTGCCTGCTAAGTAAGCGGAGTTTCGGCATAATGATGCTTCTCAAGTTCGTTAATAGATTATTGTAAGTTGTTTATTTTGTAAATAACTGGTTCCAAAACTATTTCCATTTTAGAAAAAGGTCAAAAGAAGTACAGTATCAACGCACTCAGAACGACTCTGAAAATTAGTGTAGTTCTGCTTGTTCCCACCTTATTCACGGTGCGATTCTAAATTACCTCGTGAATAGTAGAATAAAAAGTAAAGAAATTAATGCAGGAATAGTAGTATTCTTCGTGTTACCTTTTGAATCTTTGTGTACTTGGTGGTTAAATTCATCTTATCACTCTTTCAGTTTCACTCTTAACAAAAATTGATTGGCGGTGATAAAAAGTACAGAATAGTCATCGTTAAAAGCGCAATTGGCGGTTTTCTCACCCGTGAAAATGGTGCCTAAATGTTTACCGGTAGGAGCAAAAATCAGCACTCCACCAGGGCCGGAAGCAAAGATCCATCCTTTTGGGTGAACTTTCATTCCATCAGGATTACCGTTTACAGCCGTATTCTGATCAGTAACATCAAAAAACAATTTGCCATTTTCGAGGAGTCCTTTTTCATTGACATCGTAAACCATCCAAACGGCATGTTTCGGGTCAGAGTTTGATACATACAATTTTTTGAAATCAGGCGAAAATGCAAGTCCATTGGGCCGTGAAAGCTCTTTGGTCAGCAAAATGGTTTTACCCATTTTGTCAATCTTATAAACTCCCTGAAAATCCAACTCTTTGGACGGATCGTCCATGTTTTTCTCCAGTCCATATGGCGGATCAGTAAAATAGATATCACCATTTTTTGATAAAACAGCATCATTGGGACTGTTTAATTTTTTTCCATTATAATTGTCAGCCAGCGTAATAAATTCAGTTTTTGGATTTTTAACCGGGGCAATCATTTTTGCAATTCTTCGGTCGCCGTGCTGGCAAAGAATTAATTGTCCCTCCGGACTAAGCAACAATCCATTCGAACCGGTTTCACCTCCTCGCATTTCTTTTCCGGTATAACCGGCAGGTTTCATGTATAGCTTTTTCCCACCTTTTTCGGTCCATTCAAAAATCGAGTTGTTCGGAATATCAGAAAACAGCAATTTGTTTTCGGATGGAATCCAAAGCGGTCCTTCAGCCCATTCTAAACCTTCGGCCAGAATTTCTATCCGTGCATCCTTTGGAATTACCTGGTAAATCAGAGGATCATTCACGATGATTTTGCTGTTGGGTTTTATATTTTGGGCAAAACAATTACCTATCGCAAGAAAAGCAAGAAAAAGAAATAGCGTTTTCATAGGGGGAAAGTTGAAATTAAAGCAATTGACCGAACGGATAGGTTAAAATTAGAAATTTTGACTTGAAATATCTTAATATATAATCGTAAAGTCTATGTGGTTGATATGGAATTAAGATTAAGCCCTATGTTAAGCAAAGATTTGTGTACGTTAACATCAAAAATTTAAACCAAATCATGATACTAAAGTTCATTTTCCTCATTTCTTTTTTATTTTTCATCATGAGCACTTATGCTCAGCAAAATACGACCTGGACTAATTGGTCCTGGCTTATCGGTGATTGGAAAGGAGAGGGCAGCGGCCAGCCTGGTGAAGGAGGCGGAACATTCTCGTTTAGGCCTGATTTGGATGGAAAGATTCTGGTTCGCAAATCGCATTCGGAATACCCGGCTAGTGGCAATCGTCCGTCTACCATTCACGACGATCTGATGATCGTTTCACTCGATTTTAACGGCAATCCAACCAAAGCCATTTATTACGACAATGAAGGTCATATCATCAATTATACCATTACTTATTCGCTAAAAACCATTATTTTGTTGAGCGAAAAAACTCCCAACGTTCCGATTTTTCGTCTGACTTATTCGTTGCTGGACGATCAAAGGGTGAATACCAAATTTGAAATGTCACAGGACGGTGAAAAATTCATGACTTACATCGAAGGGAAAAGCATCAAAGTAAATTAAGAGCATTCCTGATTCACTGTCTGAAATTAAATTTTGACTCCTGAAAGGAGTTGACAATCCTTTTGCGTGTCCTATCCGCAGGGAAGTCAGTCAATTTTGATTACCAAAGTTTCATTTTATTAATATGATTTTTTAATTCAAAAAATATTGATCATATTTTTTGTAGCGGTTGAATAATTCTAACTTAGCTTCGTCAACTTTTAATTCCATCTCCAGTAATGAAATATGTTTTAGTTTACTCCATCCTCCTGATATTTATTGTTTTATCGGCAAAATCTCAGGATAAAATTATAACTACCAATCTCGATACCATTGCATGCAAAATCCTCCGAAGCAATAATCAGACTGTACGATTCAGGATGTTTCAAAACGGAATTGAAACAGTAGGGAAATTGGATCGTGCTAAAATTAAGCAACTGATAATTTCCAATGAAAATTCTGAAGTGCGGACAGGTAACAATTTTCCCCACCGCTGGCGTGCCGGATTTTCCGGAGGCCTGGGCGATCTTCTTGGAAGTACCGATAAAAGTAAATCATCCGCTATGAGTATGGGGCTAACGGAAGCCCAGGCTGATGAATACATCAGGCAACTTTTAATCGGATATCAGGCTGGTGCTTCATTCCATTACTTTTTAAAAGCTGATTTGGCTATCGGACTCAATTACCGGATTTTTGCCACGGGCGCTGATTTATGGATCAACTTGGATCCGATGGACGGAGTTCATATGTACTATGGTAAAATGAAAGAGAATATGTACGTGAATTTTGCCGGAGTATCTGTTTTTTCACGCATGCCAATAACTGCCAACCGGAAACTCGAACTGATTTCAGCCATCTCGGTCGGAATGACTATGTATCGTGATGAAACCTCCATTCTTGCCACCAATTATCTGATAACCGGAAAGAGTTTTGGATCTGCCTATGATCTGGGATTGGAGTATTTCATCGTTAAGAAAATGTCGTTGGGATTCAACATTAATGTCTTTAGTTCACGCATCAAAAAATTGACATTGAATGATGGATATTCGACCCGTACTGCGACATTAAACAAAGAGGACCGTGAGAATGTATCAAGTCTTGATCTTTCGACAGGCCTTAAATTCTATTTTTAAACATCATTTCAAAAAAAATCACAGTGAAAACAAAATATCGTCTCCTGTTTTTGACCATTCTGTTTCTATCCGTTTTTTCCTGTAGTGATGATTTTCTGAAAAGTCAGAATCCGGAAGTATTTCAGTCCAATGAACCGCTGATTTTATCTTCACAAAGTCTTGGGAATGAAATTACACTTACTCTTCCTAACGCTGCAAATGAATCATTTTATATCAGTGTTTTTCCGAAGTGGCTGCAACCGGAGAATATGAACGGCAATATGGAGAATGGCGTGCTGACTTTGAAATATGCTATAATACAACCTGAATCCGGTAGTCAAACGGATTATCTGAAAGGCACATTGGTTGTTTCGGTGGAGGGTGTTGGACTATTTCAAACCGAACTCATCTATGGAAATATTGGTTCCACTCCCGATCAATCGCTCCAGAATGTAAAACAAATCGAAGGAAAAGTAATTGACGCGGTTTATAATAAGACCACAGATGTTTTGATAATTGCCGCTCAAAATCCTAACCGTCTGATTGTGATTCAGACCAATTCGGGTACTTCAAATGTGATCAACCTCGATAAAAGCCCGGCATGTATGGATATTTCGGGCGATGGGAAATCCTTGATTCTTGGTTATACTGTTGCTGAAATCGGTATCTTCAATTTGGAAAATAATACACTGCAACGCAGTTATCAACTCGACTGTATTCCTTTCGATCTCGTTTTAGGTGAAAATGGCTGGTGTTATATTTCTCCTTCCGACCGGTACGATTACAATCTTCGAAGCCTTAACCTGAGCACGGGTAAACTAAATTCGGGAAAGACTCCACCCTTGAGTTACAATTTGTATGGACAGTCGGTATTGAAAAAAGTAGGAGGTAAACCACTTTTAGCCGCTACCCGAACCGGGGTTTCTCCTGCAGGCTTACTGCTGATTAACATTAGTCGCGGTCTGCCGAATGACACGATCGCCTATTGGCACGACAATACCAGCACAATATGGCCATTTGCTGATGGGAGTCGTTTTTTTGCCGAAGAAGGACAATGTTATTTTATGCCTGAATATATCGCCAGTATGAATATTCAGCCAGGATTGAAAAGTTACGGCAAACTAAAGCTTAACCAGTTGCGAATAAACTGCATCGATCAGAACCTGGCTAAAAATAGTTTCTTTGTCGCTGAAAGAAATGTTGCTGAATTGTATTATAACCAAAATTACGCTAATATCATCGAGCAATTCGATGCCACCAATCTCAACCTTATTCAAACATTTAAACCATCACTGACAGCGGTTAAAAAGGATGATAAAACAGTCCTTCTAAATAACGAGATTTGGTATACTTTTTCGAATAATGCAGGATCAAAGTTATTTGCCATTCGTTCCATCACTCCTGAAATTGATGTCAAACAATGGTCAATCGAGACCTTTGATATTAAATAATAGTTGAATTTATTCTGAAAATTGGATTAGATTTACTGAACTAGATTTGAATCCGGAATTTGAAACCGGATTACTGATATTTTATTCCATAAAGTACAAATATGAAAGAAGTTGTTTACCTGAACGGAAGTTTTATTGCTAAAAATGAAGCCTTTATCTCTCCGGAAGACAGAGGTTTTAATTTTGCTGATGGTATTTATGAAGTTGTTAAATATTATGGCGGAAAACCGTTCAGGTACAACGATCATATCAATCGTTTAAAAAGAAGTCTGGCTGAAGTCAGGATTGATTTTGAGGATTTCGATCAGCTGGAAATTATTTTTCAAACCCTTTTGGAAAGAAATGAACTCACCACGCAGGAAGCCGGCATTTATCTGCAGATTACGAGGGGAAGTCATCAGCGGATTCATCGTTTCCCCGAAAATATCAAACCCACAGTTTATGCCTGGGCCTTCCCATTTTCTTCAAAACCCGATCAGCTTAAGGATGGAGTGAAAGTGATTACAGCCGAAGATATTCGCTGGCTTCGTTGCGACATTAAGTCAATTGCCTTGCTTCCCAATGTTTTGTATGCCCAAAAGGCTGAGGAAAATGGTTCTGCTGAAGTTATTTTTATCCGGAATGGTACGGTGACCGAAGCTTCCCACTCCAATGTGATTGGCGTCAAGGATGGAATTGTGTATACATATCCTGACTCAAACCTGATTTTGCCCGGTATCACCAAAAAAGTGATTCTCGAAATTTGTCGGGAAAGTAATATCAAAGTAACTGAAGAGGGCATTGGCGAACTGGAACTTTCAACTATTGACGAAATGATGATTGTAGGAACAGGCAGCGAAGTTACCCCGGTTGTACAAATCAATGAAAATCAGGTTGGCATTGGCAAACCCGGACCAGTTACCCGTTTCATTCAGGACAAATTCTTTGAGCTAACCCGAATGGGCTAAAACTATCCTGAAAAAATTGTTGTCGGAAACAGTTCGTATCGTTGAATCATAAGTTTC
>Ga0209261_10000294_pt1 | contig 13679 bp, 10 predicted proteins | sample DOMMetBare1Fresh_FD_187470 | JGI IMG/M metagenome (GOLD analysis project Ga0209261, IMG submission 187470) | Wetland sediment microbial communities from St. Louis River estuary, USA, under dissolved organic matter induced mercury methylation -... | ecosystem: Environmental > Aquatic >...
TGGTATTAACCTGAAATTATAATTCCCTTAAACGATTCAATTATGAAAAATATATTCAAAATCTATCAAAAAGTAATCCACAGAGGTATTATTCCTGTACTTGTACTTGTAATGACGTTTACTTCATGTGAAAAAAATATTGATCTTGAACCTTTCAATCAGGTTTCTGAAACCGCGGCATTTCAAACTGCGCCGCTTATTTCACTCACTGTTACCGGTATGTACGAAGCTGCTCAGATTGGGTATTATGCCAATCCGGTTGATCCGGGCTATCGTGGATTTCCTTTCGGTGCTGCCTTTGTTCAGCAAGGCGATAACCGTGGGGAAGATGTAGTAAATGTGGCAACTTTTTATCAGCTCACCTATACTGCTACTTACAGCACCACTTCAGCTAACAATGTTAACTACTGGAAAGACTCTTACCGCTTAATAAACCGTTGTAATATTGTGATTGATGGCGTTAGAAAAGCTGCCACTGACAATGTTATTCCTGCTGCACTTGCTGAAGAATATGAAGGAGAAGCCCGCTTACTGAGAGCGATGACCTATCATGAATTACTGCTTCATTTTGCACGTCCATACAAAGACACACCAACTGCTTCACATTTAGGAGTGCCTTATCATGAAAAACCATTTACCACCCAGGCTGCGATCGAAGAAGGTTTTGCAACCGGAAGAAGTACTGTTGCCGAAGTTTATGCTAAAATTGTAGCGGATCTCGATTTTGCAGAAGCAAAACTACCATTAAAAGCTGCAAGAACTGGCAACCAGAAGCTAACACGTGCAACCAAAGGTGCTGCAGTTGCCGAAAAAACAAGGGTTTACCTACATATGTGGGACATGGCTAAAGTAATTACTGAAGGAACAAAATTTACCTCAGGTTCATTGGCTGGCACATATGCTTTAACTGCCGAACCATCAGGACCTTTTGTAAATCCTTATAGCAATACAGAATCTATTTTCGGAATGGAAAATTCAGCCACAGTCAATCCGGGAGTTAACGCTGCATTAGCTTCACAATACGGCAGAAGACAGTTGGTTTGTATGAGCCCGATTATTTGGAGAAATCCATCGTGGCTGACTGATGATAAAAGACGTGCTGATGGATTGATGACTGTAAAAACCACATCCGGCGTTATTTTCACCAATAAATACAAGGATCAGACTAACTACACCGATCCTTCACCAATGCTTCGTTATGCTGAAGTTATTTTGAACATGGCAGAAGCATATGCCCGGAATAGTGATGTAACCAATGGTTTGAAATACTTAAACATGGTACGTGACAGGGCTCTGGCTACACCTGCAACTCAGGCTTATACAGCTGCAAGTTTCAAAGACAACGTTGAACTATTGGGTGCAATTCTGACTGAAAGACGCATTGAGTTTGCCATGGAAGGTCGCCGCTGGCCAGATATTCACCGTCTGCAAAAATGCCCCTATTTCCCAATTAACGGAATTCCTGCCAAACTCGCCAACGGAATGCCAGCTGGATCAGCGTTTACAATAGGAACACCTTATACCGGAGCACTGGGAACTGTAGCAATTCCATATTCCGATTACCGTTTCGTTTGGCCAATTCCTCAGGATGAAATCAACTCCAATCCAACGTTAGCAGCCCAACAAAATACAGGTTGGTAACAATATCCTCTCAAATCATTTGTTCGGTTTAGAACAGATGACTGAATTTAATCGAAGAGGCCGGCATATTCAAAAATATGTCGGCCTCTTTTACTTGATAATATTGGATTTGCAGTTTTTATTTCGAAAATATCATCCTCGCGGCCACGAACAATAACAGCGCTCCGAACATTTTCTTTAAAATCTTTTCAGGAATATTTACAGAAATGGTTGATCCAATGTAAGCGCCAATAAAGAACATGAGAGCCAGAATTAGTGCAAATTTCCAGTTCACATACCCTTGTTTCCAGTAGTTGATTACAGCCAGCAGTGTAACCGGAGGAATCATGAAAGCCAGTGAAGTTCCCTGGGCCTGATGCTGCGAAAGGCCTAAAAAGAAAACCAGTGCCGGAATAACAATGATTGCGCCACCAACACCAAGTGAACCACTGAATATACCAGCGATTAAACCAATAATTGCCAACAGGATGATTTGAGTGACAGTCATTACTGATTACAATTCAGACTTAGTTCTTTGAAATGGGAGCATTAAACCGAAATCCAATGCCGTGCAGGTTGAGAATTTTTATATTATCGTCGCTGCCAAGGTATTTTCGCAAACGCGAAATAAATACGTCGAGACTTCTGCCCAGATAGTAATCGTCTGATCCCCATACTTGTTTCAGGATATCTGACCGGCTTAAAACCTTATTCGGATTATCACAGAAATACCTCAGCAATTCAGCTTCCTTATATGTCAGAGTCTTTCGTTCACCGTCCGATTCAAGCACCAGACTATCGAAGAAAAAGTTAAACTTCCCAAGTTTATAAAAGTTTTGATCGGTTGTTGCTTCTGTAGTATTTTGGGTACGTTTCAGGAAAATCCTGATTTTAAGAAGCAGTTCCTCCATACTGAATGGTTTGGTAATGTAATCGTCACCGCCTATGGTTAAACCGTTAATACGGTCTTCTGTCATTGAACGGGCAGTAAGAAAAATAATTGGCACATGATCATCCGTTTCCCTGATTTCACGGGCCACGGTAAATCCATCTTTCTTTGGAAGCATCACATCGAGCAGGCACAAACTAAATTTTCCTGATTTAAAAGTCTTGACGGCAGACTCGCCATCTTCAACAGAAATAACTGAGTAACCAGCCTGCTCAAGATTGTCTCTAACAATGAAGTTAAGTGTTTGATCATCCTCGACTAACAGAATTTTTTCTCCTTGAAAGTTCATTTTACAGATTTCTTAATTTTCAGTATAAATGTACTGCCTTTCCTCGAATTATCGCTTACATTTATTTGCCAGCCATGCCGCTGAACTATTTTTCGGACATAATCCAAACCAAGGCCAAATCCTTTAACGTCGTGTACATTTCCTGTTGGGATCCGATAAAAGCGGTTAAATATTTTTTTTCGGTAATCTTTTGGTATTCCTATTCCGTTGTCCTCAAAGGATATTTGATAAATGCGGTCATGTTCTTCAATAATAATTGCGATTTCAGGATCGGTTTTGCAATATTTAATTGCATTATCCAGAATGTTGAAAATCAGGTTTGAAAAATGAAGATAATCGGCATTGATCGTAGCATTTTCAACAGATGACCGGATATCCACCGAGTAAATTCTTCCATTCTGACTGTTCCTGAATTCCTGAACCGATTTGTGGATAAAATCGTTAAGTTCGATTGGCTCCAGATTCAAATGCAACTTGGTTTTTTCGATGGTTGCCATTTGAAGCAGTCTTTCCACATGAGCCGACAGTCGTTTATTTTGTTGTCCAACAATTCGGACATATTCCGCCAATCGTTCAGGCTGTTCACAAATTTTAGGATTAGCTAAAACTTTAGCCGCCAAATCGATGGAAGCAATCGGAGTTTTAAATTCATGAGTGAGGTTATTGATAAAATTCTTCTGTATCTCACTAAGCTGCTTCTGCTTAATAATCACATACAAAGCATATCCGAAGAAAATAACAACAAAGAACAATATCCCGTTTAGAAAATACCAGGTCATTAAACGGGAATTATAGAATTGCGATCGATCCGGAAAATGCACTCCAAAGTAATAGGTAAATTTATCACAGGTTGGTAGGTTGCATATCTTTCGTTTTTTGCTCAATGTGTTTTTATCCAGGTTATAATGTTTGTCAAACATGATTTCCTCGGCACTGCAACTGACCGAATCACGCATCTTCGAACCTAACGAGTTTGTTGAGACTGAATCACCTGACATGGCGCTGCCATGAACCATTCGCTTTGAAATGCAATCATATATACCGTATTCAAAACTCACATTCAGGTTACGCTTTTTAAACTCTACAGTAAGAAAATGCTCGAGTAAGCCCGGATCAATTACATCGTTGACATTGACAACATAATAATTGTTTGAAATCTGTTCCACCTGATATTGATCCAGTGGTTTGGAAGGATGATTGTAAACCTTATTATTGTATTCCTTTATTTGACTTGCCACACTTTTGAGGGCACTCGTAGTAAGCTGATGGAACTGCTTCTCATTTAAGTCATATGAATTCTTTAGGAAAAAGAATTGAATCAACAGGATTCCCAACACTGAAACTGTTGCAATAATGATTAAAAAACCGATCGAACTCCTTTTCATAAAGCGGCCATTCTTTTGCTTTCACTTTACGAAACTACTCAAAAAAAACTTTGATATTCTTCATTAACATCTCATTAACAAAAGTTTATTTGAATTAACAGCAATTCAAAAAAAGGTTTTTTAGTTTTGTAATTAATCATTACCATAAAATTAAATTGAGTTATATCTTTGAACAGAAGTTTTATTAGTCACAGCTTTTAAAAAAAACTATATGAAAATTAGTATTTCGTTGTTATTGGCCATTCTTTTCTGTTTGCCATTTGTCAATCAGGCACAAACAGCAAAATCACAAATTACTTTTGAAAAACTGCAGTACAATTTTGGCACCTTTAAAGAAGAATTGGGTGTGCAAACTGTATCATTTAATTTTAAAAACAATGGTACTGTGCCATTGATCCTCAACAATGTACAGGCCTCATGCGGCTGTACTACTCCTGAATGGACCAGGGAACCTGTTGCTCCAGGAGCAAAAGGATTGATAAAAGTAAGTTATGATCCACGAAACCGTCCGGGAGTTTTTAACAAAACTATCAGGGTGAGTTCGAATGCTGAAAATGCGGATGTCGTTCTTACTATTTTGGGTGAAGTTACTCCACGTGCCCGCACTATTGAAGAAGATTACCCAAATGAAATCGGACCACTTCGTGCCAAGACAAATCATATTGCCTTCACTTCCATCAAGCAAAATCAGATTAAAAAAGACAGTACTGAAATTATCAACAACTCTGATCAGCCAGTTCAGTTAAGTTTCAAAACTCCTCCACCCCACCTCAGTGCTGTTTTTAAACCAGCCAAACTTGCTCCAAAACAAAAAGGATATCTGGTGGTAACTTTTGATGCGACTAAAATTCAGGCTTTCGGATTTGTTATGCACCGCATTTATCTGAACATTGACGGTCAGGACGACTACCGAAATTCTATCGCCGTAAGCACTACTCTTGAAGAGGATTTCTCTAAATTATCACAGGCTGAACTTGCTACCTCACCACAAGTAAAATACGATCTGGAGTCGTATGACTTTGGCGACATCAAACCAAATTCGAAAGTAGAGTATACTTTTAACCTGAAAAATATCGGTAAACGTGATCTGATTATTCGCGATGTAAAAAGTTCCTGTGGTTGTACTGCAGTTTCGCCATCCAAAAATATGGTAGCTTCAAATGAAAGCGTTCCATTAAAAGTTGTTTTTGATGCAACCGGTAAAAGTGGTCGTCAGAATAAAACAATCACTGTAATTACCAATGATCCAAAAAATCCAACAACCATTTTGCGAATTTCATCCAATATTTTAACTCAGTAATTCTGAAAATAGATGATTCAGGAAGCCGGTTCAATTTTTTGAGCCGGCTTCTTTTTTGAAAAACTACTTTTTTATGAAATTATCCCGTCAGCTTTTATATTAATTCTTCACTGATCACTACATTCGTATAAAATTATTTAGCATGATTGGAGATCAACCTCGCCACCATATTGAAAATGATCCTGAATTCATGGGATTGAATGTCAATCAAGGCATTGAACCATTACCCTCGGTGAGCGAAGATTCAGTAAAACGCTTTCTCAGAAGTAAGAAAAAACGACAATTATCTGTTCAGCAATATGTCGATGGCATCCTCCTTGGCGACATTACCATTCTAAGTCAGGCTGTTACATTGGTTGAGAGCTCGAAACCGGAACATCAGGAAATTGCGCAGGAAATCATTATGAAATGTCTGCCATTTTCAGGAAACTCAGTTCGAATAGGAATTACAGGTGTACCCGGAGTTGGAAAAAGTACTTTTATTGAAGCGATGGGAAAATACATCACTGCACAGGGGAAAAAACTGGCAGTATTAGCCATCGATCCGAGCAGTGGTAAAACCAGGGGCAGCATTCTGGGCGATAAAACCCGGATGGAGGATTTATCGATTGACCCGAATGCATACATCCGACCTTCCCCATCAGCTGGTTCACTCGGAGGAGTTGCCCGTAAAACCAGGGAAACAATAGTACTTTGTGAAGCCGCCGGGTTCAATCATATTTTTATTGAAACCGTAGGGGTTGGCCAAAGTGAAACGGCAGTTCATTCAATGGTCGATTTTTTTCTGCTACTTATGCTGGCTGGGGCCGGCGATGAATTGCAGGGAATAAAACGGGGAATCATGGAAATGGCCGATGCAATAACCATCAATAAAGCTGACGGAAATAACATTGAAAAAGCCGGATTGGCCCGGATACAATATGCCAATGCATTGCACCTGTTTCCTGCTGCCGATTCAGGCTGGAAGCCCCGGGTACTCACATGTTCGGCATACATGAAAACCGGAATCGACGAAATTTGGAAAACAATTGGAGAATATTTAGATCATGTAAAAAATAACGGTTATTTTCAACACCGCAGAAATGAGCAATCGAAATTCTGGATGTACGAAACCATAAACGAGCATCTTCGAAATAATTTTTATCAAAATGACCAAATTAAATCGCTGATGGAGGAATCAGAAGAAAAGGTTTTAAAGGCTGAGATATCATCCTTCGTTGCAGCTAGAAAACTAATCGACCTGTATGATCAGATCAAAAAGAAAAATTAACACTTTAAATAACCCAAAAATGAGAAATGTTCTGACAATTTTTGTACTTGCCCTGATGGTATTTTCATGCCAGACGGCAAAAGATGAGTATTCAATAAAAGGTTCAATCACCGGAGTTGAAAATGGAAAAATCTACCTCATGAAAATAACAGAAGGCCAACCGCAAGCTATTGATACAGCTGAAGTAGTTGCCGGTAAATTTACTTTTAAAGGTAAAATAGAAATTCCGGATCTTCGCCTTCTTCGTTTAAATGACCAGGAATTTCTGGCACCATTCTTTCTTGACAACTCAAGCATAACTGTAACCGCAAAAAAGGACAGTCTTCGTCTTGCAACCTATAAAGGTTCACCAACCCAGGATGTTTTTCAGGTTTACATGCTTGAAGTGGAAAAACTAAATAAAGACATGATGGCTCTTCAGACAAAATTTCAAAATGCTATGGCAAACGGAAATACTGACGAAGCTGAGAAAGCTAAAATCGATGGACAGGCGATGCAGGATAATAACCTTTTCTACACCAAAAACTTTGTTAAAGAGCATAAAAACTCTGTGGTTTCTGCTTACATTACTTTAGCCATGCTGGCTGGCCAAGTTGATGGCACCGAACTGGATTCCATTGTCAGTAAATTTTCTCCTGAAATTGGCGCTTCTGAATATGTCATTAAACTGAAAGAAATGGTTCAGGAACAGAAAAAAACTGCTGTAGGAGTTATGGCTCCAGATTTTACAATGAATAATACAGAGGATAAACCTGTACAACTTTCTTCTCTCCGCGGTAAAATCGTTTTGATTGATTTTTGGGCTTCGTGGTGTGCTCCGTGTCGTCAGGAAAATCCGAATGTGGTAAAACTGTATAATCAGTACCACGATAAAGGATTTGAAATTCTTGGCGTATCACTCGATAAAACCAAAGAGAATTGGGTAAATGCCATTCAGGAAGATCAACTCAACTGGATTCATGTGTCTGACTTACAGCAATGGCAAAATGCTGTAGCACGGTTGTATGGCGTTAATTCAATCCCACAATCGTTTTTGCTTGATAAAGAAGGAAAAATTATTGCCAAAGGTTTAAGAGGTGAAGATTTAGCAAAGAAGCTAGCCGAAATATTCCCCAATTAGTTCATTCTTAATGCCGGATAGGCATAGATAATAATATACAAACGAAAGTCGCTTCCGGGCGGCTTTCGCTGTTTTTCATGCATGCTAATATTGATCAGGAAGAAAACATTTCAGGTTATAGTGTGTTATTATGCTGGTTGATTTTAATCTATAGAAACTATCATTTATGAGTTACGATTTAATAGTAGTAGGTAGTGGACCAGGCGGTTATGTAGCTGCCATCAGAGCCGCACAATTAGGATTAAATGTTGGAGTGGTTGAAAAGGAAAACCTGGGAGGAATTTGTCTGAACTGGGGTTGTATTCCAACTAAATCGCTCCTGAAAAGTGCACAGGCACTTGATTATGCCAAACATGCTGCCGAATATGGCGTTTCCATTTCGGGCGAAGTAAAAGCTGATTTTGATGCCATGGTAAAAAGAAGCCGGGGTGTTGCCGAAGGCATGAGCAAAGGGATTGATTTTCTGTTCAATAAAAATAAAATTGAGGTGATTAATGGGTACGGCCGGCTTATTGATCCGAATTCGGTGGAAGTTACCGATGAAACCGGAAAACGCACCTTGCATTCTGCCAAAAACATTATTTTAGCTACAGGTGCCCGGTCGCGTGAATTACCTAATCTTGAGCAGGATGGCGAAAAGATAATTGGTTACCGCGAAGCGATGACTTTACCAAAACAACCTAAATCAATGGTTGTAGTAGGTTCAGGAGCCATAGGCAGTGAATTCGCCTATTTTTATCAAAGCATTGGTACTGAAGTTACTTTGGTTGAATTCTTACCAAATGTAGTTCCCAACGAAGATGAAGAAGTCTCCAAAACACTCGAACGTTCCTTCAAGAAAATGAAGATGAAAGTATTGACCAATGCCTCAGTAGAATCTGTCGATACATCAGGAGCACTTTGTAAAGTGACCATCAAAACCAAAAAAGGCGAGGAAGTTATTGATGCAGAAATTGTTTTGTCGGCTGTTGGAATTACGCCTAATCTGGAAAATATCGGATTGGAAGATTTAGGAATCGTGCTTGAAAATGGGAAAGTGAAAGTAAATGAGTTTTACCAAACCAATGTGGATTCCATTTTTGCCATCGGCGATATTATTGCAGGACCAGCATTGGCTCACGTAGCTTCAGCCGAAGGAATTACCTGTGTCGAGAAAATTGCGGGTTTAAATCCGCATCCTATTGACTACTCAACCATACCAGGCTGCACATACACTTCTCCGGAAGTATCGTCGGTTGGAATGACAGAACAAAAAGCAAGAGAAGCCGGATATGAAATAAAAGTTGGAAAATTCCCATTTTCAGCCAGTGGAAAAGCAAGTGCATCCGGTCATAAGGAAGGTTTTGTCAAGCTGATTTTTGATGCCAAATATGGCGAATTGCTTGGTGCCCACATGATTGGAGGAAATGTAACCGAAATGATTGCTGAATTGGTTGTGGCTAAAAAACTCGAAATTACAGGTCATGAATTGATTAAATCGATTCATCCACACCCAACCATGAGTGAAGCCATTATGGAAGCAGCTGCTGCTGCTTATGACGAAGTCATTCATTTATAGTAGAAAAATGAATTGCCTGAAAGGAACATTTATATATCCAATTAATAGAACCCGATTTTGGAAAATCGGGTTTCTTTTTTCGAACATTAAACTGCAAAGTTAAAATGTTTTCAATTCATTGATTTTCAGTGATATTATTTTCCGATATCATAAATATTTATATTTTTGTTACTGACAAATCTTAAAAAATCCAAAAATGAAGAAAATTTCTGTTCTAGTTTCAGGAGTACTTTTGCTAATGAATTCAGCCTTTGCAGGAGGTATTTTAACCAATACCAATCAAAGTGCTCAATTTGCACGAATGCTTTCGCGCAATGCCTCTACCGATCTGGATGCCGTTTATTTTAATCCAGCCGGATTGACTCAATTACAAAATGGGTTTTATTTTGGTCTTCAAAATCAGACAATTACACAGACCAAAACAATTACAAGTGGATTCCCAAAATTAAAATTTGATGAATATATTGGAGATGTAAAAGCTCCGGTTTTCCCAACAGCTTTTGCTGTTTATAAAATGGATAAATGGGCCTTTTCAGCCGGTTTCGGACCCAATGGCGGAGGTGGAAGCGCTGACTATGCTCACGGTCTTCCTTCTTTTGAAAAACAGATTGCCCGCCTGGTACCTGCACTTTCAGGATTATCGGCTCTTGGATTTCCGGTAGCTGATTATGGTGTTGATATTTCTTTTGAAGGCACGTCCGTTTTTTGGGGAATTCAGGCTGGTGCAACTTATAAAATCAACGAAATGATTTCTGTTTATGGTGGTGCACGCTACCTTCCTTCTACCAATACTTATAAAGGTTCAATAACCAATATTCAGCTTGGCCCGGTTGGCGCTATGCAAAGTGGTAAAACTTATTTAACCAGTGCTGCAGCTGCTGCAACCACAAAAGCTCAGCAAACTGCCGGTGCCGCTGCCAGCTTACAACCACTTGTTGCCGGTGGTGCCGGAAGTTTAACAACTACCCAGGCCAGAGCAATGAATCTTATCACAGATGTTCAAAAAGCTACAATTGAAGGTGGACTTCAGCAACTTGGTTTAACAGCTGCTCAAATCGGCGGAATAAGTATCGCTGCAGCGCAGTCAACCTATAATACTGCTTCTGCTACTCTGGCTGCTACTGCCAGTCAGTTGAATGCGAATAGTGCTGGTTTGGCTGACAAGCAATTAGATACCAAACAAACCGGAACAGGAATTACACCGATTGTAGGCGTTGATATCCATCTTGAAAAATTGAATATCGGTTTGAAATATGAACACCAAACCACGTTAAAGCTTACAAATGCCACCGTGGTTGATAATACCGGATTATTTCCTGATGGAGCAACTTCAAACAGCGACCTTCCCGGAATTATTTCAGCTGGAGCTGATTACAAAGCTACCGATAAACTGAAAGTTTCCGGTTCATATACCTTGTACCTCGACAAAAATGTAGACTGGGGAAAAAATGTTTACATGCAGGATCGTACTATCGATAAGAACTATGTAGAATTAGCTCTTGGGTTAGAGTATAACCTGACTAAAACTTTTGCAGTTAGTGCTGGTTATTTAAACTCTAATACCGGAGTAAGCGAACAGTACCAGAGCGATTTCAGCTACAGTAACGACTCTTATACCGTCGGACTTGGATTTCAGTGGAATTTGAATGAAAAACTGGTACTCGATGCCGGTGCCATGTTAACAACATACAAAGACGAAACTAAATCATTTACAGAACCTGCTCCATTTGGAACTTATTCTGAAACTTACGGAAAAGACACTTTCACCTTTGGATTTGGAATTGGATATAAAATTTTCTAATAGTTGATTTTCTCACTGCAAAGGGTGCTCATTATTGAAATGAGCACCCTTTCTTATTTTATTACCTGACTTGTAAAGTAAAATCATTACTTCATATGGTCAGTTATCATCTTCATTGAATTATATTTGCAGGGATACATTCAAAAAAAGAGATTAATGGAATTCAAAAATTTCACCTACCTGATCATTCTGTTTTTTTCCCTAAGTGCTCCATTAGCTCTGAGTTTCGACAAAAAGGTCCGGTATTACACCAATTTGAAGTACATATTCCCGGCGATTCTCATAACTGCTACCGTTTTTTGGGTCTGGGATATTCAATTTACAGCCAGTGGCGTTTGGAGCTTTAATTCAAAATACACACTTGGGATGTCAATTGCAGGGATGCCAATCGAAGAGTGGCTTTTTTTTATAATCATACCATATTCCTGTGTTTTCATCTACGAAGTATTGAAGCATTATCTGAAATCCTTTGAAAACACTAAACTGTTCTGGGGGTTAAGCATTTTTCTTGTCTTTGCTTTTTTCTTGATTAGCTATTTTTTCAAAAATCAGGCTTACACTTTTCTTACCTTTTTATTATCGGGCATTTATTTGGGATATACGCTTGTCCGGAATAAATTGAAAACTCATATCACCAACTTCTATTTGGCATACATTGTTTCAGTCATTCCTTTTTTGGCTGTCAATGGAATTCTCACAACGCTGCCGGTTGTTGAATACAACTCAGCACACATTTTGAATATTAGGATCATAAATATTCCAGTGGAAGACTTTTCTTATTTTTTTCTGATGTTTCTGATGGTAGTCACCATTTATGAAAGTCTGAAGGAAAGCAAGATTTTTTAAACTTTGTAATGAAGAAAATAAAGATAGAGATCCAGGTTATCCTATTAACTGTAGGTATTGCAGTTGCTGTAATGGTATCGGGGTATCTGGCTTATCAGAGTCTTTCAATGATTGTTGATACCATTCATAAAGAAGCTCGCCCCGATTTAAAACTGCTGCTCATAAAAGATATATCCTCAGACTTAAATGAAGTTGAAAATACCATCAGATTGTACAGTCTTACCGGTAATAAAACTTATCTTCTTCCTTACAGTCAGCTTGATTCGGCCATTCAGCAAAAACTTGATTCGCTGGCGGTTTATTCAAATCCCGGTTCCGACGAAGTTTCGCATATTGATTCAATTGCTGTACTCGCAAACAGGAAATTGATGATCTGGGATGCCATTCGGGCCCTCCATTATTCAAAGCCCGATGCACACAACACTTTTAATCAGCTGTATTCCAAAATTGATACTGCCATAATTCAAGCTGACACAATCAGATTTCAACAGGAAGAAAAAAAAGGATTTTTTAAAAGAATATTCAGCAAAAAAGATACGACAACCAGGCGACCCCTGATCATTGATAAAACCAAAGAAAAAGAAATTATCAAAAAGGAAATTGCCGGAATCGAGCAACAAATCACAAAACAGTCGAAACAACTTCAAATTAAGGAAAGAGTTCTGCTTGAAAAAAATATTCTAATAACGGAAGCTCTTAACCAACACATTGCCAGTATTGAAAGCAGCGAGCAGAAGCATCTCGAAACTAAAACACAGGAGGCTGATTCGATGGCAGCAAAAACCTACCGCGGTATGGCCATCTATACTGTGGCAGCAGTGTTTCTGTTAATTGTGATTCTCATTGTATTTATGCGGAACATACAGAAAAACAGGATATACCAGCAAATACTGAGAAAAGCAAAAGCTGATGCTGAGAATCTTACCAAGGCAAAAGAAATGTTTGTAGCAACGGTAAGCCATGAAATGCGGACACCCGTAAATGCCATTTACGGGCTATCGGAACAAATGCTGCAAAAATCAAACTCGGTTGAAATGACTGCTGATCTGAAAGTTGTACATCATTCAGCCGAACACCTGATCGCCCTGGTTAACGACACCCTCGATTTCTCGAAGATCGAATCTCAGAAAATGAAATTGGAACAAGTTGATTTCATGCCAGGCGAAATTCTGGCTGAGATTAATATCCTGCATAAAGATCCGGTCCGAAAAAAAGGACTTGAATTGATTATCAACAATCTCACTGACAAAGACCTCGTACTGCTGGGTGATCCGGTCAGGCTAAAACAAATCCTGATTAATCTGGTCACGAACGCGATAAAATTCACTAGCCAGGGACAAATCATTCTCACATTTTCCGAAGAAGAATCTTCGGAACAAGATTTCCTGCTCCGAATTCAGGTTTCGGATACAGGGATCGGAATTTCGAAAGAAGATCTGAACCTGATATTTGATGAATTTGTCCAGTTAGGGACTGACCCGACCCAAAAACAAAGGGGTGCCGGATTGGGATTGTCGATCGTAAAAAAACTTATTAAACTT
>Ga0209261_10000295_pt1 | contig 13662 bp, 17 predicted proteins | sample DOMMetBare1Fresh_FD_187470 | JGI IMG/M metagenome (GOLD analysis project Ga0209261, IMG submission 187470) | Wetland sediment microbial communities from St. Louis River estuary, USA, under dissolved organic matter induced mercury methylation -... | ecosystem: Environmental > Aquatic >...
ACCGGCCGGCAGCGCCGGCAGGTGGTCGTCGACGCCGATGACCGGAATCTTGTGCGGATCGAGGACGCGAGGCGGCCGTTTGGCCATAGGAGCTGCGTCAAGCGCAACGCCGACCGCCAGCCCGCATGGCCGCAGCCGGCGGCGGCCGTCAGGCCAGTTTTTCCTTGATGCGGGCTGACTTGCCCGAACGCTCGCGCAGGAAGTACAGCTTCGCGCGGCGCACGTCGCCGCGGCGCTTGACCTCGATCGACGCGATCAGCGGACTGTAGGTCTGGAACGTGCGCTCCACGCCCTCGCCGCTGGAGATCTTGCGCACGATGAAGCTCGAGTTCAGGCCACGATTGCGCTTGGCAATCACCACGCCCTCGTAGGCCTGCACCCGCTTGCGGGTACCCTCGACGACGCTGACGTTGACGATCACGGTATCGCCAGCGGCGAACTCGGGGATATTCTTGCCGAGCCGGACGATTTCTTCCTGCTCGAGGGTACGGATCAGGTCCACTTGGGTTCTCCAGGCGATCATGGCGGCGCGCATCACGTCAGACGCCCGGCAGAGGATCGAAAAGCCGCAGATTATAGCCCGGCGGCCCTCAGTGCCCGTTCGTCCGCGTCCGACAGCAACCCCTGTGCACGGGCCGCGGCGATCAGGTCGGGCCGACGCCGCGCGGTGAGCGCCAGCGACTGGTCGCGCCGCCAGCGCGCGATGTCTTCGTGATGGCCCGACAGCAGCACGCCGGGCACGGCCCGGGAGCCCGAAGGTCCGGCCAGAATCTCGGGGCGGCTGTAGTGCGGGCCTTCCAGCAGTCCGGCGGAAAAACTGTCCTGCAGGTGCGACTGCTCGGTCAGCACGCCGGGCTGAAGCCGGGCCACGGCGTCCAGCAGCGCCAGGGCCGGCAGTTCACCACCGGAGAGCACGAAGTCGCCGAGGCTGATCTCGAGGTCGACATGGGCGTCGAGAAAACGCTGGTCCACGCCTTCGTAGCGCCCGCACAGCAGGATCGCACCCTCGCCGCGCGCCAGCTCGCGCACCCGCGCCTGGTCGAGCGGCACGCCGCCGGGCGTGAAGTGGACCAGCGGTGCGGCGCCGGCGCGGTCCTGTCGCACGGCGGCCAGCGCCCGCTCCAGCGGCTCGACCAGCATCACCATTCCCGGCCCGCCGCCAAACGGCCGGTCGTCGACGCGTCGGTGGGCGTCGATGGCGAAGTCACGCAACTGCCACAACCGCACGTCGACCTGGCGGCTCTCGAACGCGCGTCGCGTCACGCCCAGCGCCAGGTGCGGGGCAAACAATTCGGGGAACAGCGTGATGATGTCGTAGCGCACGCAACGGACCCTAGTAGTCCAGTCCCCAGTCGACCACGATCCGCCGCGTCTTGAGGTCGACCGCGTCGACGTAGGCCGCGACGAACGGGATCAATCGCTCGACCGGCGCGCCGACGGCCTCAGGCGCCACGTCGTCGGGCTGCACGCACAACACGCTGTGCGCGCCGGTGTCGAGCAGGCCGGTGACGGTGCCCAACGCCACGCCTTCGCGGTTGACCACCGCACAGCCGATCATGTCGACCCAGTAGTACTCGTCCGCCTGGGCCGAGGGAAAGCTCTCCCGCGGCACGAAAACCCGGGCACCTTGCAGCGCCTCGGCCGCGCTGCGATCGCCACTGTGCGCGATGGCCGCGATGACGAAGTCGCCGTGCACGCGTGACTGCGTGACCGTCAGTGCACCCGGAATCGGCTGCGTTCGCGGGCTGCGCTCCGGCGGTTGCAGGAACCAGTGGCGCGCACCGAGCAGGGCCTGCGGGTCGGACGCAAACGGCTGCACCTTGATCCAGCCCTTGATGCCCCACGCGCCGAGCACACGACCGACCTCCACCGCGTCGGCCGGCCAGGCCGGCGTCGCGGGCGCAGCGGTGTTGACCGGGTTCACGCCGTGCGAGGGCACGCTCGTGCGGCCCCCGGCCGCACGATCAGGCAGCGGGCGCTGCAGTCTGCGTTTCGGCCTGACCGACCAGGCGCTTGACGGTGGGCGACAGTTGCGCGCCCACGCCGGCCCAGTAGGTGACCCGATCGAGCGCGACACGAAGCGGCTGTTCGCCGCCCGAGGCCATCGGGTTGTAGAAGCCCAGGCGCTCGATGAAATTGCCGTCGCGCCGTGCGCGCGAGTCGGCCACCACGATGTTGTAGAAGGGCCGCTTGTTGGCGCCGCCACGAGCCAGTCGAATCACGACCATGATTGAATTCCCAGCCAGTACGTCAGTTCGTGATCACCATGCCGGAGGACACGACCGGCTCGGTCAATCGGGTTCGACAGTGCCGGCGACCGATTCGATGCAGAAAGCCTGTCGATCCGGTGCCCACGGCCACTGCCACGGGCGGCGCTCGTAGATACATGCCTGGTCGCGCCAGGCCGGCGCCAAAGCCGGGCATTATAAGCGCCTCGCCACTGCGCAGCCCGCCATCGATGCCGGTCGACGCCCTGCTCATCCGCCCCAGTGCCGCGGCAGACCTGCCGGCGGTGGCCACCATCTACGCCGAAAGCGTGCGCCACGGCACCGGCAGCTTCGAGCTGGAACCGCCGAGCGAGTCGGAGCTGCTGCGGCGCTGGCGCGAGGTGCAGGCCAGCGCCCTGCCCTGGCTGGTGGCGCAGGCCGCTGAACGGGTGGTTGGTTATGCCTATGCCAATCAATTCCGACCGCGTCCGGCGTATCGGTTCTGCGTCGAGAACTCGGTCTACGTCGATCCATCGGCGCGCGGCCGCGGGATTGGCCGGCTGCTGCTGATCGAGCTGATCGCGCGCTGCGAGGCGGCCGGCGCGCGGCAGATGGTCGCGGTGATCGGCGACTCGGCCAACACCGCGTCGATCGCGCTGCATGCCGCGCTCGGGTTTCGGGCGGCAGGACGCATCGAGTCGGCGGGCTGGAAGTTCGAACGCTGGCTCGACGTGGTGCTGATGCAGCGCGGCCTCGGGCGCGGCTGCACGTCGCCTGCGCCATGACGCGCTACCGCTCGAAGTCCTGGGCCACCTGGTTGGCCGTCGCCGGCGGCGCCGTCGGCGCCCATCGCATCTACCTGCACGGTTGGCGCGATCCCTGGGCGTGGCTGCATCCGGCACCCACGCTGATCGGCCTGTGGGGCGCGTGGCGCATGCGCTCGCTCGGCCAGGACGATCAGCTCGCCTGGTTGCTGATCCCCATCCTGGGCGTCATGTTGACGATCGGCATGCTCAGCGCCATCGTGATCGGCCTCACGCCCGACGCCCGGTGGGACGCCCGCCACAACCCGGGGCAGACCGCGCGCACGACACGCTGGATTCCGGTGCTGGGTGCCATCGCCGCGCTGATGCTGGGCGGGGGTGTGCTGATCGGCACGATCGCCTTTGCCGGTCAGCGCTTCTTCGAATGGCAAACCGCGCAGGCCGCGCTGCAAGCGGCGCCTACATCAGCTTCAGGCTGACCCAATAGGCCACGGCCGCCATGAACGCCGATGCCGGGATCGTGAAGATCCAGGCCCAGACGATGTTGCCGGCCACACCCCAGCGCACGGCCGACGGATGCCGCACCGAGCCGACGCCGACGATGGCGCCCGTGATCGTGTGCGTGGTCGACACCGGAATGCCCATGCTCGACGCCACGAACAACGTGATGGCGCCGCCGGTTTCGGCGCAGAAGCCTCCCACCGGCTTGAGCTTGGTGATGCGCTGGCCCATCGTCTTGACGATGCGCCAGCCGCCGAACATCGTGCCCAGGCCGATGGCCAGGTAGCAGCTCCAGATCACCCAGCCCGGCGGGGTCTTGTCGGTCGCGGCCACGTAGCCGGCAGCCACCAGCAGCATCCAGATGATGCCGATCGTCTTCTGCGCGTCGTTGCCGCCGTGGCCCAGCGAGTACATCCCGGCCGACACGAGCTGCAGGCGACGGAACAAGTTGTCCACCCGAAGCGGCGACGTGCGGCGGCAGATCCACGCCACGGCGATCATCATCAGCGACGCCAGCAGGAAGCCGAGCAACGGCGACACGAAGATGAAGGCGACGGTCTTGAACACGCCGGCGCCGATGAGCTTGCCCGCGCCCGCCTTGGCGATCACCGCACCCACGATGCCGCCGATCAACGCGTGCGATGAACTCGACGGAATGCCGTACCACCAGGTGATCACGTTCCAGGCGATCGCGCCGACCAGGGCGCCGAACACGACGTAGTGGTCGACCACGCCCGGGTCGACGATGCCCTTGCCGACGGTGGCGGCCACCTTGAGCTGGAAGACCAGGATCGCGATCACGTTGAAGACGGCCGCGAATGCCACCGCCTGGTGCGGCTTCAGCACCCCGGTGGACACCACGGTCGCGATCGAGTTGGCCGCGTCGTGAAAGCCATTCATGAAGTCGAAGGCGATCGCCAGCACGACCAGCATCGCAACGACCCAGAAGCTGATCTGGACGACTTGCACGCGTGGGGCGCCGCGACCGCGGCTCAGGAGTTCTCGAGGACGACGCCCTCGATGAGGTTGGCCACGTCCTCGCAACGATCGGTGATCGACTCGAGGTGTTCGTAGACCGCCTTGAGCTTGATCAGTTCGCGGGTGTCGATCTTCTCGTCGCGAAACAGGCGCGAGATCGCCGAACGCATCACCCGGTCGGCGTCGGACTCGAGCCGATCGATCTCCTCGCAGGTCTTCAGCGCAGCCTCGGCCACCGCGGCCTCGCTGATCTTCGGCAGCAGGCTCACCGCGTGCTGCACGCGTTCGCAGCACCTGACCGAGAGTTCGCCCAGCCGCACCACGTCGTCGGTGAGCTGGCGCACGTCGTACAGCGACAACGTCTCCGAGGAGTCCTGCAGCAGATCGAGCACGTCGTCGAGCGCGTTGATCAGGCCATGAATCTGCTCGCGATCGATCGGCGTGATGAAGGTCTTGTGCAGCTGGCGGCTGACCTCGGCGGTGATCTTGTCGGCAGCGCGCTCGGCCGCGTCGACCTCGGCCGCGAACTTCTCGCGCAGCGTGGCGTCGCCGTAGTTCTCGATCATCGCCATGAACGACCGCGCACCCTCGGCGATCAACTTGCCGTGCTCGTTGAACATCTCGAAGAAATTGCCTTCGCGCGGCAGCAGCTTGCCGAACAGCATCGCGTGGTCCTCCCGGGTGGATCGATTCGCGCCTGCCCGGAGGCGCCGGCGGCATCGAGCGCTGGATCAGGCGACGATTGTAGGCGGGGCTTCCCAGGATTCGCGTGGACCCTCGAAGCGCGCGATGCGCTCGACCAGGCGCTGCACGTCGCCAGGCCGGCGCAGCGGGTCGAAGTGATCGACGTCGATCATCAGCACCGGCAGGTTAGGGTGGGCGTCGAAATAGGCTCCGTAGGCCTCGCCCAGCGCATGCAGGTATTCACTCTCGATGCGGCGCTCCATCGGCCGGCCGCGCCGCTGGATGCGCTCGCGCAGCACCACCGTCGGTCCGTCGAGCCAGATCACCAGGTCGGGTTGAGGTGCATGCGGCGCCATCTGCGCGTGGATCTGCGAGTACAGGCGGAACTCCTCGTCCGACAACGTCAGCCGTGCGAACAGTCGATCCTTGTCGAACATGAAGTCGCTGACGACCAGCGGCATGAACATGCCCGGCTGGGTCAGCACGCGGTACTGCTCGATGCGCTGGAACAGGAAGAACAGCTGCGTCTGGAACGCATAGCGCGCACCGTCGACGTAGAAATTCTTCAGGAACGGATTCTCGTGCGGGCGCTCCAGCAGCAGCTCGGCCCCCAGCGGCGGCGCCAGCAGCGACGCGAGCGTGCTCTTGCCGGCCCCGATCGGGCCTTCGATGGCGATGTGGCGCAACCGCTTCATGGTTGCCCGCTCAGGAACGGAAGATGAAGTGGACGGCCCCGCACAGGCACAGTGTGGCCCATAGGTAGTCCCATTTCAGCGGCTGCTGCATGTACAGCACGGCAAACGGCACGAAAACCGTCAATGTGACCACCTCCTGGGTGATCTTCAGCCGGGCCAGCGACAGGCCACCGGCAAAGCCGATGCGGTTGGCCGGCACCTGCAGCGGTATTCGAACAGCGATGCCCCAGCTGATCAGCGCCGCCCAGTACCAGGGTTGATGAACGAGGTGTTTCAGGTGCCCGTACCAGGCGAGGGTCATGAAGACGTTCGACGCCACCAGCAACACGACGGCGAGGACGATCGACGAGCTGGCGATCATGCGACAGGCCTCAGGTTTCGATGCGCTGCACCGGCTGGTCCAGCGTCGCGTCGAGCCGGGCCGCCAGCGGTCCCAACCCCGGCACCACGAGGTCCGGTTCGATCTCGAGCAAGGGCTGCAGCACAAAGGCGCGCAGATGCAGCCGCGGGTGTGGCAGCCGCAGGTGCGGCTCGTCGCGCCTGAGGTTGGCGTACAGCAGCAGGTCCAGGTCCAGCGTGCGCGGTGCGTTGTGGCCGGTGCGCTGGCGGCCGTGCCGGTGTTCGATGGCCTGCAAGGCCCGCAGCAACGCATCGGGCGCAAGCTCGGTGCGCAGTTCGACCACGGCGTTGACATAGTCGGGGCCGCCGGCGTCGATCGGCGCGCTGCGGTAGAGCGACGAACGCTTCAGCAGCACGGTGTGCGGCAGTTCCGACAAGGCCTGCATGGCCGATTCGACCTGCGCGCGCGGGTCACCCAGGTTCGCGCCGAGACCGACGAACGCCACCACATTGGACACCGCAGGCCTCAGGTTTCGGACGGCGGCGGCGGTAGCTCGTCGACGCCGCGCGGCGACGCGGGCCTGCGGCGGCGACGGCGCTTCTTCTTCGCCGCGTCCGCCGCCGGCGCGGGCTCGCCCGTGCGGCGGCCGCGTTCGGACTCGCGCGCCAGTTGCAGCAGCGCCTCGCGCTCCTCGGCATCGCCGAGCGAAAAGTCCTCCCACCACTCGGCGAGTTCCGCCGGCACCTCCTGCGCATCGGCGCGCAGGCGCAGGAAGTCGTAGCCCGCGCGGAAACGCGGCTGGGCCACCAGCGCCATCGCCGACGCCGCCTGCCGTCGCTCGAAGCGCGGCTGCATCAGCCAGATCTCGCGCATGTCGGTGGCCAGGCGGCCGCGACCGGAGACGTCGCCGATGCGGGCGTCGAACACCGCGTCGATCGCCTGCTGCAGCGCCGGGATCACCGGCTCGCCGGCGCGTTGCAGTTCCTCCCAACGCGCCTGGGCATCGTGCCAGAGCAGACAGGCCAGCAGGAAGCTGGGGGCCACCGCGCGGTCCTCTTCGACCCGCCGGTCGGTGTCGGACAGCGCCAGCTCGATGAAGCGCTGGCGCTGTGCGGTGGAGCGGCTCTCGTCGAACACCACCTGCAGCACCGGGAACACATTGCGGTGCAGGCCGTACCTGCGCAATGCCTCCAGACTGGCCAGCGCATGGCCGGTCTGCAGCAGCTTGATCATCTCGTCGAACAGGCGCGACACCGGCACGTTGGCCAGCAGCGGGATCGCTTCGGCCATGGCCGAAGCGGTCTTGGCCTCGATCTGGAAACCCAGCTTGGCGGCAAAGCGCACCGCGCGCACGACGCGCACCGGGTCCTCGCGGTAGCGCGTGGCCGGGTCGCCGATCATGCGCAGCACACGCTTCTTCGCGTCCTTGATGCCGCCGTGGAAGTCGACCACGACCTGGGTCTGCGGGTCGTAGTACATCGCGTTGACGGTGAAGTCTCGCCGCGCGGCGTCCTCGTTCTGCGGCCCCCAGACGTTGTCGCGCAGCACGCGGCCGGCGGCGTCCACCACATGCGTCTTGCCGGCGAGGTCGGCCTTCGACGTGCGCTCGTTGCCGGCGACCTGGTCGGCCTCGCTGGCATCGCGGTAGGCGCGAAACGTCGAGACCTCGATCACCTCGTGGTCGCGACCGCGGCCGAACACCACGTGCACGAGTCGAAAGCGCCGCCCGATCACGAAGGCGCGGCGGAACAGCTGCTTCACCTGCTCGGGCGTGGCGTTGGTGGCGACGTCGAAGTCCTTCGGCCGGCGGCCGACGAGCAGGTCGCGCACCGCACCGCCCACCACGTAGGCCTCGTGTCCCGCCTGCTTGAGCGTGGCCACCACCTTGACTGCGCGCTCGTCCACCAGGCTCAGGTCGATGCCATGCTCGGCCGCTCCGACCTCCATGCGCTTGCCCAGCGGGATCCGCTGCGCCGGCTTTCCCAGCAACTTGTCAATCAGTCGTTTGATCATTCGAATAACCGCAGGATACGCCAGCCGTGCTCGCGGGCGACCGCCTCCAGCGCCGGGCTCGGATTGGTGGCCACCGGCTGCGACACGGCCCGCAGCAGCGCCAAATCGTTGGTGGAATCGCTGTAGAACACGCTGTCGCGGCAGTCGGTCAGCCGCACGCCGCGGGCGGACAGCCACTGCTCGATGCGCACGACCTTGCCGTCGCGAAACGACGGCACGCCGCGGATGCGGCCGGTGACGCGACCGCTCGCGTCGCGCTCCAGTTCGGTGGCGATCAGGGTGCGCACGCCGAACGCCTCGGCGATCGGCCGGGTGATGAATTCGTTGGTGGCGGTGACGATGGCGACTTCATCGCCGGCATCGAGGTGCCGGCGCACGAGTGCCGTGGCCGCCTCGCGCAACACCGGCCGCATCACGTCGCGCATGAAGCCCTCGATCACCTCGTGCTGTTCGATGGCGCTGCGGTCGCGCCAGGGCTGCGTGGCGAATTCGATGTAGGCGTCGATGTCGAGCGCACCGGCCAGGTATTGCTGGTAGAAGCGATCGTTGGCGGCGCGAAAGGCCTCGGCGTCGGCCCAGCCGCGCGCCACCAGGTACTCGCCGAAAGCATGGTCGGAGTCCTTCTCGATCAGCGTGCCGTCGAGGTCGAACAGTGCCAGCCTCACTGGACTACCCTCCGCGCTGCGCGCTCCGGGATGAGCGCTTTGGAGCGGCCATGCGCGCTCATGCGCCCTCCGGCGAGCAGGGTTCGGTGCCGGCCTGCTCGAGCAGCATCTTCTTGAGCAGCGGCACGGTCACGGCGCGGTGTTCGGCCAGCGCGAAATCGTCGAGTCGGTCGAGCAGCGCCATCAGATGGCCGAGGTCGCGCGCAAAACGCGTCAGCAGGTAATCCATCACCTCGTCGGACAGGAAGATGCCGCGCCGGTCCGATTCGCGCCGGAGCACCGCGCGCGACTGGTCTTCCGGCAGGCATTGCACGGCGAACACCGGGCCCCAGCCCAGCCGGGTGCGCAGGTCCTCGCGCAACGGCAGGTCCACCGGCGGCAGGCGGGCGGCGGCGACCCAAGGCACGCCGTGGGTCTGGGCATCGACCAGCAGCGCAAATGCCGCGTGCTGCTGCGCCTCGTCGAACTGATCACATCGGTCGAGCAATAGCAGCGCATGCGCCGGTTCCAGAGACCAAGGCGGGCGCGACCGGTGATCGAACCAACCGATCTGCTCGCCGCGCAGGTGGCGCTGCGACGCCAGCGCCCGCAGCAAATGCGTCTTGCCGCTGCCCGAAGGCCCCCAGACGAACACCGGCGTCGACTGCGGCGTCAGCTGCTGCAGGTGCTGCAGCACGGCCACATTGGCTCCGGGTACGAAGGTATCGAATCCGGGCGCCGCGGGGGCGGCGATCGGCAGCGGCAGCTGCTTCATCCGGTGTACAGGCGGCTGCCCTGGTAGGCGGCCTGGGCACGCCGCAGTGCGACCAGCACCACGGCGCTGGCCGGCAAGGCCACCAGCACGCCGACGAAGCCGAACACAGTGCCGAAGGCCAGCAGCGCGAAGATCACCGCCAGCGGGTTCAGCCCGATGCGCTCGCCCACCAGCCGCGGGGTCAGCACGAAGCCTTCGAGCAACTGCCCCACGCCATAGATCAGCGCCACCAGCAGCACGCCCTTGATGCTGGCGAACTGCAGCAAGCCGGCCAGCAGGGACAACACCAGGCCCAGCCCGAACCCGACGTACGGCACCGCCACCGCCACGCCGGTGAACACGCCCAGCGGCAGCGCGAGATCGAAGCCCGCCAGGCCGAGCGCCGAGGCGTAATAGATCGACAGCACCATCATCACCAGCAGCTGGCCGCGCAGGTACTGGCCCAACACCTCGTCGCACTCGTCGAGGAAGCCCTGCGCCTTGGCACGCATGCGGGGCGGGATCAGCGAGCGCAAACGCCCGATGAAATGCGGCCAGTCGCTGAGCAGGTAGAACAGCACCACCGGCACCAGAATGACATTGCCCAGAAACGACAACAGCACGCTGCCACCGATGCGCGCCGAGCTCAGCGCCGCCGCGAGCCAGTCCTCCAGATTCGCGTCGAGCAGCTTGGTGGTCCAGGCCTTCAGGCTGGCGATGTCGAACGACACGGCGATGCCGAACTGCCCCAGCCACGGAGCCAGGCTCTGATTGAGCCGGTCAAGCAGCGGCGGGATCTGCGCCTTCAGCAGCGGCAATTCCTTGGCCAGCACCGGCACGATCAGCAGCGCCAGCGCCAGCACGATCAGCAGCGCCGCGGTTTCGACCACGATCACCGCCAGCAGGCGCGGCACACGCCGCGCCGCCAGCCGCTCCACCAACGGGTGCAGCGCGTAGGCGAGCACGGCACCCACCACGAACGGCGTGAGCACCGGCGCCAACAGCCACAGCAGCAGCGCGGCCGTCGCGGCGATGGCCAGCCAGGTCAGTGCCTGGCGTTGCGCTGCGGTGAAGTTCATCGGTGCGAGCCGGGTTGGTAACGTTTCGGGTGTCCGCGCCGGCAGCCTGGCCGCCGGCCGACCGACGCCGCGAAGCCGCGCGTAGGCGGCCGATTGTAGGTGGCCCGCTTGTCGCGCGGCCTCAGTGCAGGCGCGGCGTGCCCTGACGGCGCAACTGGTCGAGCCGCTCGGTCATCGCGTGCGCATCCTCGGCATCAGGCCGATGCTGCAGGTACGCCTCCAGGTCGCGAATCGCGGCATCGAATTGCCGCAACTCGGCGTGCGCGAGCGCACGGTCGCGCCGCTCGTCCCAGCTCTGGGGCAACAGCACCACCAGTCGCTGCTGCACGGCAAGCCAGCGCGACCAATCCCGCGCGCTGCGGTGGATCTCCTTCAGATTGCGCAGCATGCGGGCCATGATGTCGCGCGCCGGCGCCGCCTGCAGGAACAACCCGAGCGGCGCCTCGAAATCGCCCACCAGGCCCTGCCGGCGCCGGTACGGCGCCAGCCGCTCGTCGAGGTCTTCGCGCGACAGCGAACGACCATCGAACGGGTCGATCACCACCTCGCCCTGCGGCATGCGCAGCTTGATCAGGAAGTGACCGGGGAACGACACGCCGCGCGCGGTCAGGCCGAGTTGTCCGGCCAGCTCCACGTACAGCAGCGCGAGCGTCAGCGGAATGCCGCGCCGCTGCGCCAGCACGTCGTTGATGAAGCTGTTGCGGCGGTCGTAGTAGTCGTTGACGTTGCCGGCGAAGCCAAGCTCCTGGTAGAAGAAGCGATTCAGCCAGCGCAGTCGCTGCACCGGCGCCGCGTCGGAGGGCACCCGGCTCTTCAGGCGAAGTGCCAACGCATCGATCTCGTCCAGCACCAGCTGCACGTCGAGTTGCGGGTACTCGTCCTGGGCCACCGACACCGCCGCCTCCAGCAACGCGAAACTGCTGTCATCGGCCACCAGGCTGGCAAAGTATTCCAGCGGACTGGGCGGCTTGAAGGTGAGCGAACGACTCATGGGCAAGGCACGATTTGCGATCAGCCGCGGCCAGTGTAGGGTCTGTGGCGGCGGGCCGGGTAGTGCCGGTTTCGCGCGACGGTGCCGCTTCGCCCCCGCCGCGAGCCGACGACCTAGCCCTTGCGTGAAAAATGGCGCCAGCGCAGGCCGGTGGCCGCCAGCACGCCGAAATACACGATCGCCGCGCCCACCAGCGACGCCGCCATCCAGCCCACCCGCACCGGCCACTGTGCCTGCAGGCCGATCCAATCGATCTTGATGGCGAGCCAGGCCAGGCCGAGGCCCATGGCGAGGTTGGCGGTCAACACGCGTGCCGAGAACGCCGCCCAGCCGGCGTTGGCGCGGTACAGCCCTTTGCGCAGCAAGCCCGTCAACAACCAGCCGGCATTGATGCAGGCCCCGAGCCCGATCGACAGCGCCAGCCCGGCATGGCCGAGTTGCGGCACGAGCGCCAGATTCAGCATCTGCGTGGCGATCAGCACCACGATGGCGATGCGCACCGGCGTGCGGACGTCCAGGCGGGCGTAATACGCCGGCGCCAGCACCTTGACCGCCACGATGCCGAGCAAACCCACGCCGTAGCCCATCAGGGCCCGCGTGGTCTGCTGCACGTCGTGCGCGGTGAAGGCCCCGTAATGGAACAACACGGCCACCAGCGGCTGCGGAAACACCAGCAACGCCACCGCACAGGGCACCGCCAACAGCACCACCAGGCGCAGGCCCCAATCGAGCATGTTCGAGTAATCGGCGGCGTCGCCACGCGCCTGCGCCGCCGCCAGCTGCGGCAGCAGCACCACGCCGAGCGCCACGCCCAGCAGGGCGGTTGGAAACTCCATCAGACGGTCGGCAAAACTGAGCCACGAGACCGCGCCGACGCCGACCTTGGCGGCGATGCGCGTGTTGATGAGCAGCGACAGCTGCGCCACCGACACGCCGAGCACCGCCGGCGCCATCTGCCGCAGCACCCGCTGCACGCCTTCGTAGCGCCAGGCGGCGACGAGCGCCCGAGGGCTCAGACCGATGTGCGGCAGGCAGCCGATCGCCCGCAGCGCCGGCAGCTGGATGGCCAGTTGCAAGACGCCGCCCAGAATCACGCCACCAGCCAGCGCATAGATCGGCGGCACGCCGCGCGCCTGCAGCCACGGCGCGCCCCACCAGGCAGCCGCGATGATCGACAGGTTCAGCAGCACCGGCGTGGCGGCGGGCACCGCAAAGCGCCGCCAGGTGTTGAGCACGCCGGCACTCAGCGCCACCAGCGCAATGAAGCCGATGTACGGGAACATCCACCGGGTCATCAGCACCGCGTCGTCGAAGGCCTTCAACTCCGCACCGATGACCCAGACCACCACCGGAGCGAACGCGATGCCGATGAGGCACGTGGCCAACAAGGCCCAGGTCAGCACGGTGGCCACGGCGTCGATCAGGGCGTGCGTGGCCGCCTCGCCCTCGCGTTCGCGCGTCGCGCCGAGGATTGGCACGAAGGCCTGCGAGAACGCGCCTTCGCCGAACAGTCGGCGCAACAGGTTGGGTATGCGAAACGCGACGTTGAAGGCGTCGGTGGCGGCGCCGGCGCCGAAGGCCGCGGCGATCAGCTGGTCGCGGACCAGCCCCGTGATGCGCGACGCCAGGGTCAGAATCGAAACGGTGGAGGCGGCCTTGAGCAGGTTCATCGCGCGGCGCGATTATAGGGAGCGGGTGCTTCAGCCCTGCCGGCGCGACCGGACGCCCGGGTGCCGAATGCTATACTTCGCCCCTTTTGATCGACGGCCGCCTGCGCGGCCCCACCCCAGCTGCCATGGCCACCGCCTCCAAAGCCAAGAAGAAGACCGTTCGCCTCGCATCGGGCCGCAAGCGCGCCCGCCAGGACGTCGCGCTGAACGCGAACAACACCGCGCTGCGCTCGAAGTTCCGCACGATGGTCAAGAACGTGCACAAGGCCGCCGCCACCGGCGACAAGACGAAGGCGACCGAGTTGTTCAAGAGCGCGCAAAGCGTGATCGACTCCGTGGCCG
>Ga0209261_10000296_pt1 | contig 13661 bp, 11 predicted proteins | sample DOMMetBare1Fresh_FD_187470 | JGI IMG/M metagenome (GOLD analysis project Ga0209261, IMG submission 187470) | Wetland sediment microbial communities from St. Louis River estuary, USA, under dissolved organic matter induced mercury methylation -... | ecosystem: Environmental > Aquatic >...
CGGTTTGAAAAATTCCGATAACCAAACTCCAAAGTACATGATGTTTCTTGTAATGACCAATCTCATGAGCCAATACAGCCACAAGTTCATTGGTTGTCATATCATTGATTAAAGTATCGTATAAAACGATTCGCTTTTTCGAACCGAATCCCGTGAAATAGGCATTTGCCTTGGTTGAGCGCTTCGATCCGTCGATGACAAAAATATTATCCAGTTTGAACCCTACTTTATTTGAAAAGTTCTCAATAGCTGATTTCAATTCACCTTCAGGAAGCGGAGTTTGCTTATTAAATAAAGGGACAATCAGGTTGGAATAAAACAATACCATCAATATCGAAAATCCACTGATAACCAGCCATGCAAAAATCCAGAAATTGGTGGTTGTCAACTGATAAATGTAGATAATTAAAGCCAGCAACCCGCCACCTATAATTCCTCCAAGCAAATATCCCTTTAACTTATCAAGAACGAATATTTTTGGTGTCGTCTTATTAAAACCGAATTTCTCTTCGATGACAAAGGTTTCATAAATCGAGAATGGTGTATTGATAATATCCGACACCAACAACAATATTCCAAAAAAAACCAAAGCAGTTAAAATCTGATTTGCCGAAACCGAAAGAGCCAGGTTGTTTACCCAGGCAAATGCAGTCAACAAAAACATTAAAAGTATGACCACAAAACTGAATGTTGAACTGATTAGTGAAAATTTGAAATTTGCCTTTTCATAATTTTGTTGCTGCCTGTATTTTTCCTCATCATAAATATCGTATACTTCTTTTGGCAATACATCACTCCATCGGGTCGAATTAAGGTATTCCAGAATTCTTTCAAATAAAAAATCTGCAACCAGCAAAGCAATAATAATATAAAACAAAGCCTGTGACATGGAATAAAATTTTCTCAAAGTTAGTTAAAAGCCCTTCCTGACACTCAGAAATTTCCATCGTTAACAAATATTGATCCCAATTGATCAAACATCCGAATAATCTTCCATCCGGTTAATATTGCAAAACAATTTCGGATTTTTCTCTACCAAATGATTACAATCAACATAAAGCGTGTTAATTTCATTAAGCAGCTTTGTCAGTTTAAATATTCGCTGATTAATCTGGGTCGCAATGACTGGCCTTATCCGCCTGTGATATAAACCGACCAAAGGCTCTATTCCTGAATGGTGTACCGGAATAATACAGTCGTATTGATTCTGGAAGGAAATCAAATAGCTGATCAGTTCAGCATCCAGAAAAGGAACATCAACTCCAACAATCAGGTTCCAGTCGGTTGAAGAGTGCTGCAAAACCGAAAACAAACCGGATATGGGTCCACAATCAGGATAAACATCAGGCACCAATTCAAGATTAAACACCTCGTATGCTGAATCTTGACCGCTTATTGCAACCTGTTCACAAAATGGATCAACCAATTCGATCATATGCTGAAGAAGCGGTTTGTTATGAATCGGTAAAAAAGCCTTATTAAATCCCATGCGCGAACTTTTCCCTCCGGCAAAAACATACCCTGAAATTCCCGATTTATTATCCATATTTTCTTGCCAATTAGTTGAACCAATTAATTATTTCCACAAGCCAAATATCGGTTAATTTCGAAATATAATAGTCAAATACATGTTGTATAACTTGGGTTACTTTATTTAAGAAGTACGTCAAAATAGCACGAACACAATTATATATAGCCTGCTTAAAATAGCACTTTTTGCGTTTTTTTGCTCTATATTAATTTTGGGAATCTCTATTTGTTAGTGGTTGGCTGTAGCATCTAAACCGAATATTTCTCTTTATGAGACATTACAATAAGAAGCTACAGAAAAAAACCGGGAAAATCATTATTCAATGTTTTTTCCCGGTTTCCTTTTTCAGTTAAATGTCTTCCATTTATATCCTGATGGTAACCAATGCTTTCCTTGGCAATGCCCGAAGAATTGCCTTAGCTTCGTTTTCCCTGATACTAATTAGAATTTCAGGAGTATAAGTTGGCTTTTCGAAGTTAATAATATGTTGGAATGAACTTGCAATGTTTTTTAAATCACGTTTAAACTCAAAACCCTTACCGAGTTTGTATTTTGACTGCGCTTCTGATAAAGAATCAATTCCTTGAATGTTTAATTCGATATCTCGATCGAGCATAACAGTCCAGTATACAATTTCATCAGGTATAGAATCTTTTTTCACAACAGCTTTCTCCGCTTCTTCAACCGATTCCGGTGCTTTTACAACTTTAAAAGGATTCTTTTCAATAGAAGATTTAAAACTGGAAATAGTAAGTGGGCTTCCAAACATGGCAAAATAAACGCTTCCATCCATCTTCCTGAAAAATCCGGAAACTTCGTAATCTCCTATTTTCGAAGTCATTACTACTACGCCTTTCAGTTCCAACTGGATGAGCTGTTTTGTTAGGTCAATAGAAATACTAACTGAGTCTTCTGAAGCCATTTTAAGTCTTGATTCAACCCACGCCTTTTCCTTCAGTAAATCTATTAATTCTGGATTAACAGCCGAAGCACCCTGTGCCATTGAATGTGCAGAAGACATTCTGTCCCGAACAGAACTAATTGTCAGATAGGCATAAATGCTGGTAAGTATTAAGATAAAAATTGCAAAAACGGCAGTAAAAATTTTCCATCCTGCTTTCTTTTGTACAAACAAGCTATCAAAATCATCAATCGGATTGCTTTTCATAACTAATAAATATAAACTTTTGATCCAATTACAAGTGTATTGAAAACGAACTCTAAATCTTCATCACCCAAACGCACACAACCGTGGGTAACATTCTGTCCCATAAATCGTTTGTATATAGTTCCATGAATCATATAACCATCACTTTTCCCATTCAGGTTAGCTAAATTTAGCTTGTATGCACCAAGTGTTCCGGATTCGAAACGAGATGCGTGACCTGCAGGCGGAATAGGGAGTCCTTCTTCAATAAATGCCCAATCAGGTTTAGCCCATACTGGATTTTTTTGTTTCCCCATAACTTTCATTACTCCCTGTGGTGTATAAAAAACATATTCTTTCTTTCCCTTCTTGCCAGTATTGATAAGTCGTTCGTTTTTCCCGGTAGAGCAAAGTCCTTGTCGAATGAGCTCTTTTCCTTTATAAAGAAAAAATTTATTGTCGGATGTGTTTATAATAATATAGGCATCAGTCGGTGTATATTTGTCAAGTTTTGCCTGGAAGGTTGAAATTTGATTTTCAAGTTCCTCTTTGCCAATAAATTCTTTACCATCGGTGTTTTGTTCTGCTCTTAAGGATGGCAAAACAATTGTTGATTCCTGAAATACAGGAATAGCAAAGAGTACCATCGATGCAAAAAACAGAATTCCAGCAAAAATAACTGCCAGATAAATAAAAAAATTACGAATCATATTTTGACCTTTTATTAAACCTGTTTTATAAATCAATCTTACTACCTGAAACTCAAATTTGATTAAAAAAGTTACCTTATTATTAAAAATCTACACCCCCGGTAATTGTTGCAAGAGATTCAATTGAACCTACAATGGTAACACGAGTTCCTGAACTAATTATTCGATATAAATCATCAATATCGCGATCTCTCATGCCAATACAACCACTGGTCCAATCAAACCCGCGTCCGCCGTGACCATGAATTTCTATGAGATTACCTATACCGGTCCTTCTGGAAATCAAACCCTTCTTTTTTTTCTGAGCAAAATGTGCACGGTCTTCGGCATTTGGATAATCAATTAAAAAGGCCTTATAATAGGTAGTACTTCCACCATCCTTTTTCCTTGTAATATGATAGTTACCCTCGGGTGTTGCCTTATCACCGGCATGTTCTTTATGAGCCATCCAGTTTGGACCAAACTCAACATCGTAACTACGGATAACTTTGCCCGATTGATACACATACAATACATGTGCTACTTTATCAACCAGAATCACTTTACTACCACTTTTTGAAGCAGCAATAGCATCATTTGCCAGGCTTTTCCAACGGGGATAACTATTGAAATAGTCACGCAGCATTTTACTTGCAGCAGTATTGGCATGATTGATATAAATATCAGCTTTTTTAAACAGAATTTCAGCATCTTTAAGTTTGCCTGATTCATGAGCAATTTTTGATTCGCTTAAAAACTTTTTAGATTTATTATGCGCATCATAAATTGATTTTGACAAGGGCAAATTCTTAAATAACTTCTTATATAAATCAATCTTTTTTGCCAGGCTAACAAACGCTGCCTCAACATTCTTGCTTAAATTATCTGCTTTCTCAATTGATTCTTCCTTGGCTTCATCAGCCCTTTTCTTTGATCTTTTTGCAAAATTAATTGCTCTGGTATAATCTCTGAAAAGAATGAAGCGATCGTTTTCTCTCGCCCAATTAACCATTGCCGAATCATACAACTGAACTGATTCTTTGTAAAGCTTTTCCGCATATAAATTTGCCTCGGCCTCTTTGGCTTCGGATAAAGCTTCGCGGGCTATTCTCAAATCATTTGTAGGCAGATCTTTTTGTGAAACGATAATGACGCTCGCTGTTATGGTTATTAAAATAACTGACAACAGAATGACAATAATCCATTTAAATCTCTTCTTTACAAAAACCATCACACTTGTATTAAAAAAATACCCGGGGCTTTTCCCCCCGGGTATTCAAATTTCTTAACTCCTAGGAGTTATTATTTTCCACCTTTTTTAGCAATAGCTTCTTCCAATTCAGCTTTGATAGAAGTAGCTTTTTCTTTAGCAGCTTTGATTTTGTCATTAGAACCAATCAAATCGCCATTAGCTAAAAGAGCTTCTACTTCAGTAACAGTTGTTTCAGCAACAGCTACATCACTTTTAATAGCTTCTAAAGCTTCTCTGCCTTCTTTTCCTTTTGGAGCTTTTGTAATCAAAGCTTTGTTTTCTTCAACTAAAGCTTTAACTTCAACGATCATAGCTTCAACTTCAGCTTTCAGTTCAACTTTACGAGCTTCTGATTTAGCTTTAGTGTCAACAGCCATCTGGCTAACAACAGTTAATAAAGCTTTTGCTGGTTTGTAGTTAGGAAACCATTTTGCTTTAGCAACTTCGATTTTTTCGTTAGCTGATTTCATTGAATCAACTAAAGCCTGATAAGCTTCAGGAACATACAAGTCTGCACCTGCATCTTTAACTTCCTGAATAGCTGCAGTAGCTGCGTCAACTTCTGCTTGAGGAACTTTAGCACATGAGCTAAATAAAACTGCAATACCCATTGCTGCAATAGCAATAATTAATTTACTTTTCATACTCAATTTTTAATTTTGGTTTTCTCTAAAATTATTAACTTATAATATAACTAAAACTTCTATTTTTACTGCAAATTTAAAAAACTTTCAGTCAAATTTACCATTGTGACGAAGGTTTCAGCAGAAGTAACACATCTTTGTTTTTTTTTTTGATTTTTTTTTGACATTTTTTATTTTCAATTCCTCTTAATGGCATTAAAAACGAAATATCAGCACAAAACAGACGAAGAGATAGTCCATTTACTCATGGACTCAGGCAATCAGGAACTATTTGAAGTGCTGTATGCCCGGTATTTTAAAAAAGTTAAAGATAAATGTTTCAGTTTTCTGAAGGAAAGTAAACAATCAGAAGAGTTCGCCAATGATATTTTAACCAAAGCGTACGAAAAAATTCATGGATTTAAAGGCAACTCTTCCTTTTCATCATGGCTTTATTCCATTACCTATAACTACTGCATTGATTATTTGCGGATAAAAAAGAAACTACACTATCCGAACTGGAACAACAGCAACGAAATACCAGAGATCATTGATGAATCAGAAGCTGACTTTGAAGTGGCGAGTTATGAAAATCTCCTTGTTATACTTGAACTCATTCACCCGGAAGAGAAAGTACTGCTGCTTATGAAATATCAGGATAATTTATCAATCAAACAAATTGCCAAAACCCTGCGAATCAGCGAAGATGCAGTAAAGATGCGTTTAAAAAGAGCCAGAACCCGTGTCATTTACATGTACAAGCAAAAATTTAACTCCGGTAATTAATTCATACAATCAGGCGTTACTATTTATATACTTGTCCGTCTATAGTTTAGATGTTTTGATTCTGTATGGTAAAGTAAACGTATAACTAACCTGTTTCCATTATAATTTTAATGATCTCATGAAGAATATTTTTAGCAAAATTTTTAAATTCAATTCCGTTACATTGCCTACTGAGGTTAAGATTTCTTTTGCTGAAAAATTCGGAGATTCTATCAATGTTGAATGGCTACAGTCAGATGATTTTTACGAAGCTGTTTTTTATTACGAAGAAATTGAACACATAGCTCACTTTGACTCAAGCGGAAAACTTTTAAATCTTAAAAAAAATCTCTCCATTAATACTACTCCCGCGCATATTCTTGAAAAAGCCAAGCAACATGGTGAATTAATGAATGCCATTGAAATTAGTGAAGGGGAAATCGTTGGATATGAATTAATTGTTCGCGACGAAGATCTGATTCGCTTTTCATTACTCATGAATGAGAAAGGTGGACTAATTCATAAGTGTAAACTTTAATGAACTTCCGACGGTTAAAAATCTCATAAAAATCGCCAGGACTATTGCACAACTCAAAATTATAATACTATATTTGCAACCTCAAAAATAAACATGGTGGTTGTAGCTCAGCTGGTTAGAGCACTGGATTGTGGTTCCAGGGGTCGTGGGTTCAAATCCCATCATCCACCCAAACAAAAAACCCAATTAACAAGAATTCAGTTAATTGGGTTTTTCATTTATAAAAAAACGATCCCGTTTTCTAAATTTGCAGGTTATTCAGTAGGCAGATCTTCCGGATCCGAAATGTTTCCATTTTTCTCTTCAGCATACCAGGCTCCTATAATCAGGGCAAACACTAATACAATTGAAACATATAAGGCATTTGGAATTGGAGGCGGATCGCCAGCACCATAGGAATGCATTCCTGACAGATAATAATTCACCCCAAAGAAAGTCATTAAAACTGCACCAATACCTACCAATGCCAGACTGTTCAATCCTAAAGCACTCTTTAGTCCCGGAACTTTCCGCAGATGCAAAATAATGGTATAAACCAATACAGTGACTAATGCCCAGGTCTCTTTCGGATCCCAACCCCAGTACCTGCCCCAAGATTCGTTGGCCCAAACTCCACCGATAAACGAACCAATGGTAAGCATAAAAAGTCCAATAATCAGTGCCATTTCAACAATATACGATACTTCAAGAATGGTAAAACTGATTTTTTTATTATTCACTTTGTTTCTTAAAATCATTAATACAAGGTTGAGCATTCCAAGTAAAGCTCCCATGGCAAAAAATCCATAACTGGCTGTGATGATAGCCACATGTACAACCAGCCAATACGATTTCAGCACAGGTACCAGATTGGTTATTTCAGGGTTCATCCAGCTCATTCCGGCTACGAACAGAATGATTGAAGCCAGGAGTGTGGTTATCGCCAAAGTAATCGGTGACCTTCTCATAAAGATGAATCCTGAAAGACTGGTAGCCCAACCTACATAAATCATGGTTTCATAACCATTGCTCCATGGAGCATGACCTGAAATATACCAACGGGCAATCAATCCCAGAGTATAAAGGAAAAATGCTGCGGAGATCAGGATCGTTCCATATTTTATATATTTCGAAAAACCGGTTCCGGATTTGAAAATCATCATGAAATGGAGAACCAGCAGAACAAAACCAAGCAGAGCATATATTTTTGCCAGTTTCCCGAAAATATTCCATTCATTATAAGAAATTTCCATGTTGATTTTGGTTTCAGAAGGAATAATATCAGAACCATAAGTGCGCTGGAATTTCTTGATATATCCAAGATTTTCGGCAGGCTTTGCCCAATTTCCGGAAGTTTCTGATTCATTCACACTCTGATAATACATATTTAGGATATTTCCGGCAAAATCAGCTTCTTCTTTCTTCATAGTCGGCGGAAGTGTTGTTGCTGTTACCCAGGTTTTGTGCTCATCATTCGGAACCGGAAAGATCTTTAGTAAATCACCTTGAAATATCTGATAACAAATATTGACACGTTCGTCAACATTCATAATTTCCTTGTCAAATTTATTCCGTAGCGTCTGCTTTTTGTTGTACGCCTGTTGTACCATATCATTCAACCGGTAGTTTCCCGACTGATCGAACATTTGCTGGAAAGTAACGAATCCGCCATAGATTCCTAAAGACTTTGCCAATTCAGGATTTCCAACTTTAATAAGAGGTACATTTTTCCATTTATCAGGATTTGCGCTCATTTCAAGGAAAAATTCAACTGCCGACATTCCTTCCCAATTGCTTTTTTTAGTAATTTTTCGCAATAAATCGGAGGCCAGTGTACTTACCGGTTCAATTCGTCCCTGGTGATCCTGAACGAGTAATTCACTAAAAGCATCAATATGTTTTTGTTTGCCTGATGAGTTTCCGGCTGCAAAAGCTGAATTTCCCAAACAACTCAACCCTGTTAAGATAATACCAAGCAATACAATTTTAATTGTCATACGCTGTGCCTGAAGTTTAGAGCTTAAGCGCACAAGGGTTTGGAAACGACTGCTTTTGCTGAAAACAGTAAATGTCATACCGAGTACCATAAAGAAATATCCCAAGTAAGAAATCATTGTCCCCCAATAATCCTGGTTTACCGACAGAACGGTTCCTAATTCATCCTTATCGAAGGAAGACTGAAAGAAACGATATCCCTGATATTTGAGAATATTATTCATAAAAATGCGGAATGGACGATCAACCGACGATGCAGGATCTTTTAATGTAATCTCACTGGCGTAGGAAGATGGGCTCATAGATCCGGGATAGCGTTCAAGCTGAAAATCACGAAGATGAATACTGAAAGGTAATTCACGCAAGACAGAACCATAAGAGATACTTAGATTAATTCCATTGATAACAACCGATTCAGCCTCGGAAACGCCACCGGCAATACCAAAAACATTGATCCGCCGGACTTCACTCCCTGAAGTTATTTTAGCTGTAAAAGCATCCATTCCACTTTGAGAACCAGCCGGCAACTGAACCAGCGATGGCTGTGGCATTCCACTTGCATTAGGAACCGAAGTTTCGGTTGCATTTGGAACAAACAGTTCATTTTCAACAGTTACTTCTTTCTCTCCAATCTGAATCGTTTCTTTGTAAGTATTATTGGTGTTTGGTGTAAATTTCACCTTAACCACTTTTCTGACTTCACTATTGTTTGCAGATGCTTTTAAATCGATATAGGTAGCTTCTGACACGATCTTATTCGATGATTCACCTTCACGAATGTGCATGCTTCCTTCAAATCCAAAGTACCGGGTTACACCGGCTCCAATTATGATCAGAATAAAGGACAAATGGAACATCAAAATGGCCCATTTTTTCCTAGTAACCAGCTTATACCTGATCACGCTTCCGATAAGGTTAATTACCCCTACAAAAAGCAGCAATTCGAACCACCAAGCCTGATAAATCAAGGCTTGTGCAGTATCTGTTCCATAATCATTTTCGATGAAAGTTGCATAGGCAATTGAAATGGCAAACATCATCAGGAGCAGAACAGTAAAGAACATGGAGGATAAAAAAGATATGAATTTTTTCATTGAACTAATTTTTCAATTTAAGCAACCGAACTAAAATATAAACTTCAGAAAATGATTTACTATGATATGCTATACAAAAAAAACTCCTTTGCTTTAAGTTAAAACAAAGGAATTTTTTTTCATCCAACGGATTTTACAAATTATTTTGTTGTTGGATCGTCATGGGCAATTTTAGCCGAATATTCTTTAAAGTTAAATCCTTTGTAATTTGGACTTTGTTCGTTGTGACATTTTTTACAAACTTTTTCGTCGGGCATAATCATACCTTTTGACATGGCAAGGGTTTTATCTTTCATGGTGGTAGCGACTTTATAAGCACTGCCCGGACCGTGGCAAGATTCGCATGAAACACCTTCAGCAACTGTAATGGTAGCAACTAAAGCCTGATCAACTCCAGCAGCAGTTGAATGACATTTTAAACATTTAGGATTGGTGGCATCGGCGCCTTTTAACGATTGCATTGCTTTAGCATGCGGACTGTTTGCCCACTTGTTAAATTGTTCACCTTTGTCGGCCTTGTTGTGACACATTTTACATTTTGCAGCACCAATATATTTAAAATCCTCAGCGTTTACTATGCCAATGGTTAAAATCACCATTCCAAGTAAAAAAATAATTCTTTTGTAATTCATAGTTGTAAATGTTTAATGATTAAGGAATATTTTAATTTTTTATATTGTCTTCTGATCAAATTCAATACCACAATTTCTTTGGTCAAACAAAAATGCAGTTAATTTTCCTCAACACAAAAAAAAATTACTTAATATTTGTCAACAAGCTCCGGTTAATAGAGTTGAGAATGACAGCTGGAACACAACTCAGTGCGCCATGCATCATCAATATCGACCGGATGTTTAAATTCGAGCGGTACAAATGAATTGGAATACTGCATGCTGTCGGGTGTTCCCTGAGCAAGAATATTATGGCAAAGGTTGCAATCTCTTGAAATGACCTTACCCGATGGAGTGGAATGCCTGTCGTTGTGGCAACGGAAACAACCATCAAATTCCATGTGTCCGATGTTGTTTGGATAGTGTTTCCAGCTCGCTTTCATGTATGGAAAAATATTACTGGCATATCCGTTTTGAATTTCGGTTACCGCATTTTCAATATCCGATTTTCTGCTTACGGCCAAATCAGCATAGCTTGTTTTATAGAAAGCGTTAACTTTTTCAGAAATAGCAAGAAATGCGCTGTCTTTGGTTGAATATTCAGGATACAATATCTCCATAGCAACTTTCTTTATTCCAGGCAGGGTTTTAGATATTTTTCCTGAAGCGATTAGTTTATCTACAAAATTCTGAGGTGTGTTGTAATTGTGCGATGGTCTATTGTGGCAATCCAAGCAATCCATCACCCGATTTTCAAGTGAGTCAAGCTTTGCTTGGCTAACCTTATTTTCACTATCAGTATAAATTTCGGTAACTCCGGTTTTCAAGTTGGTATATTTAACCCATGGAATCACTTGTCTATTTTCTGAAGTGGTTTTGTATTCAATCCTGACATCAGGATTAATATGCTGATGGATTCCTTTTTCCATACCTGCTGACGACATTTTCGAGCTGGTTTTCATTTGCAGGTGAATAACCTGTTCTGTATTTAAATCGTCGGCTAAGAAAGACTCTTCAATTTTAATTTTGCTATGATAAAATTTTTCAGGCCAATGGCACTTTTCACAGGTTTCTCTGGCAGGCCGCAGGTTGGCAATTGGGGTTGGTATTGGTTTAGGATATTTATGCGCCAACACTGAATAAACCTGATATAACCCTGAAAGTTTACTTTTTACATACCAGGAAGCACCGGTTCCAACATGACATTCCACGCAAGCTACCCGCTCGTGAGATGAACCATGGTAAGTTACAAATTCAGGTTCCATAACTTTATGGCACAGTTTTCCACAAAACTCAACCGATTCGGTATAATGAAATGCTTCATAACTTCCAATGGAGGAAATAACAAGAAGAAAAACAGTTCCAAAAATGAAAATAAAGCCCGCATTCCGTGTGCCTTCGTTATTAAAATTGAGTACAGGCCAGTTTCTGACTTCACCCGCTGCCTCTTCTCTCCTCGCCTGAGCCCGGTTCAACCGCATCCCAATTGGGATCAGCAATAAACCAAATATCATAAAAGCAGGCAGAACCATGTAAATAAACAGCCCTATATATGACCCACCGAATTCAAAAAGTGAACTTAATATGAACAACGACAAAATTGCAGCCAGATTAAAGATGGCCAATATTGCTCCTGTTATGGATACCCAATTTTTAATTGAGGAAGGTAGTTTCATTGCGGCTATTTTAGATTGTTGTTTTCTATATATGCTGCAAGTTTGTTAAAAGCTTCGAATAATTCAATACCAATTGACAAGTGTCAACAAATCGGTCAAGACGCATTTTTTCAGGCATTCCATCTATTTTCTTCATTCCTCCCAAAACAAGCTCAACACAAAAAAACATGTCGAAGTAAAGTGGCTTAAATTGCACATTACTCCGACATATTTATTCTGATGTATTTCTATTGGTTAATGAAATAGCAAAGAGTAGATAATGAAAATAACCTGAACGATACCTGTAAATAGAAAGACGTAGCCAAAGAATTTTACTATTTTCATTCGTTTTTCAGAGAACTCAGATTTGGATGTAACTTCCTGTATTCTTCCAGATTTCTCCAGTTCTTCATATTCCCTTGGACGATCTTCCTTGTATTCATCTGCCTGCACTGTTCCCGTGAAAATAACTGTATCCATCGGGAATGCTTCCGGACGAAGATGGGTATTGAAGAAATGGATGGTGAAAATAAATCCAACCGCCAAAAGTGCTTCGTCACTATGAATAATTTGTGCCACATTAATCATCCAACCTGGAAATACTTTAGTAAAGAATACAGGAAACCAGAGTACCAAGCCGGTTGATCCAATTACCACAACTCCCCAGAAAACAGCCATGTAATCGAATTTCTCCCAGTATGTCCATCTGCCATAAGATGGCCGTGGTCCTTTTCCAACAAACCATTTAACAGAAGCCCAGAAATCTTTAATATCCTGGCCATTAAACATGAGCGAATTCTTGGCAAAAATGAAATTCTTCCAGCTTAATCCCTTTTCAGATTTCATTTTAAATAAAGAATAGACATGATAACTGAAATAACCGAAAGTGATGACTGCTGCGAAACGGTGAATAACTCCAGCACTATAAGCCCCGCCAATTAGCTTCACAAAGAATTTGGCCCATTCCATGTAGGCAAACTTCAGGATCATACCTGTAAATGCCAGAGAAAGGAAACTGACAATTACAAATAAATGGGTAATGCTTTGACTTTTAGTAAACCGCCTGACATAAACTTTTTCGCCGGGCTCTTTTGCGTGCAATTTCTTCTTGCGCATCGCATCAATCGATCTGGGAAGCCATAAAAGTGTATGCAATCCGAAGAAAAGGAACACACTGACCAATAAAGTAGTCATTGCCCAGAAAGTGTAATACAGCCAAGGGTATTTTGTTTTATTGTTATGCGTGGCATGGGTTAAGTATCCGGTAAATTTTTCACTTGCATCAGCGTGGCATTTTTGGCAGGTAGCCACAATATTCTCGGGACTAACCAACGATTTTGGATTTGGGAATTTATAAATACCATGTGCTCCATGACAATCGGAACATCGCGCTGCCTGAAGATAACCCAACTGGTATACTTTACCATGATAAGTTTCAAGATAAGACTCCGCAAGTTCTGAATGGCATTTCCCGCACTGAGCTGTAATTTCAGCCATAAATTTATCCTGATGAACTTCGCTGATTGAATGAGCTGAGTGGCAGGTTCCACAATTTGGATATTCCAAATCACCAACTTGTTCACGATAGGCATGGTCACTGGCAATATATTCGTTATAAATTCCCTTATGGCAACTTCCGCAAGTAGCTGCAATGTTTTTGGGATTCACCGACGAACGCTCATCTGACTGTTTAAGATTGAAATGTGTCGTATGGCAATCGGTACAAACTGCTGCCGAAAGCAATCCCTTTTCTGTTAAGCTTCGACCATGAACACTTGTAGA
>Ga0209261_10000298_pt1 | contig 13607 bp, 14 predicted proteins | sample DOMMetBare1Fresh_FD_187470 | JGI IMG/M metagenome (GOLD analysis project Ga0209261, IMG submission 187470) | Wetland sediment microbial communities from St. Louis River estuary, USA, under dissolved organic matter induced mercury methylation -... | ecosystem: Environmental > Aquatic >...
GTCGAGCAATGAAGCCACGACCAACCCACGCTGTCATCGCTGGAACAAAGAGCCCCTCCGACCAACACCGACCAACCGGTCCATTCACTGAAAGGAACATCATGACATCGAGCTCACGCACCCTCATCGCGTTCGCCCGCTTCATCGTCGCCGGCATCGCGCTCGCCGGCGCGGCGGCGCCCGCCTTCGCGCAGACGCAGACCTGGAACTACAAGTCCTACCTGAAAGACCCCACCAGTGGCCAATACAGCAAGGAGCGCTTTCGCACCTCGACTGTCAAGATCGAGGAAAAGGACGGCAAGGCGATGTTTCGGATGATCACCGCCGGCAAGGGCGACCTGTGCATCAGCGCCAGCGACCTGCCGGCCGAGGTCCAGCGCACGGCAGAGACGACCACGATCACCGTCACACCGCCATTGGTGGGCTGCGAGCCGTTCCAGTACGTGATCAAGAACGACGGCAGTGGCGGCGTACGCATGCACCGCAGAGGCGAGCGCTGGGTCTCGGATGGTTTCGACCACGACCTGACGCCGACGAAGTGACCCACGACGTGCGTCTCAGCAGTCCCGGCCCCGCGTCGGCGCCGCGCAACCGGCGGTCGAGACTCACTCGACCGCCTTGACCATTGCCTCGACCACCTTCTTGGCGTCGCCGAAGACCATCATCGTCTTGTCCATGTAGAACAGCTCGTTGTCCAGCCCGGCGTAGCCCGAGGCCATCGAGCGCTTGTTGACCAGCACCGTCTTGGCCTTGTAGGCCTCGAGGATCGGCATGCCGTAGATCGCGCTGCCCTTGGTGTGGGCGGCTGGGTTGACCACGTCGTTGGCGCCCAGGATCACCGCCACGTCGCATTGGCCGAACTCGTTGTTGATGTCGTCCATCTCGAACACCTGGTCGTAGGGCACCTCGGCCTCGGCCAGCAGCACGTTCATGTGGCCCGGCATGCGCCCGGCCACCGGGTGGATCGCGTACTTGACCGTCACGCCCTTGGCGGTGAGCTTGGCGGCGAGCTCCTTCACCGCATGCTGCGCGCGTGCCACCGCCAGACCGTAGCCGGGCACGATGATCACCGTCTCGGCATTGCCGAGGATGAACGCCGCGTCGTCCGGGCTGCCGCTCTTGACGCTGCGCTGCTGCGCGCCGCCCTGCGGCGCGGCAACCTCGCCGCCGAAGCCGCCGAGGATGACGCTGAAGAACGAGCGGTTCATCGCCTTGCACATGATGTACGACAGGATCGCGCCGGACGACCCCACCAGGGAGCCGGCGATGATCAACATCGAGTTGTTCAGCGAGAAGCCGATGCCCGCCGCCGCCCAGCCCGAGTAGCTGTTGAGCATCGACACCACCACCGGCATGTCGGCGCCGCCGATCGGGATGATGATCAGCACGCCGAGCACGAAGGAAAGCGCGAGCATCGCGAAGAACGCCGGCCAGCTTTCGGTGAACGCGAAGACCAGGCCCAGGCCGATGGTCAGGATGCCGAGCACGAGATTCACCATGTGCTGGCCCGAGAACGTGACCGGCGCACCCTGGAACAGGCGGAACTTGTAGGTGCCCGACAGCTTGCCCCAGGCGATCACCGAGCCCGAGAACGTGATCGCACCGATCGCCGCGCCGAGGAACAGCTCGAAGCGGTTGCCGGCGGGGATCGGTTGGCCCTTCTCGGTGATGCCGAACGCCCACGGCTCCGCCACCGCGGCGATTGCGATGAACACCGCCGCCATGCCGATCATGCTGTGAAAGAACGCCACCAGTTCGGGCATCTTGGTCATTTCGACCGTCTTGGCGCGCCAGGCCCCGTAGCCGCCGCCCACCAGCAATCCGAGCAACACCCAGCCCAGGCCGAGCAGGCTGCCGTTGGCGAGCTTGACGATCAATGCCGCGGTGGTGACGGCGGCGATGGCCATGCCGATCATGCCGAACAGGTTGCCGCGGATCGAGGTGGTCGGATGCGACAGACCCTTCAAGGCCTGGATGAAACAGACGCTGGCCACCAGGTACAGCAGCGTGACGAGGTTCATGCTCATCACTTCTTCTCCTTCGCCGGCGACTTCTTCCTGAACATCTCGAGCATCCGCCTCGTGACCAGGAAGCCGCCGAAGATGTTCACCGCGGCCAGCGCCACCGCCAGCACGCCCATCGTCTTGCCCAGGCCGGTCACCGTCAGCGCCGCGGCGAGCATCGCGCCGACGACGACGATGGCCGAGATCGCATTGGTCACCGACATCAGCGGCGTGTGCAGCGCCGGTGTCACGGTCCAGACGACGTGATAGCCGACGTAGATCGCCAGCACGAAGATGATCAGGTTGGTGATCGTGGGGGAGATGATTTCCATGGTGGTTATGTCCTCTTCACTGCGCCCGACTGCGTCATCAGACAAGCGACGACGATGTCGTCGTCCATCGGCACGTTGAAACCGCCTTCCTTGGTGATCACGAGCTTCAGGAAGTCGAGCACGTTGCGTGCGTACAGGCTCGAGCTGTCGGCCGCCACCAGCGCCGGGATGTTGGTCTCGCCGATGATCGTGACGCCGTGCTTGGCGACCGTCTTGCCGGCTTCGGTGAGCGGACAGTTGCCGCCGGCGGGTGCCGCCATGTCGACGATCACCGAGCCCGGTTTCATGCTCTTGACCATCTCCTCGGTGATCAGCACCGGCGCGGCACGGCCCGGAATCAGCGCGGTGGAGACCACGATGTCGGCCTGCGCCACGCGCTTGGCGACCTCGACCTTCTGCCGGTCGAGCCAGCTCTGCGGCATCGGCTTGGCGTAACCGCCTACGCCCTCGGCGGCTTCCTTCTCTTCGGGTGTGTCGTAGGACACGTCGATGAACTTGGCGCCGAGCGATTCGACCTGCTCCTTCACCGACGGCCGCACGTCGCTGGCCTCGATGACGGCACCCAGCCGCTTGGCGGTGGCGATCGCCTGCAGGCCCGCCACGCCGACGCCGAGTATCACCACGCGAGCGGCCTTGATCGTGCCGGCGGCGGTCATCAGCATCGGGAACAGCCGCTGGTAGCGATCGGCGGCCATCATCACCGCCTTGTAGCCGGCGATGTTGGCCTGGCTGGACAGCACGTCCATGCTCTGCGCGCGCGTGGTGCGCGGCGCGGCCTCGAGCGCGAAGCTCGTGAGGCCCGCACCGGCCAGGCGCTGCAGCCCATCCTTGTCGAACGGGTTGAGCAGGCCGACCAGCGCCGTGCCGCTCTTCATCAGGCCGAGTTCGTCCGGCTGTGGCGCACGCACCTTCAGCACCAGGTCGCAGGCAAAGGCCGCGGCGCGGTCGACGATGTCGGCGCCGGCGGCCGTGTAGGCCGCGTCGGTGGCGCTGGCGGCCAGCCCGGCGCCCGACTGCACGCGAATGGTATGGCCTTGTGCCTTGAGTTTCTTGGCCGTCTCGGGCGTGACCGCCACGCGGGTCTCTCCCGGCACCGTTTCGAGCGGTACGCCGATCAACATGGAAGTCTCCTCGCCGACATTGTTGTGTCCACCCGGTGCCACGCGGCTCGGCTGGCGGCCGGGCAGCGAAGCTTACACAAGTTATTCCGCTCAAATTCTGGCCTGGCGCAAAGGCGCGCGCCGGGCCTCTACCATCGCGGCATGCCGCAAGCACCGCGTTGGAAGCCCAGTGTGACGGTGGCCGCCGTCATCGAGCACGCCGGCCGTTACCTGCTGGTCGAGGAGCACACGCCCGAGGGCCTGCGGCTGAACAATCCGGCCGGGCACCTGGAGCCTGGCGAATCGCCTCAGGACGCCGTGGTGCGCGAGGCGCTCGAGGAAACCAGCCGCCGCTTCGAACCGCAGGCGCTGGTTGGCGTGTACCTGTCGCGCTTTCAGCGAGCCGCGACCGGCGAAGACCTGACCTACCTGCGCCTGGCGTTCACCGGCACAGTCAGCGAACCCGATCCGGGGCGCACGATCGACCCCGAGATCGTGCGAGTCATGTGGATGACACCGCAGGAGCTGCTCGGTTGCGCGCCGCGCCACCGCAGCCCGCTGCTTATGCGCTGCATCGACGACCACCGGGCAGGACGCCGCTATCCGCTGGACCTGATCAGCACCGACCCGTCGGTGCTGTTGCCCCTTGTCAAAGGTTGATCGGCCCAGGCACGACGCGTCGCGCGATGTGGCGCCATACTGGCGCATTCGAACCAAGGCACGCGCGAGGACCCGCATGACACAGCCCACCGTTGCCCAGAAGGGGCCCTACCCCGTGAACGTCGAAGCCGGCAAGGACTACTGGTGGTGCCAGTGCGGCAACAGCAAGAACCAGCCGTTCTGCGACGGCTCGCACAAGAGCGGGCCGTTCACGCCGCTGAAGTACACCGCCACCGAGGCCAAGACGGTGTACTTCTGCGGCTGCAAGCAAAGCGCCGGCAAGCCGCTGTGCGACGGCACGCACAAGAAGCTCTAGCACCCGACTTCTAGAATCGCAACCATGCGAGCGCGTCGCGTGGTGGTCGGCCTGTCCGGCGGGGTCGACTCCGCGGTCAGCGCGTGGCTGCTCAAGCAGCAGGGCTTTGACGTCGTCGGCATCTTCATGAAGAACTGGGAAGACGACGACGACAGCCAGTACTGCTCGTCGAATGTCGACTTCGTCGACGCCGCAGCGGTGGCCGACGTGATCGGCATCGAGCTCGAGCACGTGAACTTCGCCGCCGAGTACAAGGACCGCGTGTTCGCCGAATTCCTGCGCGAATACCAGGCCGGCCGCACGCCAAACCCCGACGTGCTGTGCAATGCCGAAATCAAGTTCAAGGCCTTCCTCGACCACGCGCTCGAGGTCGGCGCCGACCAGATCGCCACCGGCCATTACGCCCGGGTTCGATGGAACCCGGGCGAGGCCGCTGGCCGTCATGACGAATCGGCCGCTGCCGCGCCCGATGGCGCGCGCGTGCGCGAGCGCGGTGGCGCGTTCGAGTTGCTGAAGGGCGTTGACCCGGCCAAGGACCAGAGCTACTTCCTGCACCGGCTGAACCAGGCTCAGCTCGCGCACACGCTGTTCCCGGTGGGCGGGCTGAAGAAGACCGAGGTGCGGCGCCTCGCCGCCGAGATCGGCCTGCCCAATGCGAAGAAGAAGGACTCCACCGGCATCTGCTTCATCGGCGAGCGGCCGTTTCGCGAATTCCTCAACCGCTACCTCAGCCACGAACCCGGCCCGATCGTGGACGACCGCGGGCGCACACTCGGCCGCCACCTGGGCCTGAGCTTCTACACGCTCGGTCAGCGCCAGGGATTGGGCATCGGCGGCGTCAAGGACAAGGGCACGCGCGGCGGGGCCGAGCACGAGCCCTGGTACGTGGCGCGCAAGGAGCCCGAGCGCAACCTGTTGCGCGTGGTGCAGGGGCACGACCACCCGTGGTTGCTGTCGTCACGGCTCATGGCCGACGACGTGGCCTGGGTCGCCGGCCACGCGCCGGCCGACGGCGGCTACACCGCCAGGACGCGCTACCGGCAGGACGACGCGGTCTGCGCGTTCCAGGCTCGCGAGGGTGGATTCGCGCTGCGCTTCGAGAAGCCGCAATGGGCCGTTACGCCGGGCCAGTCGGCGGTGTTGTACGACGGCGAGCGCTGCCTGGGCGGCGGGGTGATCGCCAGCAGCAGCGACTGACCCCCGAAGCGAGCCGCCGCCGCTGAAGCGCGGCGCCGATCGACCACGGCTTACTGGCTTGTCTGGATGCTGACGATGCGGCCGTTGCGCGGCTCGACCTCGCACTGGTAGGTGAACGGCACCGAGTTCATGCCCGGCGCGCGTTCGACGGCGCCACGCCCTTCGAGCAGGATCCGATCGTCCGGGCCCGGCTTCAGCTGGCGTGACTCGGAATCGAGCACGATGCGGCCGACGCGCGGATTCTTCTGCTTCAGGTTGGCTGCTGCCGCACCCTCGCAGGCATCGGGCGACACGTTGGTCAGATTGGGTTGCCACGCCTTTTCCTCAGCGGCCGCGGCCGATGCGAGTTCGCGAAACACCACGCCGGACGTGGCCCCCGTCTTGGTGTTCAGCGCGCAGCCGTAGGTGAACGGCATCACCCGGCCCGACGCGCCACGGTAGCGGCCTTCACCCTTCAGGCTGGTTTCGTCGTCGCTGCTGGGCGCCAGCGTGCGCCGCGTCTTGGCAAACTGCACGTCCTGCGCCTCGCGGCCGCGCATGCGCTTGATCGCCTCGGCCACCGAGGCTTCGCAATCGTCGGCCGCCTTGCCGGCGTCGGCCTGCGCGAGGACGTTGCCGCTGCCGGCAAGCCCGCACAGCATCAGTCCCAACAGGTGAATTCGAAACTTCATACCGATCCGATCGCGGGTGGGGTTGCGTGGTGAATCGATGGTGTCGGCTTTCAACGCCGGCGGCAAGGCCTGAAACGTAAATGCCGGCTGTCCGGAACCGCCTACACAGGGGGACACTTCACGGTTCATGCGGACAATTCGTTCAACCACTGTAACAACGTGCGGTTCACACGTTCGGGCTGTTCCCAGGTCATCAGGTGGCCGGCCTGCGCGATGACCTCCAGCCTGGCCTGCGGGATGGCCTGCGCGATCTCCTGCGACAACGCCAGCGGCGTCAGCAGGTCGGCGTCGCCACAGACCACCAGCACCGGGCAACGAACGTCGGCCAGCCAGGGACGCATGTCCGCGCGCGCCATCACCGCGCGATTCTGCGCAATCAGCTGCGCGGCACCGACGCGCAGCACCTGGTTGACATAGTCGTCCACGCGCGCCTCGTCGGTCGCGTGCACGAGATGGAACGCCCACATCGCGTTGGCCCGCAGCACCAGCTCGGCGCGGCCCTGCTCGAACTCGACGATCGCGTCGCTGCGCAGTTGGATCAGCTCCGGCGTGTCAGGCTGCGCGGTGGTGGACAGCAGCGCCATGGCGCGAATGCGGTGCGGCGCTTCGCGGTGGGCGTGCAGCGCGAGCATGCCCCCCATCGAACTGCCGACCAACACCAGTTCGCCGTCATGCTCGCGCAGCAGCGCGCGCGCCATCTCGGGCAGGCTGGCATGGCGCTGGTGCACGTCGGTCACGGTCACCCGGTGCGCCGCGCCGAGCGCCGGCAATTGTTCGCGCCACAGCGCGGCATCGCACGCCAGGCCGGGAAGCAGGACGATCTGGTGCATCGTGACGTCACGGAATGGACCGACAATTGGCATCATGACCGAGCTGATCGTCATTCGCCATGGCGAAACCGACTGGAATCGCCAGCATCGGTTCCAAGGCCAGATCGACGTGCCGTTGAACGACATCGGCCTGGCGCAGGCGCGTCGGCTCGCCCAGCGACTGGCCGAGGAGGTCTTCGACGTCGTCGTCGCCAGCGATCTGCAGCGGGCCCGCGTCACCGCCGAAACTGCCGCGCCGGCGCTGAAGCGGCCGGTGGAGACCGAGCCGATGTGGCGCGAGCAGGCGTTCGGGGTGCTCGAGGGCTTGGACGTGCCCACCATCATGGCGCAGCACCCGCAGCTGTGGGCGCAATGGATCCTCCACGACGCCGATTACGCGCTGCCGGGCGGCGAGAGCGTGCGCGCGTTTCATGCCCGCGTCTGGCGCGCGCTCGATGTGCTGGTGCGGCGCCACGCCGGCCGGCGCGTGGCCGTGTTCACCCATGGCGGCGTGCTGGACATGCTGTGGCGCGGCTCACAGGGCCTGCCGCTGCACGGTCCGCGCGCCTGCGACATCCCCAACACCGGCATCAACCGGCTGCGCTGGCGCGACGGCTCGCTGCAGATCGTGCAGTGGGCCGACGCCGCCCACCTCGACGGACTGCCCGCGCAACCCGACACCACCCCGGTCAGCGCGACCTGAGGTGCACCGCCGGCGTCGCTATTGCCATGACAACGCCGCCAGATCGTTGGCGAGAATCGGCGCGTTCGCCCACAGGCCCTTCAGTCCTGCCTTGGCGACGGTGATCCAGGTCGGCTGGTAGAGGTAGGCAGCGACCGCGTCGTCGGCCACCAGCCGTTGGGCGTCGGCCAGCAGCTGGTTGCGCTGCGCGGTGTCGGCGGTGGAGTTGATCCGGTCCCAAAGCTCGTTGAACTTCGGCGACTCGTAGCCCCAGTAGTAGCCCGGCCGCGCGAAGTTGCCGAAGTCCAGCGGCTCCACATGCGCAATCACGGTCAGGTCGTAGGCCTTCTGTCCGTACACACCGGACAGCCATTGCGCCCATTCGACGTTCTCGATCTTCGCGGTGATGCCCACCTTGGCCAGCTGCGCCGCGATCACCTCGCCACCCTGACGCGCGTAGGGGGTTGGCGGCAGCTTCATCGTCAGCTCGAGCGGCTGCGCCGCCCCGGCCTCCTTGAGCAGCGCGCGCGCCTTGTCGGGTGCGTAGGCATTCACCGACGTGAGATCGATGTAGCCCGGCGCGCCGGGCACATAGAAGCTGCCGATCGCGGTGCCGAAGCCGTCGGCCGCGCCTTCGATCACCGCCTTGCGGTCGATGGCCATCGCGATCGCGCGGCGCACACGCACATCGTCGAGCGGCTTGCGCTTGTTGTTCATCGCCAGGATGGTCTTAGAACGCGAGCCTCCGATCAGCACCTGGAATTTCTTGTTGCCCTGGAACTGCGCCAGGCTGCGCGCCGCAGCGACGCGCGGAAATGCGTCGACGTCGCCCGACAGCAAGGCCGCCACCTGCGCGGCGGCGTCGCTGATGAAGCGGATGGTGACGCGGCGCAGTTTCACGGCTCTGGCATCGCGGTAGCCATCCCAGCGCGACAGCACGATCGACGAACCCTTGTTCCAGGTCTCGAGCCGGAACGGCCCGGTTCCGACCGGCTGGGTGTTGTTGGTGGCCACGCTCTTGGGCTCGACGATCGAGGCCGTGGTCTGGCCGAGCTGGAACAGGAAATCCGGGTTCGGGTTCTTCAGCGTCAGGATGACGGTGTGCTCGTCGGTGGAGGCGATGTTGACGATATTGGCGAACACCGCCTTGTCCTTGTTCACCGAGCCAGGGGCGATGGCGCGTTCGAACGCGAATCTCACCGTCGCCGCGTTGAACGGCTCACCGTTGTGGAACTTGACGCCAGTGCGCAGCTTGAAGGCCCAGGTCTTGTTGTCGGGCGTCACCGTCCAGCTCTGCGCCAGCAGCGGCTTGATGCTGCCGTCGGACTCGATTTTGGTCAGCGTTTCCAGCACGTTGTAGTGCACCACCTCGCCGATGGCCGACGCGGCGCCGGCGGTCGGGTCCAGCCCGGGCGGCTCGAGCGTCATCGCGATCACGGCGCTGTCCTTCCTGTCCTGGGCATGGATCGACGCGGCGGCCAACGCCGCCGAGGCCACCAGCGCCCACAGCAGGCCGCGCGACAACAGCGATCGATTCATGAAGCCCCTCCGGCGGTGTCAACGGCACGATGGTAGCCGCACCGCGGGTCGAGCTTTACGCCGCGCAGTCAGACCGCAGCGGCCACCGCGCCGACGGCCAGCGCGGCCCCTCCGGCGACTTCCCCCAAGCATGGGTTGCGCGCGATGCCAAGCCAGCGACAGGCCGGCCCGGCCCATCACGCTGGCGCAGCAGCCCGGCACCAGAAATCGCAACGGGCTGGCGCCGGGCGCGCTCATCGCGGCCTCACTTCAATCGCGCACCGTGCGCATCGAACACCTCGACCACCACCGGAATCGACGCGCGCACGCTGCCGGTCACGGTGCAGAAATCCTCGAAGGTGGCGAGGATGCGCTCCAGATGCTGCACGCCGCCCGCCGCCGCGCCCAGCGTGAGCCGGGCGGTCATCGCGGTCACGCGCAGCCGCTTGTCGGCGTTGCGACCGACCTCGGCCGTGACCTCGCACGCGAGCGTGCCGCCTGGCTGCTTGTACTTCTGCAGCGCGAAGTGCAGCGATGCAGACAGGCAATTGCCGACGGCGGCGGCCAGCAGCTGCACCGGCGACGGACCGCCACCCTGGCCGAGCGGCGGTGGCTCGTCGGTCAGAAGGGTCGGGACGTTCTCGCCGAACCGATTGTCAAACTGGTAGTCCTGGCGCTGTACAAGCCGCACGGTCACAGGATCCTGGCTCATCGCTTGTTCGTCCTGGTTTCGCGGTGGCACGGCTCAGCACCCTGTGCCGTGCCTCACCGCACCTTGCCGAGCAGTGTCTGCACGTCGTCGAGCACGCCCGACAACGCCTGCTCTCGCTTCGCGTCGGGCGCGAAGCGCGCCTGCAACTCCTGCTGCATGAAGCACACCGTCATGCGCACATAGGCGCTGTCGAGCGCCTTGCGCACAGCCGCCATCTGCCCGGCGATGTCGAGGCAGGATTCGCCCGCCTCGATCATGCGCTGGATGCCGCGCAACTGCCCTTCGGCCCGCTTGAGCCGATTGAGCAGATCGTTGCGGGCGGCTTCGTCGGTGAGTTTCGCCATGGTGCAAGCCTCCGGAACAGGGCCAGTTGTTCGATCACCAGCCATTGTCGCCCGCGCTCGCACGTTTCGAGTCACCGCGCCTCAGTGGGCGGTGACCGAGGTTGGCGGCACGCCCAGCTTCTTCAGGATCCAGCCCAGCGGGCACACCTGCGAGAAACCGAACTGGAACAGATTGGCGCCGACGAACGCCGTGAAGGCCAGCCACCATCGATTGACGAACAGCGGGCTGGCTTCGACGCCGAGCGCGAGCGACAGCAGGATGAAGAAACCGGCGAAGACGTGGATCAGGCGGTCGACAGTCATAAGTACTCCTGGTTAGGTGGATGGGAAATCGTGGCTCGGCGCGACGCTGCGCCTTCAAGCCGGCGTCTGCCGTCGGGCATACACGGCGTAGTAGAGGACCGGGATCACCACCAGCGTCAACGCGGTGGACACGAGGATGCCGAAGATCAACGCCACCGCGAGGCCGTTGAAGATCGGGTCGTCGAGGATGAAGAAGGCGCCGAGCATCGCCGCCAGTGCGGTGAGCGCGATCGGCTGCGCCCGCACGGCCGCCGAGGCCACCACCGCCTGCTTGAACGGCACGCCGTCGCGCACCTGCAGCTCGATGAAGTCCACCAGCAGGATCGAATTGCGCACGATGATGCCGGCCAGCGCGATCATGCCGATCATCGAGGTGGCGGTGAACTGTGCGCCGAGCAGGGCGTGGCCCGGCATCACGCCGATCACGGTGAGCGGGATCGGCGCCATGATGACCAGCGGCGTGAGGTAGCTCTTGAACTGCGCCACCACCAGCAGGTAGATCAGCACGAGCCCGACCGCGTAGGCGGCGCCCATGTCGCGAAAGGTCTCGTAGGTCACCTGCCATTCGCCGTCCCACTTGATCGCGTACTGCCGGTAGGGATCGCTCGGTTGCGCGATCCAGTATTCGCCCACCGCGCCGGTGCCCGGCAGCGCGGCCGACGCCAGTCGCGAGCGGATCGCCGCCAGCCCGTACAGCGGCGAATCGGCACCGCCGGCGACGTCGCCGATGACGTAGCTCACCGCCTGCAGGTCCTTGGTGTAGAGCGGCTTGTCGATGACGCCGCGCTCGACGCGCACCAGTTCGCCCAGCGGCACGATCTGGCCGTTGGCCGCGCGCAGCGGCAGGGCCAGCAGGCTGTCGAGGCCGACCTGCGCGTCACGCGCCAGCTGCAGGCGCACCGGCACGGGGTACTTCGACTGGCCGTCATGCAGGTAGGCGGCATCGGTGCCCGACAACGCCGCCTGCACGGTCTGCGCCACCTGCGCCACGGCGATGCCCAGCGATTCGGCGCGCTGCCGCTGCACGCGCACGAAGGCGCGAGGGGCATCTTCCTTGAGCGACGTGTCCACGCCCACCACCCCTGGCGTGGCCGCGAAGGCCGCGGCCAGCCGCCGCGCGAGCTGCTGGCGGCCGGCCTCGTCGGGGCCGTAGACCTCGGCCACCAGAGGGCTCAGCACCGGCGGTCCCGGCGGAACCTCGACGATCTTGAGGCGCGCCAGATGCCGCGCCGCGATGCGTTCGAGGTCGGGCCGCAGGCGCTGCGCGATGACATGGCTCTGCTCGTCGCGGTGCGCCTTGTCGACGAGGTTGACCTGCAGATCGCCCAGCTCGGCGTCGGCACGCAGAAAGTACTGACGCACCAGGCCGTTGAAGGTGATCGGCGCCGCCGTTCCCGCATAGCCTTGCAGATCGCGCACCTCGCGCTGTCTGGCCAGGAACCCACCGAGCTCCTGAAGAGCCGCGGCGGTGTTCTCCAGCGGGGTGCCGGCCGGCATGTCCACGACCAGCTGGAACTCCGACTTGTTGTCGAAGGGCAGCATCTTCAGCACCACCCACTGGATCGCCGCCAGCCCGATCGACAGCATCAGCGCCGCCACGATGCCGCCCAGCAGCAGCCAGCGCTTGCGCGCGCTGTCCAGCAACGGCGTCAGCACTCGGGCGAACGCGCGCTGCAGGCGCCCGGCGATCGCCCGTGGTGCGGCCGCGGCGTGGGTCGCGCCGGCCGCTTGCGGCTTCATCAGCTTCAGCGCCAGCCACGGCGTCACGGTGAAGGCGATCGCCAGCGACAACGCCATTCCGAGGGACGAGTTGATCGGGATCGGACTCATGTACGGGCCCATCAACCCGCTCACGAACGCCATCGGCAGCAGCGCCGCGATCACGGTCAGCGTGGCCAGGATCGTCGGCCCGCCCACCTCGTCGACCGCCGCGGGGATGATCTCGCGCAGCGGCTTGCCCGGCTCGAGCTGTTGATGGCGGTGGATGTTCTCGACCACGACAATGGCGTCGTCGACCAGGATGCCGATCGAGAAGATCAGTGCGAACAGCGACACGCGGTTCAGCGTGAAGCCCCAGGCCCAGGACGCGAACAGCGTCGCGGTCAGCGTCAGGATCACCGCCGCACCGACGATCACCGCCTCGCGGCGACCCAACGCAAGACCCACCAGCACGATGACCGAGGCGGTGGCGAAGGCCAGCTTCTGGATCAGCTTGTTGGCCTTGTCGGCGGCCGTTTGGCCATAGTCGCGCGTCACCGTCATCTGCACGTCGCTCGGCACCACCGTGTTGCGCAACTCGTCCAGACGCTGGCGCAGGGCGCGCGAGACGTCCACCGCGTTTTGTCCCGGCTTCTTGGTGACGGCCAGCGTGATGGCGGGATGGACGGGGCCGTCCGCCGGCCCTGCCGCCGTCCCCGGAGGGTCGGCGCCGGGGGTGAACCACACATAGGCCTGCGGCTGCGCGGCGCCTGGCTCGATGCGCGCGACTTCGCGCAGGTACACCGGCTTGCCCGCGGTGACGCCGACCACGACGTCAGCCAGTTCGTCGGCCGAGCGCAGGAATTCGCCGGTCTCCACCGACAGCAACTGGCCGGCCGGTTGGTCGGGATTGATCACCGTGCCGGACGGCGCACCCAGATTGGCGGCAGCGATCGTGGCCCGCAAGCGAGGGACGTCGACGCCGCGCTCGCGCAACCGGGTCGGATCCAGTGTCACCTGCAGCACGCGCCCCGCTGCACCAATCGTCTGCACTTCGCGCGTGCCAGCCACACGCTTGAGTTCACCTTCCAGCGTGTGCGCCACCGGTTCGAGCTCCAGTGCGCTGCCGGCGTCACGGCGCCACAGCGTGACCGCCAGGATCGGCACGTCGTCAATCCCCTTGGGCTTGACGATCGGCGGCAGCGTGCCCAGGTCGCGTGGCAGCCAGTCCTGATTCGCGTTGAGCACATCGTACAAGCGCA
>Ga0209261_10000299_pt1 | contig 13536 bp, 9 predicted proteins | sample DOMMetBare1Fresh_FD_187470 | JGI IMG/M metagenome (GOLD analysis project Ga0209261, IMG submission 187470) | Wetland sediment microbial communities from St. Louis River estuary, USA, under dissolved organic matter induced mercury methylation -... | ecosystem: Environmental > Aquatic > Freshwater...
ATGGGTGTGGCCGACCGGGGCCACGCCGCCGATCACGAACCCGGTCTGCTCGCGCACGAAGTCGGCATCGGCGCGGTCCAGCCGGCCGACCCCGAGTGTGCGGGCCACCTTGGCGGTGTCCACCCGGTGGGCGCCGGAGGTCAGCACCAGGAGCGGGCGGCGCCCGCCCTCGGCGTCCTCGTCCGGCACGGCGAAGACCAGGGAGTTGGCGATCTGGGCGACGCCCACACCCAACTGCTCGGCCGCGGCGGCCGCCGTCCGGGCGTGCTCGTCCAGCACCACCACGTCGCCGGTCGCTCCCGCGCGGGCCAGGGCGTCGCGGACGCGGGACACCGCGGGGTGATCGTGGATCGACATGGCGGGAGCGTACGACGGGTCCGGCCCGCCCGCTCGGGTGGCTCCGGCCCGTCGTCGGGACGATCGATCCTCGGGGGATCCAGTTCTCGGGGAGGGTGAACACGTGGCCGGATGGTTGCCGCGCCGTCGCGGTGGCTGCTCGAACCTGGGCGAAGATCACCTGTCCGTGGGCGGATGAGAAGGTGGCGTGGTGGGACCGACGGATCCAACGACCGCCTGGCTGCCCGAGGGCGACCTGGACGGCCTGTCGCTGCACGACGAGGCGATCGGGGACGTCACGGCCGACGGCGTCCGTGTGCTGGACACCGACCTGCAGGCGTGCACCTTCACCGGCACCGTTCTGGACCGCAGCATCTGGCGCGACTGCCGCCTGGGCGCCGTCCGGATGGTGGCGACGCAGTTGATCCACAGCCGATGGATCGGCGTGGAGCTCGCCGAGTCGTCCCTTGCCGGGTGCGATCTGTCCGGCTCCTCGTGGCGACGGCTCACGCTGCGCGGCTGTGTGCTGCACGGGGTGAACCTTCGGGCGGCGCACTGGGACGAGGTGGAGCTCGTCGACTGCGTGCTGCGCGAGGTCGACCTCGGCCAGGCCCGGCTGACCCGGGTCCGGTTCGCCCGGTGCACGCTGGATGGTGTCGACCTGACACAGGCCGAGCTCGACCGGGTGGATCTGCGCGGCAGCTCGATCCGGTTGGCGCGTGGCTGGGATCGGTTGCGCGGCGCCGTGATCGATCACGGTCAGCTGATCGACATCGCGCCGGCACTTGCGGTCGAGCTGGGCATCACGGTCGAGGGGTGAGGCTGCGCCGGCCGAGGTGCCCCTCGAGTCGTTCCAGCAGCTCCAGCACGCCGAGCGCGGCCCAGACCCGGTTGCGTCCGGCGCCGGACAGTTCGGTGAGCACCCCGGCGGTCTCCAGCCGGTCGAGGGCGGCGTAGATGTTCTTGTCGGCCACCCCGCCGGTCAGGTCCCGCAACGCCTCGATGTCGACCACCGGCTGGCGCAACAGGGCGTCGAGCAGGGTGGCCACGGCGGACCAGCGCCGGGGCCGCACGTCGGTCCGCCACCGCTCCTGCAGTGCGGCCAGGTCGACGGCCAGGCGCAGACCGGCCGAGGCCGCCCGGCTGGTGGCCGCGGCGAACCGGGTCACCCAGGACTCCAGCCGACCGGCGCGGTAGTCGTCGAGACCGGCGAAGTAGCCCTGGACGTCGGCCAGCAGCACGGTCGAGACCGGGACGACGGTGCGCCGAGCGAGCCGGCGGCGCAGCACCACGTGCACCAGGGCTCGTCCGGTGCGTCCGTTGCCGTCGGTGAAGGGGTGAACGGTCTCGAACTGTGCGTGGGCCACGGCGGCCTGGGCGACCGGGTCGACGTCCTCCCGGTTGCAGAACCGCACCAGGTCATCGACCAGCGCGGGCACGCGTTCGGGGGCGGGCGGGACGAACAGGGCGCCGTGCGGGGAGAGGTCACCGCCGCCGACCCAGTTCTGCATCGTGCGCAGCCGCCCCGCCCAGCCGCCCTGGTAGGGATCGGCCTCCATCAGCAGGCGGTGGATGTGGAGCAGATCGACGACGTGATACGGCAGATCGGGGCCGGGACCGGCCACGGCCGCGGTCATCGCCCGCACGTTGGCCGCCACGTGGGCCGCCGCGGTGTGCACGGGGACGCCGCGCAGCATGGCCAGACCCAGGTCGCGCTGGCTGGCGTCGAGGTGCTCGATCCGCGAGGAGGCCACCGACTCGGAACGGAGCAGGGCACCGGCCAGCGCGGTGAGGTCGACCGTGGCCGTCTCGTCGAGGAGTCGCACCGCCTCGACCGCCGCCGAGGTGGCCCCGGCCGCGGAACCGAGCTTCACCGGGAGGTCGGCGATCGACGGGACGAGGCTGACCTCGATCGGTGCCCCGTCGGTCAGGCCGTGAGCCGAGACCCAAGGACGTCGTTCCCGGTCGAGCGCAGGCCAGGACGGTCCCGAGTGGGCCGACGATTCTGAGGCGACCGTCATCAGCCTCTCCCGTAGTGACGCCACGAACGAGCAACCGTAACCATACAGCGTCTCTGTTGACGTTTGGAGGGATGCTGACGTCGGCTGTTCGGAGGGTTCGGGCGGCCATTGACACCCGCCGGGAGCGGTGTAAAGTCGAGGCATTCGAACATGTGTTCGAGACATGGTTCTCGGGTGATACACGACGAGACCACAGGATCCACCGGTGTCCGTGGCGGGGCGACTCGACCCCGTCCCGCCACGGATTCCTACGCCGTCCCGGTCGGAGTGTGGGGAAGCACCTCCGCCCGGGACGGCGGACCCTCCGCTTCCCCGGAGTACCGAGCAGGTCGTCCGGCATGTCGTCCGGCATGTCGTCCGGCTCGCCGCCAGCGAGGCCGTGAGCAGGGGAGCAGGAGGAGCCATGACCCGCCGATTCGTCGAGGCCGTCCACGTCGGGGCGGTCGGGGGCCAGCCGGTGGCGTTCCGGTGGCGGGACACCAGCTATGTCGTCCGGGACGTCCTGGGTCACTGGCGTGAGCGCAATGCCTGGTGGGCCACCCCGGCGGCCCGGGCGCTGCTCACCGGTGGCACCTCCCCGAGCGCCGGCGGATCGGGTGCGGGGATGCCCGGAGCGGCGATGTCGGGAACCCGGATGCCCGGGACGTCGGGCCCGATCCGGGTCCCCGGCCAGCGGACCGACTGGAGGTCGGCCCTCGCCGAGGAGTTCGAGGTCTGGCGGGTGGAGGCCAGCCGCGCCGGGGGCGAGGTGATCGGGGTCTACGACCTGTGTCACGACACCGGGATCGCTCCGGACGTCGGCGCTTGGCGCCTGCTGCGGGTCGTGGACTGACCGGCGGCATGGCGGCCGAGAATCCGCCGGGCCCGGGCGACCGATGCCAACACGACCAGCACGACGAGACCACAGAGCACAAGACCGCAGAGCAGGCACGGCACGACCCGAAGGGATCCGACATGACCGCGACCACCGTGAGCCGGGCACCGGTCTCCAGCACGGCGACCAGCCTGATCGACCGATCGGCGGCCGGCCTGCTGCAGGCCTGCGCCGCCCGCACCGCGGGGGAACGGTACGTCGCGGCACATCTCGCGGCCCTGCGATCGGCGGCGGCGGTGCTCGCCGTGCGGGGTCGCAGCAGCCGGGGCGGTCCGCGCAGCGTGTGGGACCTGGTGCCCCGGGTGGCTCCCGAACTCACCGAGTGGTCGGCGTTCTTCGCCGCGACCGCGGGTCGGCGGGCCGCCATCGAGTCCGGTCGGGGAGCCCCGGTCACCTCGCGCGAGGCCGACGACCTGCTGCGTGACGCCGAGACCTTCCAGCACGTGGTGGAGGAGCTGCTCGGCCTGCCGCAGTACCCGGTGCTGCCCGACGCGCTCCCGTCCTGCACCTGAATCCACCCCCAGCTCATCTGGGCTCACCGAGAAGCGCCTGTCGAGGTCCGTCGAGCGACCGGGAGCGACCGCCGTGCCGTTCACCCATCTGCACGTGGCCTCCGGCTACTCCTTGCGGTACGGGGCCTCCACCCCCGCCCGACTGGTCGAGGTGGCGGCCGAGCACGGGATGGATGCCCTCGCCCTGACCGATCGCGACGGGTTGTACGGGGCGGTGAAGTTCACCCTGGCCTGCCGGGAGGCCGGTCTGGCGCCGGTCCTCGGGGTCGACCTGGCCGTGGAGCCCACTGCACTGGACCCGCCCACCCCTCGTGATCATGAAATTCGGTCGGCGCCCTCGCGGCGGCGGACGCCGGTGCGCGGGGGCAGCTCGGTCGATCCCCGCCGGCCCCGGGTGGTGGCGCTGGCTCTGGGCGCCGCACCCGAGCAGGGTCGGCTGGTGGGCGAGGGCTGGGGTCGGCTGTGCCGGCTGGTGTCGGCCACGCACCTGCGCGGTGAGCGGGGAGACCCGGTGAGCACCCTCGACCTCCTCGCCGAACACGCCAGTGTCGACGGCTCGGCACGAGGTCCCGGTCAGGTGCCTGCGCTCGCCGTCCTGCTCGGTCCGGACTCCGAGGTGGGCCGCGCGGTGCTGGGCCGCCGCCCGGACCTGGCCGCTGCCCTGCTGCGCCGCTGGCGGGAGGCGCTGCCCGAGGGGGCGCTGGCGGTCGACGTGGTGTGCCACGGCGGTCCGCCCGGCTCCGTCGCCGCGCTCGGTCACGCCGCCCGGATGCTCGCCGTGGCCCGGTCCGTCGGCCTGCCCGCGGTGCTGACCAACGCCGTCCGCTACGCCACCAGCGACGGCGCCGCCACCGTCGACGTCCTGGACGCCGCCCGCCGTCTGGTCCCGCTGGACACCCGCCACCTCGACCGGACCACCGCCCTGGGGTACCTGGCCTCCTCGGCGGAGATGGCCGCCGTCGCCCGGCGGGTCGCCGAGGCCGCCGGGGAGGACGACGGCGGGACCCGACTGCTCGCCGACACCCGGGCGCTGGCCACGCGGTGCCGGCTCGACCCGCACGCCGATCTCGGCATCGGCTCGGTGCACTTCCCCGAGCCGCACGTGCTCGGCCTGGGCCCGGACGAGGACCCGCTGGCCGTGCTGCGCAAGCGCTGCGACTCGGAGATCGCGCACCGCTACCCCGACGCCCGTCTGCAGCGCCTCGCCGCCGAGCGGCTGGACGCCGAGCTCGACACCATCGCGGCCCTCGGGTACGCCTCCTACTTCCTCACCGTCGCCCTGGTCTGCGACGACATCCGAGGGATCGGGGTGCGGGTCGCGGCCCGCGGCTCGGGTGCGGGCAGCCTGGTCAACCACCTGCTCCGCATCTCCGGGGTCGACCCGATCCGGCACAACCTGTTGATGGAGCGGTTCCTCTCCCCGCTGCGGGCCCAGCTGCCCGACATCGACGTCGACGTCGAGTCCGCCCGCCGGGACGAGGTCTACGCCGAGATCCTCGACCGGTTCGGTGCCGAGCGGGTCACCTGCGTCTCGATGATGGACACCTACCGGATCCGGCACGCAATCCGGGACGCCGGCGCGGCGCTCGGCCTGCCGCCGGCCGAGATCGGCGCGATCGCCACGGCGTTCCCGCACATCCGGGCCCGTGACGTGCGCGACGCCCTGGTCGAGCTGCCCGAGCTGCGCGCCGGGGGACTGGCCACCCCACGCCTGGACCTGCTCTTCGACCTGGTGGAGCGGCTGGACGGGCTGCCCCGCCACGTCGCCCTGCACCCGTGCGGGGTGCTGCTCTCCGACGCCGACCTGCTGGACCGCACCCCGGTCGAAGCCAGCTGGCAGGGGCTGCCGATGAGCCAGTTCGACAAGGACGACGTCGAGGACCTCGGGCTGCTCAAACTGGACGTGCTGGGCATCCGGATGCAGTCCGCCATGGCTTACGCGATCAATGAGGTGGCCCGGATCGACGGGCAGCAGGTGGACCTGGACGCCGTCCCCCTCGACGACGAGGCCACCTTCCGGATGATCCGTACCGCGCACACCCTGGGCTGCTTCCAGATCGAGTCCCCGGGCCAGCGTGAGCTGGTCGGCCGGTTCGGTCCGGAGACGTTCACCGACATCGTGATCGACATCTCGCTGTTCCGGCCCGGACCGGTGAAGTCCGACATGATCGACCCTTTCCTGCGCGCGCGGCAGGGCTGGGACGACGTCGAGTACCTGCACCCCGACCTCGAGTCGCACCTGCACGAGACCAGCGGCGTGGTGGTCTTCCACGAGCAGGTGCTGCAGATCGTCTCCACGATCACCGGATGCACGCTGGCCGAGGCCGACGAGGTGCGCCGGGCGATGGGCTCGCCCGAGGGCCAGGCCCAGGTCAAGGCCTGGTTCGGCCCGCAGGCGCTCTCCCAGGGGTACGACGAGGCCACCGTGGCGCGGATCTGGGAGGTGCTCGAGGCCTTCGCCTCGTTCGGCTTCTGCCGGGCGCATGCGGCCGCGTTCGCCCTGCCCACCTACCAGTCGGCCTGGCTCAAGACCCACCACCCGGCGGCCTTCCTCGCCGGGGTGCTGACCCACGACCCCGGGATGTATCCCAAGCGGCTGATCCTGGACGACGCCCGCAACCTCGGCATCGCCGTCCTGCCGTTGGACGTCAACGCCTCGGAGGCGACCTACACGGTCGAGCCGATCGACCCGGCCGACGCCGCCGGTCTGCGCCATCCCGGCCCGGACCTCCCCGACGGGCGGGGGTACGGCATCCGGATCCCGCTGGTCGAGGTCAAGGGGATCAGCGAGGCGGAGGTGTCCCGGATCGTCGCCGCCCGGCCGTACACCTCGCTCGCCGACCTCTGGCATCGGGCCGGGGTCAGCCGCCCGGTGGCCGAGAAGCTCGTACTGGCCGGGGCGTTCGACAGCGTCCACGGGCTGGGCACGACCCTGCCGGTGCGGCGCCGGGACCGGGTGACCCGCCGTGACCTGTTGCTCCAGATCGCCGAGCTCGACCGCTGGAGCCGCGCCACCGCCCCCCGCACTCGTCGCGGCGCTCGTCCAGGTGGAGTGAGTGCCGGTCGCACGATCGGCGATGGGGCTGGGTCGACCGCGGTGATCGGCGGACCGCGCCACGACCCGGTGCGCCAGGCCGCAGCCGGTCAGTCCCGGGCACCGCGCCGGGCCGCCCCGCCCGAGGAGCACGCCGTCCAGCTCACCCTCGACCTGGACGACGCCCCGAACCAGACCGTCCCCACCGGGCTGCCCGAGATGACCAGCGCCGAACGTACCCGGGCCGAGCTGGAGATCCTCGGCCTGGACATGAGCCGGCACGTGATCGAGTTCTATCTGCCGCTGCTCGACGCGCTGGGGGTGACCCGCTCGCGTGACCTGCTGCAACGGCGCAGTCGGGCCGAGCTGCTGGTGGCCGGGGTCAAAGTGGCCACCCAGACCCCGCCGGTGCGTTCCGGACGGCGGGTCGTCTTCCTCACCCTGGACGACGCCACCGGGCCGGTCGACGCCACGTTCTTCGAGGACGTCCAGGGTCCCTATGCGGCGACCGTGTTCCACTCCTGGCTGCTGCTGGTGCGGGGCGTCCTGCGGCGCACCGGACCGCGCGGGGTGTCGTTGCGGGCGACCGGGGCCTGGGAGCTCCCCGTGCTCTGGCAGGCCTGGGTGGACGGCGGCGCGGCCGCTGTGGAAGCGGCGATGGCCGGGGTGCCGGACGACGATGCCGTCGCCCGCGGCGCCGGGGTCGAGCTGTTCCGGCCGCCGGCGGCGGCGTTCGGTGGCGGGTTCGTGCGGACGGCAGAGCAGGAGCTGGAGGCGGCCGCGGCGGCCGAGGCAGCCACCGGCCTGCCCTCGGGTGACCGGCAGAGCCGGCTCGGCGGTCGCCGGGACCGCGCCGGAGGCATGGGCGGGGGCACCCGCAGCGGGGACACTGTGCACCTGCGCCGGGTGCTGGTGCACGCCAGCGGGTACGTCCAGTCCCCGTACGCCGACCTGCAGACCCCGGGCGTGGAGACCCGGGACACCCGGCGGGTGGTGGCCGCCGAGGAGCAGGGCCAGAAGGCGCCGGGGCAGCCGTCGCGCAAGCTGTGGCACTCCAGCCCCGGGAGCAGCGGTCGATGAGGGCGGTTGCGAGGGCGGCGACCCAGGGTCTGCCGGTGGGTGTGCTCATGGCGGGCGACCGGTGTCGGACCGGCGCTCTAGGGTGGGCCCCGTGCCCGACGACCCCACACGTTCCCGCCGCTGGAGCCTGCGAACCGATCCCCGCACCGCCGTCCGCACGGCCGTGGTCTGGGACCTGCTGGACGAGCTCACCGTCGAGCGCTCGACCGCGCTCACGCGCCCACTGGACGTGGTCGACGTCGGCGGCGGCACCGGAGGGTTCGCCGTCCCCCTGGCCCGGCTCGGTCACCGGGTCACGGTGGTCGACCCCAGTCCCGACGCTCTCGCCGCCCTGCAGCGCCGGGCGGCCGAGGCGGACGTCGCCGCGCAGGTCCGCCCGGTCCAGGGGGACGCCGGCTCGCTGGTCGACCTGGTCGGTGAGGCCAGCGCCGATCTCGTGCTGTGCCACGGGGTGCTGGAGTACACCGACGACCCCGCCGCGGCCCTGGTCGACGCGGTGGCCACGTTGCGCAGCGAGGGTCTGCTCAGTCTGCTCGTGCTGCAGCGGCTCGGCGCCGTGCTGGCCCGAGCGCTGGCCGGCCGGTTCGGTGAGGCCCATCGGCTGCTGCACGACCCGGCCGGGCGGGCCGGGGACGCCGACCCCGTGCCGCGGCGGTTCGACCGGTCGGCGGTGCTCGCCCTGCTCACCGAGGCCGGCGGCGACGCACCGCTGCACCTGCGCGCCGTCCACGGGGTCCGCCTCTTCGCCGACCTGTTGCCCGGGGCGCTGGTGGACGGCGACCCCGCCGCCGCCGACGCGCTGCTCGACCTCGAGCGGGCCGCCGGCGACCACCCCGGGTTCCCCGAGCTGGCTGCCCTCGCCGCCCAGCTGCACGTCGTGGCCCAGCGCCCCTGACCTGTCGCGGACGGGTCGTGAGCGGGTCGTGAGCGGGCCATGAGCAGGCGGCAACTGGACCGGCCGACGGGTACCGAACGACTCGGGGGCGACGACACCGGCTGCACTGTGCTCCACGTCGACATGGACGCCTTCTATGCCTCGGTCGAGCTGATCGACCGGCCGCAGCTGCGCGGCCTGCCGGTGATCGTCGGTGGGGGAGGCAGTCGCGGAGTGGTGCTCTCGGCGACCTACGAGGCCCGCGGGTTCGGGGTCCACTCGGCCATGCCGATGAGCCGCGCCCGTCGGATCTGCCCCCAGGCCGTGGTGATCGAACCCGAGCACGGTCACTACACCGAGGTATCACACGGCGTTATGGAGATCTTTCGATCCATCACACCTCTCGTGGAGCCGCTGAGCCTGGACGAGGCGTTCCTCGACGTCTCCGGAGCCGTCCGCCGGCTCGGCCCGCCGGCCCGGATCGCCCAGCTGATCCGCGACCGGGTGGCCGACGAGCAGCGGATCACCTGCTCGGTCGGGGTGGCGAGCACCAAGTTCGTCGCCAAGCTCGCCTCCGGCCGGGCCAAACCCGACGGCCTGCTGGTGATCCCCGCGGCGCGCACGGTCGAGTTCCTGCACGCCTTGCCGGTCAGCACGCTGTGGGGGGTGGGGGAGCGGACCGAGGAGGTGCTCACCCGGCTCGGGCTGCACACCGTTGCCGACATCGCCCACACCCCGGTCGCCACCCTGGAGCGGGCCCTCGGGGTGGCCGGCGCTCACCTGGCCGAGCTCTCCTGGGGTCGAGACCCCCGGCCGGTGGTCCCCGAACAGGTCGACAAGAGCATCGGTGCCGAGGAGACCTTCGACCGCGACGTCGACGACGCCCGGGTGGTGGCCCGGGAACTGCTGCGCCTGTCCGAGAAGGTCGCTGCCCGGCTGCGCGCGGCCTCGGCGATCGGGCGCACCGTGGTACTGAAGGTCCGCTTCGCCGACTTCACCACGATCACCCGCTCACGCACCCTGTCCGAGCGCACCGACGTCGCCCGCGTGATCCACGCCACGGTCACTTCGCTCTACGACGGGCTCGGCCTGGACCGGGCGCGGGTGCGGTTGGTCGGGGTGCGGGTGGAGGGCCTCGCCGACGCAGCGGAGGGTCACCACCAGCTGGCCTTCGACGAGCGCGAGCACGGCTGGCGCGAGGCCGAGCAGGCCGTCGACCGGGCCCGGGCCCGGTTCGGGCCGGGGACGGTCCGGCCGGCCAGCCTGGTCCGGGACGATGCCGGGCAGTGAGGCCTGGGACCACCGGTCGTGCTCCGTGCTCCCGCGCTCACGGAGCGTGATGATCGCGAGCGTTCCGGCCGACCAGGGGCCCTGTCGCCGAGCCCGTCGGGGCTCCGCTCGTCAAGTCCGTCTCGCAGCGGGCCGAGAAGGCCCTCAGTCGGGTTTCGCGGCGCGCCGAGCCGACTTATCCTGGTCATCGCCGCGAGTCCTGTTCGCGCGCTTGATCTGTGCCCAGGGAGGTCGACGTGCCGCTCTCCGACAACGAGCAGCGCCTGCTCGAACAGATGGAGCGCGCCCTGTACGCGGAGGATCCCAAGTTCGCCTCCACCATGCGCGGCGCGGCTCGTCGCGGTCAGCTGCCCCGCCTGGTGCTGGGCATCGTGGCCGTCCTGGTCGGCCTGGTCGTCCTGGTCCTCGGCGTCGCCAACAGCAACGTCCTGATCGGTGTGCTCGGCTTCCTGGCCATGCTGGCCGGTACCGCCTTCGCCTTCTCCGCGCGTCGCCGCGGACCGACCGGCGTGGTCACCGCCAACGGCACAGTCCGACCCACCGGGGGCGCGCAGCGCAAGAGCACCAAGCCCACCAAGACCAGCTTCATGCAGCGCATGGAGCAGCGGTGGGACCGTCGGCGCGACGAGCGCTGACGGCACCCGAAGCAAACACCGGCAGAGACCGGGCAGCCGACGTCAGCCCCGCCCTGACCTCGCCCCCACCCTCATCCGCTTCGAACGCGGCTGGGCCTGGGGCAGGCTGGCGTCATCCGTGACCAGCCGGTGCACCTCGTCGCCCCGATCCCGCAACCGCGTCCCGGTCAGTACGGCGACACCCGATCGCGGCAGGAACCGGGCCCGCCGCCGGGCCGCCGGCCCCAGACCGTCGGCGATCGCATGCACGATCTGGTCCACATCGGCGCGCACCTGCTCGACGGCGCGAGCACCGGCCGGGTCCGGCGGGGCGTAGCGTGCGCTCTCCACGTCGTGCACCAGCCGGTTCACGGCCTGCCGCGCCGCTGCCTCGAGCCGGTGGTCGGTGACCAGCCGGTGCTGGATCGCGCGCGGCGTCCACCACCGCGCCCAGGCGACCCCGAGGTCACCGAGCCGGTCGCGCAGGTCGTCCCAGGCGGCCTCGGCCCGAGCCGCCGGCGTGTGCGCCCGAGCCCAGCGGCGGCGTCGGACCAGCTGACTGACCAGCGCGGGCGCCCCCGCCAGCAGCAACACGAGGGCCAGCACCGACAGCCGCCGCCACGGGATGCGCTGCCAGAGCGGCAGTTCCTGCACGGCCGGGGTGTCGGTCTGTTGGCGGTCGACGGGCCGTGAGGCGCGCGGGTTGGGTGCCGCGGATCCCGAAACGGACGCCGACGCACTCGGCGTGGCCTCCTGCCCGGCCGGTGCCTCGCCCTCGGTCCGGGCGTAGCTCGGCACGGTGGGGACCCGGGTGGCCGGGGTCGGCTCGAATCGCACCCACCCGACGGTCTCGAAGTACAGCTCCGGCCAGGCGTGTGCATCCTGCAGCGTGATCACCCGGGTGCCGTCGCTCCGCAGGGACCCGGGCAGGAAGCCCACCGCCACCCGGGACGGGATGTTCAGCGTGCGGGCCATCACCGCCATCGCCGAGGCGAACTGCACGCAGTAGCCCCGGCCGTCGGTGAGGAAGGCCAGAACGGCGTCGACGCTCGAGGCGGAGGCCGCCGACCCCGATGCCTCCAGGCTGTAGCGGAACTTGCCGGAGGAGCGGAAGTACTCCTGCAGCCGCAGGGCCTGCTGGTAGGCGCTGCCCTGCCCGGCGACGTCGGTGGCGATCTGCCGGATCTGCTTCGGCAGTCGGGGCAGGGCGGTGAAGGACTGGACGACGTCGGCCGGTGGAGCCGGCGCGGACTGCAACTGGTCGGGGGACGGGGCCAGGGTCAGGTGGTGGGCGACGTAGCTGATCCCCTCGGTGCGCTGACCGTCCCCGACCACGTTGAGGTTGCGCTTCTCGTAGAGCCACCGGCCGTCGATCTCCACTGCCGTGGTCGGGTACGGCAGCGGCAGGTAGGTCTCGCTCAATGGACCGATGGAGATCGAGGTGGTCTCGGCCGAGCGTGCTGTGGCCTCGGACAGGCCGGGGGCGGCCGGCAGCCCCTCCTGCACCTTCTGCTTGCGGCTGATCGGGCCGGTGGACGGCGCCCACTGCTCGCCGTTGAAGGAGTCGTCGCTGGCGATCCGCAGCGGGTCGGGGGCCTCCACCGTGGTCCGATAGGTGATCACGGGCGTGCTGCCCGGGGTGACCAGGTTGCGTCTCAGGGTGAGGATGGGGTTGATCACGCTGATCTGGCCCCGGCCGCGGCCCTCGCCCTCACCGTTGCCCTGGGTCAGCAGCTGCTCGTCCACCCCGGGGGTGATCAACGGCAGCAGGACCGCGACCGCGAGGGAGACCGCGGCCACTCGTCGCCCGCCGCTGAACGGACCGCCGAGGTCGACCCGGCGACGGTCGGGACCACTGCCCAGGATCCGGCCCCAGGCGTGCACCCGGTCCACCCAGTCCACCGAGACCAGGAGCAGGAAGCCGGCGGCGGCCAGCACGAAGGCATACCAGGGCACCCCGCGCGGGAGGACTGCGGCGGGCACGCAGTAGACCGCTAGTAGCGGCAGACCGGCCACCGCCGGTCGTTCCAGCGAGGCGGCGATGAGGTCGGTGGCGAAGGCGACCACGGCGAGTCCCAGGGTGATCATGAAGACCACCCCCGTGCCGGTCGGCACCGGCGCTGCCGACTGCGCGATGACCTGGTTGCCCTCGGTGAGCAGCTCGCGCCAGCTCGCGATCACCTGCGGCCCGGGCACCAGGTGCAGGAGGGCGTCGTCGCGGGCGAACAGTGCGGTCAGTGTGAGCACCAGCATGGCCAGCTGGATCAGCGCGACCACCGGCCACAGGGTGGTGACCTGGCGCAGGGCGATGCCGGTGAGCGAGCAGACCAGGATCGTCACCAGCGCCGGGACCATCCAGCCCTGCCCGTCGAACAGCGGCAGCAGGGGCGTGGTGGCGAGCAGGGTGGCCAGCAGGGCGGCCAGACCCAGGCGCAACGGGGCGGTCATCGCCCGCCCCCCGGAGGGGTGCCGAGGCCATGCCCGGCTGGGCGGCCGACGGTGATCGTGGTCGGCGCCGGGCCGACGGGTCCGGCGAACCGACCGCTGACCACCTGTTGCCACACCGCGGGGACCGCATCGGCCGCCGATACGTGCACCACCGACCAGCCGGCGCTGCGCAGCACCGCCGCGGCCCGGTCGCGCTGTGCGTCGAGCTCGGCCACCGCGCCCGGCGGCAGCAGGGCCCACTCCGGCACTCGCAGCAGCATCAACACGCCGCTCGTGCCACGGTGCCGCATCGCGGCGAGGGCGCCGGCCAGTTCCTCGTCCAGTTCGCCGAGCACCGCGACGATCACCCCATCGCCCCGCGAGCGTTGCAGTGCGGCCATCGAGCCGGTCAGCCCACCGGCCTCGTCCAGGCGTGCCAGGGCGAGGCGTTCCAGCAGCACGGCGGTGGTGGAG
>Ga0209261_10000300_pt1 | contig 13498 bp, 8 predicted proteins | sample DOMMetBare1Fresh_FD_187470 | JGI IMG/M metagenome (GOLD analysis project Ga0209261, IMG submission 187470) | Wetland sediment microbial communities from St. Louis River estuary, USA, under dissolved organic matter induced mercury methylation -... | ecosystem: Environmental > Aquatic > Freshwater...
TTTCTCGTCCATATTTGTTTCGTTTTGAGTTTGATCGTTGTTTGAAGACAACATATTTTGTTCTATCAGAAAATCAGTCATCTGTTGTATTGTAGGCAGAAAGTTAGGATTGCTCACCGGCCAGTCACACGAATGGCCAGCATCTTTTACCGGTATCAGTTCGCACACATTTCCTACCTCCTTCATTAGCCTGACGAATTTTTCTGCTACTTCGAAAGGCGTAGTTTTGTCTTTGGTTCCGTTCGATAGAATGGTTGGTGGCCAGCCTTTTTTAATTTGCAGAATGGGCGAAAATTCAGGATGAGTATCGAAAAAATCTTTGCCAAAACCTTCTCCCAAAACAGGATTGTGCAAAACAAGTGCGTTGGGTTTTGAACTGATTTCCAAATCCTCGTCCGGAGCATCACCCCCATCCAAAAAAGTGCAGGCAGCCAGATGACCGCCGGCCGAACCACCGGCAGCTATAATTTTATCCGGATCAACACCCAATTCTCTAGCATGAGCCCTGATATACCGGATGGCTGATTTGGCGTCCTGAATACATTCGATGGGTGAGGTTCCATGTCGCGATTTGACTCGGTAATCGGCTTCAATACCAATAATTCCATGATCGCGAAACCAGGCCGGATTTGGAATCTGTCCATACACGTTTCCTCCAACCCAACCTCCACCGGTAAAATACACAATGGCGGGCAATGCTGTTCCGGATTTAATTTGCGGACGCAAAATGTACAAATACAAATCTTCCTGCGGAGTTTCTTTATACAAGACTTTCCTTGCCAGAGCCGCCAAATGTTGACCTGAAAGTTTATAGCTTTCCTGAACAGTCGATAACGAAGTTGCCGAATCGGTTTTTGCCGGAGAGAAAGGAGTTTCGGCGAAAAGTATTGTTCCGGAAAACAGACTCAGGAGGATGAAGAAAAGTCGTTTCATATTTTCATTCAGGTATAAAGTGTAAGGAACCACATAGTCACGTAGTTCACAATTTAAAATACAAAAACTATGTGTACTATGTGTCTATGTGGTTTTCATGAAAAGGGAAAATTACCACTTATCTGTGCGGAAAGGAGCCAATGGCAAACCTTCCATGCTGAATACATCGGGCACGGAAGTGTCATCGAAGCAGAAGCGAACGGCCACCGGACTTTTCACCAGCTTGGAGGAAAGAACGATTGTATTTCCATCCATTTTTGCTGTTGCAGGAACAAAATTTTTGTCTTCACCCGCTATCAGGAATTTTTCAGGAGTTTTGCCCGTACATTTCAAGCCGGAAATAATATTGATGAAAGTTAGCCGAACTTTACCCTTTTCAACCTGCATCAATTGAAATGCTGGGCTTTTATAAGCGCCAATGTTTTGTTTGTAGGTTTCAGCCAGGGCATAATTGGCCAGTCGTTTCCCTACATCTTTCTTGTTTTTTGGATGAATGTCCTTGATATTATCAACCAAATCTGAGATGACTACCATTCCAGTATTTGGAACTGTTTGGGCTGCGATTTCCTGCTGTTCACGAAGGTATTCCGAGGTGCCTTTATCGCCATAAGTATATGGCGCAATTTGAACGAGGTAAAAAGGAAAATCTTTCTTGAAATCGGCACGCCAGTTTTCAATCAAAGTTTTCATCAGTGTTGAATAAATCTGATAGTTGCCACAGTTCGATTCTCCCTGATACCAGATGGCGCCCGCAATTCCATAAGGAATAACCGGATAGATCATGGAATTATAAAGCGATCCGGGAGTTCCGGGCCACCAATCAAATTTTTCGTTGTACTTGTGAGTATTCAGCGTGACATTTTTTTCAATCCGGCTTTTTTCAATCCAAACTTCCGCAGGAGTTCCGCCCCAAGCTGAAACGATAATTCCTACCGGAACATTTAATTTTTGCTGCAACTCACGAGCGAAAAAGTAGCCTACAGCGCTGGTATTGCGCATGGTTTCCGGCGTACAAAGCGTCCAGGTGGTATTGCAGTTTTGTTGCGGATATTCAGCTCCGATTTTTTGGACATGAAAAATCCGGATATTGGGATTGTTAGCTTGTGCTGCATCTTCTTCACCATTGATGAGTTTCCAGTTCACACTCATTTCCATGTTTGACTGTCCGCTGCATATCCAGACTTCACCCAACATCACGTTTTTTAATTCAACTTTGCTGCTTCCCAAAATCTGAATAGAGTAGGGGCCCCCGGCATTGGTGGTCTTTATGGTGGTTTTCCAGGCTGAAAAATTGTCTGCCTTTACTTTTACAGTGTCTTTACTATTCCAGCTTGTCACAATTTTGACGGTTTCGCCCGGATCGGACCAGCCCCAGATAGCTACATCTGATTTTTGTTGCAAGACCATGTTGTCGGCAAATACCGAAGGAAGCGTGATTTTTGCGAAGATGGCGTTGTTGAACGCGAAAAGAATCAGAAATGCAAGAAATAGTTTTTTCATTGTTGTTTATTTTGATTGTTTTAAGTTTTCATTTTGATGATCTGGAAGTCATGCTGAACTTGTTTCAGCATCTCCAATTCAAAGGTTTTCGCCATTCCGTCAGAAAAAAAATTTATGCGTTATTCGGATTCCTTTCGCTGACGGGTTTTATCTCCTATTCTTATTCCCGGGTTTCCGTTTCACTCCATCCCGGGCTACCAAACTGTCACCGCTACGCGGTTTTCCAATTTCCTTTTTTTATTTGTTTATTTCCTACTAACTAATGACTTTTTTCATTTTTCACAAACACCATTTGTTTTTCCAGTACAATTTTGGCACATCATCTTCGAAAGTGACGGGCAGCCATATGTAGCGCCCATCAATTGGATTATCAGGCGTCCATCTGTCTCCCATAAAAATGAGGCTTTCTTTTCGGCCATGAACATTCAATACAAATGTACTCTGAGAATGAAAAGTTGTTTCCGAATCGGCGCCAATGGCCGGATTACCCAATTCTTTCCAGTCACCAAAAATCTCATCGGAAACAGCCGACCTTGCTTCATTGGGTGCCCAGCCGGTACAGTCGGAAGCAATGATATAATATTTTCCACAACATTTAAACAACGTTGCGCCCTCCATGTAACGGCCGACAAATATCCGGAAATACTCACCTGAACAGGAAAGGTAATCGTCGGTTAGTTTTGAAATATGCAGGGTGCTGTTTTCTTCGGAAGAATAGATGTGGTAGGCGGTGCCGTCGTCATCAACAAACAGGTTCATGTCGCGTGCCATCTGTCCGCCTTTGAAATCGCGGCCAAGCAGGTTCACCGAATCGACGGGGGCAGGGAGGCATCCTTTGCCTCCACAATACGAATCTTTAATGGTTGATGCAACAGGTTTTTTATGACAAAGCTGAACATTCACCGGCCAGTAACCTGCATTCGGGCGGAAGCTTTTCAGGAAAGTAAACGGACCTTCAGGTTTGTCGCTGACAGCCACTCCACTGCGGGCAGCATAATAGCCTTTCCCTTTCAGTTCAAGATGGAACCACATCACGAACTTTTTGGTTTTGGCATTGTAAATCACCTTTGGCCGTTCGAGTACGCAACCTTTGGCAATATCACTTTCCGGATTGGTTTCATCCACTTTCAGGGCAATGTTTTCATCCTTCCAGTTATACAAATCTTTCGATGAATAACAGCTAACACCAACCTGTGCCGAGTTACCAATCTTTCCGGCAATTTTATGCTCTCCATACCAGTAATAAACTCCTTTGTGAAAGAGAATTCCGCCACCGTGCGCATTGATATGTTTCCCATTGTTGTCGTTCCAGATTTCGCCAGGTGTAAATTGTTTGGTTTTTTGCGCATTCAGGGTTAAAACAAAGCAAAGAGAAAAAAGGAATAAGGAAAATTTGAGGGTCATCGGAGATTGGTTTAGGTTTTAATACACAAGGTAAAGTTAGAAGCTTCAAGTGAAACGACAAATAAAAAGTGTTGGCATGTCACTTCTTTTTTTCTTCCTGCGCCATTAATGTATTCAGGTATTCTTCAATTTGTTTGGGTTCAAGTTTCTTCCCGATAATCGTTTTGTTTTTATCCAAAATGAAAATGACCGGCGTTGAAATTATGTCGTATGTTTTCTTGTAAGTATAATCATACGGATTCCAAACATTAAACCAATCGTACATTTCGTGTTCATTCACAAAATTTACCCACTTCTTTTTGCCTTCTGTTCCTCCCAGCATATGAACGGCAAACACGGCAACTCCTTTTGATTTCAGTCTTTGATAAACTTCGTATAACTCCGGAATTGTTTTTTTGCAGTGACTGCAATCACTTTCCCAGAAGACGAGAACGGTGTATCTGGCATCGATCTGGTTGAGATTAATAAAACTTCCGGAATGCGGATTATTTTTTGCAATCGTATCGGTTTTAGCCTGAATGAAATGCTCTGCAGGAAGCCACAGCATTCGCAAATCAGGTGCAGGTTTTCCCATGAGCAGAGGCTTTAGTTTAGCAACAGTTTCAGCGGTTTTTCCGATAAAAGCAGTATCGCTGAAGGTTGCTTTTGGAATGTACCAATGCTCGGCAATATGTGCATATACTGCATCAAATCCCATAATCGGACTTGTAGCATAATAGTTAAACAAGGTAACGAGCATGTACCGGAAAATATCCTTGTCAGGCTCCACGATTTTTAGGAGTTTGTCGCATTCACGGTTGATGGTATCGGGAATTTGCGGAATGACTTTTTCGAGGTACCGTTTTATTTTTTCGTCGTAAACAGGTGTTCGCAGGAACCGAGCATCTTTCAAATCCATGTTATCGAAAAAGTGAGACCGGTAATAACGATACTGAAATAAAGAATCAAGTACTTTCCCATTGCCATCTTTGGGAGGTTCAGGTATTACAATTTCTTGTGTGGCTTTGATAAATGAACCTACAAAATTGTCTTTCTGGTCGGCAATCAGCTTGTTGGTTTTTGATTTAAAACGGGCTGCAATTTCATCCAATCCGGCATCGATCTTCTTAATTTCCTGAACATCGTTTGTCTTTTTCTTTTTTTCAAGCAAATCGGCCGATTCCTTTTGCCTTGCCACCAGATAAAGCCTGTATTCCAGCGCCGCACTGTTCTCGGGTGAATTAACGAACCTGAGATTTTCAAACAGGTTGAGTGTGTCGGTTTCAAGAGAAAAACGCTGATTGCCGGTCATGAAAAATTCGAACATGGCACGCGAAGGTGTCATAAAGAAATACAATCCCTCCGGAAATTTGGTGTTTCCTTTTAAAATACCGTGACCTGATTTGTCTAGTTTGAGGGTATCGTCGGGATAAAGTTTGTCGGCAAAGTGATGCCCCAGAATAATTTCCTTATTCGCTAAATTTTTTATCCTGACGTTCAGTTCATAACCTTCAGCTTTTGCTTCCTGAACTAAAAAATGGACAGTAACAAAAACAGTAAGTAAAAACAAATGCCTGATCATGAGTATTTTGAAATTTTAATAGTTAATGATTCGTGAATTATTTCTTTAGAAATAATTGGTAATATAAAGAATAAGGTTTTGATTCGGAAGTTAACTGTTTCTCCGATTTCAATGTCATTTTACCATATACTGAGGACAAAGCCTGAAACGCCAAAAAGCACCACATACATTCCGGCATCAATAGCAAGCAATTTCAGCGAACGATTGGCAAACAGATAGGTAGCCGCCATTGATGGAAGCACCCAAACAACAGAAACGAGCAATCCGGAGTGCAGTCCATCTTGCCAGTTCATGCCAGCCACGACTGCACTCAATCCGGCCAATGCCAGAAAATGCATCAGTGCTGTTCCGCCAAAAATAAGCGGATAGTTTGCTTTACGATCAAGTGTGGATTTGTTTTCGTCGGTCCAGGTTTTTCCGAACATAAATTTTTGGTGCCATACAGCTCCAAGTGCAAACGAAAAAATAGTCATTACAATGACCGGAATCCAATGGATGTTTGATAGAAGATTGGAGAAGTTCATTAGTTTAATAATTTTAATATTCAAAGTTAAAATTACTTGCTAATGATACATAGAATTACTTCCTAATTTCTACCACCCAATCTTTCCCATCAACTAACGGAGGTGTTCCAAGCGAGACTTTCCCCCCTCCCTTCACAATTTTCACACTTCCATCCTCAAGTTTTCCTCCAGTGCGAGGATTAAACCATTTGACTGTGTATTTTCCTTCAGGCAGGTTAATTTGGGTAGGTTCAGACTTGGGAAGATAAACAACATATATTTCTCCCGGTTTGGCCAGACAATATGCATTAGATGGGCTAACCAGTTCGTTGGCTGGTTTCATTTCTGCTAGCGGAAGATTATTCAGGAAAAAGTCAGTCGCAATTTTGGTTTGTTTCCACCACAATTCGCGGCTGCGGAAATCTTCACAATTGAGATCGTTGTGAGGATAGCGATACCCAAAATACCATTCAGCTCCACCAGAGCCTGCCATTAAACTGCCCCATAGTGCAAAATGTCTGACCGTATCATGCAGGTTATCAAATGAGTCTGGCATTACTCCACGGCTGGCATCACCAATTTCATCGAGATTTACCACCCAGGGCTTTTTTGATTTCGACGACTCTTCGATGAAATGAGCAACACGGGAATTGATATTATCCACACGTCCAATCTGCATGGAAGGACCATCGAGATTTTCAAATCCAAGCAACGGATTGAGAATAATGTTCTGGTGTTCGTTGTCGGAATGCGTATGAACCACAACAAAGTTGGAATAGGGATTAACGGATTTCAAATAGTTGGCCATTTCTTTGCGCATCTGATCGGTTTGTCCAACAGGCGACCAGTCGGTAGGTCCGTTTTCTTCGCCCATGTTCCAGGTTATTCCCAGATGATGCCCAAAACGTGCAACCAATTCGCGTAAGTACACTTTTCGCTGAACTCCTGTCCAGCCACCATCGAGTAAACATTCGTTTTCAGTTTCCTGAAGCACAAAATGCATCATCATTCCCAGATGGTCCATTTGGCTGAAAACCAAATCCCACTGTGCAAGTTTCGAACAATCGAACCGGTAACGTTCATCATGATCGGCATAAGGCCAAACGTCTTTTCCATCGCCCTGAATGTTCATGGTTAGCATGTATTGTGAGTTGACACTCTGTGAAGCAAGGTAATTTAATGCACCAATAATTCCTTTGCCTTTTGCGCCCTGCCAACTGGGATCGCCCATCTTCCAGTCTTTAATATGTGTTTCGTATTTATGGCAACTTTCTTTTGGATTGGCTTCCCCTTCGCGAAAAATGGCCTTGTTACCGAATCGGTAAGTTTGATCAAAGTCGACATAAGCCAGGAAATTTTCAGGACTGTCGGCTCCGTTTTTCAGGAAATATTCTCCTGATTCACTGAATTTCAGGTAACGTTCGCCATTGTAAACGATCCTTCCCTGTGACAAAAAGCCGGGAGCAGATTTGTCTGTTTCTGCCACCATAAATGAACCGGAAAGACCATCAGGAGCTTGGGCTTTTCCTTCATCTGCTTCGCTACTGATTGAAATGTTTTTACCACTTCGGAATGAAACCAGGTAATTCCATGTTCCTGCTTTATCAGGAACAAAATTGACCTGCCATTGATTTCCTGAAATAGCAGAAGTTTCGGCAGCGTTTCCATCGGCAGCAAAGAATCCCGGCACTTTATATGATTTGTTTCCATTTGTAAAAGTGACTTCGAGCCGGTAATCCAAAAAAGGATTTGGCCTGAAATCGGTTTCGCTGCACTGCGGACCATCGAATAAGATGTTTATTGTATGCCATTTTATTCGTTCACCCTGAATTTTTGCTGGCTGGGCAAAGGTTATGGAGTAAACAGCAATGAGCAAATAGAAAGTCAGCGAGGTTGTTTTCATTTTGAATTGTTATTTAAGTTGCCTTCATTTTAATATCCTTTATATTCCGTATTCATTACATTCAGGGTTTGTTTGATCCAGACACGGTAACGTGTATTTTGCTCCCAGGTATTTCCGGCTGAACCGAAATCGCAAAAATGAACCGGTTTCGGGTTTCTGAATTCACCTTCCAGATCGGTTCCAAGTACCAAAGGAGCAATAAAAGACATCCAGATATTATCTGGTTTTACTTCTGAAGGGATTAATTCGACTACATTCTCTTTATGCTGGATGATGGCTGTTTCATCAACAAAGCCGTCGTTGAAGCGGCTGTCACGTGCAAGCAAAACCGGTCCTCGCAGAATAGCCTGATAACCATTCAAACTGACCAGTCGACCGCTTAGATCAGCCTTAAATGAAATTAGATCTCCTTTTCGCCATTCACGTGAAATTTTCAGGTATGAACCGGGAATAACTTCATGAATTAGAATGCCGTTTACAGTTACCACCGAATGCTTACTCCATGCCGGAATCCGCAAATTGACATCAAATGTTTCAGATTTTTCGGGATCGATTGATATATTGATTTGATCAGTCACCGGATAATTAGTTGACAACTTTACACCTACTTTGTTTTTCACATTAAGCTGAATGCTGGTTTCCATTTGGCTGAAAAGGTTAATGAAAATGGCAGTTCCCGATTTTTGAACAGCGATGGAAGGCAATAGTGTAAATGCCCGTGGACCATTAGCATTGCAACAGTTGATGTGCATGCCGCATTGTTCTTCGCCTGAGTGACGCATTCCTTCCAGCGGACTGTATTTGGCAATTTCAGAACCATCATATTTCATGGATGCCATCAGGGCATTGTACACTGTTTTTTCAATCTGATCGGCGTAAAGTGGATTTCCGGTAAGACGAAGCAGGTTGTTGCACAGTTTGATCCAGGTGAAAGTGACACAGGTTTCCATGGTGTGATAGGTTGGTTCGGTTTGCCGGTTACCGCCATGATAAAAACATTCAAAAGCAGTTCCTGAACCTGCCACATTAATTTCGGTATCGATGATGTTTCGTACTGCCAGTTCTGCTGATTTCAGATAGTTTGGTTCTCCGGTGATCCGGTACAATTCAAGCAATCCTTCGTAACACGACATCATTTCATAAGCTTTCTGTCCGTTTTCCCACGACCACCATGTTTTTGGAAATGAGAAACGATCAGCAACGTTGACACCATCCATTGCTTTGCTGATTAGCCGGGGACCATCGGAAGTTTCCCACTGGGTAACAATGTATTTGGCAAAGTCGAGGTATTTTTGATCACCAGTATGCCGATATAAAAAGACCATAGGCTCAAGTACAGAACTGCTGGGCATTCCCCGGTAATTCCCGGTTTTGACAATGTTTGCTTTACCGGGACCCACTTGAGTTAATAGAAAATCAGCGAGTTTGGTGGCAGCCTCCAAAGCTTTTTTATCCTGTGAAATATCATAATAGGCCAATAATCCTAACAGGGTATACTTTCGGCCCCAAATATCCCAATGCTGCAACTGGGCCTCTTTCGAATAATTTCCGATGTACCCGTCGGGAGATTGAGTTGCCAGCAATCCTGAAACAGCATTCTGAATTATTTTCAGCATTTCAGAATCGCGGTTGTATTCGTAGGCTGCAATTGCCGAAAGAATCCACTTTCCCCAGAATTCGGTTTGCCAAAGACGGGTTTCTTCTCGATGACGGAACGGCTCAATCAATTGACCGACATCCTGTTTTTTAATACGTTCGCTGATACAGAGGTTTATTTTGTCACCAAGATAACCCTCAATGTGTGAAGTATTCGCCGGAATGGGAAACAACTTGTCGGGAACTTCAGGAATAATTTTAGGGGCATCTTTTGCAATGGAAGCAAAGGAAATTAATCCAAAGACAAAGATCAGAAGCAGTCCGGAAAGTTGCTTCATCGTATGGACTTGTTTCCTGAAAAGTGAATTCAATTTCATAATTTGGCTGGTTTAGGTTATGTCAAAAATAATGGATTTGACGCTCATTGAACCATCATAATCAGGAAAAAAAATCAGGAATTGAACTAAAAATCGGAAATGATATTAGTGTAGAAGGGTTATTAAATTTTATAATGATCTTCCAAAATTTTTCTGAACCATTTACCAGGTAAAATATACTTCAGCAGCACAGCCAGTTTTTGCTCAAAGGAAGCAATGATGTAGCGTTGCCGGGGATTTTTACATTCCACAATCCGGACTATCTTTCGGGCAAGAATTTCCGGTTTCCATCCATTGGCTTCATCTTTTTCGATGGCTGCCAAACTTTTGGTAAATTGTGCCTGATAGGGATCGTTCTCAAGGAGAGGTGGAAGGAAATTCCGGCGGTTCATGGAATTGCTGGTTTTAAAGTCGCCCGGATTAATTAAAACGACTTTAATATTAAACGGCTTTACTTCCATGCGCAATGCTTCGCTAAATCCTTCAATCGCAAATTTACCGGCAGAGTAAAATGCCTGGAAAGGCAAACCCATTAATCCGCCAATGGAGCTAAAATTGATAATTGTTCCGCCGCCTTGCTTTCTCATTATTGGCAAAACCTCACGGGTCAAATGCACCAATCCAAGAAAATTGGTATCCATCTGAAGTTTGATAGTTTCAAATGGTATGGCTTCAATGGGGCCTCCGGAATGCATTCCGGCATTGTTAATCAGCACATCAATACGCCCCTCTTTTTGAATTACAGCTGAAACTGCACTTTGAATTGAACCCAAATCGGTCAGGTCCATTTTCAAATAATGAACCAAATCTTCCTGAGCAGCCAAACTTCTGACAGTGCCAAAAACTGTATGGCCTTTTTGGGAAAGTAGTCTGGCTGTTTGTTGTCCGAAACCGGAAGATATTCCTGTAATTAGGATTACTTTATTCACGAGTAGACATTTTGCAATTCCAAAATATCCAGCATTTTCGCCGCTTTGGTTATTTTTTCAATGGAAATCTCAACCTGTTCTTTGGTGTGAGTGGCCATCAGCGAGTACCTGATCAGGCTATCTTCTTTTGGAACAGCTGGCGCAACAACCGGATTGATAAAAATTCCATCGGCAAGAAGGATTTTGGTCAACTGCAAAGCTTTGATATCATCCCGGATAAATAGTGGAATTATTGGCGTTTCGCTTTTCCCTGTATCAAAACCAGCAGCCTGAAATCCTTCCCGTGCGAGAGTGGTCATATCCCAAAGATGTTGGATTCGTTCTGGTTCATTTTCCATGATTTGGAGGGTTGCAAGTACCGTTGCTGCTGAAGCCGGAGTCATACTTGCACTAAATATGAGTGATCTGGAATTGTGTTTGATGAAATTGATGACTTCATGATCGCCTGCTATAAATCCTCCAAGCGATGCGCATGACTTTGAAAAAGTGCCCATGATGAGGTCAACTTTGTCGGTTAATCCAAAATGATCTGCAGTACCAGCGCCATTTTTACCAAGAACTCCCAGTGAATGCGCATCGTCCAACATGATGGATGCTCCGTACTTTTCTGCAAGCCGAACCATTTCAGGTAATTTCAGAATGTCACCCTCCATGGAGAAAACCCCATCCGCTACAATTAGTTTTAACTGACCGGGGCAGCAATGCTTTAATTTATTTTCCAGTGCATCCATGTCGTTATGGGCAAACTTCAGTACATGCGAAAAGGAAAGTCTGCTTCCTTCGATAATTGAAGCATGGTCGAGTTCGTCCAGAAGAAGATAATCGTGGCGTCCGGCAAGAATGGAGACAACACCCAGATTTACCTGAAATCCGGTACTGTAGCACAATGCAGCATCCTTATTCACCAATCGGGCGAGTTTGTTTTCCAATTCAATATGGATATCGAGCGTTCCGTTTAGAAATCGTGAACCTGCACAACCTGTTCCGTATTTGTCGATAGCAGCTTTTGCTGCTTCAATCACTTTCGGATGGTTGGTCAGGCCAAGGTAACTGTTCGATCCAAACATCAACACCTTTTTCCCCTGAATGATTACTTCTGTATCCTGATCGGATTCAATTTCCCTGAAATAGGGATAGATACCAGCCTGCATGATTTTCTGCGGAGCATCGTAAGTTGAAAACTTGTCTTTTAATATTCCCACCAGTCAAATTATTTAGTATAACTTAATCTTTGTGTAAAGGACATGTTTGCAGGATAAGGTGTTGTTTTATAAAGTGTTGTGAGTAATTGGAGAACACCTATCCAATTTGATTTACTTCAAAAGTAATAAGTTCATTGAATTTTCAACTATAAAGGGCAGAAAAATTCGAGACATAAGTATTTTATGTCCATAAAGGAAAATTATGATGTTCAACTAAAATACTTTTCCTTCTTTCTGATACTCCCGTTCAATCCCGGTTTTAATCTGTTCAACGGTGATTTCCTTTGAATTATTTGCCAGCGATTCCAGGCAACAGTATTGTACTACATTGACGATTCCTGCACCGGTAATTTCATATTTTTTGGCAATGGAAGACAGGTCGGCTTCCGATGGGCGTTTCTGATCAGCCGTTTCGGGCAGGGTTTTCTTCCAAAGGAGCAGGCGCTCTGCTGCTGAGGGCAGGGGAAAATAAATAACCGACTGGAACCTGCGAATAAATGCCTCGTCAATATTTATTTTAAAATTGGATGCCAGAATGATCAGTCCGTTGTGGTTTTCGATGCGCTGGAGAAGATAGGCTACTTCCTGGTTGGCATATTTGTCGTGAGCATCGCGCACATTGGTTCGTTTTCCGAACAGGGCATCAGCCTCGTCGAAGAACAGAATCCAATCTTTATTTTTGGCACGATCAAAAAGTTGGGAAAGATTTTTTTCAGTCTCACCAATAAACTTCGATACAACCATCGAAAGGTCAATCCGGAAGACATCCCGGTTCGTTTTTTTACCAACAATCAGCGCGGTCAGGGTTTTCCCGGTTCCCGGAGGGCCATGAAACAAAGCCCGGTAGCCCGGTTTTATCCAGCGCTTCATGTTCCATTTGTTCATGAGGGTATCCTGATGTTTTACCCAGTTTTCCAACTCGGCAATTTGCTGGTTAGTAGCCAGGGGTAAAACAAGATCATCGCTGGTTAGTTCGGTGGTAATGTATTCGGCCGGGAAATCCATGCTAAATTTCGGATGCGATATTCTTCCGTTTATAAACAGCTCAATAAATTCGGGTTCCATAATCAACCGGCCGCTGAATTGCGGTTCGCCGGAAACAGCGTCTTCAACGGAAAGAACGGTATGGGTGGAAAAAAGATGATCCTTTTCGAAAAGGCTTAAATGTGTAAATCTTTTTTCAAGATCGTCGCCTGCAAGAATAAACAATACGGTTTCGGCAGTCGGCAAAAAGCCCCGGTGATTTCTCCCACGAACTCCACCAAATTGAGGAAAATCTCCCTGTCCGGGAAGATGGGTTTGTATCAGTTCATCAAAAAAAACCGGATCGACATGAGGTGCAAATGCCACCAGTAGCATGATTACTTCAGTGTTGGTTAGCTGGTTGTTCCGGATAAATGATGGTAATGGCGAATGATCAGAGGGATCGGATGGTAATGGTATTGAATCAATATTGAAGCTGATTTCAGGTGTGAAATGATTGGTTAGCCGTCCTTTAATTACCTGCTGCAAGTAATCCAGATAAGTGCTGATCGATTTGCTGGTCTCCATGTTCAGAAAGTTGAATGTATGAGTTCTCGTTTTGCCTGG
>Ga0209261_10000301_pt1 | contig 13460 bp, 8 predicted proteins | sample DOMMetBare1Fresh_FD_187470 | JGI IMG/M metagenome (GOLD analysis project Ga0209261, IMG submission 187470) | Wetland sediment microbial communities from St. Louis River estuary, USA, under dissolved organic matter induced mercury methylation -... | ecosystem: Environmental > Aquatic > Freshwater...
CGAGCAGCGCCACCTGGTGGTCGGTCACCCGCTCCAGCAGGTACCGGTCGTGCGAGACCACGACCAGGGTGCCCGGCCAGGAATCCAGGGTGTCCTCGACGGCGGCCAGGGTGTCGGTGTCCAGGTCGTTGGTCGGCTCGTCCAGCAGCAGCACATTGGGCTCCCCGATCAGCAACCGCAACAGCTGAAGCCGGCGGCGTTCCCCGCCGGACAGCTCGGCGACGGGGGTCCAGATCCGCTCCCGGGCGAACCCGAGCCGCTCCAGCAACTGACCCGCGGTGAGCTCCCGTCCGCCGACCCGGACCACCCCGCGCACCCGCTCCACCGCCTCCCCGACTCGCAGGTGCCCGACGTCGTCCAGCTCGCGCACCTCCTGGGTGAGCATCGCCGCCACCACGGTCCGGCCGCGCCGCACCTGTCCCGACGTGGCCGCCACCTGTCCCAGCAGCAGCCGCAGCAGGCTCGTCTTGCCGGCGCCGTTCACGCCGACCAGCCCGACCCGCTCCCCGGGGGCCAGCCGCCAGGTGACGCCGTCGAGCAGCACCCGCCGTGCCTCGCCCTCGCCGACCACGAGCGAGACGTCCTCGAGATCGATCACGTCCTTGCCGAGCCGAGCGGTGGCCAGCCGGGTCAGCTCCAGGCTGTCCCGCGGGTCCGGCTCGTCGGCGATCAGCGCCGCGGCGGCATCCAACCGGAACCGCGGCTTGCTGCTCCGTGCCGGTGCCCCGCGACGCAGCCAGGCGAGTTCCTTGCGAACCAGGTTCTGCCGGCGTTCCTCCGTGGTCGCCGCGATCCGGGCACGTTCGACCCGGGCCAACACGTAGGCGGCGTATCCGCCGTCGGCGGAGTCCACGACGCCGTCGTGCACCTCCCAGGTCCGCTCACAGACCGCATCGAGGAACCACCGGTCGTGGGTGACCACGGCCAGCGCGCCGCGGCCGGCCGGCCAGCGGGAGCGCAGGTGGGTGGCCAGCCAGGCCACGCCCTCGACGTCCAGGTGGTTGGTCGGCTCGTCGAGCAGCAGGACGTCGTGGGCGTGGCTGAGCAGGGCGGCCAGCGCGACCCGGCGCCGCTGGCCCCCGGACAGGATGGCCAGCGGCGCGTCCAGACCGCCGACCTGCCCGGCCCCGGCGTCGTTCGAGCGATCTCCCAGCAGGCCCGCGACCACGTCGCGCGCGACCGGATCACCCGCCCAGACATGGTCCGGTCGGTCGCCGAGCACGGCGTGACGCACCGTCGCCCCGCTACCGCCCCCGAGCTCGTCGTCCTGACGCAACAGACCGATCCGGACGCCGCGGGTGTGGGTGACCCGACCCGCGTCCGGTTCCTGGGTGCGCGCCAGCACCCGCAGCAGGGTCGACTTGCCGTCCCCGTTGCGTCCGACGACCCCCACCCGCATCCCGTCGTCCAAGCCGAGCGAGACGGCGTCGAGCACCGTGCGGCCACCGTAGGCGACGGTGACGCCCTCGACGTTCAGCAGGTGCGCCACGACTGCCCCGGTCCGTCTCCGTGCGACGCCCTCACCGCAGGCCCTCGACGACACGGGCGCCGTGGGCCGGACCGGTGACGGTGAACACGCCTTCGGCCACTCCGGCAGCCTGCACCGCGGCGACCACGTCGAGGGCGTGCTCGCCGTCGCGGACCAGGAACGCCACTGTGGGCCCGCTGCCGCACAGCTGGGCGCCGAGCACGCTGCACTCCTCGCCCACCTCGAGCGTCTGCAGCAGGTCGGGGCGCAGCGAGCACGCCGCCGGCTGCAGGTCGTTGGCCATCAGGTGCCCGAGTGCCTCGGCGTTGCCGCCCCCGACAGCGTGCATCAGCCGCTCGGAGATCCGCGGCTGGGGCAGCACCCGACCCGCGCGCAGCCGATCGATCTCGGCGAAGACGGACGGCGTCGAGAGCCCCTGACCGCTGGTGGCGACCACCCAGGTGTAGCTGCCCCGGCTGATCGCGGGGGTGAGTTGCTCGCCGCGACCGGTACCGATCGCCGTCCCTCCGAGCAGCGGAAAGGGCACGTCCGAACCCAGCTCGGCGGCGAGTTCGCGCAACGCGTTGCGGGTGGAGCCGTTGTGCCACAACACATCACAGGCCAGCAGTGCGGCCGCGGCATCGGCCGACCCGCCCGCCATGCCTCCGGCCACCGGGATCCGCTTGCGGATGTGAACCGCCACTCCGTCGTCCACCCCGGTGCGGTCGGCGAGCAGCCGGACCGCACGCACCGCAAGGTTGGCCTCGTCCCGCGGCACGGTCTCGGCACCCGGGCCCTCGACGGTCACCGGCACGGGATCGTCCAGCCGGCCCCCGATCGACGAGACGGTGACGTCGTCGGCGAGCGAGACGGCCTGGAACACCGTTGCCAACTCGTGGTAGCCGTCCGGACGCGGCCCGCCGACGCGCAGCTCCAGGTTGATCTTCGCGGGAGCGCGAACGGTCACCGAGTCGGGGCGGGCCATGCGTGAACCCTAGTCGCGCACGGCCGCAGCGATCGCGGCGAAATCGGCCACCGTGAGCTGCTCACCCCGTGCCGAGGGGTCCAGTCCGGCGGACCTGACCAGGGCCTCGGCCCGGCCCGCCGAGCCGGCCCAGCCGGCCAGTGCCGCCCGCAGCGTCTTGCGCCGCTGGGCGAAGGCCGCGTCGATGCAGGCGAACACCTCGGCGCGGCTGGCCGCGGTCACCGGCGCGGGCCGTCGGGTGAACGCGACGAGCCCGGAGTCGACATGGGGTACCGGCCAGAAGACACTGCGCGGGACGGCGCCGGCCCGGCGCACCTGCGCGTACCAGGCCGCCTTGACCGACGGGGTGCCGTAGACCTTGTCGCCGGGGGGGGCGGCCAGCCGGTCGGCCACCTCGGCCTGCACCATGACCAGCCCGTGGCGCAGGCTCGGCAGCCGCTCCAGGGCGACCAGCAGCACCGGCACCGCGACGTTGTAAGGCAGGTTGGCCACCAGGGCGGTCGGCTCGGCGCCGGCCGGCGGCAACAGCGCCGGATCGAGCCGAACCGCGTCGGCACGGACGACGTACAGCCGCGCTGCGGCGTCCGGACGCAGCTCCGCGACCGTCGAGGGCAGCAGGTCCGCCAGCACCGGGTCGATCTCGACCGCCACGACGGTGTCCACGGCGTCCAGCAGGGCCAGGGTCAGCGAGCCGAGCCCCGGACCCACCTCGAGCACCTGCTCGGCCGGGCCCAGCTCCGCCGTCCGCACGATCCGGCGCACGGTGTTGGCGTCGACCACGAAGTGCTGGCCCAGGGTCTTCGTCGGCCGGACGCCGGCCTGCGCGGCGAGCTCCCGGATCCGGACGGCACCCAGCAACGGCGGGAGCGTCATCCGGCGACGTCGGCCAGCGCCCGGCCGAGGATGTCCAGGCCCAGGTCGATCTCGGCGTCGGAGACGGTCAACGGCGGGGCGATCCGCGCCACTGCGCCCATCGCCGGCAACTGGACGATGTTCATCGACAGCCCCAGCTCGAAGCAGCGCCGGGTGATCGCGACGCCCAGCTCGGGCGCGGGTTTGCGCGAGAGGCGATCCACGACGAACTCCACCCCGAGCATCAGGGCACGGCCGCGGACGTCACCGATGCACTCGTACCCCTGCGCCAGCTCGGTCAGTCCCACCCGCAGCCGCGCCCCGGCGGCGACGGCCCGCTCGGCCAGCCGCTGCCGGGCGACCACCTCGAGCACGCGCAGACCGACCGCGGCCGGCAGCGGGTCGTTGACGTGGGTGGTGTAGAAGAGGAAGCCCCGCTCGTGGGCCTGCGCCTCGATCTCCTCGGTGGTCAGCACGGCGGCCAGCGGCAGCCCCGCGCCCAGGGTCTTGGAGAGGGTGAGGATGTCAGGGGCGAGGCCGTCCCGCTGGTAGGCGAAGTCGTGCCCGGTGCGGCCGACGCCGGTCTGCGCCTCGTCGAGGATGAGCAGCATGCCGCGCTCGTGGCATCGTTCGGCCAGCGCCGGCAGGTAACCGTCGGGCAGGTCGATCACCCCGCCGGAGGACAGGATCGGCTCGGCGATGAACGCGGCCAGTCCGCCGGCGCTCTGCCGGTCGATCAGGTCGAAGCCGTCGTCGAGCTCGGTGCGCCAGTCCAGCGAGCCGTCGGAGTGGCGGAACCGGGGCCGGTAGGCGTTCGGCGCCGGGATCGCCATCGAGCCCACCGCTGCCGGCCCGTACCCGCGTCGGCCGGCCGAGTAGGTCGCCGAGGCGGCGGCGCCGGTCATGCCGTGCCAGCTCTGACTGAAAGAGGCCACCTCCCACCCGCCGGTGACCAGGCGGGCCAGCCGCAGGGCCGCCTCGTTCGACTCGGCCCCGGTCGACAACAGCATCACCTTGGTCAGCGGTGCCGCCATCGCGGCGAGCAGTTCGGCGAGGTCGATCACCGGCCGGGAGAGCATGCCCGAGAAGAGATGGTCGAGCCGCCCGGCGTATTCGGTGACCACCTCGACGATCTCGGGGTGGCAGTGACCGAGCACGGCGCTCATCTGGCCGCTGGTGAAGTCCAGCACCCGGCGACCTGATCGGTCGGCGACGAACGAGCCGGACGCGGCCTGCGCGACGAAGGGCAGGAACGCCCCCCCGCTGCCCGAGTAGCGGATGAGGTGGCGCGAGGCCCGCACGAGATCGGCAGCGTCGGCAGAGGCAGCGTCTATGCGCATCCGCACAGTGTCCCAGGGGCTCACCAGGGGCGAGCGCGATCTGGTGGCGTCTGAGCCGGTCGTCGGTCTCCGGCGACATCACGAGCAGACGACAGTCGGCCCGCAGGGCGGGCCGACCCGCGCAGAGCCCGGCAGCACCTGGCTACCGGGCCCTGCGCGCGTGCGGGGTGACTCAGGTGAACAGCTTGCGACCACAGACCGGCCACTGCCCGGCCCCGGCCCTGTTGTAGAGGATCTTCGCCCGCTTCGTCTGCTCAGCGGACGAGGCGTCCCGCGGGTTGCCGCTGCCGCCGACCGCGCGCCAGGTCGACAGGCTGAACTGGTAGAGCCCGTAGTACCCGGCCGGGTTGGTGGCGCGGGGGTTACCGCCGGACTCGCACTTGGCCAGGGCGGCCCAGTTCAGGCTGTCCGCCTTGGTCCCGGTGGACGAGGAGGAGCCGTCCGAGCCGGACGACGCGGGCTTCTCGGTCCCTTCCTGGATCACCGCGGTGACCGGTTGCCTGACCAACTCGGCGGAGAGCAAGTGCTTCGAGATCTGCCTGCCGTCGGCCAGCGTGATCGAGTACGTGGCCCGGCGCTGACCGGCCACACCCTTGGTGAGCACCTTGGTGGTCCCCACAGGCAGGGTGCTGACCCTGGTGCGCTTGGTCGTGAACGGCACCTTCTCGGTCGCGGTGGTCTGCTGTTTCTCCACCCTGACCAGCTTGACCTTCAGGCCCGTGGTCAGCGGGGTGGTGGACCGCAGGTTGAGCCGGTCCAGCTCGCCGAGGGTGAGGTTCTGCTCGGCGAGCAATTCGCCCACGGTGTCCGCAGCCGTGGTCACCGTCTGCGTCTCGCCGTCCGCGGTCAGGACGACCCGCAGCGCCGCCGCGGCGTCGGACTCCGGCGGCGAGGACGTGACCGGGGCGAGGGACGGTGCCGGGCCGAACATCTGCTGCGCCGCACCGGCGTCGATCGTCGTGACCGCGTCGCCGCCGGAGAAGTCCAGGGAATGACCGAAGCCGGCATAGGCCAAGGTGGCCCCGACCACGGCGGACAGCACGGTTCCTTGGGCGAGAAGGCGGCCAGAACGGCTGTTGAGGAAACTGAGCACTTCGCTCCAGACCTCGTCGGGTCCGGGCACGGCGACGCGGGACGACGGCTTCCCCCGAGCGGGACGTCCTTGCCCCGCGGCCCCGGGCCTCGGAACGCCGTCCAGGACGACGGACCGAAGGCGCCGAAGGGCTGCGCTGTCCCGGGATCGGCCGACCCCGGCGGTTCCGCGGAACACCGTAACGGTTCGGCAACGATGCTCCAACGGGAGTACGGACGCTTTCTCGGCGTTTCGGCTCACGGCCTGTAGTCACCCCAGGTCAACCGGCCACTCTCCGCGTAAGCGATGTCACACCCAAATGCCGCTCATGCTCCGTAGCTGGACACCTTCACGGCCCTTTTGTCGGCTTTGCTAGGTTGAAAATGTTCACCGGCGGAGCATGAGCGGGACATGGGACCGGCGCCGGTCTGGACCAGCGTCGCGGTCAGGCCCAGGGACCGTAGAGGGCCTCGGAGGTGGCGTCGAGTCGGGCGCACAGCTGCTGCTCGGACAGATCCAGCTCCTCGGCCATCCGGCGCACCGTGAGCGGGACCAGGTAGCTGGCATTGGGTAGGCTCCGGTACGGGTGCGGGGTCAGGTACGGCGCGTCCGTCTCCACCAGGACCTGCGAGACCGGGACGGCGCGCAGCGCCTCGCGCAGTCCGCGCCCGTTGGCGAAGGTGACCGGCCCGGCGAAGGACAGGTACCAGCCCTGCTCGGCGCAGAACCGGGCCATCTCGACGTCCCCGGAGAAGCAGTGGAACACCGTCCGGTCCGGGGCCCCCTCCTCGCGCAGCACCCGTAGCACCTCCTCATGGGCGTCACGGTCGTGGATCTGCAGCACCTTGCCGCTCCGCTTGGCCAGGTCGATGTGGGCCCGGAACGACTTCTCCTGCGCGGCGCGGCCGCGCTCGTCGTCCGCGCCGACCCAATAGTGGTCCAGGCCGGTCTCGCCGATCACCCGGACCCGGGGGTCGGCGGCGAGTCGCTCGATCTCCGCGAGTGCCGCGCGAAGTCCCGAAACGCCTTGGGCGGCAACGACCTTTGTTGCCTCCGTGGGATGCAGCGACACCCCGGCGACCAGCTCGGGGTGCCGGTTCGCGACGTCCACGCTCCACCGCGCCGAGTCGAGGTCGCAGCCGATCTGCACGATTCTGGTCACGTTCACTGCCGCGGCGGCCTCGATCGCCTCGCCCAGCTCGAGCGGGTCGCCGTCGCGACGGGCGTGGTCCAGGTGCGCATGATTGTCGACCACAGGGCGGGCCAGTCGCTGCGGCGCCTCGGGCCTCGACCGCCGCGCGCCGTCCACTGTCACGGCACTCACTCCTCGGTGAGCCGGGCGAGCTCCTCCGCGATCACCGACTCGTCCAGCTTGCGGAAGACCGGGCTGGGCGCCGGGACCGGCGTCCCCGGGATGATCGGGGCGGACTCCCACGCGCTCACCGTCGCCCCGCGCCGGTAGTCACCCATCAGGACCGGGTAGTCCGCCCCGTCCCAGGCCCCGTCGAGGTCGGCCACCTCGCGGATCTCGGGCATCGGAGAGACGGTCCCAGCGCCGCCGAACGCCTCGTGCACCGCCTGCGCACTGAACGGCAGGAACGGGGAGAGCAACGTGCGGCAGTCCGAGATCGCTTGTGCCGCAACGTGCAGCACCGTCTCCATCCGCTTCGGGTCCGCGTTCTTGAGCTTCCACGGGGCCTGGTCCGACAGGTACTTGTTGACCTCGCCGACGATCCGCATCGCCTCGGTGACCGCGTGCTTCTGCCGGTTGCTCTCCAGCAACGTCCCGACCGAACCGAACCCGGCGCCGGTCGACGCGAGCAGGGAGCGGTCGGCGTCAGTGACGACGCCCGGCTGCGGGATCGCCCCCACGTTCTTGTGGATCATCGACGACGTGCGGTTGACCAGGTTGCCCCAGCCGGCGACGAGCTCGTCGTTCGTCCGACGGACGAACTCGGCCCAGGTGAAGTCGGTGTCCTGGGTCTCCGGACCGGCCACCGCGATGAAGTAGCGCAGGGCGTCCGGCTGGTAGCGCGAGAGCATGTCGCGGACGTAGACCACGACGCCACGCGAGCTGGAGAACTTCTGGCTCTCCATGGTGAGGAACTCACTGGAGACCACCTCGGTGGGCAGGTTCAGCTCGCCGTACATCCCGGGCTCACCCCCGCGAGATCCCTTGCCGGCGTAGCCGAGCAGCTCCGCCGGCCAGATCTGGGAGTGGAAAGTGATGTTGTCCTTGCCCATGAAGTAGTACGACCGCGCCGCCGGGTCGTTCCACCAGGGGCGCCAGGCGTCGGGGTCGCCGGTGCGCCGCGCCCACTCGATGGATGCCGACAGGTAGCCGATCACCGCGTCGAACCAGACGTACAGCCGCTTGTTCGGGTTCGCCTGCCAACCGGGCAGGGGTACCGGAATGCCCCAGTCGATGTCCCTGGTCATCGCCCGCGGACGGACGTCGTCCAGCAGGTTGAGGCTGAACTTCAGCACGTTCGGGCGCCAGTCGGTGCGGGTCTGTAGCCACGAGCCGAGCGTCTCGGCCAGGGCCGGCAGGTCGAGGAAGAAGTGCTGGGTCTCGATGAACTCCGGCGTCTCGCCGTTGATCCGACTCCGCGGGTTGCGCAACTCGGCGGCGTCCAACTGGTTGCCGCAGTTGTCGCACTGGTCGCCCCGGGCGCCGTCGTAACCGCAGATCGGGCAGGTGCCCTCGATGTAGCGGTCGGGCAGGGTGCGGCCGGTCGACGGCGACATGGCCCCCGTGGTGGTCTGCTCGATCATGTAGCCGTTGCGGTGGCAGATCCGGAACAGCTCCTGCGAGACCGCGTAGTGGTTGCCGGTCGTGGTCCGGGTGAAGAGGTCGTACGCCAGCCCAAGGCGGTGCAGGTCCTCGACGATCATTCGGTTGTAGCGGTCGGCGAGTGCCTTGGGCGGCAGGCCTTCCTTCTCGGCCTGGACCAGGATCGGCGTGCCGTGCTCGTCGGTGCCCGAGACCATCAGGACGTCGTGACCCGCCATCCGCATGTACCGGCTGAACACGTCGGAAGGGACGCCGAACCCGGCGACGTGGCCGATGTGACGCGGGCCGTTGGCGTACGGCCAAGCGACCGCGGAGAGCACGTGGGTCATGGGCGCCAATCCTAGGCACTCACCCGTGGACCGCCCGACCACCCCTCTTCACCGCGGTGATCATGCAATTCAGGCGGGGCGACCCGACCGGTTTGCATGATCACCGCCAGGGGTGGGGCGGAAGGCAGGCAGGGTCAGGGGGTCTGGCGGGTGACCTCGTTGTAGAGGTCGCGCTTGCCGATACCGGCCCGCTCGGCCACGGCGGAGACCGCCAGCTTGAGCCGCTCACCGGCCGCCACCCGCACCCGGACCTTCTCGACCAACGCCTCGACGTCCACCGCCGGCCCGGAGGACGGCACGTGCCCGCCGACCACGATGGTCAGCTCGCCCAGGATCGGCCCGGCGGCCGCCCATGCGGCCAGAGCGGCCAGCGGCTCCCGCCGCACCTCTTCGTAGGTCTTGGTCAGCTCCCGGCAGATCGCGGCCGGCCGGTCGTCACCGAACACGGTGGCCATGGCGGCGAGGGTCGGCGCGGCCCGGTGGGGCGCCTCGAAGAACACCATCGTGCGCGGCTCGGTGGCCAGTTCTTGCAACGCCCGCATCCGCGGCCCGGCTTTGCGAGGTAGGAAACCCTCGAAGCAGAACCGGTCGGTCGCCAGGCCAGAGAGGGCCAGGGCGGTGAGGACCGCCGAGGGCCCCGGGATCGCGGTCACCGGGACGCCGGCGTCGGCCGCCGCTCGCACCGCCCGCAGGCCGGGGTCGGACACGCTGGGCATGCCGGCGTCGCTCACGACCAGCACGGTGGCCCCGGCTCGCGCCGCCTCGACCAGTTCCGCCGATCGCTCGGCCTCGTTGTGCTCGTGGTAGCTGACCACCCGACCCTCGGGAGTGATCCCGAGGGCCGCCGCGAGCCGGCGCAGCCGCCGGGTGTCCTCGGCGGCGATCACGTTGGCGGTGGCGATCAGGGCTCGCAGCCGGGGCGGGGCATCGTCCGGGTCCCCGATCGGGGTGGCGGCCAGGATCAGCCGGCCCGTCGATCCGACCACAGAGCCGGTCGTCGCAGAGCCCGTCGTCGCGGCGCCCACGTGATTCACGTCCCGCATCATGACGCCCCGCACCGCGGATCGGCACCCCGAGCCGGACCACCGGCGCCGAACGGCAGTCCCGTTCGACCGCATCCCCCAGTGGGCACCCCGGCGCCCGTGCCTACGATGCTCCGATGACGACCACTGCCGGCACGCGTCGGGTCGCCGTTCCCGACGTCCGGGCGCGGCGCGGTCGCGCCTGGCCCTCCCGCCTGGTCGGCCGCCGACTCGACGACCGGTTCTGGGGCTGGGCCGGCCCGCTGGCGGTGATGCTGATCGGGGGCTTCCTGCGGTTCTGGCACCTGGGCCGGCCGCCGTGGGTCGTTTTTGACGAGACCTACTACGTCAAGCAGGGCGCCTCGATGCTGAAGTACGGCTACGAGCGTGCGATCAAGCCCGAGCTGAAGAAACCCGACCTGCTCTGGAACAGCGGCACCACCGACGTCTGGGGGAAGAACCCTGACTTCGTCGTCCACCCACCCGTGGGCAAGTGGATGATCGGCTTGGGGGAGTGGCTGTTCGGGACGGACAACCCGTTCGGCTGGCGCTTCGCCTCGGCCGTGGTCGGTACCCTGTCCATCCTGATGATCGGCCGGATCGCCCGGCGGCTGTTCCGCTCCACCCTGCTCGGCACCACGGCGGCGCTGCTACTGGCGATCGACGGCCAGCACTTCGTGCACAGCCGCACCGGGCTGCTCGACGTGTTCGTCATGTTCTGGGCGTTGTCCGCCTTCGGCTGTCTGCTGCTCGACCGCGACCAGGCCCGGGTGCGCCTGGCCGACCGCCTCGCCCGGTCCTCCTCCACCCTGACCGACGTCACCGGTCCGGGCGGGTTCGGCCCGGGCCTGGGTCTGCGGCCGTATCGGCTGGCCGCCGGCATCTGTCTCGGACTGTGTGCCGGGACCAAGTGGTCGGGGTTGTTCTTCGCGGCGGCGTTCGGGCTCGCCTCGGTGATGTGGGACGTCGCCGCGCGGCGGGCGTCGGGCAGTCGGCACTGGCTCGTCACCGGGCTCTTCCGGGACGGCGTGAGCGGTTTCCTGCAGATCGTGCCGGTGATGTTCGTCGTCTACGTGACCTCGTGGACCGGGTGGTTCCGCAGCACCGACGCCTACAACCGGCAGTGGGCCGCCGACCATCCGGCTCACGGCCTGGCCGCCCTGCTGCCCGACGCGGCACGATCGCTGATCGACTACCACCGCCAGATGTGGAGCTTCAACACCACGCTGCGAACGTCGCACGCCTACCAGTCCCACCCCTGGTCCTGGCTGGTGCTCGGCCGTCCGACGGCCTTCGACTACCGCTCGTACAAGCTCGGCGAGCGCGGCTGTCGCTTCGAGGAGTGCTCGCGCGCGGTCACCGACCTCGGCAACCCGGTGATCTGGTGGGGCGGCACGATCGCCATTGCGGTGCTGATCGTGGTGTGGCTGCTGGGCCGGGACTGGCGGGCCGGCGCGATCCTGGCCGGCCTGGCCGGTGGGTACCTGCCGTGGTTCCTGTGGGCCGAGCGGACCATCTACACCTTCTACGCGGTGGCCTTCGGGCCCTACGTGGTGCTCGGGCTGACCATGTGCCTGGGACTGATCCTGGGCCGGGCCGATGCCTCGGCCGACCGCCGGCTCGTCGGCGCCGCCTGCGCCGGGGGCGTCGTCCTGCTCGCGGTGGTGACGTTTGCCTTCTTCTACCCGATCCTGTCCGACGTGTTGATCTCGCACCGCGACTGGGTCGACCGGATGTGGCTGCCCAGCTGGATCTGACGGGTCCTACCGCAGGTCACTGCGGCGGTCAGGGTGCAGGTCGGCCCATCCCGAGCCGTGCACGGCCAGCCATCGGGTCAGCTCCGGCCCCGGTACGGGCCGGGACAGCAGGTAGCCCTGGACGAAGTGGCAGTCCAGGGCGTTCAGCCGGGCAAGGGTCGGCTCGTCCTCGACGCCCTCGGCGACCACGACGAGCCCGAGGCTGCGGGCCAGCTCGATGACCGAGCTGACGATCGCCGCCGCGGCGTCGTCGCCGGTCAGCTGCGCGACGAACGAGCGGTCGATCTTGACCGTCGAGACCGGCAGCTGCTGGAGGTAGGCCAGTGAGGAGTAGCCGGTGCCGAAGTCGTCGATCGACAGGCTGATCCCGGTGCTGGTCAGCTCTCGCAACAGGCTGATCATCCGTTCCGGGTCGGTCATGATCCCGGACTCGGTGATCTCCAGGGCAAGGCAGCGCGCCGGCACGCGCTGCTCGTGCAGCGCCTGGACCACCTTGGCCGGCCACTCGACGTCCCGCAACACCTGCGGCGGCAGGTTGACCGCGACCCGCAGGTCCATCCCCTGATCCAGCCAGACCCGTGCCTGGGCCAGCGCCCGGTCGAGCACGTGCAGGGTGAGTTCGTGGATCAGTCCGGTCCGCTCGGCCACCGGGATGAACTCCGACGGCGCGATCGCGCCGAGATCGGGGTGGTGCCAGCGGGCCAGGGCCTCGACGCCGACCACGACGCCGTCGCCGGCCCTGGCGATCGGCTGGTACCAGACCTCGATCGCCCGCTCCCGGACCGCCTCGCGCAGCTCTCCCGCCACCCGCAGCCGGAACTGGCTGTTCCAGTCGGTGTTCGGGTCGTAGAGCGAGACCCCGGTCTGGCCGCGCTTGGCCTGGTACATCGCCACGTCCGCGCGCTGGAGCAGCCCGGCCGGGTCACTGCCGTGGTCGGGGGCCGCGGCCATGCCCACGCTGACCCCGATCGCCAGGGTCATCGTGGGCAGCTCGATCGGACGGCGGATGGCCTCGTTGATCCGGGTCGCTGCGAGCAGGCCGGCGGTGACGCCGTCGAGGTGCGGCAGCAGGACCGCGAACTCGTCCCCACCCAGGCGGGCCACGGTGCCGCTGTCCTCCACCACGGCGCTCAACCGCTCCGCCACCTGGCAGAGCAGCTGGTCGCCGGTGTGATGACCGAGGGTGTCGTTCACGTCCTTGAAGCCGTCCAGGTCGAGCACCAGCACGCCGACCTGGCTCCGGTCGGGGTGCTCGATGGCACGGCGCAGGCGTTCGAAGAAGAGCGTCCGGTTCGGCAGCCCGGTGAGCGCATCGTGCATCGCCTCGTGCTCGCGGGCTTGGATCTGGGTCTGCAACCGGTCGATCAACCGGCCGTTCTCCAGCGCCACTGCGGCCTGCGAGGCGAGGGTGGCGAACAGCCGTCCGTCCTCGCCGTCGAAGGTGCTCACGTCGCCGAGACGATCGAACACCGCCAGGACGCCGGTGACCTCGCCGCCGCTGATCAGCGGTGCGGCGAGGCAGTCCTTGGCCCCCAGTTCCTCGAGCACCGCGCGATGGTCCGGCTCGGCGGCGGTTCGAGGAATGAGCACGAGTTGTCCGTGGTCGAGCACCTGCCGGCGCAGGAGCTCGGGCAGGTCCCGCGGAGTGGGTCCGCGAGCCTGCTCCGGCTGCGCAGTGACGTCGGTGGCCTGGTCGTCGTCCGGTCCGGTGCTGAGCACCAACCAGGGCCGCTGTTCGTGCGGGGCGTAGAGGGCGATCAGGGCACGGTGGGTACGCAGCAGCCGGCTGGCCTCCTCGAGCACCTGGTGCATGGTCTCGTCCGGGCTGTGCGAACCGCCGG
>Ga0209261_10000302_pt1 | contig 13439 bp, 22 predicted proteins | sample DOMMetBare1Fresh_FD_187470 | JGI IMG/M metagenome (GOLD analysis project Ga0209261, IMG submission 187470) | Wetland sediment microbial communities from St. Louis River estuary, USA, under dissolved organic matter induced mercury methylation -... | ecosystem: Environmental > Aquatic >...
GATGTACCGTACCGAAAACGAGTTCAGATCGCATTTGATCAGGGAATACCGCAGAAATCAGCAAGACAAAAAATAATAGAAAAAGCCGGATTGTCCGGCTTTTTTAATTTTTATCTCGTTTAAAATTTATTGTAGCGAACTGTTTTTTGAAAGGATCCGGATTAGTTCCTGTGTATCAACCAATTGTTGTTCTCCGGAAAGCATATTTTTGAGGTTTATTTTCCGTTGTGCCATTTCATTCTCACCAACAATCGCTACAAAAGGAATTTTCTTATTATTTGCCCAAGTCATCTGTTTGGCCATTTTACTTCTGTCAGGAAATATTTCTGCATTAATTCCAGCCTTTCGTACAGCCGATAGCACTGGCAGACAAAATGATTCTTCAGCAGGTCCAAAGTTCACAAACATCAGTCTGGTTGAATCAGCGGTTTCAGACGGGAAGAGTTGTAATTGTGTTAATACATCATATATCCGGTCGGCTCCAAAAGATATTCCAACTCCTGAAACACCGGGCATTCCAAAGTTCCCGGTCAGATCATCGTAACGGCCACCTCCGCAAATGCTTCCCATTGCCACATCTTTGGCTTTTACCTCGAAAATGGCTCCGGTATAGTAATTCAATCCGCGCGCTAAAGTCAAATCCAGTTCCACTTCTGTGGTCAATTCCAGAGTATCCAGATAAGCAAATAAAGTTCGCATTTCCAAAATACCTTTCGCCCCAATTTCTGAATGACCAATTGCTTTTTCCAGCTGGCCAAGTTTTTCAGAAACTGAACCAGACAAATGCAGAATTGGCTGAAGTTTATCAATTGCTTCTTGTGGTATGCCTTTCTCCAGTAATTCTTCATTTACTTTTTCCAGGCCGATCTTGTCAAGCTTGTCTATGGCAACCGTAATATCGATGATGCGGTCTTTTTCTCCCATCACTTCTGCAATTCCGGCCAGAATTTTACGGTTGTTGATTTTAATGACGGTGTTAATATTCAGTTTTGCGAAAACCTGATCGACAATCTGTACCAATTCCATTTCGTTAAGCAACGAGTCGCTGCCAACAATATCCACATCACACTGGTAAAACTCGCGGTAACGGCCCTTTTGAGGGCGGTCGGCGCGCCATACCGGCTGAATCTGATAACGCTTGAATGGAAATGAAATATCGTTCCGGTACTGAACCACGTAACGTGCAAAAGGCACAGTCAGGTCATACCGCAGACCTTTTTCCGAGATTTTATTTGTTAACCGGATGCTGTTTCGCTCCAGCAATTCCTGATCGGAAGGCGCGGCTGCAAAATCACCTGAATTCAAAATTTTAAATAGCAGTTTATCACCTTCTTCACCATACTTTCCCATTAGCGTAGAAAGATTTTCCATGGCCGGAGTTTCGATGGGCTGAAATCCGTACAAACGGAAAATACTTTTTATGTTGTCGAAAATGTAATTCCGGTTGGTCATTTCAGCCGGAGAAAAATCGCGTGTTCCTTTGGGAATTGAAGGTTTTTGTGCCATAATGATGAATTTCTGAAGGCGCAAAATTAAGGAATTTCGACACAAACCAACAATGGAATTTCCTTTTATCGATTATTATATTGGTCGGTCAGGTTTTTCAGATATTCGTCACAATTTGGATCTCCTTCTTTTGGAGCCCATGTGGCAAAATTTTTATCTGACAATGGTTGGTAAGGTCCATCCTTCACTTCATATACCACCGAACCCGACTCTAAAGCAATTAAGGTATGCCAGGCGCCAACCGGAATTTCAACTGCATAATTTCCGTTAATGGGGTCGAGTAAATAAAACTCAGTCGGTGTACCAAAATCATTGAAGAAGACAACAACCAGGCTCCCTTTCAATACAATGAAAACTTCTCTCTTGTCGGGATCTTGATGTTTATGGGGCTGTAGATATGTTCCTGGCTCAAAAGCATTGAGCATCCGGTTGATCGGATCACTCAAATCATCATGAAAATTGTGATTAAGCCTTTTTCGCGGAGAGTCCACTGCCTTTTTGCTCAATTCATTGAGTAATTCTTTGGATGCAATTTTTAGCATGTTATTTTATAAATTGAATACTGAGCGGATAACGGTAATATTCACCATCGTTGGCCCGTACTGATGCAACTACTGTTAATATCAGGGCGGCCAAACCCACAATTATCAGCAAAAGGATACCAACCAGAAGTAATACGGCCAATCCACTTATGACCAGGTAAATTAATACCGAAATCTGAAAATTCAGTGATTCCTTTCCCTGATCGGCTACGAAAGCATATTCATCTTTTTTCAGTGAATACACGACAAGCGGACCAATAATGTTCCCAAACGGAATGATACATCCTGCAAGAGCAGACAGGTGGCAAAGCATTCCCCACATCCGCTCGTCTTTGTTTTCAATTGTTGCGTTCATGGTAATAAGATTTGATTCGAATTTACGACTTTCAAATCATATATTGGACAAATGAATAAAAAAGTCCGAAGCATGTATTTTGCCCCGGACTTAGTATTTTATTGGTCAACTGACGGGGTGGACTCGCAGTAACCCTGTCAGTATGAATTAAACCAGCTTTTTGTATTTCACCCGTTGTGGACCAACATCGCCCATTCGTTTTTTGCGGTTCTCTTCGTAATCGGTAAATCCGCCTTCGAAGAACACCACTTTCGAATCGCCCTCGAAAGCCAGAATGTGGGTGGCAATTCGGTCGAGGAACCAGCGATCATGCGAAATTACCACAGCGCATCCGGCAAAGTTGTCCAAACCTTCTTCTAAAGCACGCAAGGTATTGATGTCAATATCGTTGGTAGGCTCATCAAGCAATAATACATTTCCTTCTTCCTTGAGAGCCAAAGCCAGATGGAGCCTGTTTTTTTCTCCTCCTGAAAGGTATCCGCATTTCTTTTCCTGGTCAGCTCCTCCAAAATTGAAACGGGAAACATAGGCACGTGCGTTCAACTGTTTTCCTCCAACCGAAATCAAATCACTTCCGCCGGTTATTACCTGAAATACTGTTTTCTCCGGATCAATAGCTTTGTGAGTTTGATCAACGTATGCTATTTTAACTGTTTCGCCTACTTCGAAAGTTCCTTTAAGTGCTTGTTCCAAACCCATTATCAGTTTGAATAAGGTGGTTTTTCCGGCACCATTCGGACCAATTACCCCTACAATACCATTCGGTGGAAGTACAAAATTCAGATCTTCAAACAATAGCCGGTCGCCGTATCCTTTTGCAACATCGGTGGCAGTAATAACCTTTTCTCCCAAGCGAGGGCCATTTGGAATAAAGATCTCCAGTTTTTCTTCTTTTTGTCTCACATCTTCATTAATCATTCGGTCGTATGCTCCCATACGGGCTTTCGACTTTGCCTGGCGAGCCTTTGGCGCCATCCTGATCCATTCCAGCTCACGTTCCAGTGACTTGCGACGCTTGGAGGCGACCTTTTCTTCTTGTTCCATTCTTTTCGACTTTTGTTCAAGCCAGGACGAGTAATTTCCTTTCCATGGAATACCTTCACCACGGTCGAGTTCCAAAATCCAGCCAGCCACATTATCAAGGAAATAGCGGTCGTGGGTGATGCAAATAACAGTGCCTTTATACTGTTGCAGGTGCATTTCAAGCCATTGAATCGACTCGGCATCCAAATGGTTGGTAGGCTCATCGAGAAGAAGTACATCCGGTTCTTTTAATAGTAACCTGCATAATGCAACCCGGCGACGTTCACCTCCTGAAAGTTCACTAACCGGCTGATCGTCAGGCGGACACTGCAGGGCATCCATGGCACGCTCCAGTTTGGTGTCAAGATTCCATGCATCAAAGCGATCGATTTTATCCTGAAGGATAGCCTGTTCTTCATAAAGCTTATCCATAACATCCTGGTTTTCGTAAACCTCCGGATCGCCAAATTTCAGATTGATATCTTCGTAATCCTTCAAAACATCTACAATTTCCTGAACACCTTCCTGAACAATTTCCTTAACTGTCTTTGTTTCATCTAATTTCGGATCCTGTTCAAGGTATCCAACAGTATAACCAGGAGCAAAAACCAGCTCTCCCTGAAAAGAACCTTCCAATCCGGCTATGATTTTTAATAATGTTGATTTACCTGATCCATTTAATCCGATGATGCCAATTTTTGCTCCCAAAAAAAATGACAGGGAAATATCTTTCAGGACTTGTTTTTGAGGTGGATAGGTTTTGCTTACCCGATACATCGAGAAAATAATCTTTTTATCGTCGGCCATATTTGTAGTTTTTATAGTTTTTATTTCAAACGTATGATATCATCTTTCCAACCGTCCATTTGAGTTATCAAAAATAGTGCTTTTTAAGTTTCTTATTCACTAGTTTTAGATTAAGAAATCATTTAAAGAAAAAACCCGTGAAATTATTAATCGTTGATGATAATCCGATCAATCAGAAAGTTTTAATGTACTCTTTTAAAAAGGACTTTGAAATTGTAACTGCCTCAAACGGATTGGAAGCATTAAATTTGCTCAACAATCAGGATTTTGATGTTGTATTGATGGATTTGTTAATGCCGGAAATGGATGGAGCCGAAGCCACGCGGAGAATCAGGCAGTCGTTGCTTTTCAGAAACAGACATATTCCTATCATCTTTGTAACAACGAATGATCTTGATGACGAGCGTAGACGTTGCCTCGAAAATGGCGGTGATGATTACTTTATAAAACCAGTAAGTATTAAAGATCTGAGAACCAGTATCGATTTTCATCTCCGACAGAAACTGGATTTAAATTTTCAGGATTAGACATAAGACTGAACTTAGTACTTGATATTTCTCATTATTGCATTTCTTGAAGTGGAAACAAAAAAGGCTGATTAAAAATCAGCCTTTTTTTATACTTAGAATATCAATCTATTCTTCAGGTTTAGTTTCCGGTTCGGTTTCAACAACTTCTGCAACTGGTGCTTTTGCAACAGGAGCTTTTGCTGCCGGAACTTTGTCGGCTACTTTTTTCTTTCCGCCACGACGTGATTTCACGGCTTTTGCTTTGCCTTCTTTGGCTGCCAACATGTTTTCGTTGAAGTCAACTAATTCAATGATACACATTTCTGCGTTATCACCCAATCTGTTTCCTGTTTTCAGAATACGTGTATAACCACCCGGGCGATCGCCTACTTTTTCTGCCACTTCTCTGAAAAGCATAGCTACAGCGGTTTTGCTTTTCAAATATTCAAAAACAATCCTGCGCGAATGTGTTGCGTCATCTTTTGCTTTGGTGATGAGAGGCTCAACATATAATCTCAGGGCTTTGGCTTTGGCTAAAGTCGTAGTGATACGTTTGTGGAAAATCAATGAATTAGCCATATTGGACAACATTGCTTTCCTATGAGCGCTTGTTCTTCCTAAATGGTTGAATTTTTTACTATGTCTCATTTTTACTTATTCCTTATCAAGTTTATATTTACTGATGTCCATTCCGAAAGTCAGATTCAGGCTCACTAAAAGGTCATCCAGTTCAGTGAGTGATTTTTTACCAAAATTACGGAATTTGAGCAAGTCGTTCCGGTTATAGGTAACCAGTTCGCCCAATGTTTCAACATCTGCTGCTTTGAGGCAGTTTAATGCACGTACCGAAAGATCCATGTCAACCAATTTGGTTTTCAGGAGTTGGCGCATGTGTAATACTTCTTCATCAAACTCTTCGTTTGCAAATTTTTCATCAGAATCAATGGTGATTTTTTCGTCAGAAAACAGCATGAAGTGATAAATCAGAATTTTAGCAGCCTCTTTCAGAGCGTCTTTAGGATGAATTGAACCATCGGTGGTGATTTCGAAAACTAACTTTTCGTAGTCGGTTTTTTGCTCAACACGGTAATTTTCGACAGCATATTTCACATTTTTAATAGGTGTGAAAATTGAATCGATCGGAATTACTCCAAACTCAGCATCGATAGGCTTATTTTCAGCGCTTGGGACATATCCACGACCTTTGTTGATCGTGAGATCTATCTGCAACTTAACTTCTGGTTCCATCCGGCAAATAATTAATTCCGGATTTAAAACACGGAAGCCGGTCATAAATTTATTAATATCTCCAGCGGTAAACGTATCCTGACCGGAAATTGAGATTGAAACCTTTTCGCTGTCAAAATCTTCGACTTCGCGTTTAAAACGGATTTGCTTCAGGTTCAGAATGATTTCAGTAACATCTTCCATCACTCCTTTAATCGTCGCAAATTCATGGTCAACTTTGTCGATTTTGACTGTAGTTACTGCATAACCTTCCAATGAAGATAGCAGAATTCTACGTAAGGCATTTCCAATTGTAATACCATAACCTGGTTCCAATGGACGGAATTCAAATTTACCGTACTTCTCATCGGTTTCAACCATTATAACTTTGTCGGGTTTCTGGAACGCTAATATTGCCATAATAATACTGAGGATTTGATTATTTAGAATACAACTCTACTATAAGTTGTTCTTTAATGTTTTCAGGGATTTCTGATCTTTCAGGACGGGCAAGAAATTTGCCTGTCAATTGAGCGCTGTCCCATTCCAACCATGCATATTTATTATAACGACGCGAGTTCACCGAAGCTGTAATAACTTCAAGTGATTTTGATTTTTCACGAACGCCAACAACTTCACCGGCACGTAGATGGTATGAAGGAATATTTACTACCTCGCCATTTACGGTGATGTGTTTATGAGAAACCAGCTGACGGGCGGCTGAACGGGTAGGAGCAATCCCTAAACGGAATACTACATTGTCCAAACGAGCCTCGAGCAGTTGCAACAGAACTTCACCGGTCACACCTTTTGATGCAGATGCTTTCTTAAACAGGTTTGAGAATTGTTTTTCCAAAACGCCATACATGTATTTGGCTTTTTGTTTTTCTCTTAACTGTAAACCATATTCAGATTTTTTACGTCTGCGGCTGGCCAACCCGTGAAATCCAGGTGGGTAATTTTTCTTTTCAAGTACTTTATCAGGTCCGAAAATTGCTTCTCCGAATTTTCGGGCGATTCTAGATTGAGGTCCTCTATATCTTGCCATTACTGTCTTAATTAATTAGATTAAACACGTCTTCTTTTTGCAGGACGACATCCATTGTGTGGTAGCGGAGTAACGTCAACAATTTCGCTCACCTGAATGCCAACGCTGCTTATCGCGCGAATAGCAGATTCACGGCCATTACCCGGACCTTTTACATATACTTTCACTTTCCGGAGTCCAAGATCATAAGCGGTCTTGGCACATTCTTCGGAAGCAACCTGAGCAGCATAGGGAGTATTCTTTTTTGAACCTCTGAATCCTTTTTTACCGGCAGACGACCACGAAATAACTTCACCATTACCATTGGTCAACGACACAATGATGTTATTGAATGAAGAATGAATGTGTGCCTGTCCGATTGCTTCAACGACTACAACTCGTTTTTTTGTAGAACCAGTCTTTTTTGCCATAATTCAAATATCAATTATTTAGTGGCTTTTTTCTTGTTAGCAACAGTTTTTCTCTTCCCTTTACGTGTACGGGCATTGTTTTTTGTGCTTTGTCCACGTGTCGGTAAGCCTACACGATGACGGATACCACGGTAGCAACCGATGTCCATCAAACGTTTAATATTCATCTGAGTTTCAGAACGTAATTCGCCTTCTACTTTGATGCTTCCACTGATAGCCGCACGAATGGCAGCTAAATGTTCATCTGTCCAATCCTGAACTTTGATGTTTTTATCAACGCCGGCTTTTTCGAAGAGAGTCTTTGAAAGATTGCGACCAATACCGTAGATATAGGTCAATGCGATCTCTCCTCTTTTATTATTAGGGATGTCAACACCACTTATACGAGCCATAAAATAAATTTTTTACAAAGTTAATTAATTATCCCTGACGTTGTTTGTACTTAGGATTCTTTTTGTTAATCACGTACAAACGGCCTTTTCTGCGTACTATTTTGCAGTCGGCGCTACGTTTCTTAATGGATGTTCTTACTTTCATTATTTTGTGCTTTAGTTTTTATATCTAAAAGAAATTCTTCCTTTTGTCAGGTCGTATGGCGACATTTCAACTTTCACTTTATCGCCGGGTAAAATTTTGATGTAGTGCATCCTCATTTTTCCGGAGATATGTGCAGTTACGATATGCCCATTTTCCAATTCAACCCTGAACATTGCATTCGATAATGATTCAATGATTGTTCCGTCTTGTTCTATCGAAGACTGTTTTGCCATAAAATTATTATTATTTTACCAAGTTTAGAACGTTCATCAATCCAAGACAATACTGTCTGTCATTAGTACATTGCTCCGCCACTTCCGGTGCGACCTTTAATGCGGCCCGATTTCATCAGACCATCATAATGACGCATCAGCAGGTGACTTTCAATTTGCTGAAGTGTATCCAAAACAACTCCTACCAAAATCAACAACGATGTTCCGCCAAAGAAATAGGCGAACTGTTGATTAATTCCAGCCATCATTGCAAAAGCCGGGAGAATGGTAACAATTCCAAGGAAAACTGATCCCGGAAGTGTAATTCTCGACATTACGGTATCAAGAAATTCAACAGTTTTCTTTCCTGGTTTAACACCCGGAATAAAACCACCGTTTTTCTTCATATCTTCAGCCATTTGCATTGGATTTACTGTAATTGCAGTATAAAAGTATGTAAATAGGATAACCAACAGAAACTGGGTTAAATTATACCAAACACCGAGGTGATTTGAAAAGGCAGCCGCGAAGCCGCTTAAACTTTCGGATTTGGCAAAACCTGCAAGACTAATGGGTATAAACATGATTGCCTGAGCAAAAATGATAGGCATAACTCCTGCAGCATTAACTTTTAATGGAATATACTGACGAACACCACCATATTGTTTGTTGCCTACAATTCTCTTTGCATATTGTACAGGAATTTTACGGGTTCCCTGAACCAGTAAAATCGATCCCATAAATACTAAGAAAAGAAGAACGAACTCAATCAGGAACATTACCATTCCACCACCTTGTTGTTCGATGCGTGAAGCGAATTCAGCAACGATAGAGTGGGGCAGACGGGCAATAATTCCGATCATGATGATCATCGAAATACCATTTCCGATACCTTTATCAGTAATACGTTCACCGAGCCACATCACGAACATCGAACCTGCAGTTAATATGAGGGTCGATGATATCGTAAACAGCGCTCCTGTGATAGCAAAAGCTTCTTTAGGTAATTGATAATGAAGATTTGTTAAATAGGCAGGTGCCTGAAAGAGCAGGATACCAACAGTCAGATAACGGGTTAACTGATTGATTTTACGGCGTCCTGATTCACCTTCTTTTTGTAACCGCTGGAAATAGGGTACCGCAATACCCAACAGCTGAATTACAATTGAAGCAGAAATGTAAGGCATAATTCCCAAAGCAAAAATAGATGCTTTAGAAAATGCGCCCCCTGAAAACATATCCAACAGTCCGAGCAACCCCTCAGATGTTTGGTTTTGCAGTTGAGTCAGCTGAGCTGGGTCAACTCCGGGTAAAGAAACATACGAGCCTAAACGATAAATTAAAAGTAAGAACAAGGTAATCCCCAACCGGGACCGCAGGTCTTCAATCTTGTAAATATTTTTTAGGGTTTCTATAAACTTTTTCATCAGGTTTAGAGTATTTCGGTGGTACCTTCTAGTTTCTCAATGGTCTCTTTAGCTCTTTTCGAAAAAGCGTGAGCTTTAACTTCAAGTTTCAGGGTCAAAACTCCATCTCCGAGGATTTTTATTTTGTCTCTTTTCGAAGCCATTCCAGCTTCAACTAAAGTATTTTCATCGATACAAGTAAGGTTTAACGTTTCAGCCAATTCCTGAATAACATCAAGATTGATTGCTTTAAACTCTTTCCGGTTGACGTTTTTAAATCCAAATTTAGGTACAACACGTTGTAAAGGCATCTGACCTCCTTCGAAACCACGACGACTTTTGTAACCTGATCTTGATTTAGCACCTTTGTGTCCTTTTGTGGAGGTGCCACCATGACCAGAACCCTGTCCGCGGCCAATACGCTTTACATTTTTTGTTGAACCTTCAGCAGGTTTAAGATTACTTAAATCCATATTTCTTGTTCTTAATAAGTTTAAACTTTTTCAACAATTACGAGGTGCTGAACTTTGTTTACCATCCCCAGAATCTGAGGGGTAGCTTCGTGTTCCACCGAATGGTTAAGTTTCTTGATTCCTAAGGCAATAAGCGTTGCTTTCTGCGTATAATCAGAACCAATTTTACTTCTAACTTGTGTAATTTTTATCTTAGCCATAACTATTATCCGTTAAATACTTTATCTAAAGTTACACCACGGTGTTCAGCTACTGTATGCGCATCGCGTAATTCGAGAAGGGCATTCATGGTTGCTTTTACAAGGTTGTGAGGGTTCGACGATCCTTTTGATTTTGCAAGGATGTTGTGAACGCCAACACTTTCCAATACAGAGCGCATAGCACCTCCGGCTTTTACACCGGTACCTGATGTAGCCGGTTTCAAAAATACGCGGGCTCCACCAAATTTCGATTCCTGTTCGTGAGGGATTGTACCGTTATGAATCGGAACCTTTACCAGGTTCTTTTTAGCGGCATCAACACCTTTCGAAATGGCGGTGGTTACTTCGCTGGCTTTACCGAGGCCCCAGCCTACGATACCATCTTCGTTTCCAACAACAACAATGGCTGAGAAACTAAATGTACGACCCCCCTTAGTTACTTTGGTTACACGGTTAATAGCTACCAACCGGTCTTTCAGTTCCAAATCACTGGTTTTTACTTTTCTGATATCTCCTGTCATAACTATTAAAATTTAAGGCCACCTTCACGGGCAGCATCAGCTAATTGTTTAACTCTACCGTGATACAAATAACCATTACGATCAAATACAACAGCAGAGATACCAGCTGCCAGAGCCTTTTCTGCAATTGCTTTACCAATTTTTGCAGCCATTTCGACTTTGGTACCCTCGGCACCTGCGAAATCCTTATTAAGTGAAGATACTGCCATAATCGTTCTTCCTGATAAATCGTCAATCAACTGGGCATAAATCTGCTTGTTGCTTCTGAATACATTCAAACGAGGTCTTTCGGCAGTTCCGGAAACGATTTTCCGGATTCTTTTCTTAATCCTATATCTTCTTTCTTGCTTTGTTAAAGCCATGGTTTTTAATTTTTACTATTTAGCACCAGCTGATTTACCGGCTTTGCGCCTGAGAATTTCACCAACAAACTTAACACCTTTTCCTTTGTAAGGCTCAGGTTTTCTGAATGATCTGATTTTTGCAGCGATATGACCAATCAATTGTTTATCACAGCTTTTCAGAGTTACAATCGGGTTGCTACGTTTATCACTTTTTGCTTCTACCTGAACTTCCGCTGGAAGTTGAAGATAAGTGTGGTGCGAATAACCTAAAACCAAATCGAGTACCTGACCGTCGTTTTCAGCACGATATCCAACACCGACTAATTCGAGTTTAATTTCGTAGCCTTTTGAAACACCAACAACCATGTTGTTTACCAATGAACGGTATAAGCCATGCATGGCGCGGTGTCTTTTCTCATCAGAAGGGCGATTTACAGTTAATGTAGCACCTTCAAGTTCGAAAGTGATATCAGGATTAACCTGTTGTGACAGTTCGCCAAGCGGGCCTTTTACGGTAACCAAATTGGTATCGCTTACTGTAAATTTGACTCCTGCTGGTATTTCAATGGGTAGTTTACCTATCCTTGACATTATTATTCCTCCTTAGATTAATAAACGTAACATAAGACTTCACCGCCAACGCCTAATTCCCGAGCTTCTTTGTCGGTAATTACGCCTTTAGAGGTTGAGATTACTGCAATTCCCAAACCGTTTAGCACACGTGGTATGCTGTCGATGTGGCAATATTTACGCAAACCAGGTTTACTGATTCTTCTGATTGCTTTAATAGCAGGAACCCGTGTCTCTGGATTATATTTCAAAGCTATTTTAATGTTGCCCTGAAAATTCACTTCCTCCTCGAACTTATAGTTGAGGATATATCCTTTATCTTTCAAAATTTTGGTAATTTCTTTCTTGATATTGGATGCAGGAATATCAACCACACGATGTTTTGCTTTCTGGGCATTTCTGATTCGTGTCAGATAATCTGCTATTGGATCTGTAATTTTGCTCATTACTTCTTAATTATAAATTACCAACTTGCTTTTTTAACACCCGGAATTAAACCAGAAGAAGCCATTTCGCGGAAGTTAATCCTGCTGACTCCGAACTGACGCATATATCCTTTAGGACGTCCGGTTAATTTGCATCTGTTATGCATACGAATTTTGGAAGAGTTCTTAGGTAATTTCTGAAGTCCGATATAATCACCTTCAGCCTTAAGTTTGGCTCTTTTCTCGGCATACTTTTCAACAAGTGCAGCTCTTTTAACTTCACGAGCTTTCATTGATTCCTTAGCCATATCTTAAATCTTTTTAGCATTTTTAAAAGGTAAACCTAACTCTTTCAATAAAGCGTAGCCTTCTTCATCTGAATCGGCTGTAGTTACGAATGTAATATTCATACCGTTGATGCGGGTAACTTTGTCGAGTACGATTTCAGGGAAGATGATCTGCTCCGGAATTCCGAGGGTATAATTTCCTCTTCCGTCCATTTTGCCTTCAATTCCTTTAAAATCACGAATACGGGGAAGAGATACACTGATTAAACGATCAAGGAATTCATACATGCGCTCTCTGCGTAGGGTAACACGAACCCCGATCGGCATTTTTTTCCTTAGTTTGAAGTTAGAGATGTCTTTCTTAGATTTGGTTTGGACTGCCTTCTGACCGGCGATATTTGTAATCTCTTCTGTTGCCAGTTCGATTAACTTTTTATCGGCGATAGCAGCTCCAACTCCCTGGTTGATGACAACTTTCTCTAACCTTGGTGCCTGCATGGCATTTTTGTAGGAAAAATCCTTCACCAATGCAGGTACAACTTCGTTTAAATATTTTTTCTTAAGTGTTGGTACGTAAGCCATTACTTAATCTCCTCTCCTGATTTTTTTGAATACCGTACTAATTTACCCTTATCATTAAGCTTCCTTCCAATACGAGTAGGTTTCCCGGTTTTTGGGTCCTTGTTCATGAGGTTAGAAATGTGAATAGGTGCTTCCTTCTCCACAATACCACCCTGCGGGTGAGCCGCGTTTGGTTTTGTGTGTTTTTTAACCATATTAACACCTTCCACAATAGCTTTCTCGGTTGCTCTGATTACTTCGAGCACTTTGCCTTCCTTACCGTTGTAATTGCCAGCAATTACAACCACAGTGTCGCCTTTTTTTATGTGTAATTTTTTCTGCATCGTTTTTATTTTATGCATTAAAGTACTTCAGGAGCAAGTGAAATGATCTTCATATTCTGATCACGAAGTTCTCTTGCCACGGGCCCGAAAATACGGGTTCCGCGCATTTCTCCGGCGTTGTTCAGTAAAACT
>Ga0209261_10000303_pt1 | contig 13424 bp, 13 predicted proteins | sample DOMMetBare1Fresh_FD_187470 | JGI IMG/M metagenome (GOLD analysis project Ga0209261, IMG submission 187470) | Wetland sediment microbial communities from St. Louis River estuary, USA, under dissolved organic matter induced mercury methylation -... | ecosystem: Environmental > Aquatic >...
GAGCGCAAGACGTTGCGCTACACCGCCCGGCACGCCGACATCTGGCACGGGTTCGGCGACGCCGAGACCGTCGCCCGCAAGTCGGCCATCCTCGACGAGTGGTGCGCGACCGAGGGCCGTGACCCGGCGCAGATCCAGCGCTCGACCGCCGTGGACGCCCAGGCCTCCCCGCAGGACGTGGGCCCGGCCGTGCGCAAGGCAGGGGTGAGCCTGTTCACGATCGGCCTCACCGGTCCGCGCTACAACCTGGGGGCCACCCGGGACTGGTTGGCGTGGCGGGACGAGGTCAACGCCGCGTCCTGAGGCGTCGACCTCGTCCCGCCCCCGCGTCGATCAGGCGCGCGGCACCACGAAGGTGATCAGCGCCGCCCCGCCCAGGTCGAGGTCGGCCCAGCTGCCGGCGAAGCGCAGCACCGCCACGGCGCTGGTCGGGAACTTCATCGCCACGCGGGACAGGGCCGTGGGGTCCGAGCCCTCCCCGGCCAGCAGCATGGTGGTCTTGGACAGCGTGGGCTCGTGGCCGACCACCACCAGGGTGTGCACGTTCGCGTCCAGGTCGGCGCAGTGCTGGGCCAGCTCGACGATCAGCTGCGGATCGGCGCCGTAGAGCGAGGGTTCCAGGCGAACCGGCGGCGGCGAGCCGAGCCGGGAGCCCACGATCTCCCAGGTGTGCCGGGCGCGCTGGGCGTCCGAGCAGACCACCAGGTCCGGATGCGGACCCTCGGCGACGAACCAGTCCCCGGCAGCAGCGGCGTTGCGCCGTCCCTTGCCCGCCAGCGGGCGGTCGTGGTCGGGAACCCCGTGCGGCCAGGCCGACTTGGCGTGACGCAGCAGCACGAGGCGGCGCTGGACCGGCGGGGCTGTCATGGAGGTCATCTTGCCCTCTCCCGGCCTCTGCGCGGCACCCCGGACGAGCCCGATCGGTCAACCCATTGCGTGGAAACCACCGTCGACGTGCAGGATCTCCGCCGTCGTGGCCGGGAACCAGTCCGACAGCAGGGCGACACACGCCTGGGCGGTCGGTGTCGGGTCTTCGATGTCCCAGCCCAGCGGCGAGCGGGACGGCCAGCCCTCCTCGAACGCGATGAAGCCGGGGATCGACTTGGCCGCCATGGTGCGCAGGGGACCGGCCGCCACCAGGTTCACCCGAATCCCCTGCGGCCCCAGGTCCCGGGCGAGGTAGCGCGAGGTCGACTCGAAGGCGGCCTTGGCCACGCCCATCCAGTCGTAGACCGGCCAGGCACGCGAGGCGTCGAAGGTCAGGCCGACCACGCTGCTCCCCCGGCCCATCAGCGACAGGGCCGCCACGGTGAGCGCCTTGAGCGAGTACGCCGAGACGTGGACGGCGGTGGCGACGTCCTCCCACGGGCAGTCGAGGAAGCCGCCACCGAGGGCGGTCTGCGGCGCGTACCCGATCGAGTGCAGTACCCCGTCGAGTCCGTCCACGTGCTCCCGGACGGCGTCCGCCAGCCCGTCCAGATTGCCCTGGTCGGTGACGTCGAGCTCGACCACCGGCGCGGTGGTGGGCAGTCGGCGGCTCACCGCCTGGGTGATCTTCATCTGACGTCCGAACGAGGTGAGCACCACCTGGGCGCCCTGCTCCTGAGCCAGCCGGGCCACGTGGTAGGCGATCGAGGCGTCGGTGAGGACGCCGGTGACCAGGATGCGCTTGCCGTCCAGCAGACCCATGGGGTGGACTCCCGCTCTCGTGACCGTGTCGTGCGACGTGTGACGTGTCGGTGGCTCAGTGACCCATGCCGAGTCCACCGTCCACCGGGATCACCGCGCCGTTGACATAGCCGGCGTCGGGCGAGGCGAGGAATCGGACGGCGTGGGCGATCTCGTCCGTGGTGCCGAACCGACCGGCCGGGATGATCATGGCATAGGCCTCGCGCCGCTCGGCGGGCAGGGCGGCCGTCATGTCGGTCTCGATGAACCCCGGCGCGACCACGTTCGCGGTGATCCCCCGCCCGCCGAGTTCGCGCGCGATCGAGCGCGCCACCCCGACCAGCCCCGCCTTGCTGGCGGCGTAGTTCACCTGGCCCTGGCCGCCGTAGAAACCGACCACGCTCGAGATCAGCACGATCCGCCCCCGCTTCATCCGCACCATGCCCTTGGCGGCCCGCCGGGCACAGCGGAACGCCCCGGTCAGGTTGGTGTCGAGGACGGCGTCCCACTCCTCGTCGCTCATCCGCAGCAGCAGCTGGTCCTTGGTGATGCCGGCGTTGGCGACCAGCACCTCGACCGGGCCCTGGGCCTGCTCGACCTCGACGAAGGCGGCGTCGACCGAGGCGCTGTCGGTCACGTCGCAGCGCACGCCGAACAGCCCCTCGGGGGCCTCGCCGCTGCGGTAGGTGACGGCGACGGCGTCCCCGTCGGCGGCGAGGGCACGGGCCACCGTCAGGCCGATGCCCCGATTGCCGCCGGTGACCAGCACGCTGCGTGGCATCTCGTCTCCTGCTCCTCTTCCAGACGTCCGGGGGCACTGCGGCGGTCGGGGTCCCGCGCGGCCGGCGCCCAGGATACGGTCGGTGGGGTGCGCGCGGTGCAGGTCGCCACGTTCGGCGGCCCCGAGGTCCTGGTGCCCACCGATCTCCCGGAGCCGGTGCCCGGTGAGGGCGAAGTGATGATCGAGGTCGACGCGGCCGGGGTCAACTACGCCGACACCCACCAGAGCGAGAACAGCTACCTGGCCCCGCAGCACCTGCCGTTCGTCCCCGGTGCCGAGGTGGTCGGCCAGGCTCTGACCGGGCAGCACGCCGGCCGGCGTGTGGTCGCCCTGACCGGCAGCGGGTACGCCGAACGGGCCGTGGCCCGTGCCGACCAGGTCTGGCCCGTGCCGGACGAGGTACCGGACAGTACTGCCCTGGGCCTGGTGTTGCAGGGCACGACCGCCTGGCACCTGCTGCGGACCTGCGCCCACCTGGTCGAGGGGGAGTCGGTCGTGGTGCACGCGGCCGCCGGTGGGGTGGGCACCCTGGCGGTCCAGCTGGCCCGCCTCTGGGGCGCCGGACGGGTGGTCGCGGTGGCCTCCACCGAGGAGAAACGGACTCTGGCCGCCGAGCTGGGAGCGGATGCGACGCTCGGGCTGGCGCAGGACGCGACGGCGGTCGAGATCCGCCACGTCCTGATCTCGGCCAACCAGGGGCGCCGCCCGGACGTGGTGCTGGAGATGACCGGCGGTGCGGTGTTCGACGGGTCCCTGGCCGCCCTGGCGCCGCTGGGCCGGCTGGTCACCTACGGCATGGCGTCGCGTCGCCCGCCCCAGCCGATCGACCCGGTGCAGCTGACCCGCAGCTCGCGAGCGGTGGTCGGGTTCTGGCTGATGCACGTCGCCGCCGTCCCAGGTGGGCTGGACCGGGCGATGCGGGAGCTGCTCGACCTGGCCGGTGACGGGCGGCTGAGGGTGGTCGTCGGTGGCACCTACCCATTGGCGCAGGCCCGTCGGGCCCACCAGGACCTGCTCGCCCGCCGCACCGTGGGCAAGCTCGTGCTCCGAGTGCGCTGAGCCGGCCGAGCGGGGTTACCGTTGGCGCATGGGCTGGCGCCGGACCCGAGACGACGAGGACGTCGTGGTGATCACCCAGGCGCCGCGCCCGCACAGCGACGAGATGGACCAGAGGATCAGCCGCTACCTGATGTCGATGGCGATCCGGACCGTCTGCGTGGTCCTGGTGTTCGTGGTCCAGGGACCGGCCCGCTGGGGCTTCGCCGTCGGGGCGATCTTCCTTCCCTACATCGCGGTGGTGATGGCCAACGCGGGGTACACCAGGAAGACCGTTCCCCTGCAGAACACTGTTCTGTCAGCCGATCCCACGCCGGACGACGAATTCGAGCCCGGGTCCCATTCGTGACCGAACGGGCTTTGGTGTACATCTTGGAGTGCCATACTGACGCCGCGTGTCCCGTCCCCCCCGTCGGGACACGCCTCGAGAAGGACGCCGGGTGGCTCCCCCCCGTGGCCGCCCGGCGTCCCCCGTCTCCCCGCCGCGGCGCCGGACGCAGCACGTGCCGCAGGACGCCCTCGTGACCCGTGCCGACCTGATCGGTGCGCTGCGGGTCCTGCGGGAACGAGGCTGGCTGATCGGACTGATCTCGGTGGTCGTGTTGTCGGTGGCCTTCGTCCGCCTCGGCGAGTGGCAGCACCACCGGTACGAGTCGAAGGTCGAACGCAACCGCTGGATCGACGCCAACTACGACGCGCCCGCGGCGCCGCTGGCGGGCCTCCTGCCGGCCGGCGCGACCTCGCTGCCGCGCGCCCAGGAATGGCGCTCCGCCGAGGTGCAGGGGGTCTACGAATCGTTCGCCCAGGTGTTGATCCGCAACCGGCCGCTGAACGGGGACGCCGGCTTCGAGGTCGTCGTCCCATTGCGCCGGGACGACGGGTCGGCGCTGTTGGTCGACCGGGGGTGGCTGCCGTTGGGCACCACCGGCGGCAGCCCGGACGTCGTCCCCGCGCCACCCGGCGGCCGGGTCGATCTCGTGGTGCGACTGCGTCCGGGTGAGCCGCCGTCGGACCGCACGCCTCCGCCCGGCCAGCAGTTCCGGATCGACCCGCAGCGGATCGCCCAGGACGTGATCGGCCCGGTCCTGCCCCTGTACGGGGTGCTGGCCTCGGAGACCCCGGCCACCACCCCGGCCCCGACCCTGCTGCCGCGCCCCGACGAGGATCTCGGACCGCACCTGGGCTATGCCTGGCAGTGGTGGATGTTCGCCTCGGCCGCCTACCTGATCTTCGGCTACTACCTGCTGCGCGAACAGCGGCAACGCTCCGGCAATCCCGAGCCGATCCGGCTGCGGATGCCCGCCTCACTCGCCGCCCGGCGCTCCCAGGTCCGCGAGCCCAGCGACGAGGAGTGGGAGGACGCGGCCGATCGGTGAGTCGAGACAGGCATCGGCCAGCTCGTCGCACGGCGTCGGTTCGGCGTTCAGCACCACCAGCCGGGCTCCGGCGCGTACCGCGAGCACCGGCAGCGTGGCCGCCGGGTAGACGGTCAGCGAGGTGCCGATGGCCAGGAACATACTGCAGGCGCGTGCAGCTCGGGTGCTCGCCTCGATCAGCTCTTCGCGCAGCGACTGCCCGAACGAGATCGTCGCGGTCTTCAGCACCCCGCCGCAGAGCAGGCACGCCGGGTCCGGCTCCCCGGCCCGCACCCGGTCCAGGGTGGGTCCCGTCGGCCCCCGCCACCCACAGGACAGGCACTCGACCTCGTGCATGGTGCCGTGGATCTCGAGCACCCGCGCTGGTTCGTGACCGGCGGCCTGGTGCAGCCCGTCGATGTTCTGGGTGATCAGGGCGCGGAGGCATCCGGTGCGCTCCAGGGTGAGCAGCGCGCGGTGCGCCGCGTTCGGCCGCGCTCGCCATGCCGGATGGGTCAGCCGCGCCTGCCAGACCCGCCGGCGGACGGCCGGGTCATTGCGGTAGACGTCGATCTGAGAAAGCGCCTCTGCGGCCGGATCGCGGGTCCAGACCCCCTGCGGTCCGCGGAAGTCCGGGATGCCGGAGTCGGTGGAGATCCCCGCTCCGGTGAGCACCGTGACCGACCGCGGACCGGCCTCGGCGAGCCAGCGCGCCACCCGGTCGATCACCGCGGGCGGCCCGGCGTCGCTGACCGGCTCGGTCGATCCCGTCGACATGACGTCAGGCTAGTCGCGGTCCGCCGGAACGGGCAGGTGAGCTCCGGACCGCTCTGGGGTGGGGCGCCAGCGCCCGGCTCAAGGCGACCGCGCAGCGGCCGATACACCAAGGGTGCGTCGGCGGTGTCGGGTGAGGTCGTGCGTGGGGTACGAGACGAGGTCCGGGACATGGACCTCGGTCTGAGCGACCGCGTCTACGTGGTCACCGGCGCATCGCGAGGGCTCGGTCGGGCCTGCGCCCAGCAGTTGGCTGCCGAGGGCGCCCGGCTGGTGCTCTGCGCGCGTGACGAGCGGGCCCTGATCGCCACCGCCACCGGCCTGGGCGGCAGCGAACGAGCGATCGCGGTCGCCGGCGACCTGTCCGAGGCCGGCTTCGAGACCTGCCTGGCGGCGGCCGCGGTGGCTCGGTACGGCCGCCTCGACGGCGCGATCATCGCCGTCCCCTCCGCTCCCCCGCCCGCGGACGGCCGTGCCGGCGTCGCCGGGACGAGCGACGAGATCTGGCGCCTCGGCTTCGAGGCCTCCTTCCTGGGACCGTTGCGCCTGGCGCGAGCCGTGGCGCGCAACGTCTCCACCGAAGGCGGCTCGGTGCTCTTCCTGCTCTCCTCGGCCGTGCGTCAGCCGGTGCCGGACCGGGTCGTGCCGGGCGGGCTGGCCCCGGGCATGGCGATGACCGCCAAGACGCTGGCCGACGAGCTCGGCCCGCGCAACGTGCGGGTGAACGTGTTGTTGCCCGGCCGGGCGGAGACGGACGGACCAGGACGGCACGGCACGCCGTCCGAGCCGTTCGACGCCGACCAGGTGCGCGCCGCCGAGGAGGAACGCCGGCGGGTCGAGGACGCCGTGCCGCTGCGCCGCTTCGGTGATCCGCTCGAGTTCGCCCGCCCCGCCGTCTTCCTGCTCTCGCCGGCGGCGAGCTACGTCACCGGTTCGGCGCTGGCGGTGGACGGCGGGCTCACCCGCTCGCTCTGAGCCGTTCGGGCGAACTGGGTCGTGTACAGGTCGGCGTAGAGGCCGCCGCGGGCGAGCAGCTCCTCGTGGCGACCGCGCTCGACCACCCGTCCCCGGTTCACCACGACGATCTGGTCCGCCGACCGCACGGTGGAGAGCCGGTGCGCGATCACCAGCGCGGTGCGGCCGGCGAGCGCGGTGTCCAGGGCGCGCTGCACCGCCAGTTCCGACTCCGAGTCCAGGTGCGCGGTGGCCTCGTCCAGGATCACCACGTCCGGCGCCTTGAGCAGCAGGCGGGCGATGGCGATCCGCTGCTTCTCCCCGCCGGACAACCGATGCCCCCGGTCACCGACCACCGTGTCCAGTCCGTCGGGCAGGCCACGGACGACCGGCCAGACCTGCGCCGCGGTCAACGCCCCGACCAATTCGGCCTCGGTGGCCTGCGGCCGGGCGTAGAGCAGGTTGGCCCGCACCGTGTCGTGGAACAGGTGCGCCTCCTGAGTGACCACGCCGACGGCGTCGTGCAACGAGGCCTGGGTGAGTTGGCGCACGTCGCGCCCGCCGAGCAGGACGGCGCCCGTACTGACGTCGTAGAGCCGCGCCACCAGTCCGCTGATCGTCGTCTTGCCCGCACCACTCGGGCCGACCAGGGCGATCAGCTGGCCGGGGTCGGCGCGCAGACTCACCTCGTGCAGCACCAGATCGGCGCGGCGCTCGGTGAGCGCGCCCGGCTCGTCGGCCGATTCGGTGTCGCCGACCGGCAACGCCACCTGCTCCAGGGAGGCCAGCGACACCTCGGCTGCGGTCGGATAGCGGAAGGAGACCGCGTCGAGTTCGACCGACATCGGGCCGCGCGGCAGGTCCGCCGCGTCCGGTGCATCGGCGACCAGCGGTGGCAAGTCGAGCACCTCGAACACCCGCTCGAAACTCACCAGGGCGGTCATCACGTCGATCCGGACCGTCGACAGCGAGGTGAGCGGTCCGTAGAGCCGGGCCAGCAGCGCGGCCAGGGCGAGCAGGGTGCCCACCGTCATCTGACCGCCGATGGTGGACAGGCCGCCGACCCCGTAGACCAGCGCCGTGGCGAGTGCCGCAACCAGGCTGAGCGCGGTGAAGAAGACCCGGTTGCTCATCGCGATCCGCACGCCGACGTCGCGCACCCGCCCCGCGCGCTGGGCGAACTCGGCGTCCTCACTGCCGGGCCGCCCGAACAGCTTGACCAGCAAGGCGCCCGCGACGTTGAAGCGTTCGGTCATCCGCGAGCCAAGCTCTGCGTTCAGCTGCATCGACTCCCGGGTGAGCTGCTGCAGCCGGGAGCCCACCCGCCGCGCCGGCAACAGGAAGATCGGCAGCAGGAGCAGGGCCCCGACCGTGATCGGCCAGGAGAGGTAGAGCATGGCCCCGGCGACGAGGACCAGCGAGACGATGTTCGAGACCACAGCCGACAGGGTCGAGGTGAAGGCCTGTTGGGCTCCGATCACGTCACTGTTCAGGCGAGAGACCAACGCACCGGTCTGGGCCCGGGTGAAGAAGGCGATGGGTTGGCGCAGCACGTGTCCGAACACCTCGGTGCGCAGGTCGTAGATCAGCCCCTCACCGATCCGGGCGGACAGCCAGCGGGCGGCGAGTCCAGCCACCGCATCGACCACGGCCACCCCGGCCACCACCAGCGACACGGCCACCACCACGCCACGGTTGCCGGGGGTCACCCCGTCGTCCACGATCCGGCGCAGCAGCAACGGGGTGAGCACGATGAACACCGAGCTCAGCACGGTCAGCGCGAGGAAGGCGAGGATCGCCCTGCGGTAGGGCCGGGCGTAGCCGAGCACGCGCCGCCAGGTGCCCGGCGCGAGCCGCTGCGAGGCCACTCCCGGGTCCCGCGAGTACGAGCGCAGGGTCGACCAGGAACCGTGACCGGACATGGGCTCAGCCTGTCAGACCCGTCCGGCCCCCGCGCGTCGCGAACGCGTCGTGGATCCTGTCCCGGATCGTGTCCGTGTGCTGCGGTTCACGAGCACCAGGAACACCAGGAACACCAGGAACACCAGGGTACGGCGCGATGTCGTGGTTCGGTCCTCCGCCCCTGGGCGGAGACAGCGTGACGGCCCGCCCGCGGATCAGCCGCGGCGCGGGCCGGTCACGGGTCGACGTCCTATTTCTTGGCCTTGCCCCTGGTGGCTCCACCCCGGCTGCGCAGGTTGACCTTGTTCTCGGTGAGCAACCGGTGCACGAAGCCGTACGACCGGCCCGTGGACTCGGCCAGGGCCCGGATGCTCGCACCGCTCGAGTACTTCTTGGTCAACTCGTTGGCCAGCTTCGTCCGGTCAGAACCGGTGATCCGTGCGCCCTTCTTGACGGTCTCGCTCACTGCTCCTCCTCGGAGATGACGGTACGCGGTCCATGCTCGGGGGTGATCGCGGCCCGTGCCATTCCAGTCCGCCGTCGCCCGGTTCCGCACGACGTGCTCCAGGCGGGCTGCTGCGCAGCGAACCCATGCCCCACGGCCATGGACTCGGCGAACCTGCTCGTGCGGGCAAGTCCCCCTGGTCTGTCACGAGTGCTGTCACGGTCGGCGGACGGGCCCGTCCACCGATGATCGCTTGGCACGGATTATGCCATCAGCCGCTGGCAGAACATCGCTCATTCGATCACGCGTAGGCAACGAAGTCAGGCCAGTGCGACGAGCTCCAGGTACTCCTGGTTCCACAGGTCCTCGTCGCCGTCGGGGAGCAGCAGCACGCGTTCGGGGTGCAGCGCCTGGACCGCCCCTTCGTCATGGGTGACCAGGACGACGGCGCCGCGGTAGCGCCGCAGGGCCTCGAGGATCTCGCCTCGACTGGCCGGGTCGAGGTTGTTCGTCGGCTCGTCGAGCAGCAGCACGTTCGCGCCGGAGACCACCAGGGTGGCCAGCGCGAGCCGGGTCTTCTCGCCGCCGGAGAGCACGGCGGCCGGCTTGTCGACGTCGTCCCCGGAGAACAGGAACGAGCCGAGGACGCCGCGCACCTGGGTGTCGGTGAGGTCCGGGCTGGCCGACCTCATGTTCTCCAGCACGGTGCGCTCGACGTCGAGCGTCTCGTGCTCCTGGGCGTAGTAGCCCAGCCGGAGGCCGTGACCGGGCTGCACCGCTCCGGTGTCGGGTGATTCCAGGCCGGCCAGCAGGCGCAGCAGCGTTGTCTTGCCCGCGCCGTTGAGGCCGAGCACGACGACCCGGCTCCCCCGGTCGATGGCCAGGTCGACGTCGGTGAACACCTCGGTGCTGCCGTAGCTCTTGGACAGGCCGGACGCCGCCAGCGGGCTGCGCCCGCACGGGGCGGGTTCGGGAAACCGCAGCTTGGCCACCCGGTCGGCGCGCCGCTCCCCCTCGACCCCACCGAGGAGTCGTTCGGCGCGCCGGGCCATGTTCGCCGCAGCGGTCGCCTTGGTCGCCTTGGCGCGCATCTTGTCTGCCTGGGCGAGCAGGGCGGCCGCCTTCTTCTCGGCGTTGGCCCGCTCCCGCCGGCGACGCCGTTCGTCGACCTCGCGCTGGTCCAGGTAGGCCTTCCAGCCGACGTTGTACACGTCGAGCGCGCAGCGGTTGGCGTCCAGGTGGAACACCTTGTTGACGCTGGCATCCAGCAGGTCGACGTCGTGGCTGATCACGATCAGCCCGCCCGACCAGGCCTTGAGGAAGTCCCGCAGCCAGGCGATCGAGTCCGCGTCGAGGTGGTTGGTCGGCTCGTCGAGCAGCAGGGTCGGGGCGCCGGAGAAGAGGATCCGGGCCAGTTCGACCCGACGGCGCTGTCCGCCGGACAGGGTGCCCAGCGGCTGGGTGAGCACGCGCTCGGGCAAGCCCAGGCTGGAGCAGATGGTGGCCGCCTCGCTCTCCGCGGTGTAGCCGCCCCGCGCGATGAACTCGGCCTCCAGCCGGGAGTAGCGGGTCATCGCCGCCTCGCGGGTCTCGTCCACGACGCTGGCCATCTGGCCCTCGGTGCGCCGCATCCGGGCGATCACGTCGTCCAGGCCGCGCGCGGAGAGCACGCGGTCGCGGGCCAGCAGCTCGAGGTCCCCGGTGCGGGGGTCCTGCGGCAGGTAGCCCACCTCCCCGCTGCGGGTCACGGTCCCGGCGGCGGGCTGGGCCTGTCCGGCCAGCACGCGGGTCAGCGTGGTCTTGCCGGCTCCGTTGCGGCCGACCAGACCGATCCGGTCGCCGGGGCCGACCCGGAAGGTCGCGTGCTCGAGCAGGATCCTGGCCCCCGCGCGCAGCTCGACGCCGTGGGCCACGATCACGATCGCCCATCGTACGTGGCACTCCGCCGGGCGGGTGCGTCCGACCAGGCATTACGGTGTCCTCGGCAGGCGCGCCGTTCCGAGCACCGCGTGGCGCAGGTCGCACCAGGAGGAACCGTGCCGATCGAGTTCGACGACCAGAGCATCGACGTCAGCGGCGTCGATGATCGCCGCGGTGGCGGGCTGGGCGGTGGCCTGGCCATCGGCGGCGGCACCGGCGTCGTCGGCCTGATCATCTACCTGCTCTACACCCTGCTCGGTGGGCAGGGCGGCGCCCCCGTCGTCCCGGTGGACACCCAGCCCCAGCCGGGGGCGAGTGTCGAGTCGTCCGAGCAACTCGCGGCGCGGTGCGGCCGGACCGGCGCCCTGGACACGTACACCGACTGCCGGTTGATCAAGGTCTACAACATCGCCGACGACGTCTGGAAGGCCGAGTTCGACCGGCGCGGGATCGAGTACTCCTCACCGCGCCTGGCCTTCTTCTCCAGCGCCACCCAGACCGGGTGCGGTCCGGCGAGTGCGGAGGTGGGGCCGTTCTACTGCCCCGCCGACCGGGAGATCTACTTCGAGCTGGGCTTCCTCGACGTGCTGCAGCAGAAGTTCGGCGCGAGCGGGCAGTACGCGCAGGCCTACATCGCCGCCCACGAGTTCGGCCACCACCTGCAGACCCTGCTCGGGATCGAGCCGCAGGTGCGTCAGCTCCAGCAGCGCAATCCCGACCGGGCCAACGAGTTCTCGGTCGCCATGGAGTTGCAGGCGGACTGCTTCGCGGGGGTCTGGGCCAAGAAGTCCGACCAGGCGGCCAGCGGGATCAACCTCACCCAGGGGAACATCGCCGAGGCACTCAACGCGGCCGGCGCGGTCGGTGACGACCGGATCCAGGCCAAGGTGCAGGGACGGGTCGACCCCGAGGGCTTCACCCACGGCACCGCCGAGCAGCGACAGCAGTGGTTCTCCGCCGGCTATCAGCAGGGTGACATCGACTCCTGCAACACGTTCCAGTACTACAAGCTGACGAAGTGATCCCCGTGATGCCCATGGGGCAGGTGACACCGCAGGGGTGAAGGCCCGTCGACCGCCGGGAATGAGACCCTGGCCCGGTGAAACAGATGTCCGCCCGGGACCTGGCCCTGATCGCCGCCTTCGCGGCGCTGATCGCCGTGCTCGGCCTGCCCGGCACGCTCTATCCGATCGGCTCCGCCGTGCCGATCACCGCCCAGACGCTCGGGGTGATGCTCGCGGGTTCTGTGCTCGGCGCCCGCCGCGGCGCCTCGGCCGTCGGCGTGTTCCTGCTGCTCGTCGCCGCCGGGCTGCCCTGGCTGGCCGGCGGGCGGGGCGGGTTGGGAGTCTTCGGCGGCCCCAGCGCCGGGTTCCTGCTGGGGTGGCTGCCGGCAGCGGCCGTGGTGGGGGCGCTGGTCGCCGCCCGCCCCGCCGCCGGACGCCGCGGCGTGCTCGGCTGGCTGCTGCTGGCCAACGCGGTGGGCGGGATCGTGGTGGAGTACCTGGTGGGCGTTCCCGTGCTGGCCTGGCGGGCGGAGCTGTCCCTGGCCGAGGCCGCGACGAGCAGTCTGGTGTTCCTGCCCGGCGACGGGGTCAAGGTGATCGTCTCGGCGGTGGTCACCGCGGCGGTGCTGCGCGGCTACCCCGGCGTCGTCCCCGGCTCCCGACCGGCGACGTCTGCTCCGGGCGGTGCGGGTGAGCCTGAACTCTGAGCTGGACTCGCTGAGCGGGCGCCTGGTCGCGCTGACCGCGGCCGATCCGCGGGCCGTGGCCCTGATCGGCCCCGACGGCGAGCGGGTGAGCCGTGCCGAGCTGATCGGCGGCACCCGGCCCCGCGCCGGCGGCGAGGTGGCCGTGGCCCTGCGGCCCCTGCTCGCCCCGCAGCAGGGCGGATCCGGTCAGCTTCGCCTGGCCACCTCCGGCAGCACCGGCCGCCCCCGGGTGGTGCGGCGCAGCGTGGCGTCGTGGGCGGCGAGCCTGACGGCCCTCGATGCCCTGACCGGCCTGCAGGCGGGCCACCTGGTCTGGGCGCCCGGTCCGGCGTCGTCCACCATGACCCTGTACGCGGCCGTCCAGGCGTTGGCCGCTGGGGCGACCGTGCTGGCCAGCGGCCCCTGGCGCGGCGTTCCGGGCCCCGCCGGTGACCTGGCCCGCGAGGCCACCCTGCTGCACGCCGTCCCGGTGGTGTTCGAGGCGATCCTCGACGCGCTGGCCCGGGACGCGAGCCACGGCCTCCGCTGGCGGTTACGCACCGCGGTGGTGGCGGGTGGTCCGTCGCGGCCGGACCTGCGCCGCCACTGCGCCGGCCACGGCATCCGGCTGGTGGAGTACTACGGGTCGGCGGAACTGTCGTTCGTCGCGGTGGACGACGACGGCACCGGCCTGCGCCCGTTCCCCGGGGTCGAGGTGAGTCTGCGCGACGGCGTCCTGTGGGCTCGTTCCCCCTACCTGGCCGACAGTGTGGACGAGGTCCCGGTGCGCGACGACGACGGCTGGGCCACCGCCGGCGACCGCGCCGTCTGGACCCGGCGCCCACCCGGTCCGGACACCGGTGACGCGAAGTCGAGGTA
>Ga0209261_10000304_pt1 | contig 13325 bp, 8 predicted proteins | sample DOMMetBare1Fresh_FD_187470 | JGI IMG/M metagenome (GOLD analysis project Ga0209261, IMG submission 187470) | Wetland sediment microbial communities from St. Louis River estuary, USA, under dissolved organic matter induced mercury methylation -... | ecosystem: Environmental > Aquatic > Freshwater...
ACTGGAACAAAGTTGTTGAAGATATTGTTGCCCGGCAAAAGTTCTGCCGAAAAGGTACTCAAACTCCACAAGCAAAACAAGAGACAACCGCTAAACAAGAGACAACAACAAAACCCGGAAACAAACCAACCGGGCCAAAACCTTCTGAGCCAACTGCAAAAACGCAAAATCCTCCAGTGCAGGAACCAACAACCCCCGAACACCCGCAACCAGCCGGGCCCACTACTACCGAAGAGCCAACTGATGATGGATCTGAAATTTCGCCTCCACCACCAACCACCCCGCCCCGGCAGGTTGGCCTGCCATACAGCCCCGGTGAATGCGGATGCAATCAAAACGATAGTCTGAATGTTAGCCAAAAAGGATTTTCAACCTTACAAACCGGTATGGAAAATCTTGGGGAATGTGTCGAAACCTTCAGCAATGGCCCGTTAACCAATTACATTCAGACTCTGCAGGACTGGCAAACTGTTTTGGACACCCTGCAGGAAGCAACGAAGGCTAAACCGGCCGAGTTTAAACTGGTGTCGGCAAAATCGTTGCCTCAGTTGGAAAAAATTCAGCAACAAATAAAAACCTTTGATACTGAAGGGAAAAAATTCGTTGATGCTTTCAGCAATTGCCCAAAATCAATGGATGCCGGCTTGGGGCTGATGCAGTCGGCAGAAAAGATAACCGTTGATTCGATTAAAACCAGGTATTAAGTATTACCTGAAAGTTAATCAATGACCAAATCAAAATAAAAACCAAAAAATGACAAAACATCTGGCACTTGTAACTTTCGTTTTTCTGTTATATTTCACTGTCAATGCAAAAAAAACTTCGGAATTTCTTCCGGAAACGCCCGGAACAGAGCAAGAGCAGGAGCCCATTCTGGTAGTGACGGGAAAAGATAACGGTATTGTTGATGAGTGGAGTATGTGGTTCAAAGGTAACGGTACTTCAGTTTATCGTTTGTGCACACACTTGGATGTACCAATATGGGGAGCCACTCCGCCAAATGGACAGGTCAGGATGTCCTCAAAGGAATTGTTCAGGGTTCGGGGAAGCATACTCAATCTGAAGGTGGGAGAGCAACTACAATTTTATGAAGCAAGTCTCAATGCAAGTGTAATTGGCAGCGACGATAACTCCGCAGAAACTTATACCATTGGCGATGGCCTTTTCGAGACCGCCTACAGCGGTGGCAGTACCAGCAGCGACAAACCTCCCCGCTCGCCTTCGGAATTGCCTCCCAGCGCTTTTGCCCATGCCATAATTACACGCACTGCCACAGGCGCCAGGCTGGAGGTTGATGGTATCCCGTCGGCCCGATGCGGAGAGGAGTCCCTCAATATCAATTCCACTTCTCCTATCATCAAAATCAATATCAGCAACGCGGAACTGGCAAACTGGGAGAAATTGGAGAAAACTGTTTCCGCAAAAGGCCCCGGAAGCGACGGTAAAGGTACATATGCATACGAAGTGACAGTAACAGCAACTCTGCCCGACGTGGGTGTTGAAATTATTGGATGCACTGAACTTGGTGTAGAGGAAGAGAGTGTGGTAACAGCCAAAGCCTCTAAAGAAGGCGGAACTTACCATTTCAGGGCCGAACCTAGGGAAATGTTTTCAATCGAAACCAATGGTTCATCGGCTACTCTGCGTGGTTCTTCTCCCGGGCGGGGAACTTTGTATGTTGAATATACCGGTTCAGATGGTAAAAAAGCTGAAGCCAAAAAAGAAGCTGCATGTGTGCAGGTGGAATCTTACAACGGTGGACAAATAATCCCGCAAATACCTTTATTCGACATTGACGGGAAAAAACTTGACGGCATTTTAAATGTCCCGGTTGAGATTAATCCAAACGATGCGGCAGATATACTCAGCTATATTCCGGCCGACCCCGCTTTGTTAACCGCAGTTGGTCTTGGAAATGCAATTACTTTACAGGGCATTCTTCCGGGGAAAACAACAATTCAGGCAACCACCAATTGTGGTGCAAGCACCGGAACTGCTGTGGAAGTTGAAGTGGTGAACTGCGACGACGAAACCATTGCCGCACTTGAAAGAATGAAGAAAGCTGCACTGGAAATCCTCGTTGTAGCAACCGAAAACCTGCAAAAGACAGCCGGTTCACCTGAGTTCGAAAAGGCAAGGGATGAACTGGTGAGTTCTACCCAGGAACTACTTGCAAAGGCTGCACTTACCATTATTGCAAACGGGAAATCGCCTACCACAGTCATAAAAGTTGCAGCCGAAATAGCCGATAAAGGTGCTGCATTGTCAGAAGTTATTGCCAGCAGTAATCCGGAAGAAATGAAAGACAATATTGGGAAAACTGCCGCCGGAGATTCGTTTGAAAAGATTGTTGAAAAGAAGTTTGGTGAAGCTGTCAGCGATTTTTGGGGCAAATCGTTGAGCGCTGTATTTGCGATTGACGAAGTTCAGAAGGCTGCCCAAAAATTCGGGGAAAATATGGGCGAAATCCTGAAACATGATGAGGTGATGAAAAGCCTGATGGATAATTATGAAAAAGCGATGAGGGATTTGGATCGCATCACTAAACGCCTGAATGTATGTAAAGGCAATTCAGCTCAACCAAAGTCCAAAGAGCAACCTAAAACAGATCAGACACCAAAACCCAAAGATCCTGTTCAGCCTCAGGAGCCAGTTAAACCTAAAGATCCAGCTCCAAAAACTGAAACACCCACCAACCCGGAGCCTCCGGTTACTGAACCAACGGCCGATGATGAAATATTTGTTGATCCGGAGCCTCCAACTGTTCCTCCAAAACAGGTTGGGTTACCTTATGAACCGGCTGATTGCGGTTGCAACAGTTCAAAAGACCTGACCATAAAATCGGCTGACTTTTCGTCGTTGGGATCCGGATTGAAAAACCTTGGCAACTGTGTGGAAAATTTCAGGAGTACGTCGCTAACAGATTATCAAAGTGCTCTTCAGGAAATATCGACACTGTCAGACTCGCTTTCGACCAAATTAAAGACAAATGCCGGAGCTTTTCTGGTCATGGCCAAAGAATCAAAGCCAAGGCTCGACAAACTTGTTTTGCGGGTAAAATCCTACGATAAAGCAGGTACTGAATTCCTGAATACGATGGAAAAATGTCCGGAATCAGTATCCACCGGAATGGAAATATTTAAATCTGTTGAAACCATAACGGTTGATTCGATAAAAACTCATTATTAAATGAACTAAACTATGAAGCGAACAGCACTTATTGTTTTTGCCTCATTTTTGTTTCTGGTGGTTTCAGCCCAAAAATCAGCCGAGTATCTTCCTGAAAAACCGGGCAAAGTGATACTGAATCAATACTCGATGAACGTAGCCGATGAACTGCACCGGAATGTAAAACATGTTGCCGAGTGGTTTATCCAGAAAGTGCCAGTATTAACCAATCCAAAAGGATTCGACCTTTGGGTGTATTTTACCGGATATTGGAATGACAAGTACAAACTACAACCCTGCAATTATGGACGCCGAGGTGAGCTAAACTTCGATTTTCGAATGTTTTTAACCAATGGCGGAACCTGGACGGTGGAACCACCACACTGGAGCTTTGAAATAAATAATACCGAATATGGGCATGGAACCAATTCGAACCTCCCAGGATGGGACAACACCAAAGATCCGGAAGCAGTCCAAAAGCCGATGGATAAAGCGGCAGCCGATCTGAACGATTTGTTTCGGGTATTCCCTTACATCAGAGATATTGCACCCGGCGTCAGGCTTTATGGAGGCGGAAACCTGATCGTTTTTAATCCCGACCGGCCACCGTTCTGGATTCCGGTTACCGTTCGCGAAGTAGCCAACATGAAATTAGCCTATTACAGCCTGATTGATAAGGTTTTGCTCCCGGTATTAAAGGAAGAAATTGCCAAACTATCGGAAGCTGAACTGAATGCTCCGGCATTTTCGGGGCACGACGAATATTTTGTACTGAATGTCCATCCTCAACTTGATGATCCCGAGAAAGAGCAAGGCGGCCAAATGATGCGGTTCAATCCTGAATATTGGGATAGGTCGCTTCCACCTTCTGCCATCCAATTTCTGACTTTTTATTTTCCGGAAAGAAGCCAGGTTGAAACCGATGAGTTTTTCACCAACAATGGTTACCCGATTTTTGGCGATGTGATCATAAATTCGATTAAGATGGAAGAACTGGCCGGATTGATCGCAAAAAAGAAATAGTACTTATCAGGAAATGGTTTCAATGGGATTTCTGCTTGATTTTAATTGTTTGATAAACCCGAATAAGACCACCACAAAGAAAAACGACGATAAACTCAACATCCAGTAATCATCTGATTGCAGTCCAGTATCGAGGACCGACATTTTCGGATCCCGCGGATTGTAAAAGACTTTAATTGCATCATTCGCCCGATATTGACCAATCACATCGTTCGCCCATTCAGAGGAGCCACGTGCATCGGTTGAACTGTAACGCACAGAGGAATATTCAACCGAATCAACATTGAATGTATAGCTGATTACAGGGCTAAATTTTGATGGTCCTTTGCTGCTTGGCACCCTTTCGACATTGGTTGAAATTACCACACCATTGGCTTGCGGCCAGCTCATGGTTTCGATAGCTTTTACTGTTCCAATTACACTGTAGGTTAACCAGGCCAACAATAAGGTCAGGAAGAACATAAAAACCATGACGACTGACCGGATTGGAGGTGTTTCCATAAATTGCTGATTTTTAGCTTAAAATTACTATTCGAAAACCAAAAAATTACAATTCAAAATAAATTGCCACTATGTTTTTGAACTGTTTTTGCTGAAAACAGGATATTGTGCTTGCCGGAAACAAACCATAGCAAACAAATCGGCCATGCGAAAAAGTTCCTTTCTGCCAGGAAAGGATACTTTTTCAATGCCATACAATTTCGATTATTTAACTACCGAAAACGATGCCTTTCCAACTCCAACCCGACCATCCGGTGTGATTCCCTGTACTTCAATTTCGAAATCGGAGATTACCTGTCCGGCAGGAATTGTAAATTCAAACTGCCCTGCTTCATTAATTAACTGATCAGGAATCCACGACAGGGTTGTTTGATTTTTGCCGGATTTGGAATTTGGTACCCGAAATTCGTTGGGAACACGGAAAATCCCATCGTATTTGTTGGATTTTATTTGCTCCTCTGGAAATGGATCTGTTAATCTTGTCTTTTTGGTAAATATTTCGATTAGCCCGACCGAATTCAATCCTGTGTATCTTTGAATGTCCATCGGATTGGTTGAAATAAAAATATGGTCAACGTCGGTTGGCGCAATATTGCTTATAACCGAAACATCAGTTCCCAGTTGCTGTCCATCCACAACAATTAATGCACCACCCTGATAATTGATCGAATTTTCGAATCCCAGAAAAACAATTTGGTTATTAGCTATCCGATACGCCTTGGTTGCTTTTATCACGTCGAGCAAACTGGTGGCTGTTTCCAGCATTTTACGCTGATTTTCATAGGTATTCGAAATCGGTTTAATCGCTTTGGGAGTCTTTGAAATTAAATCAGGATTACTTTGAAAATAATTCTCCTGCCCAAATTTTTCATTGCCACTTAAATTGTATTTCAGGATTGTTTTCGCAGCAAAATCTGATATCCGTTCTGTCAGTTTATTATTTAAAACGACCTCAAGTTCACGCTTCCCTTCATTATCGATGGCTTTGGCCGAATAGTCGTCGGTATTGCCTTCATTCAGATTTGGAAAACTGAACCGGCCATCACCGTTGGTGTTACTGGTGTACTCCTGTTTATTTTTACTGTTGACCAATATCACTTTGGCATTATTCACCTTGTTGCCATTTTTATCACTTACAATTCCCGAAATTCCACTTGTTCCGCTGTTTGATTCTGTCGCGCTTTCTGCCTTAAACTGCATTATTCTATTCCAGTCAAATCCCTTGGTATGATTGGCAATCAAGTAAATATCCATTAAAACAGAGTTCAATATCTTATTTTTCAGGGTCTCCTGAAAGCAGGAAGTCGGGTTTTCCAGATCTGCATCAAACACCAACCCTTCGTCAATATGTGAACCGATAAGTTGTTTTCTATATCGATCGGATACTGAAATACACACATTCCCAGCTGTCGGAAGGCCATTTTCGCTGTTCATTGCGACTTTTACCTTCATTTTTTCGTCCACTTTTAGCTTATTTTTCTCAGGAGTCACGGCAATTTTCAGTTCTTGTTTTTTGTCGGTAAAAACGATTCGGTGAGCCAGTAATTTTCCTTCAACGGAAAATACCGACAATTGATTTATACCAGATGGCAGGTTTTCAGTCGGGATTTTGATTCGTCCCATTCCGTTGATCTCCATATCAGCTGCCCAGTAAATATTACTACCCTGATTGACAATCAAAGATATGGAATGCTTTTGTTTATCACCAAAAATCAGGTTTACCGAAATAAATTCAACGTCCATTTTTACAATCGATAAAGCCATTCCATCCTCAATAGATTCGGGTATTTCAAATGTTTGGTTTTGTCCGGTGGAGCCGGTTAAAGAAATCTTCAGCTTCTGTTTGTCAGAATTAGCAAGTGAAAAAAGGCCCAACCCTTTTGAAAGTGTCTTTACAAAGCTTAATGATTTTCCCGCCTGATCAATTAATGAACCTTCCACCTCAACAGGCATTCCCCATTTATTGAACGCTGTAAATCCAACCTTGGAAGCTGTTCCGGTAATTAGATTCCCCCCTTCCGGGAAAAATTCAAGTACCACAGGATCTAAATTGGAAGGCAAAAACACTTCCTGTGTCCAGTTACTGTTGTTGTCACTTATCGCACAAATAAATGGTTCGCCGTTCGTTTTGGCTGGCAGGGTAAATGGAATTGCAGCTTTTCCGTCATCATCAGTTTTCACTTTTCCCTTTTCAACTATTTCCTTGCCGTTCAGAATCTGGAAACGCAGCGATGTACGTTTTTGAACTTCTCCCATCCGGTCATGCAAAACCAGATAAAGCTCATTTTGTTTTCCTGAAATGGAAATACTGTCTCTGGCCCGAACCTCTGCTACCAGTCCATCCGAATAAAGGGGATCGATGTGTAAAATGGTATACGAAATTTCTTCCGGAGAAATATTGGCCATGGTGAAGGCAACTAATAAATAATTCCCCTTTGCCAGATTTTTCGGAATCATAAAATCACCATGCGCTGATCCATTTTCGAGTTTATAGATTTCGTGCAGAACAGCCTCTCCTTTATAATCATAGAGTTTTGTGTAAAGTTCACGGCTTTCCTTCGTAACTGGCAGGTTGTTTCCGTTGGTTACAAAAGCCCTGAACCAAACCGTTTCTCCGGGCTTATATTGCGATTTATCGGTGGTGATAAAAACTTTCTCGCGGGGATAATATCCGAAATACTCGCTCAATTGCTGACTGATTTGCGGAATAGGACCTTTTTCCTGAGCAGATACTGCCATTCCGATCCAAAGGCCAATAAAGAATAAGGTTAAGGTTTTCATTTTGGGTGGTTGTTTTTTAATAAAACTCGACGATCATTTTCATTGATTTTAAAGAGCGTATCATTTTCAAGCGTATACTTCTGAAGGGCGTGAAGCAATTCTTCTGAAGGTTTGATGGTATTGTAATTCCCCCAGAATCCTTCATCATAGGTGGTTATTATTTCAGTAAAAATATCTTTGGGATTAAACAGTTCATCTTTCTTAAAATGAGTACCATCGTCAGGCCTGATATCGGCAATGAGTAAATCGGATACACTGTGGAAGGTAGAATTGACTTTGTCTTCCTTGCTTTTCACTTTAAAATTTATGGATGCCTGAGCATTGCTAAGATGCCATTGATTCCCGGACCGGCGGTAACTTACCTTGTAATCGACATCAATTGGCCTGACATAAAAGTCTTTGGGTTTTTTTTTGATGAGTGACGAATTCGCATATTTCAGCCCGGAGCGACTCAAACTGAAATCGGCCTGTACCAAAGCAAAAGTTGACATATCAACAAATAGTTTTCCCTCATAGCAGGGATAATCCACTTTTTCTTTTGGCTTAAAACCAAGCACATACATGGTACGGTTGTCGCGTTCAACAACATCGTCGAGCGAATATTTGTAATATTCACGGTATTCAGGATCCAGAAAGGAATCGAGTGTTTTTATCACATCGAGTTTGGTTATGTAATACGGACCACCCTGAATTTTGAAATCGACAAATTGGAATGGTTGAACATTTTGATTCTTCCGGCCCTTTATGAATTTTACCTTATCCTGATCGTATTCATTTCCATACACCGATTTTTTTATTTCAAGAACAGCTTCGGCAACATCAATATATTTACGGTCCTGTTTCAGAATTTCCCGGTAAAAAGCGGTCATTATTTCGGAACGTTGCGGATAGTTGAGATTAATTTTGGATAAAATACGGTTCACAATTTCCTGCGGATTGATTCCCGTCACCTTTATTTCCTTTAATTGAAAAGTGGTTGGCCGAAGGTAGATAAGATTATTTTTATCAATTATTTCGCTTATTGGCTGGCTGTACTGACGGTAACCCAAACACGAAACAAAAACGGTGTCCTGTTTCATCGATGACGGAATTTTTAACTCAAAATCACCGTCAGAATTCGAAAGGGTGCCGATGTTGCTTCTTTGAATCGATATGTTTGTAAAGGGTAATACTTCTTTTTGTTCGGCATCGAAAACCCGGCCCCGGAATATGACTACCGAAGTATTCCGCTTGGAGTCAGGATTTTCATCAACAACAGTTTCAGGAAGTGAAATTACAATCTGATCACCGATGGTTTTATATACAAAACGGGAAGAAAACAGGGAATCAAGACTTTCCTGAATGGTTTGATCACTGGCAGTAAGGTTGGTGATTTTGTTGGCCTCAATTAACGTAGCGTCGTATGAGAAAAAGACTTTGGCTTGTTCTGAAATGGAATCAAGAATGGAGTAAATTGGTTCGTTCCTGATTTCCAGCGTTATTTTTTTATCCAGTACGGAATTGATTTCCTTTTGCCCCCAGGCAAAACTGACAGACAAAAGGAAAATCAATACAAAAGCTCCGCATACTGGTTTCATTGCTAGAACATTTTTTTCAGGAAGAATTCGGTCTTAACCTGTTGTCCGTTACGAAGAACGGTCATTTTAATCCTTTTATCTTCCTGACTCTGAAATAGCAAATTTATATCATTTAAGGTTAATGTTTTATGACCTGTGCTGTTTATTGAAATGATCTGGTCGTTTTCCTGAATTCCTGCATAATAAGCGGGTGAATTCTTTCGGATATCGCTGATAAGAAAGATTGGTAATCCTGGCAGCGGATTGGTAACCTCTAATCCGCTCATGTTATAGTTAAAATCATCTTTCAAATTGGCATTTGGTCTCAAAATGAGCCGTTTGCTCGGATAATCCATGGTGACGTAAAATCTGCGAAGAATTTCGGCACCCAAAGTACCGTTGCGGTCGTTTTTGCCAATAAGCTGGTCGATCAACTCATTGTCAGGAAACGCTACAATAGGCTCGTACAAAACGAGCGGACCTACCCAGATGGCTCCAATTCGTCCTTTTTTACCGTACAAATCACCACTTAAACCACGACCCAAAAATGTTTCAATATGGTTTTCAGGAAGCGATATGCGATTGTCTGAATTGGTTGAAAGCCACAGCGCGTCACTGGCACCTGTATCAACCAGCAGTTTAACCGGAACTTCCTCGTTTTTATCAGTAACAATGCTGGTTTTCACAAATGGCTTGTTAAGCTCAAAACTGAGTGGAAGCACAATGTCTCTGTCTCTTTCCTTGTAAGTATAATACTCAGGTTTTATAAGGGTAATTTTGTGTTCGGCATAATCAATTTTTACCACATAATCCTTGAAAAGATTGAAGCCGATCAGCCCATGAACCGGTATGCCAAGGATATGGGAAATTTGAAAATTCTCGTTGATTACCATTTGAATTTCCTGGTCATAAGCAACAAGTCCTTCAATGTTTATGGTGTTATTTCCTGAACGATAAGCTGTGAGTTGCTCACCTTCTCCCAGTCCTTTTACACTGATGGGCTGAAGAAAATTCAGATTTAGTTTATTCACGAAAGGAAGTTCGGTAATAATCGGGTATCGGACTCCTGTGTCAAGAATAAAATTCAGGGTATCCGAATTGTTAATAGCAACCGGAATAATAATCAGATTACTCGAAGTTTTAAAATTGATGGTAATCGATTTCTTTTTCGGATTGTCAAAAACAAAACCGGTTTGTGTGGAATAATTCCTGATTTTTTTGTCGTAGTCAAGACTTTTGTCCTTCGAAACATAGTCGCGTACCACTAAAATGTTGTCTTCAATTTCAAAGAGCAGGTAAAAGTCTTTCATCAGTTGCTCAAGCACCGTTTTGATGGGCTTGTTTGAAACGTTCAGACTTATACTTTTCCCGTCAATGAGTTTTGAATTGTAGGAATAGTCCAGTTTCAGATAGTCGCAAATTCGCTCAATAACATTCGACAAGGATTCATTTTCAACATAAATGCTGATATTCTGATCCAGAACATTTTGCTTCTGCTGATCTTTTACATCCTTTTTGGATGTCTGTTTGGTGCTTTGCTTAGTCGCTTGTTTGGTGGTTTGTTTGGTATTTTGTTTCTGTGCATAAACCGTAAACGAGCTTGAAGCAAACACCACAAATGTTATGAAAAATAAAATAGCGGGTATAATTCGAATTGTTTTCATGGCTTTGAATTTAATCTTAGGTTCGCGCTTTTAAAATATATTGCCCGTTCAACTTTTGAGTTTCAATTTTGAAAGTAGTTTCTATGACTTCCATAATGAAATCGAGTGAATAATTTTTAAACTGGGCAGTGAGCAATAGCTTGTTCAAATTCGGATCGGCAATACGGATATCTACCTTGTAAACTTTTGCCAGATCTTGAATTACTTCGTCGAGCGAAGTGGCCTTAAAAATAAGGTCGTGCGTTTTCCAGGCAATGAAATTGGGATTCTGATTGGTGGATTTCATTAATGAATTGCTTTCATAAATCAGCGTTCCCTTATCGCCCGGAGTCAGGATCAATTCGTTGGTTTGTACAGATTTAGCGCTTTTATTAACAACCTGTACCCTACCAGTTTCAACGGTAACCTCCATCAGTTTTGATTCAGGATAGGCGTTCACATTAAAGCTGGTACCAAGAACTTTAATTTGTGCGTTTCCTGCATGAATGATGAAAGGTTTATTTTTATTGGGTTTCACTTCAAAAAATGCCTCTCCTTCGATTGTCACTTCCCGGGTGTCTCCTGTAAATTTTTCAGGGTATCTAATTTTAGTGTTTGAGTTTAAACTAACCAGCGATCCGTCAGGTAAGGTAAATGTATTCAAGACCTGATTGCTGGCCGATATTTCGAGCATTTTGTTTTGTAACGATGGATTCAGGAAAAATTGATATCCTGAAACCAAAAGAAGGGCAGCAAAAATTAGCGCTGCAGCAACCCGCATGAAAGGATTGGCCAATAATTGTCTGAATATGGTTTGTTTTCCTGAAGAGGTTTTCCGAATTCTGGATTCTACTTTTACCCAGGCATCCTCAGCTTTGTACTTTTTTTGATCATAAAAAAGATTAACCTGTTTTGTTATTTTAAGAACCTTTTTTATTTCAGTCTCATCAACCGGCAAATTCAGATTTTCAACCGCCTGTTCAGAAGTTGCCGTATCGGCATTTTCATCGTAGATTGACTTTGCAATCAATTCCCAATCCTTATCAGATATTTCGTTTTTTTCTTTCATACGACTTAATGACATTAAAGGCCATAATTTACCCTTATTGGCCAGATTAGTTTTTTTTGGAGAAGATAAAAAGGCTGATCAAATAGTTGCTGAAATCTTTTAGCTCTGTCCGTAAGTGTTTTAGGGCCAGGCCCATTTGAGCCTCTACCGTTTTTATCGAAATGTTAAGTGTGTCAGCAATTTCTTTGTATTTCAAACCTTGTTCCCGGCTTAGCCTGAATATTTCCTTGCGTTTCGGAGGTAGTGCTTCAATGCTTTTTTCAATTCGCTCAATCAAGTCCACTTCGAGGTAGAAATGGCCCGGATCGATTTCCTGAGATGATGATTCGAGCACTTTGCCGGCATATTGCTTTTTGATTTTTTCATGCTGAATCTGGTTGAGGCACTGGTTTCGGATGGCTCGAAAAAAATAATGTCTGACCGATGCGTCGATGTTTAAGACAGTCCGTCTTTCCCATATTTTAACGAACATGTCCTGAACAGCTTCTTCTGCTGATTCACTATCATTCAAAAACTGACGTGCATATTGACAAAGGGAGGAATAAAATTTCCGGAATAAGGTCTGAAATGCCTTTTCATCACCTTCCTTGAGTTTTAAAAACAATTCAATATCGTCAGTCTGATCCATGGTTTTTGAGGTAATTCGTCCATACAGAGAATTCGTCTAAAGGTATAAAAAAATAGAAAATTGCTTATTCCTGAGCGCTTCACCTGTTGATAAGCATAAAAATAACGGTGAAAACCAGACAACATTTAAATCAAAAAAAGGCGGATAAATCAAAGATGAGAAAAAGACTTTTTTTTAGCTGAAATACTTTGCGCAAAGGAATTTTCCATTATTTTTGCAGCCTGTTTACAAACAAGCCCGAATGGCGGAATTGGTAGACGCGCTGGACTCAAAATCCAGTGATAGCAATATCGTGCCGGTTCGATTCCGGCTTCGGGTACTTTAAAACCTCTTAACTCCATAAAAAAAGTTAAGAGGTTTTTTTATTGCTAAAAACCTTAATGCATATGACTTAACAGCTTTTCTTTTAGTTCCTCCAGATTTCTCCTGATACGTAAGAATAGTTACTTGAAATTATCGAATACGCTTAAAATTGAAAATATGTGAATAATTTAAGAACAGAAAGCGTCATATTTGTCTTATTTTTATTCCATTTTTAAGAAATATGAAAACAAAACCGCTAAACCTCATTATCACCCGATTTAAAATCCTGGTGTTCCTTTTACTTATTACTGCAACCTTCAATGGATCTTCGCAAACCGGTTTCAAGAATCCTGTAATTCCCGGCTTTTATCCAGATCCAAGTATCTGCAGGGTAAACGATGATTATTACCTGGTTAATTCGTCGTTCGAATATTTTCCCGGTGTACCCATTTTTCATAGCCGCGACCTGGTGAACTGGGAACAAATTGGCTATTGTCTTACACGCGATTCACAGCTTCCGCTTCAAAAATGCTGGGCATCTGCAGGAATCTATGCGCCTACCATCCGTTACCACGATGGAACTTTTTACATGATTACTACGAATGTTTCGGGTGGAGGAAACTTTTATGTTACTGCTACCAATCCTGCCGGAG
>Ga0209261_10000306_pt1 | contig 13280 bp, 8 predicted proteins | sample DOMMetBare1Fresh_FD_187470 | JGI IMG/M metagenome (GOLD analysis project Ga0209261, IMG submission 187470) | Wetland sediment microbial communities from St. Louis River estuary, USA, under dissolved organic matter induced mercury methylation -... | ecosystem: Environmental > Aquatic > Freshwater...
GTTGAAGTCAGTTCTGCATTAACACCGTAGCGCTCCAGATAAACCTGGTAGTATCCCGGATGTGCCGATTCGTTCTGATGGCTGTATGGAGAGCAATAGTCGTCGGTGGAGAATTTACCGGTAGCCGGCATAAACGGGATGTGCCCCAAATTCCAATGGCCTTTGCTGGTATGGATAAACGCATAAATAACGGTGTCTTCGTATTGATATCCGGAGCCACTGTGAAAAAGTGTAACCGGGCTTAGCTGTACCATGGCGTTGGGAACTGATGAACCGGGAAAGGCTTCGGCGCCCCAGGTGCGGTGGGTTGGTTTGTAGCCAATGTCGATGCTGTCCCACAAGGTGGCTGTTCCTAAAAACGGATTGACATATTTGGTGAGTTGTTTTTGGGCGTACAATGAAATTGTGGCAGCCCAGAAAAGAATAACAAGAATAATCTTTCTATCCATGATTATTGAGGTTTTTGGTTGGTTGATTGGTTGGTTTCCCGAGGGAAATCAGGGATGCAATTTTTCTTTTTGCAAGAACTTATTTTTGTAACAAGATAACAGGTTTTCATTCATTACGTCAAAAAATGATCGACACAGCGTCATGCCGAACTTGTTTCGGCATCCCAAGATGGGATGAGACCCTGAAACAAGTTCAGGGTGACAGTATCTGGATAATATAAAGCTGACATGTATCTAGTTATCAAATAATCCTTGTTTATTAAGCAGGGCTGCAGCTTCAATCAGCATGGCTCCACTGGATTGTGTGGTTAATTCGGTCACACTTCCGGGTTTGGTTTTCCAATAGTTGCTGTAAAGAATCAATTGTTTGTTTGTACCGGTCCTCCAAAGTGTTTCAGCATTGTGTTTAAAGAAAGCGATATATCGCTTTTTAGTCGCTGTATCCAGATCAGGATTTAAAATTAGCTGGGCAAAGTATCGGATGAAAACGCCTTTAAACAGACCGCCATCTCCGTTTCCTTCGCTTTTCAGTAGGCGGTCGTTGCTGTCAACCAGGTTGTTCAGGGTGTAATCGGCTGCTTTGATGGCATCGTTCAGATAACCTTTTTCGCCTGTAATTTTATACAATTCGAGGGCTGATCCGAGAAATGTTCCTTCATTGTAAGTAAATATCCATGATTTCTGAACGAATCCGGTGCGGCTGTCAATGTTGTCGTAAACCGCTCCATTGGCCGGATTGAACAGATTTTCTTTCTCCCAATCGTAAATTTTAAGTGCCCATTCTTTGTCTTTGGCATCGCCGAATTGTTGAAACAGGCGGGCTGCCAGAATACACGCTGGTCCGTTGGAACAGGCATTTTTGCTGTAGGGCTGATCTTTTTTCCACGAAACACCTCCGCCTGCATTGCTGTTCCACCCGGTTTGAATGTCTTTCCAAACTTCGATGGCGCTGGTTTTAAATTTTACGTCCTGAGTAGCATTGAACGCGCGGAGCATGGCCAGTGCATTCCATTCCATGTCGTCGTAATATTCGTTCAGGAAAGTGTTCCCATTTTTCTTTTTCACACCATCGTACCATTGCATAATGGTGGTTTTGTAGAAATTGTCGTTGGTACGGGTGTAAGCATCAACGGCCACATCAAGCGCGTGGGCTTGTGGCCAGTAATGAAAGTCTTTCATTCCGTTGTTATTGTAATTGAAATAGCTATCAGCAGCATTCCAGTATGACATTACAAACGCATTGCTGCTGCTGTCGGCTGCTGCAGTCCAGTTGATGGTGTATTTTTCATCGCCGGTATTTACCGGATCATTGTCTTTACCACAGGCCTGCGATAAAAGAGTGACTGACAACAGGAAAAAATAGTAACACTTATTCATTGTTTTGTTTGTATCAGATTTCGATTAAAAAAGGGGCAGACATTGCGCCTGCCCCCGGGAAACAATACTTTTCTCTTTTTATTGATTTCCTACCTTTTTGATTTCATGTGTGTATGGACCTTCAGCTTGTAATAAAACGGATACGTCAGCCAAAGAATTGTCGATTTCACCGGCAAATTTGAATTTACCGTTCCACTGACTGTTGTCAACCGGGAACAGGTAGTAGTAGGATGCAGGACTTGAAGCAGTCGGACGACTGTCGGTGTTTGGCGTACCTAACCATTCTTCAACGGTTTCGCCTGCACTATTTACAGTGGTCATTTTAAATTTGTAACGTTCGTCGCGTCCCCAACCTTCTTGTTTGAAGGTAATTGGTTTGCTTGAAGCTTTCCATGCACCTTTTGCCTGATAATCCAATGAGAACAGGAAGGCATTGGTTGGACAGAAGAACAACTGCATATCAGTGATTTCAGTATAAACAGATGATCCAACGTTGAAGTCTATTTTAATACGGTAAACGCCTGTTTTGGCAACTGTGCTGGTAGTTGTTCCTTCTTTCACCAAACCTTTGTCGGTGTAGAATTTACGGGGAGTCCCCACTTTAGCATCAGTAAAATAGTAGGTTTTGCCGGCAGTTAGTTTGGTATAAACTTCAAATTCGCCATTGGCAGTTGCTTTCATGAGGTTAGCTTTCGAAAGGTCAGTTCCACCTTCAGAAGCTTCGCCGGTTACATATACATCAACAGGAACTTCAGCAAAACCAGCCAAACGGGTAATTTCCATGGTACGCGATTCGGCAGCTTTTATATCGTTGATTCCTTTGGATGAAAATACAGTCCAGCTTAATTTCCCTGTTGCTGCCGACTGAATTCCGGCCATAGCTCCAATTTTATTCAACTGTTTGTGTGAAAGTGTAGCGTGGTTGTATCCTCCGTTGTTATCAGAAGCCATGCGGTAAATCGGATTTGAAAAATCGCCGCCTTCTTTATCGAATGCAATTTCGTACAAAACCATGCCGCTGTCTTCGGCTTTGGCAGGTTCCCATTCGAAATAGAGCGATGCGGAAGCTGAGCTTTGCAGTACAACTGATTTTCCGTTGGTTGGTTCGTAAAGGGTTTTTACTGCAGTTACTTTGGTGTCTTTTAATTCGTCGTCTTCACATCCGGTGAATGCAAAAAATAAGGAAACGATTATTGTCAGTTTTATTAATATGGTTTTCATAATTGAAATGTGTTTATTTTTTTAATTCTCGTTATAATTCACAAAATACGATTTTAATAACCAGTGTTTTGACCCAGAGCAGGATTCAAATCCTTTTCTGACTGGGGAACGGCCCAGGTATAATCACGGTCTTTATTGAATGAACGTTTGTCCAACCGGATGTATCCGTTGTCAACACTGGCGTCGCCATATTTTGCGCCATGAGGATAACCGTTAAGGGCAGTTTCAGCAGTTTTCCAGCGGCGGAGGTCAAAAATCCGTAAGCCTTCGAGGGCTAGTTCAGAGCGACGTTCGCGACGGATGGTTGTTTGCATTTCGGCTTTTGTTGCAGCAGCATTGAAAACCAAAGCTCCCGGATCGGTAAATCCTGCACGGGCACGTAATGCCTTGATGGTCGAATTCCAGATACTTTCATTCATCATACCCAACTCATTTTTAGCTTCAGCATACATGAGTAAAACATCGGCATAACGAATCAAAATCAGATTTAAGCCTGAAGTAAAACTTGCCAGTGAGGTTGGATCATAGTATTTACGCATGTAATACCCGGTTGAGGTTGAGTTGGTTCCCTGTCCTTTGTACTCATCAACAGCGGCACTTTGGTTAGGCGCAGTTCCTGGTTTGATATATATAGTTTGAAGGGTTCCGTCCGGTTTTTTCCATTGGAATTCATGATAAACTACTGTGGCGCTAAGTCTTGGATCACGGTTTTTGTAAGGCGAAGTTTCGCTGTATGCCGATCCGGAAGCATTAATGTCTTTTCCATTCATCATGATGTAATCATTGACCAATTCCTGAGTCGGAGCCAGGGCATTAATACGGGCGCCTACCGAAAGAGGGGCATAATCGTAATAATTTCCCCAGGTACGCAACGAAGGCACATAGTTTAAATCCAGAATAACTTCGTTGTTATTTTCGTTTGCAGGCAGGAACAATCCTTCATATGAATTGAATAACGCATAATCTCCATATGTTTTTGTATTCATCAGCTTTTCGCAGGTTGTAACCACGTTGGCCCAATCGTTGCTGAAAAGATAGGTACGGGCCTTCAGTGCAATTGCTGCACCCGAAGTAATACGTCCCTTATCATCAACTCCGTATTTCTCTTTAGCCGGAAGAATTTCCGCAACAGCATCGAGTTCGGCGCGGATAAATGTTAAAACCTCAGCCTGTGGTGTTCGTTTAATGTCCTTTGATTCAGAAAGTGTTAAGTCGTGGTCGAACATTGGAACATCACCATACCAGGTGGTCAAACGGAATAACAGATAGGCCCTGATAAAACGGGCTTCCGCCTTCATCCGGTTTTTTAAAGTTTCATTCATTCCGATGATACGGTCCACATTTTCGAGGAATACATGACAGGTTTTGATACCTGCATAACAATCTTTCCATTCTCCTGAAAAACGACCGTTTGAGGCGTCAGCCTGGCCGGATGAAATTGCTTTTTCGCTGGAAGAACCACGCCCTTCATACAAATTATCCGACAACGTTTCGGTTTTGAAGAAATAATCGCTGTTTGTCATTTGGCTGTAGGCCATATTCAAAACCATATTGGCTTTTTCAGGCGAAGTCCAGTAGGTATCTTCAGTAAATTTGTTGGTAGGCGCAAGATCCAATTCGTTGCACGAAGTGAGCGATAAAAGAGCTGCACATGCTGCAAAGACACTATATTTTAAGATTTTATTTTTCATGGTCGTTCTCTTTTAAAATTCAACATCTAATCCAAATCCGTAATATTTCAATGTTGGGTAGTTACGTCCGCTGTTTGCTCCGGTACCTCCGGTTCCCCCCATATTGCTGCCGAATTCAGTCGATTCAGGATCGATAAACGAAACATTCGATAAAGTGAACAGGTTCTGTGCGTTCACGCTTACCCTGAATTTCTGTATTCCGATTTTAGAACTGATTGACTTTGGAATAGTATAGCCCAACTGAATGTTTTTCAAACGAAGGTAAGCAGCGTTGAAAATGTAAATGTCAGAGCCTTTCTGGTAGTTATTGGTGTTTGAAGCCGATCCGGGAGACGATAGCCTTGGCCAGCGGGCTTCCAGGTTGGTTGGGGTCCAAAAATCTAACTGATGTTTGTAAATTACATAGGAATAGTTGGAATGGAAAGGTTCGACCAATTCGCCCCTTAAGAACATGTCGCGTTTGCCAACACCCTGAATCATCATGCTGAAATCAAATCCTTTCCAGTTCAGTTCATAGTTAATTCCGAAAGTATAACGTGGAAATGCATTTCCGAGAATCTGACGGTCTTTTTCATCAATCACTTTGTCGTTGTTGATGTCCTTGTACTTTACGTCACCTGGCTGCACGGTTGCTCCGATTGGAAGTGCGCTATTGGCAATTTCTTCGTAGTTTTTGAAATAACCATCCGTTTTGTATCCGTAATAAGAACCTAATGCTTCACCTTCACGGATGATTTTCGACATTTGGTCGTTCGAATCAATTTGTTCATGCTTGCCAAATTCGACCACTTCGTTTTTCGAGTCTGCGATATTCAAGCTTACATTGTGTTTGAAATCTCCTGTTTTTGCGCGGTAACTCAAGGTTGCTTCCCAACCACTGTTTTTCATTTTCCCTGCATTTTCTTTGGCTACAGCTCCACCAAACACTGTTGGAACAACCGGAGTTAACAAGATATTGCTGGTTAGCTTATTGAAATAATCGAGTGATACAAAGAATTTGTTATTGAAGAAAGAAGCATCGGTACCCAGGTTAAAGTTAGCCGATTGTTCCCATCGTAATTCTTTATTCCCAAAGCTAAACCCGGTTCCGGATACCGCTTTGTTGTTGAATCCATAGGAGTTGGTATAAACCGAATAAGTAGTGAAGTAAGAATAATCGTCAACATTCTGGTTTCCCAAAACACCATACGATCCCCTGAATTTCAGGTCTCCAAACTTTTCTTTGTACGAAGTCATGAAATTTTCTTCTGACAATCTCCAACCGGCTGAAACTGATGGGAAGAAACCCCAGCGGAATGCTTCAGCAAATTTGGATGAACCATCATACCTGAAACTGAATTCACCGTAATATTTGCTGGAATAAGAATATCCGGTACGTCCGAAGAGCGAATAGATGCTCCGTTCCTGAGTTTGCGCTGGCGTATTGTAACTACTTGGATCAATTTCGGTTGCCGATTCCGGTAAGCCTAAATCCCTGTCGGTATATTTTTTCTTGATTTCATTTGCCTGACGGGTGTATGATTCATTGGAAACACCTAATAACCCGCTTACCTGGTGCACATCTTTAAATGTGCGGCTGTAATCGAGTAGAAACTGAGTGTTCAGAATGTATTTTTTCTCATTGTAGTCTTCAGTATTTCGCGTACTGTTTGCAAATGAGTTTGGCACAGTAGCTGTTTCGCTGGCATAGAAAGGAACTTCCAGGCTCCTGATAAAACGGTGATTAGCGCTAAGGTCTAATCCAATGATACCTTTAGCGGTAAGTCCTTTTGCCAATTTAAGATCAGCATTCAAACTACCCAAAAAGTTGTCGTCATCTTTTTTCTGGTATCCGCCAGCTTCAAGAAGTCCAAGAGGGTTAAATTCAGAAAGGACATCGTTAATCAGATAATGGCCATTGTCGGCTTTCATCTTATAATTGTAATAATTCGGAATACGCGAGCCGTCAACAATCAATACTCCGGAACTTGCATTTGGTGCATTCTGTTTGGTGCGGTTGTATGCCATCAGGGCGCTGATCTTTAATTTTCCGTATTCGCTCACCAGGTTTGTCCTGAAGTTGTAACGTTTTACGCCAAAGTCGCCAACGAAATTGCTTCCCTGATCATAGTATCCGGCCGAAATCATGTAGGTTGATGTTTCGTTACCTCCTGAAATACTGGTATTGTAGTTTTGCTGAACTGCACTTTTCATGATACCGTCGAGGAACCATTCACCCTCGCCATTTTTCTGAAAATTCCGGATTTGTTCCGGAGAATAAACTGGAGAAGAGCCTCCATTGATTAATGCCTGATTTTTCAGAAGAGCATTTTCAAACCCCATAACAGGCGAGAAAAGTACGTGTGGATCCTGGACACCAACCATTGAACTGAACTTAACGGTAGGGGTACCACTTTTAGTTCCTTTTTTGGTTGTAACCAAAATTACGCCGTTTGACGAACGTGAACCGTAAATGGCAGCGCTACCGGCATCCTTCAAAACCGATACATTATCGATGTCGGCAGGATTAAGCTCGTTAAGGCTTTCCATTTCAGTAATCATTCCATCGATAACGATCAGCGGATCATTGTTATTCATCGTACTGATACCACGAATGTTGATGTTCATGCTGTTGTCGTTCGGATTCATACTTTTCTGTTGAATGGTAAGGTTGGCCGCAGCACCCTGAAGCGCCTGCATAGCATTCCCCACCGGACGATCTTCTATCAGGCTTGCACTGATCTGATCAACTGAGCCGGTCAGATTTTTCTTTTGTTGTGTACCGTAACCAACAACAACCACCTCTTCAACCCCAATATTATCTTCTTCGAGGGTAACATCAATCTGGGTTTTATTACCAATAAACTTTTCCTGAGTTTTCATTCCAATAAACGAAAACAACAAGGAGGTATTTTCGGAAATGTTTGAAAGACTATAGTTTCCGTTGCCATCAGAAACGGTTCCGTTTGTTGTACCCTTTATGACGATGGAAACACCCGGTAGTGGAATTCCGGAGGAATCGGTCACTTTTCCGGAGACACTTTTTTTCTGTTGCGTAGAATTTTGTTGCATTTCCGATTGGAAAAGCATGATGTGCCGGTCGTTAATGGAATACTTTACATCGGTACCACCAAAAATAACCGAAAGAGTTTGTTCAATGCTTTTCCCTTTGACATCTACATCAACTTTACGGTTCATGTCAATGTACTCTGCGCTGTAGGCAAAGCGGAATTCGCTTTGATTTTCGATGGCTTCCAACACATCGACCACCCGTGTGTTACGGAAGTCCAGATTGAGTTTGGTCGACTGGCTGTAAAGGCTGGCAGAAACCTGCATCAAGCCTGCAAAGAGGAATAGAAATGTTAATCGCATAATTCTAAAACATTTTTTGTTCCATATCGGAGGAATAGATCCTCTGATACCTGATTTTTTTTTCATAGTTTTGAATGATTTTGTAATTAATAAATTCCATCATGAACTGATGGGGTTAATTGACCGGGAAGCGTTGCCGCGCTTTCCGGTTTTTTGTTTTCTAGCTTAATCTGTCTGTATTTATTTTTTGTTTTTGTTGTGTTTCAATTCAATAACGTTCCCATGCTGAATGGCATCAACCGGCGTGATTTTTTCCATCAGGCTTAAAATGCTACTTAGCTCTTCATTTTTAATGGTGAAGGTGTACGGAAGATTTTTAATCGCATCATCAACCAGAAATTTCTGATTGTACCGTTTCTCCAGTCTGAGGACCAGTTCGCTCAGAGGTAAGTTGTAAATGTTGATCAACCCGTCTTTCCATGAGGTGTACAGATTGGTATTCACAGGATCGATTGACAATTTTTTCTGCTCTATATTGAATGAAGCCAGTTCTCCCGGTTTCATTTCCTGCCTGAATTGCGAATCTGAGGTGGAAGTCAATTCTACCTTTCCTTTTTCAAGAACGACCTGGATATTTGCTTCTTCCGGATAGGCCGACACCGAGAATTCTGTTCCAAGAACTTTTACATGCAAAACAGAACTGCTCACAATTAAAGGAATCTCTTCGTTGTGCTTTACTTTGAAAAATGCTTCGCCAACCAATTCAATGTCGCGGTTTGTATTCGAAAACTGATTGTTGTATTTAATTGTTGAACCTGAATTAACCCACACTACTGAACTGTCAGGCAATACCACTTTCGAAATCTGACCGTAATCTGCAGCAACAGTGGTATAAACCAGTGGGGCAGAAGTCGGCTTTTGTAAAAAGTTATAAAGGAGCGAAGGGATGGCTATTAAAATCGTGAAAATTGCGGCATACTTGAAAAAATTCAGAACGCGCTGTTTTTGCTGGGCTTCCTGCTGCAATTTTTCCATCATTTTGTTTTGGATGGTATTCCAGTCCTGAACAAACTCGATTGGCATCAGCTTATTTTTTGCTTCAGCAGTCCATTCCTGTTTAATCCGTTGAAATTCAATCCGGTTTTCTTCGCTTCTGATCCATTGAAGCAAGATTTTTTGCTCCTCTTTCGAGCATTTCCCTTCCAGATATTTTTTTACTGCTAATTCCATGTTATAAAGTTTCATGATGAGTACACGAATTTTTGAAAAACCCTACCTCATGAGAAAAAAAGTTTCGGGTTGCGAGATTCGGGTTGCGAAATCACGTAACACGTAACCCGCAACATTTTTGTTTTGTTGGTAGTTTACTGAACCGGAATAAAGATGCTTACTTCAAAATCATCGCGATCAGTACCGACAGCAATGGGAATCTCACAAGCATTTCTTTGCGAATTTGTTCTTTGGCCTGAGAAAGGTGTTTTTCAACTGCTTTAACCGAAATGCTCAGTTCTTCGGCCACTTCTTTATTCTTTTTGCCCTCAATTTTTGCTTTCGTAAATACCAGCTTTCGTTTTTCCGGAAGGTTATCAACCGACACGCGAATGGCATCAATCAAATTTTCTTCCAGCGTTTTCTCCTCTTTCCCTGCAAAATCCAATTGGTAAAGATGTTGAAGGTCATTTTCCCCAATTAAGTCGATACTTTTTTCGGAAGAGTGCAGTTTTTGATCGCGCAGAAAATTCAGGCAACGGTTTCGGAGCATAACAAATAGCAAACTTTCAACCGATTGCGAAGTGCTGATTGTTGCTCGTTTTTCCCATAACCGGACAAAACATTCCTGCACCAGATCGTTTGCCTGTGGCTGATCATGGATAAATAGGCTGCAATATCCGAGCAAACGCGGATAGGTTTGTTTAAACAATTCTTCGTATGCCTGCGAATTGCCTACTTTCAGCCTGATATTGAATTGGATATTTTGCACGGGGTACAAAGGAAAATGAAATTTTGATTCCAATGACATTAAACTGCTACCGAATTTTAGAAAATGAATTTCGCTTGGCTGTTGGAAAATAAAGTTTCAACAATTGTCGCCATTTATCTGTTTCAGAAACAACAATATTAAAACCTATCCAACAATGAAATTTTTATCCATTTTTATTTTTCCACTTTTTGTGATTACCGGAGTAATATTCATTTCTCCTGAACCGACACCGTTAGGTTCTGAATCGCAATCAACAACCAGTTTCGGGCAGCCTTCGGCCAAAGACAATTTCCTGAAATATTGCGCAGGTTGTCATGGTGTCAAAATGGAACGTTTTGCCGGAAATACCTGGGAGGCTTTTAAAGCCGGCCGCGATTTGACCGGTGTCATTCGCAGTGGTTTACCCGAACTGGGTATGCCCTCATTCGAAAAAGCATTTTCCCAGACCGAAATGAAGGCCATTTCAGATTACATTCTTGAAATGAAAGATAAAAAGGAAACTCCTGTCACAACAAAGTTTCCTGCGGTGGTTCGTTCCAAACATCAGGATTTTAAAATTGATACGGTAGCCAAAGGCCTTAATGTCCCTTGGGGAATGGCATTTTTACCCGATGGAGATATGCTGGTTACCGAACGAAGCGGACAATTATTTCGTTTCGGGGGTGGCAAATTAAAAGCAATCATTAGTGGAGTTCCAGAAGTGATGGCACAAGGGCAAGGCGGATTGATGGACATTGTACTGCATCCGAAATACAAGGAGAACGGCTGGATTTACATTTCCTATTCGAAAAAAGCCCCGGATGGAGTGGGAGGAAACACTGCCATTTTCAGGGCTAAATTAAAAGATAACACGTTGGTTGACCAGCAGGAATTGTTTAAAGCAATGCCCAATACCACAAGTGGTGTGCATTTTGGTTGCCGTATGGTTTTTGACGAACAGGGATATTTGTACTTCTCGGTTGGCGAGCGCGGCAACAAAGAGAATGCACAAACGCTGACCAACCATTGCGGCAAAATTCACCGTATTTTCGACGATGGCCGTATTCCGCCTGATAATCCATTTGTTAATACACCCGGAGCCATGCCCACTATTTATTCATATGGGCACCGTAATCCGCAGGGGATTGATATTCATACGGTAAGTCGCAGGATATACAACAATGAACACGGCCCGCGAGGCGGCGACGAAATCAACCTGGTGGGAAAAGGCAACAATTATGGCTGGCCTGTTATCACTTATGGGATTAATTACGATGGAACAATCCTTTCCGAATTAAAAGCTAAAGAAGGAATGGAACAACCTGTGTTTCAGTGGACGCCTTCGATTGGACCGAGCAGCATGAAATTTGTGACCGGTAACCGCTATCCGGGATGGAAAGCCGATATTCTGAGTGGTTCACTGAGTTTCAAATATCTTGAACGTGTTCACCTGGAAAACGGCAAAGTGACCGAACAGGAAAAATTGCTCGAGAATGCAGGAAGGGTCAGACATGTGGCTATCAGCCCTGATGGTTTTATTTATGTTGCGACTGAAACTCCGGGAATTGTTGTAAAACTTGTTCCGGTGAATTAATTCATCGAAAGCTATTGTCAAACAGTCGGTTTTGTGAAACTCTTTTCCGCTCATTATGGTACATGCTGTAAACTTTAAACGAAAGGAGTTAATTATGCCCGACAGTGTTTATAAAATTATTGAACTGGTTGGCTCAAGCAGCGAATCGTGGGAAAAAGCTGCAGCAAATGCCATTTCCAAAGCTTCCGAAACTCTGCGTGAACTTCGTATTGCGGAAGTGATTTCGATGGATGCCACCATTAAAGATGGTAAAATTGAAAGTTACCGCACCAAACTGAAGGTGTCGTTCAAATTTGAAGGTCACCACTAAAACTAATCCGCTTTAAAAGCAAACAGGACGAACCCGCTAAAATGAGTTCGTCCTGTTGGTTAAGTTCATTATTTCGTAACCAAAACTATTTCTGTTCCGGTCAATCCCGCCGATTCGGCTTTAAGTTTAATTTCTCCGGAAACTCCGTTTGGTCTAAGAATAACCAGACATTTACCTTTGAAACTATTCACTTGTGGTTGATGGAAACTTTTCATATCGGTTGGATTGCCGTTTTCAACAGCTGCCAGTTCTCCTGCTCCTTCAATTTTAAACTGAACAGGAAGTGTAGCATCCGGAACCATCATCCCAGCTTCATCGGTTACTTCAACAGTCACATAAGCAAGATCGTTGCGACTTGCTTTCAATTCTGAACGATCAGCTGTTAAACGGATTTTAGCAGGTTTGCCGGTAGTTTTCAATACTTTGGTTTCCATTTCTTTACCATCTTTCAAAGCGATGGATTTCAATTCGCCAGCTTCGTATTGTACATCAAAAGTAGCAGTGAGTTTGGTTTCTGCGGAAACCGGTTTCGTTCCAATCACTTTCCCATTCAGTTCCAGTCTAATTTCCGGATAATTCGAGTAAACATTTACCTGAAGTTTTTGGCCTTCGCTGCCAGTCCAGTTCCAGCTTTGCTGTTCGTCGGGCCAGCCCCAGTAACTTACATGTTCAATCTTTCCGGAAGGAATCGGAGCATGAACAGCCATTTCCAGATTACTCACTTTCCAAACCACATCCCGGTAATACGATTGTGGTTTTTTGAATCCGCAGATGTCGATGTCGCCACAATAAGCATTGTACCAAGGCCAGCCAGGTGAGAATTGTGGTTTGACGGTCGGAGAAACAACGAGTGCATGACCAATGCCCGATTCACCCAGGTAATCCATGGCCGTCCAAACAAAATCCCCCAGAACGAAAGGATGTTTTTCGACCATCTGCCAGTTTTCAAAAGCCTCTTTTGGAACCGATTCAGTGCCGATCATCATCCGATTCGGAAAAAGTACATGGTCGCTTTCATAACGTTTCCACTGGTAATTGTAGCCGCCCACATCAAGCAAAGCAAATGCCGGAGCTGTGTCGTCCCACGGTTTTCCTTTGATGTCCCAGAATTCACAAATGGCAGCAGTTACTGGTCTCGTTTGGTCTATTTTCTTAATGAAATCGCTCAGATTTTTGGTGATGACTAATCCTGAAGAATCGGCTCGTTCATTGATTTCGTTGCCGATACTCCAAATAATGACAGATGGATGATTGCGGTCACGCAAAACCATGGCTTCCAGATCGCGTTGGTGCCACTGGTCGAAATACAAGTTGTAATCTTCCGGATTTTTAGGCCGCTGCCATTGGTCGAACGATTCGTCGATAACCAAAACGCCCAACCGATCGC